>Ga0315912_10002340_pt1 | contig 20477 bp, 16 predicted proteins | sample VfabasoilMG_FD_204469 | JGI IMG/M metagenome (GOLD analysis project Ga0315912, IMG submission 204469) | Garden soil microbial communities collected in Santa Monica, California, United States - V. faba soil | ecosystem: Environmental > Terrestrial > Soil > Garden | place: USA: California...
GTCGCTTATCACCGCGCCCAGGCCCTTCAGCGTGGCGATGGCGGCATGGATGCCCGCCTGGGTACTGGCGGAGACCTTCACGTCCTTCTCGTGGAAATGTCGGATCACGCCGATGCGCATGCCCTTTATGCCGTCCTTCAGGCCGGCAGTGTAGTCCGGCACGGGGCGGTCGGCGCTGGCGGGATCGCGCGGGTCGTGGCCGGCCAGGGCGTTCAGCATCAGGGCGCAGTCCTCCGCCGTCCAGGCCATGGGACCGATATGGTCCAGGCTGTGCGCCGCCGGCCATACGCCGGCCCGGCTGACTAGGCCGTAGGTGGGCTTCAGCCCGGCGATGCCGCACAACGCGGCCGGGCCGCGGATGGAGCCACCCGTGTCCGTGCCGATGCCGCCGAGGATGAGGCCGGTGGCGACGGCGGCGCCGGTGCCGGAGGAGGAGCCGGCGGTGAAATGCGCCGTGTTCCATGGGTTGCGTGCGGGCGGGGCGGGCAGGTCGAAGCTGGGACCGCCATCCGCGAATTCATGCGTGGTGAGCTTGCCCATCAGCACGGTGCCGGCGGCGGCGAGCTTTTCCGCGCAGGCAGCATCGGATTTCGCGATGTTGTCCTGCAAGATGGCGGACTGGCAGGTGGTGGGGTAGCCGGCGCTGTCCACGATGTCCTTCAGGCCGATCGGCAGCCCGTCCAGCGGACCCAGGCTGGCGCCGGCCATCATGCGGGCCTCGGCGGCCTTGGCGTCGGCCAGGGCGCGGTCCTCGGTCAGCAGCACGAAGCTGTGCAGCTGGTTGTCCAATGCCTTCGTGCGGGCCAGGCAATCCTTGGTCAGTTCCACGGGGGAGAGCTTCTTCGCCGCGATCAAGGAAGCGGCTTCGGCCATGGTGGGGATCGTGCTCATCCCAGGTCCTCCACGTTGAAGCTGAACTTGTGGGCGAGTTCGGCGAGCGGGCTGCGCGGGGTGCGGACACTGGCCGCCATGGCGGCGACGCGGGCGGCTTGCAGCTTCAGCCCGGCGCGTTGTTCCTCGGTCGCGACCAGTCCGGCACGGGCCAGGAGTTGGTCGAGGTAGGCATCATCGATCTCGCTGGGCATGGAGGTTTTCCTCTGCGGGGGGATGAATGCGGTTGGTGCCGCAAGTTGTGGGAAGCAGGGATCGTGCCAGGGATATAGCGCCGCAATGCGGGAAAAGCGCAGGCCATGGCCCAATTCCTGTGCATGTGGCGGGGCAGTTGGCGCTGAAACGCACGCGCCGCCAGTGGGGTGGACAACAGCAAGCTGGCGACCCACGTTCCGTTGGAACCAGAAGGGAACCCGGATGATGAAGATGCATCGCACCAAGAATGACCTGCCGTCGAATGCGCGCACCACGATTATCGGTGTCTTGAACGCCCGCCTGGCGGATTCGATTGACCTGGCATTGCTGACCAAGCAGGCGCACTGGAATTTACGCGGTCCCAATTTCATATCCGTGCATGAGATGCTGGACCCGTTGCGCACCGAGCTGGATGGGCATGTGGACACGATGGCGGAGCGGATCGTGCAGTTGGGTGGAACCGCGCTGGGTACCACCCAGGCGGTGGCCGGCGCCACGGCCCTGCCGCCCTATCCCACGGATATCGTTGCCGTGACTGACCATCTGCATGCGCTGATCGACCGCTATTCCGCCGTGGCCGCCGCTGTGCGCCAGGGCATCGATGCCTGCGACGAAGCCGGGGACAAGGACACGGCCGACATCCTGACGGGATATTCCCGCGCGCTGGACAAGGCGCTGTGGTTCCTGGAAGCGCACCTGGGCTAGCGTAGGGGCCACACCCAGGCTTGCGGGGCGGGGCCGAGGCAGTTATGTTGCAGTGCAATATAAATGACCCGGTCCGGCGCCCCGCCGGCGCAACAGGTAAGCAGGCCCATGCCCGAACCGGCGACCACTGCGGCGAGCGACCCTTTCGCCAGTTTCGATCCGGGCCAATATTTCTGTGAACTGACGACCCTCCGCCAGGGTGATGGCGGCGCACTTTCCGAGGTGCGGCGGCGCATCGGCGCCATCGGGCTGGATGCGCTGCGGGCCCGCGCCCTGGCGGCCGAGAACGAACTGATCAATCTCGGCATTACCTTCACCGTCTACTCCAACGCCAGCGCCATCGACCGGATCCTGCCGTTCGACTGCATTCCCCGCGTGCTGACTGCGCCGGAATGGGATGTTCTGGAACGCGGCGTGAAGCAGCGCGTGGCGGCACTGAATGCGTTGCTGCACGACATCTACCACGACCGGAAGATCATCAAGGACGGCGTGCTGCCGGCCGACCTGGTATTCGGCAACCCGAACTACCGGCCGGAGATGGAGGGGTTTCCGGTCCGCTTCGGCACCTATGTGCATATCTGCGGCACTGACATCGTGCGCGACCCGGAGGGCAAGTTCCTGGTGCTGGAGGACAATGCCCGTACCCCGTCCGGTGTTTCCTACGTGGTGGAGAACCGCCATTTGATGGCGCGCACTTTCCCCGACCTGCTGGCCGGCATGCGCCTGCGCCCGGTGGATGACTATGGCCGCAGGTTGCTGGAGGCGATGACGGAAATCGCGCCGGAGGGCGTGGATGACCCGCAGGTCGTGCTGCTGTCCCCCGGCATCTACAACTCCGCCTATTTCGAGCACGTGTTCCTGGCCCGCGAGATGGGGGTGCCGCTGGTGGAAGGTGGCGACCTGGTGGTGGAGAACGACAAGGTATGGATGCGCACCACCGGCGGGCACCGCGCCGTGCACACCATCTACCGCCGCATCGGCGATGACTTCCTGGACCCCACCGTGTTCCGCCCGGACAGCATGTTGGGCGTGCCCGGGCTGATCGGCGCCTGGCGCAAGGGCAATGTTTCCCTGGCCAACGCGGTGGGCACCGGCGTGGCGGACGACAAGGCGGTGTATGCCTACATGCCGCGCATCATCCGCTACTACCTGGCGGAGGACGCGATCCTTTCCAACGTGGAGACCCATATCTGCCGGGAGAAGGAGGGGCTGGACTATACGCTGGCCAATATGGAGCACTTGGTGGTGAAGCCGGTGGGGGAATCCGGCGGCTACGGCATCACCATCGGCCCGCGCGCCACGAAGGCGGAGATTGATGCGGCGCGGGACGCGGTGAAGGCGGACCCGGACAACTGGATCAGCCAGCCGGTGATCGACCTTTCCGTGGCGCCGACGCTGACGGAAACAGGGATTCGCCCACGGCATTTGGATTTGCGACCCTTCGCGGTGACCGGCAAGGAAACCTGGGTGCTGCCCGGCGGGCTTTCCCGCGTGGCGCTGAAGGAAGGCAGCCTGGTGGTGAACTCCTCCCAGGGCGGGGGATCCAAGGACACCTGGGTGCTGGCCGACGAGAGGAGGATGGGCTGATGCTGCGTCGCACCTTCCTGCTGTCCCGCTACGCGGAAGGCCTGTTCTGGATGGGCCGCTACCTGGAGCGAGTGGAGAACCTGGCCCGCCTGATCGACGTGACCCAGAGCTTCGAAAGCCCGGGGCGCGAGGACGAGGCGTGGTTCGCGCTGATCCGCATCAACGCCGACGAGGAAGGATTCGCCGCGCGGGGCATGACGGCGGACGCGGATTCGGTGAAGCGCTTCTATTTGCTGGACCACCAGAACCAGACATCGATCCCGGCATCGCTGGAAGCGGCGCGGTACAATGCGCGGACTCTGCGGCCATTGATCTCCACGGAGATGTGGCGGCAGTTGAATATCTTCCATCGCGACATGACGGCGATTCGCGCGGAGGAATTGCAGGGGGACCGGCTGTCCGCGTTGTGCACGCGCATTAAGGAAGGTGCGCAGGCACAGACGGGTATTACCGAGGGCACATTCTATCGTGATCAGGGTTACTATTTCTACCAGCTGGGCCGCCTGATCGAACGCGCGGACCAGACGACACGCTTGCTGGATATTCGTTACCACCTGTTGGTGGCAGGTGGGCGGGAGGAGCGGCGCCTGGCGGAGATAACGCAATGGGGTGGCGTGTTGCGGGCTGCCGCGGGCTACCATGCCTTTCGCCGTGTCGCCCGGCCGGGTTTTACACCCGAGGATGTGGCGACGTTCCTGTTGCTGGATCGGCAGTTCCCGCGCAGCGTTCGGTGCTGCCTGCACGAGATCGACGCCTGCCTGAGCACGTTGCGTGCGGAGCATTTCCTGCGTGGCACCGGCCCGGCGCTGGAGCGTGTGGACGAGTTGCGCACGGCGCTGACCGCAAGGCCTGTGCCGGATATCATCGCCGGCGGCCTGCACGAGTATCTGGATGCTGTGCAGCGCGACCTGATCCTGCTTGCCGGTGAGATCGGCACTGCGTTTTTCCGTGACTGGCGGCCGCTCGCGGCCGTTCAGGAACAGCTGCAATCCTGATCCGGGGTCGTCCATGTCCATTCATGCAGCCCTGACGCATCGCACGTCCTACAGCTACGACCGCGCGGTCACACTCGGCCCGCAGACCATCCGCCTGCGCCCGGCGCCGCATGCGCGCACGGGCATCATTTCCTACGCGTTGAAGGTGGAGCCGACGCCGCACTTCCTGAACTGGCAGCAGGACCCGCAGGGCAATTTCCTGGCGCGCGTGGTGTTTCCGGAGAAGGTGACGCATTTCGACGTGACAGTCGACCTGGTGGCCGACATGACCACCGTGAACCCGTTCGACTTCTTCCTGGAACCGCAGGCGGAAACCTTCCCCTTTGCATACGATCCTGTGCTGGAGCACGAGCTGGCGCCATTTCGCCTGCGCGAGGCGGCCGGCCCGCTGCTGCGGGCGTTGATCGGCGAGGTGCCTAAGGGCACGCAGCGCACCGTGGATATGCTGGTGGCGCTGAACCGCATGGTGCAGGAGCGCATTTCCTACATCGTGCGCATGGAACCCGGCGTGTGGTCGCCGGAGGAAACGCTGGGACAGGGCAAGGGAAGCTGCCGTGATTCCGCCTGGTTGTTGGTGCAGCTACTGCGGCATTTGGGTTACGCGGCACGCTTTGTCTCCGGCTACCTGATCCAGCTGGTGGCGGACGTGAAGCCGCTGGACGGACCGGAAGGCCCCAGCGCGGACTTCACCGACCTGCACGCCTGGGCGGAAGTGTATCTGCCCGGCGCGGGCTGGATCGGGTTAGACGCGACGTCAGGCCTGATGACCGGCGAAGGTCATATCCCGCTCGCGGCCAGCCCCGATCCGCAATCCGCCGCGCCCATTACCGGCATGATGGAGAAGGCGGAGGTTGAATTCGATTTCGCCATGCAGGTGCGGCGCATTTCGGAAACGCCGCGCGTTACCAAGCCGTACACGGAAAAGGTGTGGCAGGATATCCTGGCCACCGGCGCGGAAGTGGACCGAGTACTGAATGCCGGCAACGTGCGCCTGACAATGGGCGGCGAGCCCACCTTCGTCGCCGCCAGCGATTTCGATGCGCCGGAATGGAACACGGAGGCGCTGGGGCCTACCAAGCGCGGCTTCGCGGGCAAGCTGATCCGCCGCCTGGCGCCGCTGTGGTCTCCCGGCGGGGCGCTGCAATACGCGCAGGGAAAGCAGTATCCCGGGGAACAATTACCGCGCTGGGCGCTGTATTCGCACTGGCGCAAGGATGGCGATCCGGTGTGGCTGGACAGCGAATTGCTCGCGGACCCAGACAGTGCAAATGGCGACGCCACTGCGAACGATGCGGACCGGTTCGCCACCGCGCTGGCCGAGCGCCTGCAGGTCGATCCGCGGATGATCCTGCCGGCGCATGAGGACATCCACTATTATCTGTGGAAGGAAAGCCGCCTGCCGGCCAACGTGGTGGCGGAAGATAGCCGCCTGCGCGATCCGCTGGAACGCGCCCGTATGGCGCGCGTGTTCGGCCAGGGCCTTGCATCGCCCGTTGGTTCCGTGCTGCCGATCCGCCGCGTGATCGATGCCGGTGCCCGCCGCTGGCAATCCGGCAAGTGGTTTCTGCGCGGCGATACGATGTTCCTGATTCCCGGTGACAGCCCGCTCGGCCTGCGGCTGCCGCTGGATTCTCTCCCGTGGGCCGATCCGGAAACGATCGAGCCGCAGTTCAAGCGCGATCCCTTCGTGCCGGCCGAGAAGCTGCCGCCGCAGGCAATGCTGCGGGACCTGCGTACAGGCCGTGGCGCGCAGAGCGGCATCGAGAATTTCCGCCCCGTCGCCCAGCCTGCGCCGGAAATCGGCCGCGGCGAGCCGGACATCGTCCGCACCGCGCTGACCGTCGAATCGCGCGGCGGCATCCTGCACGTTTTCTACCCGCCGCTGTTCGATGCGGTTGACTGGCTCGACCTGACCACCGCCGTGGAAGCCACCGCGCGCGAAATGGGCCGCCCCGTGGTACTGGAAGGCTACCTGCCGCCCTCCGACCCGCACCTGAACAATTTCTCCGTCACGCCCGATCCCGGTGTCATCGAGGTTAACATCCATCCGTCCACCTCTTGGGCCGAGCACACGGAGCGTGCGGAGCAGCTTTACGAGGAAGCCCGCCAGGTCGGCCTCGCCACCGAGAAATTCATGATCGACGGAAGCCATGTCGGCACCGGCGGCGGCAACCATGTGGTGATGGGCGGCACCAGCGTGGCGGAATCGCCATTTCTGCGCCGGCCGGATTTGCTGAAAAGCCTGCTCGGCTTCTGGCACAATCACCCCAGCCTGTCCTTCCTGTTCGCCGGCCTGTTCATCGGCCCCACAAGCCAGCACCCCCGCATCGATGAGGCACGCGACGACGCCACCAACGAGCTGGAAATCGCCTTCAGCAAGATCGCGCCGTTCCAGGACGTGCCGCCCTGGCTGACGGACCGCATCTTCCGCAACATCCTCGCCGACATGACCGGCAACACGCACCGCACGGAATTCTGCATCGACAAGATGTACGATCCGTCCGGCCCTTCCGGCCGCCGCGGCCTGGTGGAATTCCGCGCGTTCGAGATGCCGCCGCATGCGCAGATGTCGCTGGCACAGATGCTGCTGATGCGCGCCGCCGTCGCCGCCTTCTGGCAGCACCCCTACGAACGCCGCATGATCCGCTGGGGCACGCGCCTGCACGACGATTTCATGCTGCCGCATTTCTGCGCCCAGGATTTCCGCGATGCGCTGGAGGAACTTTCCGCCTTCGGCCCGCGCCTGGACCCCGCCTGGTTCGCGCCGCATCTGGAATTCCGCTTCCCGGAAATCGGCCGCGTCCAGGTCCGCGACATGGATGTGGAACTGCGCCACGCCCTGGAACCCTGGCACGTGCTGGGCGAACACACGATGCCATCCGGCACCGTCCGCTTCGTGGATAGCTCGGCGGAGCGCGTGCAGCTGAAGGTTTCCGGCTGGGTGGACGAACGCTTCCTGCTCGCCGCCAACGGCGTCGCTGTGCCGCTGATGCGCACGGACCGCGTTGGCGAGTATGTCGGCGGCGTGCGCTTCAAAGCCTGGCAGCCGCCGAACGCGCTGCACCCGACCATCCACGCCCAGGCGCCGCTGGTGATCGACGTGTACGATCGCTGGTCCGGCCGCAGCCTGGGTGGCATGACGCACCAGGTGGCCCATCCCGGCGGGCGCAACTACGAGACCTTCCCGGTGAATGCCAACGAAGCCGAGGCGCGTCGCCGAGCCCGGTTCTTCCCGTTTGGCCACACACCTGGCGCCATGGCTGAGCCGCGTCTCGCGCCGGGCCGGGATCATCCACGCACCCTGGACCTGCGCCGCTTCGCCTGAAACACTGCGTCGTGATGACCGAGGCAGCCCGCGATGAGATGGTGGACGGCCAGGGCGGCGTGCGTCCGCACTGGCGCGCGCTGCTTGGCGTGCTCACAAGCCTGGGTCCGGAAGGACTGGCGCAGGTGCGCCAGCGGCTGGACCGGGCGTTCGAGGACGAGGGAATCAGCGCCGTACTTCCGGGTGCCACCGCGCAGGACCAGCCCTGGCGCTGCGATCCTGTGCCGTTGCCGATTCCGGAACAGGAATTCATCGCCCTGGAAGCCGGGCTGGCGCAGCGGGCCCGTCTTCTTGAAGCAGTACTGCAGGACCTGACCGGTTCGCGCCGCCTGCTGGCGGAAGGCAAGCTGCCGCCGGCGTTCCTGTATGCGAACCCGGGCTTTCTCCGTCTTGGCGCGCTGTCGGGTGGAGGTCTGCTAACCACTTACGCCGCGGACCTGACGCGCGGCGCAGACGGCGCCTGGCGCGTTTTGGCTGATCGCACCTCCGCCGGTGTCGGGATCGGCTATGCGCGGGAAAATCGCCGCATCCTGGCGCGCGTGGTGCCGGAGAGCTTTCGCGCCGTGCAGGTGCGGGAACTACGACCGTTTTTCGATCTGTGGCAGGACGCCCTGCGCCGGCAGGCGCATGGCGGTGGCGCGGTAGCCCTGCTAACGCCGGGCACGCGCGACCCGCGCTGGTTGGAGCACATGTATCTCGCCCGCGAACTCTCCAGCGCCCTGGTGGAAGGCGGCGATTTGACGGTGCGCGACGGCACGCTGTTCCTGAAGACGCTGAAGGGATTGCAGCGTGTGGATGTGCTGCTCCGCCGCGTCGATGGTCGCCAGCTGGACCCGCTGGAACTGGACGCCGCCAGCCCCTATGGCGTGCCGGGCCTGCTGGATGTGGTGCGTTCCGGCAACCTGCGCGTGGTGAACGATCCGCGCGCGGGACTGCTGGAGGCGCCGGCCTTCATCGGCGCGTTTCCCGCCCTGGCGCGCGACCTGCTGGGGGAGGACCTGGCGTTGCCGAGCGTACCCACCCTTTGGCTCGGCGCGCCGGAAAACCTGGCCCGCGTCCGCGCCGAGCGGGGCGCGTGGTGGTTGCGTCAGGCGTTTGACCCGGTGGCCGCGGCGGTGGATCCCGCCACCCTGGCGGGGGCCGATCGCGATGCGTTGTGGGCCAAGGTGGTGGCACGACCGGACCAATGGGTTGCGCTGGCGCCCGCGCCGCTTTCCCTGGCGCCATGCCTGACGGCGGAAGGGTTGCGCCCCCACGCGGTGCTGCTGCGCCAGTTCCTGGCGTTCGATGGCGCGGACTGGCATGCCATGCCGGGTGGCCTCGCACGCGTGCTGGATGATCCCGGCACCATTCCGGGCCTGATCCCCCGCGGTGGCATGACCAAGGATGTGTGGGTGCTGGCGGAGGACCGCACGGACATCATCGGCCCCGCCGCCCTGCATGCCGCCCCGCTTGCCATCCGCCGTACCGCGGGGGATCTGCCGAGCCGCGTGGCCGACAATCTTTTCTGGCTTGGCCGCCATGTCGAGCGGGTCGAGCGGTCCGCACGCCTGACCCGCGCCGCCGTGGCGCGCGTGGCGCGCGGTGCTACCATGCTGCCGCGAGAGGCGGCGGACCTGCGCACATTGGGCCGCTGCCTGGCGGATGCCGGGGTTGTCGGCGCCGAGGCGGCCAATAGCGGCAGCGTGGGCAATCTGGGTCAGGCCCTGCTGGGCGCCGTGCGGCCGGGGGGCGCCATCGCCAGCCAGTTCGAGACGATAGCCTTGCTGGTGGAAAGCGTGCGCGACCGGCTGACCGGGGACATGCACGCCAGCTTCACCCAAACCCTGCGCACCGCCCGTGCGGACGCCAGCGCCACCGGCACCAGCCTGGACGGGCTGGCGCATGGCATGGTGGGTATCCTGCGCTTTTCCACTGCCGTCGCCGGGCTGGCGGCGGAAAACATGGTGCGTGGCGGCGGCTTCATCTTCCTGGACCTTGGCCGCCGCATTGAACGCGCCCAAGCCGTCACCAGCGAGATCAGCCTGGCGCTGGACCTTTCGCCCCGGCAGATCGAGGGTGGCCTGCGGCTGATCCTGGAATTGTGCGACTCGTTCATCACCTATCGCGGCCGCTACCTGGATGTGTTGCAGCCCGCCCCGGTGCTGGATCTGGTGCTGGCGGACCAGGGCAATCCGCGCGGCCTGGCCTTCCAGCTGGCCGCCATGCACACGCTGCTGGATGAACTCTCGGGCGAAAACGGTGGTGGGCGCGAACTCCTCGCCGGCGCCGCCGCGGGCCTGCTGGCGGAGGCAGAGACGCTGGTAGGTTCTGTGCTTGCCGCGCCGGACCAGGCGGTGGCCGCCGCGCGCCTGTCCGCCGAGCTTGCCGGCATCAGTAGCGGGCTTGCCGCGCTGTCGGACCGCATTACCCGGCGCTACTTCGCCCTGCTGCCTGCCGCACAGCTGCTGGGGCTGGAACCGGAGTTGCGTGACCTGCCCGGAGCGGCGTAGGGCAGCGCATGCGCTACAGCGTGTTCCATGAGACGACCTACAGCTACGCGGAGCCGGTGGACCTCGCGACCCACTTGGTGCACCTGACGCCGCGCCGCCTGCCGCACCAGCGCGTGCTGGCGAGCAGGATCGAGGCCGACCCTGTTCCGGCGCGGCTGACCACGGCCACCGACCATTTCGGCAACACCGCCGAATGGCTGTTCCTGGACCGGCCGCATACCAGCTTCAGCGTGACCCTGCGGGCAGATATCGATGTGCTGTTTCCCCCGGCACCCGAGGCGGCGGCGACCCCGCCCTGGGAGGAGATCGCAGCCCTTTGCCGCGAAGGCGGGGCCGGTTCCTGGGACGCCGCCGAATTTGCCTTCCCCAGCGACATGGCCCCGGCCGACCCCGCGGTTGGCGCCTACGCCGCGCCCAGCTTCCCGCGAGGCCGGCCGATCCTGGCCGGGCTGCTGGACCTGAACCGGCGCATCAACACGGACTTCATCTTCCGCCCCGGCGTGACGACGGTGCAGACCCCACCCAGCCGCGTGCTGGCACAGCGTGCCGGCGTGTGCCAGGACTTCACCCACCTGATGATCGCCGGGCTGCGCTTCCTCGGCCTGCCGGCGCGCTACGTCTCCGGCTACCTGCGCACCTATCCGCCCGCTGGCCAGGAAGCGCGGCATGGCGCCGACCAAAGCCATGCCTGGGTGGGCTGCTGGCTGGGACCGAAATACGGCTGGGTGGATCTGGACCCGACCAACAACCTGGTGGTGCGAGACGAGCACATCGTCCTGGGCTGGGGGCGGGACTACGGGGACATCAGCCCGATTCGCGGTGTGATACTCGGCGGTGGCGCCCACGCCATCGAGGTGAGTGTCGCGCTGACGCCACTTGATTCCTAAGCCTCCGGGTCGTCGATCATCGGCGTGGGCTGGGCCAGTTGGCGCAGTGCCTTCACATCCTGGATCCGGATCACGGGGCCATTCACTGCCACCTGGTATGGCACCAGCGCGGCGAAGGATCGCGACAGCACCTCCGGCGCCATGCCGAGGCGCGAGGCGAGCACCCGTTTCTCGAACGGCAACTCGAACTGCCCGGTGGCGCCGGTTTCCTGATGGCGCACCAGCAGCCAGTTCGCCAGCCGTTCCAGGCCGGAGCGCAGTTTCTGGTTCTTCAGTTCCTTGACGATGCCGCGATAGGCCAGCGCCATCTCCGTGGCCAGGGCACGGGCGAAGGCCGGATCCTCCGCGAAATAACGGCGGACGGCGGCGGCGGGGATCAGCAATACGCGGGATGGCACCAGGGCACGGGCCGATTTCAGGTACACCCGGTCCAGGATGACCGCGGCGACGATGAAGCTATGGCCCAGCCCTAGGACGGAGACCGTGGTTTCTCGGTCTCGGTAGCTGGCGAAGATTTCGACCTGGCCGTCCACCACCACGTGCAGGAAATCCGCAGGGTCACCTTCCCGCACCAATTCCACATGTGCGGGAAAGCGTTGCAAAAAGGAGACCTTGAGCATTGCCTCCACGTGCGCGGCATCCACGCCGGCAAACACCGGCTGGTGCCGCATTTCCTCGAGATCATCGGGGCGCATGCGGTCTCCTGGCGCGGGGCGGCGGCGGAAATTGGGCAAGCATTGGATTGACTGTAGTCAATCAAAAGATTGATTCAAGCGCTTCCGCTGCTTGATTAGTCAGATGCGGCGTGTGTTGTCCCGCTCCACCGAATCGGGACCAGGATCGTCCGGGGCGGAATACGCGATCGCTCGCTCGCGCGGCATGAGACGGGAAGATTGCCCGGGGCTTTTCGGGAACCGGCGCGTCCGATTTCCGGTCTAGCCGCGCTGCATCAGCGCGGTGATCTGGGCCGACAGCCGTCGTGCCACGGCCGAGTCCGCCTGGGCTGCGATAATGAAGACGTGTTTGCCCTGGCCCTGAGCGTAGACGTCGAATCCGCCCTCGCTGAAGCGTATCAGGGCCGTGGAGGCCGCCATGCCCATTTGAGTGATGCACAACGCCACTTTGTCCCCGGCGGCGGTGGTGTACATCAGTTGCGCCACCGGCTGGCCGTTGGCAGCCAGCAGTCGTGCGCCGACGAACTCCAGCCCTTGGTCGCGCAGGTCGGGCACGTGCAACGGATAGCCGACCCGGTTGCCCAGCCATGCCTCGATATGATCGCGGCGCGCGGCGGGCACCTCGACCAGATGATCCGTTTCCCGCACGAATACGGCATGGTACTCGGCCACTTCGTGCATCACTGATTCTATCTGCCGGGCGGCGGAGGTTTGTGCCCCCATGAAAAGTTCCGGCACGTGCGCGCCGCCGATGACGAAGCCCGCAACGGCCGCCGCCACCGGCAGCGCATAGCGCAGGCTCGACTTGGCGCGCGTTGTCCAGATGGCGCGGGTGATCTGGCGTTGCAGGGCGGCGGGGATGGCCACAGGTTCCGGCTCGCCCAGGCCGGCACGTAGCAACTCGGCGGATTCGATGAACATGGCCAGGCGTTCGGCCAACGCCGGGTTCGCGGCCAGCGCGGCTTCCACCTCGGCGGCGGCCTGGGCGTCCAGTTCGCCATCCGCATAGGCCATCAGCATCAGGTCGTCAGGTTCGGGGCGAGACATTGTCAGCGCACCTTTCGCTGCAGATAGGTCACGTTGTTCGGCACGGTGGCAAACTGGGCCGCCATAAGGGACGCCCGGCCACGAGCCAGCCGGCTCATGACGGTGCCGATGGGGATGCCCAGAAGATTGGCTGCCTCCGCGTAGCTGTAGCCTTCCACGCAGACCAGCAGCATTGTCTGTTGCTGGTCGGCCGGCAGGGTCTTGAACCGCGTCTGCACCTCCGCGAGCGTCAGCCGGCCTTCGGTCACGTTTCCGCCATCCGGACCGCCGATGCGGTCCACATGATCGTCCAGCAATTCCGTCTGCCGCAGCGCAGCGCTGCGCCGATCGCTGATCCAGATGGAGCGCAGGATCTGGAACATCCAGCGGTCTAACTGTGAATCCGGGCGGAACTGGGCCTGTTTGTCCAGCGCGCGGGCCACGGTGGACTGCACGAGGTCATCCGCCATGTCCGCGTTGCGGCTCAGCACCAGCGCGAAACGGCGGAGGCGCGGCAGCAAGGCGACAATCTCTCGGTGGAAGTCTGCGTTCCGCATCGCGGCCCCGTGGGTGTCCCTGAACGACAATAACGGCCCACACGGCGGATTCATTCCCGGCATCCGCGAAAAATATGTGTCGCGGGCCGGAAGACGTCTTCGCTCAGGCCGGATAGGGGCCCAATGCCGCCGCGAACCGTGCCACGGCGGCCTCACCGAAGGGATTCGGACGTAGTCCCGGTGCCCGGTCGTGGACCGTATTGCCCATCCGGGCCGCGACCAGCCGCTTGCCGTAGCAGATCAGGTGATCGACGGACTGCATGACGAACACGATCGCGGGCAGGATGTCCCGGTAGATCCGCTCGGCTTCGGCCTCGTCGCCCAGCCGCATTGCCTCGTAGATTCGCACCTGTGCCTCGAAGCAATCCGGCGCCGGGATCAGCCCAGCGCAGCCGGCGCGCAGATTGTCCGGCAGTTCCAGCCCGCCGCGGCCATTGAACACCGCCAGCTTGCCTTCGGTCTCCTCCACCACGCGGGCGATCAGCGTGGCCGGGCCTTCCCCCTTCAGCACGATGAAATTGGCATGCCGGCGCGCCAGTTCGGCGATACCGCCAGGGGATAGCCCCACCCCAATCAGCTCCGGCGCGTTCTGGATGCCGGCCGGCACAGGTGCCTTCTCGATCACCCGGCCGAAGAAATCGATCAGCCCGGCCTCGCTGATGGACGGGTCGCGCGGAGGCTGCAGGATCACCCAGGACGCACCGTTGGCCGCGGCATGCGCCACCGCCTGGGTCTGCTCCGCCGGGGTCGCGCCGAAGATCGTGACCGCCAGCGGAATGCGTCCGGCCAGGTCTTCGGCCGCCCATTCCACCACCTGGCGCCGCTCGTCCGGCGAGAGCTTGGCCACCTCCGTCGCCAGGCCCATCACCGCCATGCCGTGGCCGCCGCCCCGCACCACAATCTCTGTCTGGCGGCGCATCGCCGCGCGATCGAGCCGGTCATCGGCGGTGAAGAACGCATACAGGATCGGCCAGATGCCGGCCGGCGCGGGGGAAGGGGACATGGTCAGCGTCCTGTGAAATTCGGCGGGCGCTTTTCGACGAAGGCGGCCAACCCCTCCCGCCGGTCGTCGGAAAGGGCATGCGCCGCATGCGTTGCGTGTTCATTCCGCAGCGCGACGTCAATTGGCATCTCCAGCCCGTCATCCACCAGCCGCTTCATCCGGCGCAGCGCCAGCGGGCTGCGGCTCGCCAGGGTGCGGGTAATCGCCAGCGCCTCGTCCGCCAGCTTTGCTGGTTCCACCACCCGCAGCACCAGCCCGCAGGCAACCAGTTCCTCCGCCGGTACCAGCGCCCCGCTCAGTAGCAGGTATTTCGCCATGCCCACGCCCACCCGGCGCGGCAGACGCACGGATCCGCCGCCGCCAGGCATCAGCGCGTAGCGCATGTGCCCGTCCCCGATTCGTGCCCCGGCCGCGGCCAGCACCACGTCGGCGCACAGCGCCATTTCCAGCCCGCCGGCCACTGTCACGCCATTGATCGCCACCACCACCGGCTTGGCGAACAGTTCCAGCCGCCGCATCGCCGCACCGTAGCGGGCCACGTAGTCGGCGTTCGCGGCATCGCCGGCCTCACCCTCGGTGAATTCCCGCAGCGCCTTCAAATCCGCGCCGGAGCAGAACGCACTACCCGCCCCGGTGATCACCACAGCGCCCACCCCGGCGTCGCAATCAATTTCGTCCAGCACCGCGCCGAGCCGGTCCAGCATGGCCGGTGACACCGCATTCATCGCCGCCGGCCGGTTCAGCGTCACCCAGGCCACCCGGCCCTTGCGCTCCAGCAACACGCTGTCGTCGGTGTCCTGCGCCATCGGCCTACAAATCCTCGCTCAGCGAACGGGCGATCAGCATTTTCTGTACCTCGTTCGTCCCGTCATACACCTGCAGTATCCGCGCATCCCGGTACAGCTTCTCCACCGGGAAGTCCGCGATGTAGCCGTAGCCACCGTGCACCTGCATCGCCGTGGAGCACACCTGTTCCACCATCCGTGTCGCGAACAGCTTGGCCATGGAGGCTTCCTTGGCGCAGCGCAGCCCGGCGTTCTTCAACCGAGCGGCGGCCAGGTACAATTGCGAAGCCGCCTCCACCTCGGTTGCCGCCTCCGCCAGTTGGAACGCGATCGCCTGGTGCTCGATGATCGGCTTGCCGAACGCTACCCGTTCCCGCGCATAACCCACCGAAGCCGCCAGCGCCGCCCGGGCAATCCCCACAGCCTGCGCCGCCACGCCGATCCGCCCGCTCTCCAGCCCGGCGAATGCCACCTTCAGCCCGTCGCCTTCCTTGCCCAGCAGATTCGCCGCCGGCACCGCGAAATCCTCCAGCGCGATCTGGCAGGTCTCGCTGGTGCGGTGGCCCATCTTCTCCTCCTCCCGCACCACCCGGTAGCCGGGCCAGTCCGTACGGATCAGGAAGGCGGAAATCCCCCGCCGCCCCGCCGCCGGGTCCGTCACCGCGATCAGCACCGCGTGCCGGGCGGACCGGCCGGAGGTGATGAAGCATTTCTCCCCGTTGACGACGTAGTGGTCCCCCCATCGCACCGCTCGGGTCCGCAGATTGGACGCGTCCGACCCCGCCTGCGGCTCCGTCAGCAGCATGCAGGCCAGCGTTTCCCCCTGCGCCACCGGGCGGAGGAATTCATCCCGCTGCGCATCTGTGGCGAACTCCATCTGCCGCAGGCAGAACGCGTTGGTCGCGTTCACCGCGTTGCAGATGCCGGCGTCGCCCCGTGCCAATTCCTCCGTCATCAGCATGTAGGAGAGGAAATCGGCCCCCGCGCCGCCCCAGCGTTCCGACACGCAGACGCCGAACAACCCCAGCGCGCCCAGTTGCCGATACACCTCCGCCGGCGTCCGCCCGGCCCGGTCCCATGCCGACGCACCGGGCGCGATGGCATCCCGCACCACCTGCCGTGTCAGGTCGCGGATCGCCCGCTGCTCGTCCGTCAATTCCATGCCCGGCGTCACTCCCCGGCGGGACGATGGCCAGCCGCCCCGCCAGCGTCAACCGGATACCGCCCATGCGCGCTTGCGCCGGCAGACAGGCTATCAGGCTGTTTGTGTCCTGGGTTAAAGTTGTCATTGAACCTTCACGCCACAGGCAGCAGCCCCCACGGGATGTCAGACACCGTCATCGCCGACTCCCCGCTCGTTACCAGCCTGCCCTTCGCGCGCCGGGTCATGATCATGGTGGCCGTCGTGCTCGGCACGACGCTCTATTCCACCACCCTGCTCGTTGCCTCCGCCGTGCAGCCGCAGATGCAGGGCTCCATGGCCGCCACGCCGGACGAGATCGCCTGGACAACCACCTTCAACATCCTCGCCACCGCCATCGTCACGCCAATGACGGGCTGGCTGGTCGCCAACCTGGGCCGCCGCCGCGTCATGCTCTACGGCGTCGGCATCTTCACTGTCGCCACCTATCTCTGCGGCAGCGCCCAGTCGCTGGAAATGTTGGTGCTCTGGCGCGTCGTTCAGGGCGGTGCCGGCGCGCCGCTCACGCCGCTCTCCAACGCCATCGTGCTGGATCTGTTTCCCCGCCGCTACACCGGTCTGGTCAGCGCCATCTACGGCATGACGGCGGTGGTGCTCGGCCCCGTCATCGGCCCCACCGTCGGCGGCATGCTGGCGGAGGCGTATAGCTGGCGCTATGCCTTCTACATGATCGTGCCGGCTGGCGTGGTCGCCTTCATCGCCCTCTTTGTGGTGATGCCGAAGGAGGACCCTAAGGCCGGCGTCCGGTTGGACTGGACCGGCTTCATCAGCGTCTCCCTGGCGCTGGCCTGCCTGCAACTCGTCCTGTCCCGCGGCCAGCGCCAGGACTGGTTTGAATCCAGCGAGATCGTCGCCGAGGCGGTGCTGGCAGTGGTTGCGTTCTATGTCTTCATCACGCACAGCCTGACCGCCCAGCGCCCCTTCATCAATCTGCGCCTGCTGAAGGACCGTAACTACGCCTTGGGTTTGGTACTGGTATTCGCCTACGGCATGCTGAACTTCACGCCGTTGGTGCTGCTGCCGCCGCTGCTGCAGTCCTACGCCGGCTATCCGGATGGCATCATCGGCGAGATCATCGGCTTCCGCGGACTGGGCGGCACCATGGGCTTCTTTGCCGCCATGTTCATTGGTCGCTTCGACCCGCGCCTTGGCATGACGCTGGGCTTTGGCCTGCTGGCACTCTCCGGCATCTGGTTGATGGAAATGGACCTGAACACCCCGCCGCACGACCTGCTGCTGAATTCCATCGTCCAGGGCATGGCCACCGGCACGGTCTGGGTGCCGCTCAGCGTCATGGCGTTCAGCACCATGGAACAGCGCTACATGGCGGAGTGCATGGCCCTGTTCCACCTGCTGCGCAACATCGGCTCCAGCCTGTTCATCTCGCTGGCCTTTGCCCATGCGCTGTCGTCGCAAAGCGCGAACTATGGCCGGATGACGGAGATGGTCTCGCCGTATAACCGGGTGCTCAACCTGCCCTGGGTGATGGGCAACTGGACGCTCGATACATTGCCGGGGATTGCCCAGGTGGCCAAGGAGATCAATCGTCAGGCCGCAATGCTTGGCTATCTGAACGCGTTCACGCTCTATACTGTTACGTCCATCCTCGCGATTGGCGTGGTGTGGATGGTGCCGGCCCGCCGCAAGCGCGCTGGCGGATGAGTTGCTATCTGGCGCGTGCTTCCAAGGATGCGTAGAGCATCGCCCCGTTGCCGTCCGGGAACACGCGGGAGCGCGCCACCGCCGCCTTGGGCAGGCCTTCCAGCAATCCCTGGATCTCCGCCTCGTCGCGGCGGAACATCCGCCAGTCCATATAGGCGTCCAGATAGGCTTCGTCCCGCGTGCCGGGGCGGAAGTTGGTGAGCAACAACCGCCCGCCGGGACGCAGGATCGGGAAAAGCGCGCGCAGCAGGTTTCGGGCCGTTTCGTCGTCCAGGTAGTCGAACAGCCCGGCGGCGTAGATGAAGTCGAACGCCCCGTAGGCGTCCGGGCGCTGGGCCAGCCGCCGCGCCGAGGCGGTTACCGCCGTGACCGGTGCCCGGCCTTCCAGGGCTCGGCACGCTTCCGCTGTTGCCTCCTCGTCCTGGTCCAGGACGACCAGCCGCCCCAGGTTGCTCAGGGCACGGGCCTGCTCGGCCTCTCGCATATGACCGGCGCCCAAGACGAGCACCTGTGCGTCCTTCACCCGTTCGACCGTTGTGTCGAGCAACTGCGCCAGGACCCGTCGTGATTCCTGGGCAGCCACGGCGGTTGGGCCGGAGATAAGCGCCGCATGCATCGCGCGGCCGCGCGCCGTTGCGCGGTCCAGGTCGGCGCGGATCGCCGGATGGTCATACAGGAAATCCATCAATCGCGCGTCGCCCGCATGCCCCCGTGGCTTGCTGATCGACCAGGCGGTCGCCGGCTCCTCCTGAAGAAGCGCCTGGATCGGGTGTTCCCGCAGTCGCCCGCGCCATATCGGGTCGACCAGGCCAGCGCGCAGGTCGCCGATTCCCTGCACCAGGCGCGGCCATGCCTCGGCCACCAGTTCAGGTTCCCGCAGTGCCGTCGCCATGCGGTCCAGGAAGGACTTGAAGCGCGCCGGTGTTGCCGGCTTCGGCACCAGAGCCGGCCGGCCAGCCCAACGTGTCCGCAGTAATTCGACCGAAAGAACACCATCGCTCATCGATCCGTCTCCTTATCCCGCGATGAGATAAGAGCAGGTCGGGTGTCAAACCCTCGGCCAAGGAACCGTCCGGTTCCGGGTGACGAACCGTCAAAAAGCGGTCAAATCTTAAATATTCACCAACGTTTGGCGTTGACGTGAGCCGGACGATTTTCGGCCTCAGGGTGCCTGCCGTCTATTCCGCCGCCTGGGCCACCATCTGCAACCCGGTGCCCTTCAGGGATGTGCGGCGGAGGTCGCGCACCTCCTCCAGGTCGCGGTAGGCGCGGGCACGATGCATCACCATCCGGTTGTCCCACATCACGAGGTCGCCCACCCGCCATTCATGCGCGTGCACGAACTGGCGCTGCGTTGCGTGCTCCGTCAGGTCGCGGATATAGGCCCGCGCCTCAGGCACCGGCCAGCCGACGATGCCGCCGATATGGGAGGACAGGTAGAGCGCCTTCCGCCCTGTGACCGGGTGGCTCACCACCAGGCGATGCGGCACCGGGCGCAGCCTGGCGGCATCCTCGGTCTGCACCTCCACACCGATCTGTTCCCGGGAGAAGACGATGGAGTGCTCCGTCACCATGTCCGCCACCTCGGCCTGCATGGCATCGTCCAGCGTGTCGTAGGCCGCGCGCATGTCGGCGAATTCGGTGTTGCCGCCGCTGCCGGGCACCACGCGCGCATGCAGTAGCGTGTAGCCCGCCCCCACGGCGCGGAACGATGCGTCGGAGTGCCAGAGCCGGTTCGCCAGAGCGTACATCCGCCGCGAATCATCGCGGTCCCGCAATTTACTGGCGCCGTCCAGGTTGGATATGTCCCCCAGTTCCAGCTGCTGGAAGCGCCGCATCTCCGGCTTTGCCATCTGTCCGGCCAGGGTTACTTCCAGCTCGCCGAAATTGGCCGTGAAGGCGATCTGCTGGTCATCGTTCAACGGCTGGTCGCGGAACACCAGCACGGCGTATTCGTCCATGCCGGCCTCGATCTCCGCCACCTGGCCCGGGGTCAGCGCCTTGCGCAGGTCGATGCCCGAAACCTCGCCTACAAAACGTGGATGTACCGCGCGGATTGTGATCGCCATGGTTTCCCCCCGTGCTTATGGTTGCGGGAGTGAGCTTGACTACTCCTGGGTAATCTTGCAACCGGCACGAAGCTTGCCGGCCCGGGTCGCCCATCCCATCTCTGGCCGATATCCACCGACGAACAAGAAAGTACGGGAGAGACATCCAATGGCCGACGGCGGCGCTGACACACGAACTGCGCGAATTTCGGCCGAGGAGGCGCTGGCGCTGCACGCGTCTGGCCGTCCGGGCAAGCTGGAGACCCGGATTTCCAAGCCCATCACCACGGCGCGGGACCTCTCGCTGGCCTATTCGCCCGGCGTGGCGGAACCCTGCCTGCACATCCAGCGCGACCCCGCCCTGGCGTATGACTACACCACCAAGGGCAACATGGTGGCGGTGATTTCCAACGGCACCGCCGTGCTCGGCCTGGGCAATCTCGG
>Ga0315912_10002341_pt1 | contig 20475 bp, 18 predicted proteins | sample VfabasoilMG_FD_204469 | JGI IMG/M metagenome (GOLD analysis project Ga0315912, IMG submission 204469) | Garden soil microbial communities collected in Santa Monica, California, United States - V. faba soil | ecosystem: Environmental > Terrestrial > Soil > Garden | place: USA: California...
TTATGCCTACGACGCCGCCGCGGCGAACCTCTCGATGCTGACGAATGCGCACGAACAGGCCGTGATCACGGCGATTTCACGGTATCCCGAGGTCATCGAACATGCGGCGCTCGCGCGTGCACCCCATTCGCTGGTGCATTACCTGCGGGATCTTGCGAACACGCTGCACACCTACTACAACGCCGAACAGTTCATCGTCGAGGAAGCAGCCTTGCGCAACGCGCGCCTCACTCTCGTGCTGGCCGTCCAGCAGGTGATCCGCAACGGACTTCAGATCCTCGGCGTGTCCGCGCCCGAGACGATGTAGGAGCCGCCGCCCTGGCCGCAAAGATCACCAGCCGAGATTTCAAGCGCGCCCGACCCGGTGGCATGCGGTTCGAGATCGGTCGTTGGCGGGAGTTCGCCGTCGGGCTCGCCACGGGCCTGTCACTCTCGCTGTTCGTGCTGATCTGGCAGAACTATCGCGAGAAGCATCCGGCTGCCACCGCCGCCGAAACGCCCAAGCCCGAGCCGCGTGCCGAGAAACCCGGCGCTGCCGAGAGTGAGGAAGGCGCGAAGAACTACGACTTCTACGACATGCTGCCCAAGTTCGAGGTGGTGGTGCCGGAGAAGGACCGCGAAGTGGCCAACGGCCGTGGCGACGCGCCCGCGAACATCGAGAAGCCCGGTGTGTACGTACTGCAGGCAGGCTCCTATCGGCAGCAGGCCGAGGCCGACCGGATTCGCGCGCAACTCAAGATGCAGGGCATCGATGCCAACGTGCAGCGCGTGGCCGTGGATGACGACGTGTGGCATCGCGTGCGCATCGGGCCCATCACCGACCTCGCCGAACTCAACCGGCTGCGTGCACGACTGCGAGCCGCGGACTTCGACGATGCGCTCGTGATCCGGGTGGGAGACTAGTTAGATGCGTGTCGATCCGCGTGCGCTTGCCGGCGCGGCATTGTTGACGCTCCTCGCAGGCTGCGCCACGCCGCCCCCCGCCGCGACTCCGGCACCCGCGGCCCCGGTGGCGCCGGCTGCGCCTCAGGCGCCGCCGATCCCGCCGCCAACGCATCCCGGGCTCACGCTCGCGGCCGTCGGCGACATGATGCTGGGCACCGACTTTCCCGAAAACACGCTGCCTGACGACGACGGGCTTTCGTTCTTCGACGCGGTGACGCCTATTCTCACGAAGCCCGACGTCACCTTCGGCAACCTGGAGGGAGTGCTTCAGGATGGCGGTGAACCGGTGAAGCAGTGCAAGGACAAGCGCATCTGCTTCCTGTTCCGCACGCCCGCGCGCTACGCCACGTATTTCAAGCTCGCGGGCTTCGACGTGCTGAGCCTCGCCAACAATCACGCGCGCGATTTCGGCGAAGAAGGCCGCTCGTCCAGCATGGCCGCGCTCGATGCCGTCGGCATCCACCATTCCGGCCGCGAAGGAACTGTCGCGAGTTTCATCGCCAACGGCCGGCGCATCGCGCTCGTGGCCTTCGCACCGAATGTGGGTTCGAACTCGCTCAACGATCCGCAGATCGGCCTGCCGCAGGTAGCCCAGCTCGCCGCCACGCACGACATCGTCATCGTGTCGTTCCACGGCGGCGCCGAGGGCAACGGCGCCGAGAAGCTGCCGTTCGCGCGCGAGATCTTCGCCGGCGAGGATCGTGGCAACGTGGTCGAGTTCGCGCACCAGATGATCGACGCGGGCGCCGACCTCGTGCTGGGTCACGGCCCGCATGTCGTGCGACCCGTGGAGCTGTATCACGACCGCCTCATCGCCTACAGCCTTGGAAACTTCGCGACCTACTACGGCATCAGCGTCGAAGGCATTCGCGGCATCGCGCCGATCCTCCTCCTGACGCTGGACGACGAGGGCAAGTTCGTCGACGGGAAGATAGAGGCGACGATCCAGCTGCGGCCCGCGGGACCGTCGATCGATCCGGAGAAAAAGGTGATCGCGCTGCTGCGCGAGCTCACGGGCACCGCGTTTCCGAACGGAAGTCTCTCCATCGCCGAAGACGGCACGCTGACGAAGACGAGCCCCGCCCCCTGATGCGCAGGCTTGCGCGTTGGCTGGGTGCGGCGGCGGGTATGGCTGCGCTTGCCGGCATCTCGCTGGCGAGCTGGGTCTATTTACGCAGCGAAGCCTATCTGCATTCGTTCGAGCCTCCACCGCCGTTCGCACTTGCCATTCCGGACGACGATGCCTCACGCGCGCGCGGCGAACACCTGGTGCGCACTCGCGGCTGCGGCGGCTGTCACGGCGACGATCTCGGTGGCCAGCTCATGTGGGACTACGCGGTGCCACCGAATCTCCCGAAGCTGGCGCGCGAGATCAACGCCATGGATTTCGAGGCAGCGCTACGGCATGGCATCGATCACACCGGCCGCGCCATGCGCGACATGCCTTCGTACAACTTCCTGCGGCTGCGCGATGCGGATGTGGCCGACATCATCGCGTATCTGCGTGCAGCACCTGTGGCGGAACGCGATCTGCCGGCTGCGTCGCTGCCCTGGTCGATTCGCTGGGGACTCGCGCGGGAACGCGACGTGGCCATCGCGGCCATCCTTCACAAAGTGCCGCCGTTGAAACACGCCGGCGAGGATTCCGCGCTGGCGCGCGGGGAATACCTCGCCATGACGACCTGCAACGAGTGCCACGGTCTCACGCTTCACGCGGACTCGCCCTTCGAAGACGAGACCGCGCCGAGCCTCGTGGTGATCGCAGGGTACGACGAGGCGGCCTTCATGCGGCTGATGCGCACGGGCAAGGCACTGGGTGACCGCGAGCTGCCGATGATGAGCGGCGTAGCGCGCGGGCGATTCGTGCACTTCACGGATTCGGAGGTCCGGGACCTCCATGCGTTCCTGAAGAGCGAGGTGGCGGCGGGCCGCTGACTACTCCGCGTCGTCCGTGATGTTGCGGAAATCGACGCCGAGTGATCGCAGCTTGCGGTAGAGGTGCGTGCGTTCCATGCCGACGCGCTTGGCGAGCTGACCCACCTTGCCGTTGCACAACAGCAGCTGCTGTTGAAGATAGGCACGCTCGAACTGTTCGCGCGCTTCGCGCAGCGGGAGTGCCAGAAGATCCTGTTTCACGAGCGGCTCGGCCGTGGGCGCCTGGGCCGCGAGCTCGCGCTCGATTTCTTCGAGGCGGATTTCTTCGCCTCCGCCCTGCAACAGCAACCGCTGCACGAGGTTCTTGAGCTCGCGCACGTTGTCGGGCCAGGGGTAGTTGCGGAGCCGGTTCTGGGCCGCGACGCTGAACTTGCGGAACTGCAGGCCTTCTCCGTCGACCATGCGATCGACGTAGTGCCGCAGGAGGTCGGGCACGTCTTCGGTGTATTCACGCAGCGGCGGAACCCGCACGATCAGCGTATTGAGGTGCGCGAGCAGGTCGCGGCGGAAATCATCGCCGCGGCCTTCGATGCCGGGCCGCGAAGAAGACAGGAGCCGCGCCTTCAAGGTGACCGGCGCACTGCCCCCGACCCGCGTGAACTCGCCGCTCTCGAGCGTGCCTAACAACGACCGCTGCGCCTGCGGCGGCAGGTCTTCGATCTCGTTGATGAACAGCGTGCCGGCGCCGGCGCGCTCGAGCACACCGGGAGCCACCTGCCCGCCGGACTCGGTGCCGAACAGCACCTGGTCGGCGCCTTCGCCACGCAGCGTGCTCGAAATCAGCGTGACGAACGGCCGCGCGGCACGCGAGCTGGCGTCATGGATGAAACGCGCGAACGCTTCGCGTCCAGTGCCGGTCTCGCCGACCAGCAGCACGGGTGAATCGTTGGTGGCGATCTGCGCAAGATCGGCGCGCAGCTGCTGCATGACGCGGCTGCGGCCCACCGGCACGCCCGGCGACGCGGCTAACAACTTTCCGGCATGCCGCTTTCTCTTCCCGGCCTCGAGCGCGCGCTCCACGGTGCGCAGCAGCTTCTGCAGGGACAGCGGCTTCTCGACGAAATCGAAGGCGCCGAGCCGCGTGGCTTCGACGGCAGTCTCGACCGTGCCATGGCCGGACATCATCACGACCGGGCACGAAGCCTCGGCGGTGGCGCCCTGCCATTCGCGCAGCAGCGTGATGCCATCGGTGTCGGGCATCCAGATGTCGAGCAGTACGAGGTCGGGCAGCTGGCGGGCGCGCGAGGCGCGGGCCTGGCCTGCATCACCGGCCACATCGACGTCATAACCTTCTTCGGAAAGGATTTCCTTCAGAAGGCCGCGGATGTCGGCTTCATCATCGACGACCAGAATGTGTGCGGCGCTCATGCTCGCTCCTTCCTGGGTTCCGCGCGGCGATCGCGCGCAACCAGCTGTCGGGATCCATCGGTTACCGGCAAGGATACACGCACGCGCCCGCCGCCTTCCGGTCGATTGTCGGCTTCCACGCGCCCGCCGTGTTCCTCGACTATCTTTTTTACAATTGCGAGGCCCAGCCCGGTGCCCTTGGGCTTGCTGGTGACATAGGGATCGAAGACGCGCCCGAGCACTTCGCGCGAGAAGCCGGGCCCGTTGTCGGTCACGGTGATCGTCGCGTATTCGGCCGAGCCCACCGTTTCGAGCCGCGTCGAGGCGACGACGTGTCCGCCGGATACGTTCTCGACCGCTTCGGCGCCGTTCACGATGAGATTGTTGAGGATTTGGCGCACGCGCCCGCGATCGGCTTCGACATTTTCGATGCGAGGATCGAGCTCGACGTCGATGCGAACTCCCGATTCCTGAACGCGGTGCAGATCCGCGACCTCGGTGACGAGCGCGTTGAGCGGAAATTTCATGACCTTCATGTCCGGTGCGCGCGCGTATTCGCTGAACGCGTTCACCATGGCCTTCATCGCCTCGACCTGCTGCACGATGGTGTAGGTAGCACGGTCGAGGATCTGGGCGTCCTCACCCGTCATCTGTTCGAGATACCGGCGCCGCATTCGTTCCGCTGACAATTGAATGGGCGTGAGCGGATTCTTGATCTCGTGCGCCAGGCGACGCGCCACCTCGCCCCACGCCGCGTCGCGCTGCGCCTGCAGCAACGCGCTGATGTCGTCGAACACGATGACGTAGCCGCCTTGAGCCGCCGGTTCGTTCTCGGCGTGTTCGTCGCCTGGCAGCGGTGTGCAGGCGCACACCAGCACCCGGGCTCCCGCCGCCTCGGGCTTGAGATCCATCTGCTCGCGCCATTCCTCTTCGCCGCGAGCGAGGCGCTGAGTAATCTCGCCGACGAATCGCGCGTACCGCGGGTTGTCGGCGGCCAGCGCGGCGAGCGGCTGCCCCAGGCCCTGTTCGAGATTGGCGCCGAGAATATTGCCGGCCGCCTGGTTGGCGCTGCGCAGCACGAGATCGCGGCCGATGGCGATGACGCCCGTGGAGAGGCGCGCCAGGATGATCGACAGGCGCTCGCGTTCGCGCTCCACCGCCTGCTGGCTCCGCGTGGTGTCTTCGCGCGCACGACGGAGCCGCTTGGTCATGTCATTGAACGAGTGCACCAGGAATCCCATCTCGTCGCGCGATGGCAGCGGCAACCGCGTTCCGAAGTCGCCCTTGCCGACGGCGCGCGTGCCGGCGATGAGATCCTGCACGGGGCGCGTGAGCTTCTCCGCGGAGTAGATAGCGCCGTAGATGGCAGTGAGCATCGCGAGCAGCAGGACCAGCGTAAGGGTCATGCCGAAGAGATTTTTCACGCCTTCGCGCTGCTGGGTGAGGTTGTAATGTTGTGAGTAGGAGTGCTGCACGGCTTCGGAGAGTCGCGAGAGCTGCGGCGGCACCGGGTACTGCGCGACGACGAAGCGACCCTGGCTCGCACCGGGCCCGGTCGCAATGGGTGCGGCCGTGTTGATGAGGTAGTCGTCCTCGGACAGCGGCTCCAGGCTCCAGTAGAGATTGCCGGCCGCGATCGCGTTGGTGGCTTCCGCCGAGGCGCGCGGCAGGCTGGTGGAAGTCGCGCCCGCGCTGCTCGATGACAGCACCTGGCCCAGGGTCCCGTACACCACGACTTCCAGCGCGCCGCTTTCGACGCGTTGCCGATCAGTGGCCTCCTGCCAGTTCGACTGCGGGTTGTCGGAGAGATAGTTCGCGAATAGCTGCGTGCTGCGCGCGTACTCGCGCATGCGCACGTCCATCGCCGACTTGGAAAGATCGAGCGCGTCGGTGAGGCCCTGCTTGATTTCCACCTTGAACCAGCTGTCGATGCCCTGGTTCAGGAACTCGAGCGAGAACAGATAGACGATGATGAGCGGCGCGATGACGAGCGAGCCGAAGATCGCGACGGTGCGCGCCGTGAGGCGCGACCCCGGAACGCCGGCGCGGAACGCGCGCACGAGTTCGATGAGTTTGCGCGCGAGCAGGACGCCGATGGCGATCAGCGCGATGACATTGGCGAGCAGGATCCACGCCTGCAGCCGGCTGAACTGCATCGAGTTCTGCACCGACAGCGCGAGCAGCAACAGCAGACCACCGGTCACCAGCACCCAGAGGGCTATCAACCCCAGGGTGCCCAGGCGTCTCAGCGCTGCAGGGACCATGAGAACCACTCACTTTCGCGATGCCAGTCGTCGGTCCAGAAGAGAAGCACGCGCATGGTGTCGGAGAGCCTTCCACGGCGCACGCCGGCGCGAAGCGCGACGCGATACTGGCGATTGGCCGAGAGCTGCGGAGACAACAGGAACGGCCACGCATCCACCGTACCGAGAGCTTCGAGCGCTTCTTCGAGCGTGGCGTAGCTGTGCTGTTCGTTGTTTCGCGCATCGACGTCGCGCGCGACGTAGCGGTCGCTCACCGCGTGATACAGGAGTTCGCGTCGCAACGTGTACTCGGCGACGGTCTCGTCCATCCAGAAGCGGCGCTCGCGCGAAACCACGACGTCGAGGTCGAAGTTGAGCATCAGGCCTTCCTTGAGGGCGGCGCGAATATCCTCGTTCACCGGATACTTCACGCGGGCAAAGAGCTGGAACACGCCCTGTTCCGGTTTGACGTACGCGGAACTCACCTCGAGCACGCCATCGAGCACGTCGGCGCGTGAAGGCGCGCCCGCGCCGAAGGCGAGCAGCGCCGCCATCAGCAGAGACGTGAATTCATGTGCGCGCCGGAACTGCATTGGTTCCTCTAGGTTTTAGTGAGGCAAGCATAGTAGAAGCCGTCGGTACCCGCGCTCCCGCCAGGCAGCAGCTGCCAGCCGACGGGGCGATCGAGCAAACCGGGCGGCCGCGCGAGCCCCTCGGGCCAGGACGCGAGCGCCGCGCGCGGTTCTCCACGCAGGAAAGCCTCCACCACCCCTTCGTTTTCCGCCGGGATGACCGAACAGGTGCAGTAGGTGAGACGCCCGCCGGCCTTCAGTAGTTCGAAAGCCGTCGCGAGGATTTTTCGCTGGGTATCGACGAAGGTCTCGATATCACCCGGCCGGCGCAGGAGCTTGATGTCGGGATGCCGGCGTATCACGCCCGTTGCGGAACACGGCGCATCCACCAGCACCCGATCGAAGGAGTCCCGCTCGAGGGACGACGGGATCCGGCGCAAATCGGCGTCCAACAACACGGCATCGCGCCGGGCACGTTCGAGGTTTTCGCGCACGCGTACCAGCCGCTGCGGATCGTCATCCACGGCGACCAGCGTCGCGAGCGCGTCGGTACGCTGTGCGATGTGCAGGGTCTTGCCACCCGGCGCCGCGCAGGCATCGAGGACCCGCATGCCGGCTTGCGCGTCGAGCAATGGCGCGGCGAGCTGCGCGCCGCCGTCCTGAACTGAAACCGCGCCGGAATCGAAGCCCGGAAGAATCTGTACCGCCACCGGCCGCTCCAGCACTACCGCATCCGGATTCCAGGCGACCGCGTTGGCCTCGCGACCCATTGCGCGCCACGAGCGCAGGAAGTCCTCGGCGTGCTGTTGCCGGGGATCGACCCTCAAGACCATGGGCGGATGCTCATTGTTGGCGGCGAGAATCCCCGGGGCGTGTTCGCCCCAGGCCGACGCCAGCGCCTCCACCAGCCAGCGCGGATGTGCATGGCGCTGCGCCAGTTCCGCGTCCACGGTGGCTAACAACTCCGGCCGTTGCGCCACGAATCGGCGCAGGACCGCATTCACGACGCCGCTGGCGCGCCCCTCGCCCAGCACGCGGCTCGCGTCCACGGCGAGGTGCACCTGCGCCTCGGCAGCGCCGCGCGAATATTCCACCTGGTGTGCGGCAGTCACGAGCAACGCCGCCAGGCGCGGGGACAGCTCGTCGAATGGCCGGCTCAGGAGCGGCTCGATCGAGGGCTTGAGCCGCAGGTACCAACGCAAGGTGCCGAGGGCAATGGCCCGCACGGCCGCCCGATCGACGCGCTCCTGCGTGGCCTCGAGCGCGGCGTCGGCCGAGCGGCCCTCGGCAATGACCTCGTGCACGACCAGCGCCGCCGCGGCCAGCGTTTCAGCGCCCGGCGCGTGTCGGCTGCGACGCGGCTGTGGTGGCGGATTGCGCCGAACCTTGGGTTTCATGCACCGAACCTCAGGCCGGCGAGACGCACGGCATTGGCAAAATCGCGCGCCGACACCGGTCGCTTGCCGGCGCGTTGCAACTCACGCACCGCGAGAACTCCTTCACCACACGCAACACGCAGGCCATCGTCGGCGATCCCTAACAAGGTTCCCGGCGCGTCGTGCGTGCCCAGTGGCTCGACGATGTGCGCGCGAAGGATACGCAGGCTTTCGCCCGCGAAACGCGTCTCCGCGATCGGCCAGGGATTGAACGCGCGAATCTGGCGGTCGAGCCGTGTCGAACTCTCTGCCCAGTCGAGCCGCGCTTCGGACTTTTCGATCTTCGTCGCGTAGCTGACGCCTTCGGCTGGCTGCGTGCGGGCCGCGAGAGTTCCCGCGGCGAGGCCGTCCAGCGATTCGACCAATGCCGCGGCCCCGAGTTCTGAGAGTGCATCGTGCACATCGCCGGCGGTGTCGTGCGAACCGATCGGCCTGCGTCGTTCGAGCAGCATCGGGCCCGTGTCGAGGCCCGCGTCGAGTTGCATGATGGTGACGCCGGTCTCCGCGTCGCCGGCGAGGATCGCGCGCTGGATCGGCGCAGCGCCGCGCCAGCGTGGCAACAGGGAACCGTGGATGTTCACGCAGCCGAGACGCGGCAATGCAAGCACCGCTGGCGGAAGGATGAGGCCGTAGGCCACCACCACGAGAACATCCGGTGCCCAGGCCGCAAGCCTTGCGCGGCTCTCCTCCGTCTTGAGCGTTGGGGGCTGATCGAGCGGCAGTTTCGCTTCGAGCGCGAGTAGTTTGACCGGCGAGGCACGCAGCCCGAGGCCGCGCCCCGCTGGGCGGTCGGGTTGCGTGAGCACGCCCACCACGCGATGCGTTGATTTGAGCAACGCGTGCAGCGCGGGCAATGCGAATTGCGGCGTGCCCGCGAAGGCGATTCTGAGCTGGGTCATGGGCGCGCCCGAAGGCTTGGGGGTCGTGGCGGGATCAGTACGCGCGCGCCGAAGTGGTTTCGCGCGTCTTGCTCGCGCGCTCCTTGCGATCCTTGTCCAGTTTCTTGCGGATACGTTCACGCTTGAGATCGGACAGGTAGTCGACGAAGAGCTTGCCTTCGAGGTGATCCATCTCGTGCTGGAGGCAGACCGCAGCCAACCCGTCGAGATCGATTTCGAAGGTCTTGCCGGTTGCGTCCTGCGCGCGGGCGCGCACCGTGGCAGCCCGCTTCACTTCGTCGAAAATGCCGGGCACCGACAGGCAGCCTTCCTCGGTCACACCCACCCCTTCCTGGGTCAGGATTTCGGGGTTGCAGAACACCTGCGGCTGGTTCTTCCCTTCCGAAACATCCATGACGATCAAGCGCTTATGCACGTCCACCTGGGTCGCGGCGAGGCCGACGCCCGGCGCTTCGTACATGGTCTCGAACATGTCCTCGACCAGTTTCGAAAGGGCCGCGTCGAACACCTCCACAGGCTTGGCCTTGGTGCGAAGACGGGGGTCCGGGTACTCAAGAATTTGTAGGCGCGCCATGAAGTTCCGCTCGATTGCTGCTAATGTTTGGGCGATTCGACCGTGGGCAAGGCTTGTGGCGTGCGGAGCGGATCTGATCCCGTGATCCAGCGCACAAACTTGACAATAGATCGTAGGCCCTCGTGCTGCGGCGGATTATAACAGTGGGGTCCGCTTGCCCCACCCAGGATTGAGGAGTGGAGGATGTCTTTTAATCAACAACTTAGGGAGCCGCGCGTGCTCGCATTCCTGACCTCGCGTCTCTTTGCGCTGATGGCCTTCGTCGCTGCCGCCGTCCTGGTCGCTGGCTGTGCTTCGTCGCCGCCTCCGGTGCAGGAGAGTTATTCGCCATCGGCGGAGCTCGAAGCTTCCGCTGCCGCGAAGAAAACCGACCAGTCCGACGACATGACGGCGACCGAAGCCGCCGTGGCCGCAATGAACGAGGCTCCGGTTGCCGAAGCGCCGCAGCCCACTGCGCAGCTCATCCGTCCGGATGCGCCGATGAACTACACCGTGAAGCGTGGCGACACGCTCTGGGACATCGCGGCCGTATTCCTCAAGGATCCGTGGTTCTGGCCGGAAATCTGGCAGATCAATCCGCAGGTCGAGAATCCCCATCTCATCTATCCGGGTGACGTGCTGTCGCTGGCGTATGGCGCCAACGGCGACGCGCGCGTGATGATTTCGCAGTACAGCGGTGCGCGACTCCAGCCGCGCCTTCGCAGCGAAAATCTCGACGGCCCGATCGACACGATCCCCTTCTCGGCCATTGCTGCCTTCCTCACGAAACCTAGCGTGCTGACCGAAGAGCAGGCGCGCGCCGCTCCGCACATCCTCGCGTTCCGCGATCACCACATGATCGGCGGCACGGGTCACGAGTTCTACGTTCGCAACCTCAACGGTGCGGTCAACCAGAGCTACGTGGTCATGCATGTCGGCAGCCCGATCTATGACCTCGAAACGCACGACCTTCTCGGCTACCAGGCCTACTTCGTAGGCAACGGCATCGTGAAAGCGGCCGGCGATGTCTCGAAGGCGGTGCTCACGGAGAACAAGCGCGAGGCGCTCGAGGGCGATCGACTGATCTCCGTCGAAGGCGAGCGATCACTGACGTTCGCGCCGCATGTTCCGAAGCAGCCCGTCAACGGACAGATCATTGCCGTGGCGGATGACGTCTCGCAGGTCGGCCAGTACCAGGTCGTGGTGTTGAATCGCGGCAAGGACCACGGGCTCGAGCAGGGCGCCGTCCTGGCGGTGGATCAACAGGGTGAAATCGTGCAGGACAAGATGGGCTCATGGCCCTGGCACAAGGACGCCTTCGGCGACACCGTGCAGCTGCCGTACGAACGTTCCGGCACGGTCATCGTGTTCAAGGTCTACGACCGCATGAGCTACGGCCTCGTGATCGGCGCGCGCGCAGCGATTCGCGTCGCGGACCGCGTGTACAACAACCCCTGACGCATTTCTCTCCATTCAGACGAATTAGGGCCAGCCATCGTGCTGGCCCTTTCGTTTTAGGCTGCCGCGATGGAAAAGACATCGGCAGGCTTTCGGCGGCGGCTGGCCGTCGCGGCGCGCGCACCCGGCCTGAGCGCCGCGCAATTGCTCGCGCTCGAATCACTCGGGCCCGATCTCGAAGTGCTGGAATGGCCCGATCCGGCGGCGCTCGCGGATCTCGGTCTAACTACTGAAACCGTCGCCTGGCTGGCGCGGCCCGATGAGGCGCTCGTTGCCGCAGACCTGCAATGGCTGGCTGCCACGGGCGCAGCGCTCGTGCCGGCATTCTCGGCGGACTATCCACCACTCTTGCGCGAGTCGCCGGATCCGCCCGCTCTCCTGTACATCCGGGGAGACGTGCGGCTGCTGAGCGAGCCGCAACTCGCCATGGTGGGCAGTCGCAATCCCACCGCGGGAGGCCTCGCGACGGCGCGCGACTTCGCCTCCTTTTTCGCGCGCGCCGGAATCATCATCACGAGCGGGCTCGCGCTCGGCATCGACGCTGCCTGCCACGAAGGCGCGCTCGCTGCCGGCGGACCCACCGTCGCGGTGCTCGGTTGCGGGCTCGACCAGGTGTACCCGCGCGAGCACCACGCACTTGCGGAACGCGTCGCCGCGAATGGGGTTCTGGTCTCGGAATTTCCCCCGGGCAGCGCGCCCCTGCCGGCGTACTTTCCGCAGCGCAACCGCATCATCGCGGCGCTGAGTCACGGCACCCTGGTGATCGAAGCGGCACAGCGATCTGGCTCGCTCATCACCGCCAGGCTCGCCGGCGAAGCCGGTCGGGAGGTCTTTGCCATCCCGAGTTCCATCCACAATCCACTCGCACGCGGATGCCACCAACTCATCCGGCAGGGGGCGAAGCTCGTGGAGCGGCCGGAAGACGTGCTTGCCGAGCTCAAGATTTCCCTTTCCGCCCAACTACTTGCAAGCGCGCCTGCAGAGCCGTCGGTTGCCGCCGTGAGGGCGCCCCTGTTGGACAAGGAATACAAAATCCTGTTAGATGCGCTCGCCTTCGAGCCCGCAAGCGTCGACAGCTTGATCGAACGCACGGGTATGAACAGCGAATCGATCGCTTCGATGCTGCTGATCCTGGAGCTCGACGGGCACGTGGCGCCGCACCCCGGTGGCCGTTACAGCCGCATGGCGGGTCAATAGTTTTCTACGGCGATTCCATGACCGGAAGTGTTTTAGACATTCTTATATACGTGTTCGACCAGTACATGCTGGCCGAAGCCCCGGAAGTACCCGAACGCGAAATCCTGGCCGCCGACCTCGAGCGTGCCGGCTTCGGACGTCACAACGTCGAACGCGCGCTCGACTGGCTTGCGGATCTCGCCGGTGAACGTTCGCGCCCCGACATGTCCTCCCGCGCGCTGCGTGTGTTCTCCGCCGACGAACTCGAACGCATCTCCACCAGCTGCCGCGGCTACCTGCTGCAGCTCGAGCGCGAAGGCATCCTTTCGCCATTGCAACGCGAAATCGTCATCGACCGCCTCGTGGCCCTCGATGGCGATGAAGTCGACATCGACCGGCTCAAGTGGCTGGTGCTCATGGTGCTGTCGAGCCAGCCCGGCCAGGAGCAGGCCTGCGCGCGCATGGAAGACCTGGTATTCGACGAAGCGGACTCGCTGCCCAACTGATGGCTGAAAACCTAGTCATCGTCGAATCGCCGGCCAAAGCGAAGACCATCAAGAAGTACCTCGGCAAGGATTTCGAAGTACTGGCGTCGTATGGGCACGTGCGCGACCTCATCCCGAAGGAAGGCGCGGTCGATCCCGACAAGCATTTCGCGATGAGTTACCGCTCCATCGAGCGGAACGAAAAGCACGTCGAAGCCATCGCACGCGCGCTCAAGAAATCCAAGAATCTCTACCTCGCGACCGACCCTGATCGCGAAGGCGAAGCCATCTCCTGGCACCTGCGCGAGCTGCTCGAAGAACGCGGCGACTTGAAGGGCAAGGACGTCAAGCGCGTGGTGTTCTACGAGATCACGAAGGGCGAAGTGCAGAAGGCCGTGGCGGAGCCGCGCGACCTCTCGCTCGATCTCGTGAACGCACAACAGGCGCGCCGTGCGCTCGACTATCTCGTCGGCTTCAATCTTTCCCCGCTGCTCTGGAAGAAGGTGCGCCGTGGCCTTTCGGCCGGCCGCGTGCAAAGCCCCGCGCTGCGCATGATCTGCGAGCGCGAACACGAGATCAGCATTTTCAAGCCGCAGGAATACTGGACCCTCGAGGCCGAAGGCGAGCACACCGCACAGACCTTCCCGCTCAAGCTCATCGAATTCAACGGCCAGAAGGTCGAGCAGTTCAGCTTCACCAACGAAGACGCCGCGCGCAACGTCGAGAAATCGATCAACGATGCCGCGCAAGGCTTCCTGCACGTGCTGTCGATCGACCGCAAGCAGCGCCGCCGCAACCCGTCACCGCCGTTCACCACCTCCACGCTGCAACAGGAGGCCGCGCGCAAACTCGGTTATTCCGCCCAGCGCACCATGCGGCTGGCGCAGCAGCTATATGAAGGTGTGGATTTCGGCGAAGGCGCCATCGGCCTCATCACCTACATGCGTACCGACTCGGTGAACCTCGCCGCCGACGCGGTGCGCGAGATGCGCGAAGTCATCGCGCAGGAATACGGCAAGGAAGCCGTGTCCGAAGAGCCGCGCGTCTACAAGACCAAGTCGCGCAACGCGCAGGAAGCGCACGAAGCCATCCGTCCCACGTCCGCCGCCGTGTTGCCATCGAAGCTCGAAGGCAAAGTCGATCCGGACCAGTTCAAGCTCTACGCGCTCATCTGGAAGCGTGCGGTGGCGTGTCAGATGGCGCACGCGCTGTTCGACACGGTCGCGGTCGACATGCTGCCGAGCAAGCAATCCGAAGCCGGCGGTGCCGCCGGGCGCCACGTGTTGCGCGCCAACGGCTCCACGCTGATCAAGCCGGGTTACATGGCCGTCTACCAGGAAGACGTCGACGACGGCAAACCGGAAAACGAAAACGATCGCATCCTGCCGCCCATGAAGGAAGGCGACGTCGTCACCTTGCTCAAGGTGCACGGCGACCAGCACTTCACCGAACCGCCGCCGCGTTATTCCGAAGCGTCGCTCGTGAAGGCGCTCGAAGAACACGGCATTGGTCGCCCATCGACCTACGCGACCATCATTTCGACGCTCAAGGATCGCGAATACGTCGACATGGACAACCGCCGGTTCATCCCGACGGACATCGGCAAGATCGTCGGCTCATTCCTTTCGAAGCATTTCCACAAGTGGGTGGAATATGGCTTCACCGCCTCGCTCGAAGACGAGCTCGACGCGGTGTCGCGCGGTGAAGAAGACTGGACCGAACCCCTCAAGAAATTCTGGAAGCCGTTCATCTCGCAGGTGGAGCACATCGAGAAGAACGTCTCGCGCGAAGAAGTCGCGCAGGCGCGTGAGCTCGGCAAGCACCCCGAGAGTGGCAAGCCCGTCACGGTGCGCATGGGCCGCTACGGACCGTTCGTGCAGGTAGGCACCAAGGACGACGAAGAGAAGCCGAAGTTCGCCGGGCTGCGTCCCGGTCAAAAGATGGATCTCATCAAGCTACCCGAGGCACTCGAGCTCTTCAGGCTGCCGGTGAGTCTCGGCACGACCGCGGAAGGCGAGCCGGTCCAGTCCAACATCGGCCGCTTCGGTCCCTACATCAAGTACGGTGCCAAGTACGTTTCGTTGAAACCACCGGACGACCCCTACACCGTCACGCTGGAACGCGCCCTCGAGGTCATCCGGCTCAAGAAAGAAGCGGATGCGAATCGCATCATCCAGGACTTCGGCGTCGACAACATCCAGGTGCTGAACGGTCGCTACGGTCCGTACATCACCGACGGCAAACGCAACGCGCGCATTCCGAAAGACACCGATCCAAAGTCGGTCACTCTCGAACTATGCCGCGAGCTGCTCGCGGTCGCGCCGCCGCGCGGCAGCCGGTTCGGCCGCAAGAAGACGGCCAATGCGAAGGACCAGCCGGCAGCGAAAGATGCGGCACCGGCCGCCGCTTCCGCCAAGCCCGCCAAAGCGGCGAAGAAATCCGCGGCCAAGAGCGCGCCGAAGACGGAAGCGGCTGATGCCGCGCACGCGAAGGCCGAGAAAAAATCTGCGCCGGCGAAAAAGAAATCCACTCCGGCGGCGAAAGCAAAGCCGGCAGCTGCCGCCAAGAAGACTTCGGCGAAACGCAAGAAATCCTGAGCCATTTCAAACAAGCCCCCACGGGAAGCCGCGGGGGCTTTTTTTATTGGCTGACACCGCAGGTCACGACGTAACCCTTCGAGTCGGTGTGATACACCATGCGGCCCTCGTTCGTGATGGCGACGACGCGATAGCCGGACACCAGCGCCTGCGTGTACATCCGCCCGCGCTTCGGGCAGTCGAGAGATCCGTCACTCCAGGTAACCCGTTCCGTCTCACCCAGCACGACGGCGCTCTCGGCAACCTTGAATCGCCTGGCGGCGTCGGCAACCACGGCACGGCGAACTTCGCGCGGCACCGAAGCCGATGGCACAACGGTGCCGACCGGTTCCGTGGTGACAACGATCGGATCAGGGATACGAGTGGGTGGTGCGATGGGCACGGGGCGAGGATCCGAAGCAAGTGCCAGCCTGGTCACCGCCATTGCAGCCGACAGAATCGCGACCCGCAGGGCCATCCTCATGATCTTCTCCATGCACGACAGTGTATAAACGCGCTGCTCGAGTCGCCGGGGTTTCATGAAGTATCGCCACCAGTACCACGCGGGAAATTTCGCCGACGTTCACAAACACGTCCTGCTGCTCGAGGTGCTGCGCGCGCTCACGCGAAAGGACAAGGGCCTCCTGTTCGTCGATACGCATGCGGGCCGTGGCGAATACGACCTGCATCCGGGCGACAGCGCGCATCCGGCCGAATGGCAGGCAGGCGCGGCGAAACTCCTGGCCGCTTCACCGCACCACGAAGCGCTGGTCCGATATCGCGATCTCGTTGCCGCACGCCGGCACGGTGGCAGCCTGAACTACCCGGGCTCGCCGCTGCTCGCGCTCGGCGAACTGCGCGACGTGGATCGCGCCGTCTTCTTCGAGACCCAGCGCGAAGAAGCCGGCAATCTTCGCAAGCTCGTCACCGGCCGCACGCGCGTCGAATCCGGGGACGGCTTCGCGGGCCTGCGCGCGCTACTGCCGCCACCCGAACGGCGTGGCTGCGTGCTCATCGATCCGCCCTACGAAGAGCGCGAGGACTACACGCGCGTGCACCAGGCGGCCGTCGACTCGTTGCAGCGATTCGAGAGCGCGGTGCTGGTGTTGTGGTTGCCGGTGAAACTGCGCGAGGACTTCGACAACTGGCTGGGCAAGCTGCGTCGCGCGGTCAGCCGCCCGGTACTCGCCTCGCTGCTGTGGATGCATCCCTGCGACTCGCGCGCCGCGCTCAACGGCTCGGCGCTGGTGACAGTCAACCCGCCCTATCTAGTCGAGGACGCGATGCGCGCGTGGTTGCCGGAAGTGCAGGCCATCCTGGGTGGTCCGCAATCGGGTTGCGAAGTTCTCTGAATCAGAGCGTGCCTTCCAGCACCGCCTTCAGGGCACCGTCGAATTCCTGACCCTTGGGTGCAACCACCGCGATGCTGCCCGAGCCCGCAGGCAATACGACGCCGTGATACTTGCCCTCCGTGAACTCTCCGTTCGATCCATCCTGCTCGTGTGCAAGCACCATCACGGTCAATGGACCGCGGTCCGTCTGCACCACGAGGTGCGGCACGATGTGACCGCGGAACGGACACGGTGACGCGTACATCACTGGCAGACGCGGGTTGTAACGCACGCCGGCCTTTGCAAGAACGGCGGCAAGAGTTTCCGGCGACACCGTTTCACGACGCTGCCAGCTGCCCGGCTCGTGAAGGACGTGCTCGACAACCTCGGACGCCAACGCCGACTGCGGACGGAACAGCCAGACACCTCCGCCCACGAGCAGCGCGAAGACGACCGAGGCCGCGAGCGCGAAACGGCGAGCGGGCATCGGAGTCTTGCGAAATTTCGAGAGCGGCAGTTCGAGCGCCGCGCGCACGCGTCCATCCAGCGCCACAGTCTCTGCCTGGAACTGCCGGCATGCCGCGCACGTCGCAAGGTGCGCCGTCACTTCGGGCGACTGCGCGTGCGGTTCGGCGCCAATCGCGATGCGTACATGTTTACAGTCGTTACCCATCCGCGTCCTCCGCCGCCGGAAGCCCGTAAATCACACGCAGGCGATTTCGCGCGCGGAACAGGCGCGTAAGCACCGCGGCCTGCGTCAGACCGAGTTCGGTCCCTATTTCCGTGGTGGTCAATCCACCTAACACCTGCATGACCAGCGGTTCGCGGTACTCGTCGGGCAACTGCATGATCGCGCGCCGCAGGTCCTCGAGCCCGGCATCGCCGTCACTCGCGAGCGCGGGGTCACCGAGTGCCTCCACCTGGTCCACGTCCACCGTGGGCAAACGCTTGCGTTCGAAGAGGCGCGCGTGTTCACGCCGCACGATCGTGAAGAGCCACGGCCGCGCAGCTGCCTGATCCTTGAGTTCTTCGCGGGACTTCCAGGCTCTGATGAGCGTCTCCTGCACCACGTCTTCCGCCACCGCCCGGTCACGGGCCAGCCAGAAGGCAAAGCGCACCAGGTCGGGTCGCAACATCTCCAACAGCCGCGCGAACGGGCTTCCGCCCGTCGTTCCGCGTGGGCGTGGGTTCATGTATAAGACCCGCCGAGTGAGACGCTTATTTCAGTCATTTTTCCCGAAATGAACGCACCGGATCAGTACGGGGTGGTCGGTCATCCGATCAATCACAGCTGGTCGCCTTTCATCCACGGGCTCTTCGCGAAACAGACGGAGCAGTCCCTGGTCTACCGCCTGTATGACATTGCGCCGGACGTCTTCCGGGCCCAGGTGCTCGAGTTCTTCACGCGCGGTGGCCGCGGTCTGAACGTGACCGTACCACACAAGGAATCGGCGGCCGAAATCGCCAACGAGCTCACCGTGCGCGCCGACCGCGCAGGGGCGGTGAACACGTTGATGTTGCGCGAGGATCACGTGCTTCTCGGCGACAACACCGACGGCCATGGCCTGGTCACCGACCTGCGCAAGAACCTCGGGCTGGAAATCACGAACTCGCGGATCCTGATTCTCGGCGCGGGTGGCGCGACTCGCGGCGTCATCGAGCCCCTGCTGTCGCTCGGCCCCACCGAACTCGTGATCGCCAACCGGTCCCCGGACCGCGCGGTGAACCTCGCTACGCTGTTCGTCGACCTGGGCGCCGTGCGCGGTTGCGGATTCGAGGACGTGGGGGACGACCCGTTCGACATCATCATCAATGCAACGGCTGCGGGACTCACCGGCTCGGTACCGAATGTGGAAGCGGCGGTGATCGCGAGCCACACCGTCTGCTACGACATGAGCTACAGCAAGTCGGCGACGCCATTTGTGAGCTGGTCCATTGAACATGGTTGCGCGCGCGCCCATAAAGGGTGGGGAATGCTGGTCGAACAGGCCGCCGAATCCTTTACCCTGTGGCGCGGTGTTCGGCCCGACACCGAACCCGTACTTGCCGCCCTTGGAATGAAATGACCACTGAAGCCAATGTCAGCGGGACCGCGCTTCCCGCGTTCGATCGCATCCGTCCCGGCGACGTCGAGAGCACGATCCGCGAACTCCTCGATCGCAACCGCGGTGCGGTCAAGGGCCTCGAGGCCCAGCCTCACCCCACGTTCGAGAATACGGTCCTGCCGCTCGAGCAACTCGCGCACGGTCTTTCCCGCACCTGGTCACCCATCACGCACCTGAACGGCGTGCTCAATTCCGACGAGCTGCGTGCAAGCTACAACGCCTGCCTGCCGCTCCTGTCCAACTACTGGACCGATATCGCGCAGAGCGAACCCTTGTTCCGCGCCTACAGCGCCATCGCCGCGCACGAAGCGGACCGGCTCGACCCCGCGCAACGGCGCGTGATCGAACGGGCACTCGAGGATTTCCGGCTGGCCGGTGTCGGCCTGCCGAAGGAGCGCAAGGACCGCTACAAGGCTGTCGTGCAAGAGCTCGCGACGCTCGGCGCCAAGTTCGAAGAGAACGTGCTCGACTCGATGAACGCCTGGACACGCCAGGTCACCGATGCACGCGAGCTCACGGGCATCAACGCGGGCATCGTCGAGCAGGCGCGTGTGCGCGCCGCCGAAAAGGGTGTCGAGGGCTGGCTCTTCGCGCTCGAGCAACCGACCTATGTCGCGGTGATGACGGACGCGGACTCTGAATCGTTGCGCCGCACCTTCTACGAAGCCTGGTCGACGCGCGCATCCGATCGCGGACCGAATGCCGGCAAGTTCGACAACACCGGCGTGATGTCGAAAATCCTCGCGCTGCGCCACGAAGCTGCGCGACTGCTCGATTTTCCGAACTTTGCGGCGTACGCGCTCGCGACACGCATGGCGCCGTCCAACCAGGCGGTGTTCGATTTCCTTCGACAGCTCGTGCGCGTCGCGCGCCCCGCCGCCAGGGCCGAGTTCGCCGACCTCGAGAAATTCGCGGGCCGCAAGCTCAATGCCTGGGACGTGAGCTACTACGCGGAAAAACTGCAGGCCAAGCTGTTTTCGATTTCGCAGGAAGAGTTGCGTCCCTACTTCCCGTTGCCGCGCGTGCTCGAAGGGTTGTTCTCGGTCGCGGAGCAATTGTTTGGTGTAAGAATCGTCGAGCGCCAGGGCGTCCCCGTGTATCACCCGGACGCGCGCTTCTTCGAGATCCAGGATGGCAGCGGCAAGGCACGCGCCGGCTTCTATCTCGACGCCTGCGCACGCGCCAAGAAGCGCGCCGGCGCGTGGATGGACGATTGCGTCGGCCGCAAGGATTTCGGCCCCTCGCCATCCGTGCCGGTCGCTTACCTCGTCTGCAATTTCCTGCCTGCCGCACCCGGCAAACCCGCGCTGCTCACGCACGATGACGTCGTCACCATGTTCCATGAGTTCGGACATGGGCTGCATCACATGCTGACCCGCGTGGGATATCCCAGCATCGCCGGAATCAACGGCGT
>Ga0315912_10002342_pt1 | contig 20475 bp, 19 predicted proteins | sample VfabasoilMG_FD_204469 | JGI IMG/M metagenome (GOLD analysis project Ga0315912, IMG submission 204469) | Garden soil microbial communities collected in Santa Monica, California, United States - V. faba soil | ecosystem: Environmental > Terrestrial > Soil > Garden | place: USA: California...
AATGTAATCAACTCGTTGAACCTGTTGGAAGTGATGCTGGAACACTCGGTCAAGAACATTGTGTTCTCGTCCACCTGTGCCACCTACGGCGTCCCCGATAACGTGCCACTCACGGAAGAACATCGCCAGGATCCGGTCAATCCATACGGTGAATCCAAGCTGATTGTGGAAAAGGCTTTGCGCTGGTTTGGCGAGACGATGGGCATGCAGGCCGCCGTACTGCGCTACTTCAATGCGGCGGGTGCCGATCCTGAAGGCGAGATTGGCGAACTGCACAATCCAGAAACACATCTGGTTCCGTTAGCGATTCAGACGGCGCTTGGACAACGACAAGCGCTGGAAATATTTGGGCAAGACTATCCCACCAAGGATGGCACCGCGGTGCGCGATTATGTGCATGTCAGTGATCTTGCAGAAGCACACACGCTGGCGTTGGAGCATTTGCTGCAAGGCCACGGAGATCTGACATTGAACCTGGGGAGTTCGCACGGGCATTCGGTTCAGGAAGTCGTTGACATGGTCCAGTCTGTGAGCGGTAAGCGCGTGGTTGTCAAGGAATCGGGTCGACGGGCCGGAGATCCAGCGGAGCTGATTGCCGATGCAAGCAAGGCCCGTGGGATATTGGGCTGGAAACCGAAATATGACGATTTGAGGTCGGTTGTGGAAACCGCTTGGCGGTGGCACTCCTCGGGCATGTACACAAAAGCCGTTGGCGGCTAGCTATGCCAACCGATGGGCGTCCGGGCGTTCGCGGTAAGTTTCTTGAGGTAGCGGGCGAGAGACTGTTACTCAAGGGCGTGACCTATGGGACGTTCCGGCCGCAGCCGGATCAGACACAGTACGGTGCGTCCGAATCGGTAGAACGTGATTTCCGTAATATTGCCGCAACTGGGCTTAATTCCGTGCGGGTCTACACGGTTCCTCCCGTTTCGTTGCTGGATACGGCGCAACGCCACGGCTTGCGTGTGCTGATCGGCCTTCCTTGGGAACAGCACATAACTTTCCTCGATGATAAGAACCGGGCCGCCGACATTCGTGCTCGTGTAGGGGCCGGTGTACGTCAGTTAGCCGGACATCCGGCTGTGCTTGGCTATGCGGTTGGCAACGAGATTCCGGCGGATATTGTGCGCTGGCATGGTGCATCGCAGGTACAGGATTTCATTAAGTCGCTCTACCTTTCGGCAAAGGATGCCGATCCTGCTGCGCTGGTCACTTACGTCAATTTTCCAACCACCGAATATTTAGATCTTTCCTTTCTCGACTACTTCTGTTTTAACGTTTATCTGGAACAACGGGAACGTATGGAAGCCTACATGGCGCGGCTTCAGTCTCTGGCCGGTGATCGTCCCTTGGTGATGGCGGAGATTGGCTTGGACAGCCTCCGCAACGGCGTGGAAAGACAAGCAGCGGTTCTCGATTGGCAGGTGCGATCTGCCTTTGCCGGAGGGGCGGCTGGAGCGTTTTTATTTTCCTGGACCGACGAATGGTATCGCGGCGGGTTCGAGGTGGAGGATTGGGATTTCGGACTGGTGAATCGCGCTCGCGTACCCAAGCCAGCGTTGGCCGCAGTGACGAAGGCATTCGCGGAGGTTCCTTTCCCACGTGAGGTGGCTTGGCCCCGTGTATCTGTCGTCGTCTGTAGCTACAACGGACACAAACTCATACGCGAGACAGTGGAACATCTCCAGAAACTGAATTATCCAGACTACGAAGTGATTGTCGTCGACGATGGTTCTAATCCACCGCTGGCTCCCGTGCTGGAGGGCTTGGAGTTTCGTCTGATTCGCACAGAGAATGGCGGGTTGAGTTCGGCTCGCAACGTAGGGATGCAGGCGGCAACCGGCGAGATCATTTCCTACATTGACGATGACGCCTATCCTGATCCAGATTGGCTGCGCTATTTGGTCTGGACGTTCCTTACAACCGATTGCGCGGCAGCGGGCGGACCGAATCTGCCCCCTCCCGGTGACGGCACGATTGCAGATTGCGTGGCCCGGGCACCTGGTGGTCCGCTGCATGTATTGTTGACCGACACGATTGCCGAACATATTCCCGGGTGCAACACTTCGGTCCGCAAGAGCGCGTTGGAGGCCATTGGCGGTTTTGATCCGATATTTCGCGTGGCCGGCGATGATGTCGATATGAATTGGCGGATTCAGGCGGCAGGCGGGTATATCGGATTCAGTCCGGCGGCCGTGGTTTGGCATCATCGCAGAAACTCGGTAAAGACCTTCTGGAAACAGCAGAAAGGGTATGGGAAGGCGGAGGCACTCCTCGAAAATAAGTGGCCGGAAAAGTATAATGCGGCAGGGCATGCGTCGTGGCACGGCCGGATTTACGGCAAGGGCTTGGCGCGATTGCCTTGGCTTGCCGGACGTATTTATCACGGGCAGTGGAGCAGTGCTCCGTTTCAATCGCTGTACGAACCAGCGATTGGAGGATGGAACTCGTTGTTTCTGATGCCGGAGTGGCTGGCGGTAGTAGGCAGCCTTGTTGTGCTTGCATTGCTGGGACTGGCTTGGAAGGCGTTGTGGATTGTTGCGGCTCCGGCGGCATTATTGGCACTTGGTGCCACTTTGTATACTGCCTGGCGAAATGCAGACCGCGCATGGGACGGGCGTGCGGGGACAGAACGGCTTTTGACGGCGTTACTTTATCTCATGCAACCTGTCGCGCGGTTGTGGGGGAGGTTGTATTTTGGCGTTACCCCGTGGAGATTGGAAAGCCATCTGGTGTGGCCTTGGAAGCGGGACGTTGTGGAGGTTTGGAGCGAGAGTTGGAGATCGCGAGAGTACTGGCTGGATCTTGTCAGACACCGATTGGCGGCTTCCGGCGCTCGCGTCGTAGCGGGAGGCGATTTTGATGAGTGGGATTTGGCGGTGAGGGGAGGCATACTGGGATCGGCCCGCTTGCGGATGGCTGTGGAAGAGCATGGCGGTGGACGCCAGATGGTGAAGTTTGGTGTGTCGCCAGAGTTTTCCAAAGCTGGCGTCGTCGTCACGGCGCTGTTGCTGATCCTTGCCGAGCGTGCCGTTCATGACTCACACTTTTGGATTGGGGCGCTCACCGGATGGGCGGGATTAGCGCTTGGGATGAGAATCCTAGGTGAGTGTGGCGCGGGCCGTCTGGCAATAGGGAACGTGTTGGCGATGTTGAAGCTGGGCACAGAATGACCAGCATCGACGCAATACGCGGGAAAAAGGTTTTAGTTACTGGTGGACTTGGGTTCATTGGTTCCAATCTCGCTCACCGGCTTGTGGGTTTAGATGCTGATGTTGTATTGCTGGATAGCTTGATCTCTGAGTATGGGGGCAACCCTTACAATATTCGCGGAATTGAGAATCGCATCCGTGTTTGCATTGCCGATGTGCGTGATTCAGGTGTGATAGCTAAAGAGCTCAGCGGTATTGACTATCTGTTCAATCTGGCCGGCCAGACCAGTCATCTGGATTCGATGAATGATCCGCATACCGATCTTGAGATCAATTGCCGCGCCCAGCTTTCGATCCTTGAGGCGTGCCGTAAACATAATCCGACGGTGAAAATTGTATTTGCCAGCACAAGGCAAGTGTATGGGAAGCCACTCTATCTGCCCGTGGATGAGAAACATCTGCTGCAGCCGGTGGATGTGAATGGCATCAATAAAATGGCTGGCGAGTGGTACCACATTCTCTATAACAATGTGCATGATATTTGCGCCTGCTCACTGCGGTTGACCAATACCTACGGGCCTCGCATGCGTGTCAAAGATGCACGACAAACCTTTCTCGGAGTCTGGCTACGAATGATAGTAGAGGGCCGGCCATTTGAGGTTTGGGGTGGTGAGCAGCTGCGCGATTTTACCTACGTAGACGACGCGGTGAATGCGTTGCTGATGGCGGCGACTTCTTCCCATTCACGAGGCAAGGTTTACAATCTTGGCGGCGAGTGCGTAATTTCTCTGAAAGATCTCGCCGAGCTGGCAGTCAAAGTAAGCGGCACGGGTGAGTATAGGATCTCATCCTTCCCGCCCGCCCGCAAGCGTATTGACATCGGTGATTACTACGCGTGTTATGGACTGATTCAGGAAGAGTTGGGCTGGCAGCCTCTGGTCCCACTTGCCGAAGGGCTGAGACGATCCCTGGACTACTATCGCTCTGACATCAGTCATTACATCTGATCGCATGTTGCCACTGATTCCACAAAGCGACCCTGGAGCGGCCTATCGTTCTCGGAAGGTTGAGATCGACGAGGCAATCCACGGCGTTCTCCATAGTGGGCGCTACATTCTTGGCGAAGAAGTTTCACGGTTTGAAGTTGAATTTGCGGCCCATCTGGGCACCTCAGCAGCTATCGGTGTTGGTAATGGCACCGACGCGCTCAGCATTGCGCTACGTGCTGTCGGGGTTGAGCCTGGAAATTTTGTTGCCACCGTGTCTCACACGGCTGTTGCAACTGTCGCCGCGATTGAGATGGCGGGAGCACGACCCGTACTCATCGAAATTGATCCTCGCACTATGACGATGGACCCTGACGCGCTGGCCGTTGCGATGGAAAAGCTGCCGATAAAGGCTGTGCTCCCAGTGCATCTTTATGGGCGTCCCGCCGACATGAATTCGATTGGAGAGATTGCGCGTCGTCACGGCGCGCTGGTGGTTGAGGATTGTGCGCAGTCCCACGGAAAATTCACGGGTGCCCTCGGTAACGCCGCAGCCTTCAGCTTTTACCCAACAAAAAATCTTGGTGCCCTTGGTGATGGCGGTTGTATTGCAACCTCTGACGCCAGCGTAGCGGAACGTTGCAAGATGCTTCGTGAATATGGCTGGCAGGAGCGCGTCAGTCAGATTGCTGGAGTTAACTCGCGCTTGGACGAGCTGCAGGCAGCCGTCCTAAGAGTCAAGTTACGTTATCTGGACGAGGCAAACCAGAGACGTGCGGCGATTGCGGCAGCTTACCGGAATTTGCTGGCAGACGTGGTGGACGTGGTGCCGCCGACGGATGTGCCTGACCATGTCTACCACCAATTCGTGATTCGTACGCCCCGGCGCGATGCGTTACGCCAGTACATGGCGGACTGTGGCGTGAGTACGCTCATCCACTACCCGGTTCCGGTTCACATGCAGCCAGCCTACGCAGGGCGACTTGCCATGGTCGGAACACTTGCTGCAACCGAATCCGCAGCCAATGAGGTATTGAGCCTTCCCATGTATCCGGAACTCACCAATGAAGCAGTTTCCAGGGTCGCCGATGCTGTTAGGGCGTTTTACCTGCGTTGAGGCGATTGTAGTCAGCGTAGCTGATCAGTTGAAGCCCTTCTTCGGCGATCACTTCACGGATGCGTGGCGCTGTGAGTGTTCGAATCTCTTCCTCCCGCTCGGCAAGGTACACGGCCTGGTAATCAGGCGTGACGTAGCCGGGGTGGCACGAGACTTCATTGAAGCCAGGTTGGATTTCCGTCCTGAGAATCCATTCCAGAAACGCGACACTCACATGGTGCAAATCGGTGATCTTCCATTCCCATTGTCCATAGAAGCCTCCTATGAATTTTACGCGTCCGTCCTCGCGCAGAGGCACGCCGAGCGGCTCTACCAACTCGCGGAAAGTTTCTACCACGTGGCGATGCGCATGACGGTGCGAATCCACATGCGACGGCAGCCTTCCGAAAAGACGACCGAATTCATCCAGTTGATGTCGGAATTCATCGCGGACAGCTTTAAGGTCGTGGAGGTTGAACTCTCTTTCGTCTTCGCCCCAGACATCCCAGTGCAGTCCGATGGCCAGCATGGGATTCGATTTGCTCATGTCAACAGCCTGTTCTCTCGCGCGACCTGTGACCATGAAACTGGTCGACGTCAGAATACCCTTCGTGTGACAGTCGAGGATTCCCCGATTGACTCCATCAGAGGCACCGAAGTCATCGCCGTTGACAATGACGTATTTCATGCGGCTCCGAGGTCTTCCAGCAGTCGGCGCGCAACTTTGCGAGCGTCGAAGAATTCTTCTGCGATCGCGCGGGCAGCTCTGCAATGTTTCTCGTAGTCGGAGTTGATGGCGTCGATTGCGGAAATGGCTTGCTCCAGCGTTTGAAAAGAAAACAAGCCTTCACCCGTGGGAAGGATATTGGAGAATGCCGTGTCTTGCGCCACAACAGGTTTCCCCGTGGCCAGGTAGCAGACATCGCGTTCACTAAACCAGCCGCTACGCAGACGAACATTCTGATCCTTGGCGACGGTAAATTCCGCCCGCGATTGGCGGAAGTAGTTGGCATAGGCACCGAAAATATCGAGAGACATCTCAAATGGTGGCACAAGCTTCCAGCCGTTTGAAGTGAGAAAATCCTGGTCTTGGGGATCACTTGGCATCATCGCGAGTTCGAATGACTGCCTAAGCCGCGAAGGTAGCGTGATAAATTTCTCCCATTCGTGATGTTTGCTCCAGTGATAGGTTTCGCCCTTGTAAGTGATGTCACTCCCTTCCTGGCGGTAGTGGCCGATGGTAGTGAACGAGGGCGCCGCAGCGTCAAAGCAATACGGCCACAAATCAAGATCAATAGGCTGCCGCGTTTTGCCGTAGATACGACCGTTGAGGGGCACGCCACAGTCTGCGGCTCCATAGTTTTCCCCGTAGGTAATCAGATGCGTATGGCTGTCAAAGGCTTCGCGAGTGAAGTCAGCACCATTGGCCAGAGCCAATTCTGCAGTGACAGGGTCGCATTCCAGGTACACGCGAACCGGTATGACAAGATGTTCTTCGCGCAGGGCAACGGCACCCACGATGTTCAATAGTATGTCAGCAGAGTTGTATAGCTCGGCTAGTTCGGCTTCCGAAATGCCCCAACATGCACCCGGAACTCCTGCCAAGCGGAAGACCCAGCGTCCCTTGAGTCCGATACGTTCGCAGCAGGTTTTCAGATGTTGGACAGCGTAGAGACAGTCATCCGTGGGGGTGTCGCGAACTGGATCGTAGGGCCATACCGAATCGTCCTCAACGTACCAGACATCGTGGCCCAGGCGTTGCAGTCCGCGGAGCCAATTCAGATACAGCCAAGTCTGGCCGCCGAACGGACAACGGCCCATCATACCGAAGACCACGATGCGCAGCCTGTCTTTCATTTCGCGTTGTGATTGGTGAAACCCAAACTTTTTACTATACCGCGTTCGGTTTCGCGGGAGCCGTCTTCCTTCATGTATCCTTGTAGGAGAGTTTAGACGGGAAACGGGAGTTACGTGGCTGGCAACGCTTTCGATAAATCGCATGTACCCAAGTATTTCTGGTTTCGTGCATTGGTGCTGGTTGGGGCCATTCTAGGCGTTACGCTGCTGGTTCAGGCATTTCGAAACTACAGTTATGTTTCCGAACTGATGGTGGAAGATCAGGCTCGCACCCAGACCGATCAATTTGTCAGTTTGTTGGAGCGGGAGTTGAGGCTGCGAAGACCGACCAACGATGCCGCCGCCAGGGAAATTATCGGTGAGTTATTTCGCGAGAATTCACCTGCCGTTCAATACCTTCGGGTTTTTGATTTGCCGAACACGCTGATCACCGAAGAGGGCACAGCGCCTCGGCCGGGGTTTACAGCAAAGCAAATATCGGAGGCGGCTCGTGAAAGAGATGGCATCTCCGAACCTCGGGCCAGCGGAGCGGGACAAGTGCTTTTGCGGGTGTCGCGGTTACGCGCGTTCTTCGGACAGCCTCGCGGCGGACGTGGATCTCAACTGGGACAACCACCTCCTCAACCCCCTCCTTCCGCTGAGACTGCGGCACCCCCGCCAGCGGTTCCGCCGACGCAGGCACCCGTTGAGCCAACACCTCCCCTGCCCGCTAGTCCAGCAGTGCCCAATGGCGGAGAACAAGGGCGAGGGGGGCCAGGGTTTGCGCCGCCTTCCCGCATGATTGAAGTGGCTGTTTTGATGGATCATACTTCGTCGTTATTGAATCCTTTGCGGCGGAACCTGATTATCAGTTGCACCGCGGCAATTGCATTGTTGAGCGCAATGGCGTTGCTGGCTTTCCGTTTTCGAAACTACGTTACCGGCAAACAATTGGAAGAACAGTTGGCAGTTGCACGACGCGTACAACAGGATCTGCTGCCGAGCGTCGAACAACTGGGCATGGGTGCCGACATCTCGGCGCGGTGCGTTCCTGCGTGGGACGTGGGCGGCGATTTCTACGATGTCTTCCCGGTGGGCGATGGCAAGATGGCATTGGTGCTAGGTGATATCTCTGGAAAAGGCTTGCCTGCATCGCTACTGATGGGTCTGTTGCATGGCGCGGTGAGAATGAGCCGCTGGGCGGGGTCTGCGGCAGAACATGAAGAGTCGTCCAGACTGCTAAACCATTTGCTCTGCGTGCGCACCTCGCAGGAACGCTACGCCTGCATGTTCTGGGGTTATTACGACCCGTCAACGCACATACTTCGCTACATCAACGCCGGACACCTTCCCCCGCTGCTGGTAAGCAGAAAGCCGAACGGAGAAGTGGTCACCAAACGCCTGGAAGAAGGTGGTCCAGTGCTCGGCTTAGTTGAGTACGCCGGATTCCATCAAGCGCAAGTAGAAGTGGGTGCGGACGATTTATTGATTCTCTACTCCGATGGAGTGGGAGAAGCAATGGACGCATCGGGAACTGAGTTTGGAGAAGAACGTCTGGTGTCGGCGATAGCGGAAAAGTGGGACGCCCCAGCAGGAGACATACGCGACAACATTCTGGCTCGTGTGAGTGAATTTCTGAATGGTCTTGATCCGCATGACGATCAGACGTTGATGGTGGCACGGCTGCGGAGCGTGGATAGCGAACATCAAAGACGGGGCGCAGAGGAAGCTAAGCCCGAGAGTGTGCTTGCTTGATAAACTAACTTCATGGAATTACACCTCGCTCCAGAATTGGAAATCAGCTCCGCCGCTGCATCAAGAGCCGGACGGGACGTGGAGGGCCTAGCCCAAGATGTTATTGCTGACTTCTTGAGGGAAGTATCTGAGGTGCGGAACATGTTGACGAAGAGTTCTGGTTTCCGCCTGCACCCCGGCGCTACACAAGATATCCAAGCCATTTGGGAATACATAGCGTCCGACAGTATCGCGGCGGCTGGGCGGATTCGGCAGCAGATTCTGGATACCTATTCGTGGCCTCATTGAAGCCCAGTAACCAGCAATACGCTTCAGCCCGTACAGGTAGTTCCGCGAAGAATTCTTCGCGGCCCCAAGCGCCGCAGCTTGACAAGCCATGCTATAAATAGGTCGGCAGCCGACAGGCTGCCATTTGCATTACTGCACTCAGGGTCCAGCCAATCTTAGCCTCGCTATCGTTGGCCAAGGACCCATTGTTATTTGACATCCTGAATATCGCAAGCCAAACGCTCACCGGGAGAGCCACGCCCCCAAGCCCGCACAAAAAATGTCAGCGGGCTTGGGGCGGGAAGTAGCGTATTTCGAAACGAACTCCCCCAATCGGCGAATAAAAGGCGAAAAAATGCGACACCCCGCAACACTATGCAACACCCCACAGCAAAATACCAAACGAACCCGAGCCCCATGCTAAAATCGGTACTTCCCTAATGAAGATCTCCATCGCCGCCGACCATGCCGGTGTTGAGTTGAAGCAGCGGCTCCAAGCTGCGCTGACCTCGGCTGGTCACCAAGTCGTCGATCACGGCACCAACTCCACAGCTTCGGTCGACTACCCCGACTACGCCGCCACCGTCGCCCACGACATCATGGATGGCTCCGCCGACTGCGGCATCCTGATCTGTGGCACTGGCATCGGCATGTCCATCGCCGCCAACAAGTTCGACGGCATCCGCGCCGCCGTCGCCATCAATCCCGAAGAGGTCGGACTCGCGCGCTCCCATAACGACGCCAACATCCTCGCTATCGGGGCACGTTTCACAGCCCCTGCCGACGCTGACAAGATGGTCCAGGCATTCCTCAATACCCCGTTCGATGGTGGCCGACACACCCGCCGCCTCGAAAAGATCGCCCAAATCGAAAAGGAAGAACACCAATAACAAGATGAGTTCCCAAGACCTGATGGCCCGATCGCTTGCACAAGCGGACCCCGACATCTACAACGCTATCCGCGCCGAACTGGACCGCCAGAACACCCGTCTCGAACTCATCGCCAGCGAGAACTTCACCTCCGAGGCCATCCTTGAAGCCACCGGCAGCGTCTTCACCAACAAATACGCCGAAGGCTATCCAGGCAAGCGCTACTACGGCGGTTGCGAGTTCGCCGACATCGTCGAAAACCTCGCCCGGGACCGCGCCAAAAAGCTCTTCGGAGCCGAGTACGCCAACGTCCAGCCCCACTCCGGCTCCCAGGCAAACCAGGCCGCCTACTCCGCCATCATCCAACCCGGCGACACCGTCCTCGGCATGAACCTTGCGCACGGTGGACACCTCACCCACGGACACCACCTCAACTTCTCCGGCAAGACCTACAAGATCGTCCCCTACGGCGTCCGTCAGGACAACGAACTTATCGACTACGATGAACTCGCCAGCCTCGCCGAAGAACACCGCCCCAAGCTCATCATCGCCGGCGGCAGCGCCTACCCGCGCATCATCGACTTTGCCCGCTTCCGACAGATCGCCGACTCGGTCGGAGCTCTCTTCCTGGTCGACATGGCTCACTTCTCCGGACTCGTCGCCGCCGGACTTTACCCCAACCCCTGCGAGTACGCCGACATCGTCACCTCCACAACGCATAAGACCCTCCGAGGTCCGCGCTCCGGACTCATCCTCGCCCGTGAACAATACGGAGCCGCCATCGATAGAGCGGTCTTCCCGGGTGCGCAAGGTGGACCGCTTGTACACGTCGTCGCCGCCAAAGCCGTCTGCTTCCTCGAAGCGCTCACCCCCGAGTTCCGCGCCTATCAAGGCCAAGTCAAAGCCAATGCCGCCGCGCTGTCCGCCGCTCTCTCCGATGCCGGATTCCGCATCGTCAGCGGAGGCACCGATACGCACCTGCTCCTGCTCGATGTCTTCTCCAAAGGCATCAAAGGACGCGAAGCCGAAGAGGCTCTCGATCACGCTTGGATCACTGCCAACAAAAACGCCATCCCGTTCGACGTGAACAAGCCCATGAACCCAAGCGGCATTCGACTCGGCAGCCCCGCCGTCACCACGCGCGGCTTCGGCGAAGCCGAGATGCGCGAAGTAGGAGCCATGATCGCAACCCTCCTCGATCAACTCGCCAAAGACCCCACCTCCATGGACGCAGTCACCGCTTCCGTCCGAGCCAGAGTGGCAGCCCTGACAACACGCTTCCCGCTCTACGCCTGGAAAAAATGAGCCTGAAGATCGTCATCGACGCCCGACACATCCGTGACTTCGGCATCGGTACGTACATCCGCAACCTGCTCGCCTCGCTCAGCCGCCTGGATCGTGACAACACCTATCTGCTGCCTTGCCGCGCCGCCGACACAGAACACCTCGGCAATCTGCCAGCCAACTTCCGCGCCGTCCACTGCAATCACTCAGACACCAGTTGGACCGACCACATCGCTTTCCCTGCCTTCCTCCGACAGTTCTCGGCTGACGTCTACCATATCCCTCTAAACCGCGTCCCCTGGTTCATGGTCCGCCCTTACCTCGTCACCGTACATGACATGGGCAGGCAGATCCTTGCTGGAACAGGGCTCCGAAACCAGCTCAGCATGACCCGCGCCCGGCGCAGTCTCATGAGGGCCAGCAAGGTGATCGCCGTGTCGATGAACACACGCCGTTCGGTGGAAACCCTGCTTGGCGTGCCTTCCGGCCGCATCCGCCAGATCTATAATGCACCGGACCCGCGCTTTTCCCTACAAGCCAGCATGGCCGCTGCCGGACTCCCTCCCGAACTCACCCCGACCGAGCGCGGACTTTTGGAGCGTTACCAGGTCAACTATCCTTATATCCTCTACGTCGGCAACATCCGGCCTCATAAGAATGTTCCTCGCCTGATCGAAGCTTTCGCTGTTCTCAGAAACGAACTGGCTCAACACCCGCGCTACTCGGACCTCCGCCTCCTCATTGTTGGCGATGAGATCTCCAAGTACCCGGCCGTCCGCACGGCTGCCAACCAGACACGCACCGGAAACGCCATCCGCTTCCTGGGCCACGTCCCGTTCGAAACACTGCAAGCCTTCTACCGCGCCGCCCGTGTATTTGCGTTCCCCTCACTCCACGAAGGCTTTGGAATGCCGCCGCTTGAAGCAATGTCCTGTGGTACGCCGGTTGTTACCTCGAATACCAGTTCCCTGCCCGAAGTGGTCGAAGATGCGGCACGCCTCGTCAATCCAGAAAATGTCTTCGACATCGCACACGGAATTCGGGACGTGCTATTAGACGAAACACTCCGCGCCGACCTGATACAACGCGGCCTCAAGCAGGCATCCAAGTTCAACTGGGACCGCACCGGGCGCGAAGTTCTGGCGACCTACCTGGAAGTAGCCCGCGAAAAAGGCTGATCTCTGGAATTCACACTCCGGACCGGTTTCCTGGGAACCACAGTATATTCAGGCATAAGGTCTAATACGTCAATCCGGAGGATCCTCATAAAGCGGTCCGCCAAAATTGGCGTGAGAACTCTTTCGCCTTTCAGCACATTATTCATATGCGACTGTGAAATGGAGGTCATCCTCGAAAAACCGCGTTCGGTGAAGTCACCAGCGGCAATGCGACGCCGAATCTCGACCGTCAATCGCGCCATAAGATCGTCCATCAGAATCACAAAGTGACCTCTAATAGAAATATACCCCCATTTTATAAGTAAATCAACCATTGCATTAACCCCGCCAAGCACAACAAAATATCTTTTGTTTTCAACAAGATACACAAAACAAACAAAATCTTGCAAAAGAATTCGTTGACATTTATTCCAGAAGTATTACGATTAACTCACCGCTTCTTGTTATCAGGAAGCGAGAATATGCACCGAGGATCTATGCAAATGGAATGGACTAGAAGTGAAACACTCGCACTCGCGGCTAACTTTTGCGCGCGATGCCACGGAATTGGATTGTTAGAAAGCGGCAGGCGTCGTCAATCGTTGCCTTGCAGCTGTGTCAGCCGCCGGATCTTCCGCGCCTGTTACGCGCGGCTCAGAGAGATCCTGTCGCTGGAATGCCAGTACGGTCAGGTAACCAAACATATTTGTTCGGGACCAAACCGCCGGGTAACCTTCGGAATGAAGAACGAGGAGTACGTGGCGGACTTCCACCTCATCAGTCTCCGCGTCCTCACTGCCCAGGAGCACCGGATCTACCGCTATCACTTCCTTCTCGGCGCAGACTACAAGCTGTGCTGCCGGAAGCTCGGGCTGGATCGGGGTACGTTCTTTCACGCCGTGTACCGGATTGAAGTGGTACTGGGAAGAGCCTTCGCGGAAACTCTGCCCTTTCCCCTTTTCCCTGTCGAGCAGTACTTCCGGGGTCTCCATCAGGACGTCTTAAAGATGCCCAGGATCGAACTGAAACTACCTAAAGGGCCAAAGCCCCTGCAGCCACCCGTTCGGCGAGCAGCATAATTCTGGGCTGCAAGGGAATAGGCGCCTATTTCCTTGCAGGTTCAGGCGCACCTGGATTAGGGACAGCAGCCATCCAATAGCCATCGCGCGTGGTAGCTTTCATGGAAGGCCGCCCGACGACTCCGACACGGATCTCATGCCATCCGCCCTTACTAAGGGTCACCGCATCGGGAGCGTAGCTCAACATATATTGGCTATGTAGCTCCTCGCCGAGGTCCGACATGACCTGCTGCATATCCTTCTCACGCAGGAATGAGTATTCATGGCCGCCGGTATAGCGGGTGAGCACCTCAACCGGATTGGGAAGGATGAGTCCCTTCATTTGCTTTGCGAGTTCTTCAAATACCGGGATGATATTGAACGTTTGAGACCGGTACCCGGTCATACCGTCCGTGGTGGTGGGAGTCATGGGAGCGCCACCTGGAACGGGTCGCGAACCAGCCGGAAACGGATCAGGCCGAGGAACAGGCATCTTCTGAGTAAGAAGGCCAATGGCACGGTTCAGGTTGATTGTATAGACCGTTGCGTTGGCAAACTCAAGGGCCGTGAGCGAGTCACGGAGCTTCCCTTCGCTACCCATGTCACGGGTTTCGGTAATCATGAGAAGCACTTTTCGATTCGCCTTGGGACGGTTACGCAACATACGGGCAGCGTATGCCGCGGCATCAATCATGCGGGCCGAAGAACTGCCGGCGTTCACCTTCTCAAGAGCCTTCGCCATCACCCGTCCGTCACCGGTAAACGATTGGATCTCCATGAGCCGGTGGTCGAACTTGAGTAGCGCTGCCTCGCCTCCTGAGCCGAGCAGCAGCCCCTCCACAAGAGGACCAATCTTTTTCACTACCGGGAGCAAGGCCTCGGCAGAAGCGTTCGCCTGAATGGCGATCACCATGGAAATGGGAGAGTACTCCGTTTCGAGCTTCAATGACTGCTTTATGTTGTTGTCGTAGAGAACGAAATCCTTGGCCTCCAGTCCGTTGACAATCTTTCCAGACTTGTCACGGACAACCGTTGGAGAGACCACCTCGCGGTGGTCGACAACGATATTCACCCCAAGGTCCTCTTGCCCAACCAGAGTTGCGCAGAGCAGAATAGACAGGAAAACAGGCCTTCTCATTTGCATCTCCTTCATGTGACGCATCCGGTCAATGACCGGTTTCACCGTGTAATAGCCGAACTACGTGCGGTACCAACTCCAAGATAGCACCGAGGGACTCTACAGCACCCTTTGGTGAGCCGGGCAGGTTCACGATCAGGACGCGTCCACGAATCCCGGTTACGCTGCGCGAGAGTGCTGCCAGCGGGGTAATCTTCATGCCCTCGGAACGCATTCGCTCGGCGAGCCCTGGCATGTCTCGTTCGATGACGGCGCGGGTTGCTTCGGGGGTGACATCCCGTAGAGCCGCACCTGTGCCTCCAGTGGTGAAGATAGCGTCGATCTCACCGGCGTAGCAAAGACTTCTTAATCGGTTCGATATTTGGTCCGCTTCGTCAGGGAGGATCTCGGCAACTGTCACGTCCCAGCCGGACTTCTCCAATAACGCTCGAACGGCCGGGCCGGAGACATCGGCGCGTTCTCCGTTAAAGGACGAGTCGCTGATCGTTAGAACGACTGCCCTCACTTCTTGTTCCTGTGGAAGTCGCCGCTCTTGCCGCCGGTCTTCTCAAGCAGGTAGAGGTCTGAGATTTCGATTCCCTTGTCGAGTGCCTTGGTCATGTCGTAAACGGTGAGGGCGGCTACGGCTGCGGCGGTCATGGCTTCCATTTCGACACCGGTCTGCGCAGTTGTAGTCGCTGTGGCGATGACTCTGACGCCAATCTTTTCGACAGTTACATCCACGTCGGCATGGCTCAAGCCCAGCGGGTGGCAGAGCGGGATTAGCTCTGAGGTGCGTTTGGCCGCCGTGATTCCGGCTATGCGGGCGACCTCTAAGGGATTGCCTTTCGGATTCGCAGGGAGCTTTGCCAACACGGACGGCTTAATCTTCACGAATGCGTGGGCGCGCGCGGTGCGCTTGGTTGTTCCCTTCTCTGAGACATCTACCATTCTCGGGCTTCCGGCTTTGTCGTAGTGTGATAACTTCTTCATCGCAGCAGGACTCGCATCCATTCCCCAGCTTCCCATGTTTCTCTGTCGGCGTCGGCTACCAGATAAGCGTTGGAGCGTGCCAGTGCGGGGACGTCGCTGGAACCTTGTGTTGTAACGGGCGTGATTTCGGTGCCGTCCAGACTGAGTTGCGCCGGGGCGAAACGTGTCAGGCCGGGTTTATGTGTGTAAGCTGCGGTGAGCTTTGCATACGGCATGGGCAGCGGGCTCTCATTCGCGCCACCGAGTAATTCGATGGCGGCTCTTGCGAAGACGGAGAAGGTGACCATGGTGGAGCCGGGGTTGCCGGGGAGCCCGAAGAAGAACTTGTCGCGCGCTTTGCCGAAGACTGCGGGTTGTCCGGGTTGGATGAGGACGCGGTCAAAGTAGAACTCGGCTCCGCAGTGGGCGAGGGCCTTTTCTACGAGGTCGTACTTGCCTGCCGAGACTCCTCCGGAGAGTAGGAGCATGTCGTAGGTGAGACCTTGCTCGACGAGTGGGAGGAGAGATTCCCAGTTGTCTCGGGCAAGTGGCAGGATTACAGGGATGCCGCCGCAGCGTTTCACGAGTGCGGCGATGGTCCAGGCATTGGAGTTGCGCACTTGATTCGGCGCGGGGGTGGATTCTACGGGAACCACTTCGTCGCCTGTGGACAGGATCGCCACGGTTGGCTTTTCAAAGACCTCGATCAACGATTTGCCTACTGTGGCTAGCATTCCTACATCTGGGAAACTCAAGCGGCGTCCGATGGTCATGAGAGTTGCGCCGTGCCTGGCTTCTGATGCTTTGGGGTTGATGAACTCGCCGGTCTGCGGTGATTTTTCGGTCACCATGCGGTTGCCATCCATGCGTGTGTGTTCCACCATCACGATGGCGTTGGCTCCGTTTGGTACAGGTGCTCCCGTCATGATTTCTACGCACTGGCCGGGTCCGACGATGCCATCGAAGCTGCCTCCTGCGGGGGCTTCGCCGATTACGTCGAGGGAACCAGGAAGGTCTTCGGCGCGCACGGCGAATCCATCGCGGATGGAACGCGAGGTGGGAGGATAGTCGCGGTCGGCGTGGACGTTACAGGCGAGCACGCGGCCATCGGCTTCGCTGAGCGGAATGTGTTCTACAACAGGACGCCGCACGGTGCTCAATTTTTCGAGCACCATGCGGCGGGCTTCAACAAACGTGCAGGCTGGCACGCTGGTATCCGTTACTTCATCGGTTCGTCGGCGCTGGGTCCGTAAATGGACGGAACCTTGGCACCCATGGGACGGAGGTAGGCCGAGAGTTGTCCACGATGGTGAATGGCGTGGTGATTCATCAGATTCAGGAACTGCACGCGCGGCAGCGTCATCATGCCGAAAAAGTCAACGGGCTCTACGAGGGTTTCGCCGGATAATCCCTTGACGGCAGCCACCAGGCCAGGAATGTTGGCGTCGTACCAAGCCAGGATGTCAGCGATGGAACCAGGAGCGGGTTGATCGTGATCTTCTTCCATTTTGAAAACGCCGGAGACCACTCCCTTCAGGAAGAAGGCTTCCGAGCTCGGCAGGTGCCATGCGAGATCTTTCGCCGACATGGACTTGTCATCGTTCTTATAGCCGGACTTATCTTCGGGTATGTTGGCGATTACTTTCTTGGCGGTGGCCAGTTCCATGGCGTAGCTGCCCAGAAGGAAATCGCGCAGAAATACTGCTTGTTCGGGTGTCATAGTTTGAGTCTCCTTGTTCTAGTGTTCGGCGCTCCCGGCATGGGCAGCACCCAATTCGTTATATGATGACCTCTCTAGTTTACGAAAAAATGAATAGCGAACTAAGGGACTCAGAATTTCAGCGATTTTGGCGGCGGTTGAACCAGATTGGGCTGAACGCCTACGAGGCGCGAACGTATATGGTGCTGCTGGGGAGGCCGCGTTTCAAGGCGTTGGAGCTGGCGGCGCGGGCGGAGGTTCCCCGGCAGAAGATCTATGAAGTGCTGGACAGCCTGCTCGACAAGGGCTTTGCCAGCGTCATTCAAGAGAAGACCAAACTGTTCTCGGCGATTGATCCCGGTCTGGCCGTTCCCAACTATGTGGCGCATCAACATGAAGAGTTGGAGCTGAAGATTGCCGAGCAAGGCCGTGTCGCTCAGGCGCTGGTGCAGGATTTGAACGTTGCGTATTCCGAGGGCCAGGAGGGCCGGGGCACGTTGGACTATCTCCGCATCATCGCCGAGCCGGGACAAACCGCCGTGCAGTATCGGCGTATGGTGCAAGATGCAAAGACGGAGTATCTGGAGTTTGCACGTCCGCCCTATGCGGTGGATCCGATGGACACGAAGTTGGTGATGGAAGCGCGGGAACGCGGCGTGGTTTGCAAATTGTTGATGGAGGGAACGGCACTGGAGACAGATCACCGTAAACGACTGCGGGACTATCAGAATGCCGGTGTCGAGGTGCGTGAGATTGGGTCGCTGCCGATGAAGCTGGCCGTTTTTGATGGACGTTGTGGCATGATTGCGTTGTTGGATCCGCTGGTGACGCGTCCCGCTTGGACGGCGGTGATGTTTGATCATCCTGGGATGAGCGAGGCGATGAAGGGTTTGTTTGAGGATTATTGGCAGAAGGGGCGCGGGTTCTGATTCGCGATTGGCGAGCGTGGTTGGTCCTGCTGTGTCTGGCCGGGGCGGCGTTGCGGTTTCACAGCCTGGGCCTGATTCACATTTGGGAAGACGAGACGGATTTTTTTCATGAAGGTGTTTACGGCGATCCTCACGTCCCGCTAACCCAGTTCGCGTTTGATCGCCCGGCTCACGCCACTAATTCCACAGGATGGTATGCGGCGGTGTGGCTTTCGTTACGTGTGTTCGGAGGATCGATTGCCGGTGCTCGAACGGTGACGGCGCTGGCTGGCTCGGCTGCGATTCCTGCTTTCTTCTTCCTGATATTGTTTGCTGCGCGTGAAATGGAATCTCCGCGAGCTTCCGCTTTGATAGCTGCCGGATTTGCCGCGATCTCCGTGCCGATGATTGAATTCTCGCAGCGCACCTATGCGTACGGCGCGGTTCCGCTGTTTGCTGCGTTATTGATTTACGCTCACCTGGAATTGGCGGAAGCATTGCGTGAATCGGCCCGGCCTGACGTATGGGTATGGGTTCGCTTTTCCATCGCCGCTTCGGTTGGGTGGTTTATGCACCCATCACTGGCGTTGCTGATTGCCGCGTCGGGACTTGTGCTGGCTCGGCGTTTGCTGCGTTGGCATGCTGTTGTTGCGGGCGTACCGATTCTGATTGCCGCATATGTGAATCGGCGACCTCTGAGTGTTGGATTCCGTCCGTACCTTTCCGAGTATTACCCGCCACACAATTTCAACGCCATTCCATTTTTCCTGACAAGAACTTATGACCTGCTTTCCTACCTGTTGAACTTGTTCTTCGATCCGCGATTCTATTGGCCGCTGTCGGTGAATGTCATTCTGCTGCCGTTGATTGCGCTCTCTGTCGGCGGGTGGGCGCTGTCTGCGGGTGGGCGCGCTGGCCGCGGTGCGCGGGATATGGCGATCTATGGTGCCTTGGCATTTGCGATACAGGCAGGATTGTCGTGCCTATCTTACTTTCCGTTTGGTGGCGTACGCCAGTCCTTCTTCCTGGCTCCTTTTGTGATTGGCTTTGCTGCGATTGGTGCCGGTGGGTTGTGCCAGCGTGCATATTTGAAAAAGGCAGTTATCTGTTTAGGTGGACTCTACGTTGGGCTTTGGGCGTGGCGCATTCCGGCGCTTTACATCGACCGGATCAGCGTTTACAGCGGGGCTGAGATTGTCTCCATTTGGAAGGCAGAGGATAAGTTGCCCATCTATGCGCCGGCAGGAAGCGCTGTGATCTTGAGGTACGAAACACGCCCGGAGCCTGACATGCACATTGAAATGCTGGATGGTTTCCGGCCTGAAGTGGCAGCGCAACTACCGGAAGAATTTCTTATGGTGTCCCCGCGCTTCCCGCTGGAGAAAAGCTACCGGAACCCGGATATGATGCAGCAAATGAAGGACGCCGGGTACGAGTCACGCCTATTAATGGAGAGACCTGCGGCACATCTCGCTAGCATGGAGCACCCGACCATGCTGTATTTTCCGCCTAACGGATTGTGGGTCTACAGGATCAAGAAGGTTGCCGCTCGCGGCAGCGCTCGCTTATCGACTCCATAAGGTTTTCCTTTGGATCATCGCGCTTAAAGCCCGCTATTATTGAACTTACCTCTTTCCACGACGTGAGGGGTTCCATCCAGGTCGGATGCTGGGCACCAATGGAACGAATCACATCGAATGGAGGGGTATCATGAGCAAATCAGGAGTACTCGCGAGCGCCGCAGGCATTCTGAGCATCGAAGACCTTGAGGCGCTTGACCAACAGAACAGCGGTCCCGCGGAAACGCTGATGAAGTTGGTGGCGCTTACTGCGCGCCATTTTGAAACCGAAGTCTGTTCGGCGTATCTGTTGGAGCCGGACAGGTCGCATTTGGTGCTTGCGGCAACCGTTGGGTTGAGTCCGAAAAGTGTCGGGACTATTCGGCTTGCTTTGCATGAAGGACTTGTTGGGTTGGTGGCTGAGCAGGTGCGGCCATTGACTGTGGACCAGGTGAGAATGCATCCCCGGTTCAAATATTTTGGACACTCCGGCGAAGATCCGTATCAATCTTTTCTCGGCGTGCCGTTGATTGATCGTGGTGTGTTGCAAGGTGTACTTGTGATCCAGACTGCGGCAGTTCGCATATTTCTGGAGGATGAGGTTCGGGCCTTCGTTGAAGTGGCGGCACAGGTGGCACCGGTTGTCAGCAAGGCTCGCACGCTGGATCGTTTTATTGCTCCGGTGCAGGAGCGGCTGTTTTCACTGGCTCAAAACATGTGGTCGAGTTGGGATTATGACTCGACTGGTTTGTTTCGTGA
>Ga0315912_10002343_pt1 | contig 20474 bp, 8 predicted proteins | sample VfabasoilMG_FD_204469 | JGI IMG/M metagenome (GOLD analysis project Ga0315912, IMG submission 204469) | Garden soil microbial communities collected in Santa Monica, California, United States - V. faba soil | ecosystem: Environmental > Terrestrial > Soil > Garden | place: USA: California...
CGAACATCGTGACCGGATGCGGAAGCCGGTTGCCGAGCCGCTCGATCAGGTCGAGCGCACGCGCCAGGGCCCCGGCGGGGCGGGTTCCCCGCGAGGGGGCGGGGCTCGGCGTTCGGGGTTCGGACATGCTTCGGGTCTCCTCCTGCCGTGGGCACATGGCTCGAGCCGGGCAGACTACGGCCTCCCGGCGATCCGGGACAGCGCATTCCGGCTCACCGAGGGCACGGACCGGCTGACGCTCCCAGCCGAGGGCTCCAGCGCGCTTCAGTCCGGGCCGGCGGGCGCCGAAACCAGTGGCATGACGGACCCGACCCGCGATCAGCGCCATTGGATGGAACGCGAGCGCGACGCCGCGCACGAGCGCTCCCCGTATGGCTGGAAGCGAAGCGCGCTCGCTCGCCGAAGCGGATGGGGATTCGTGCTCTGCGCCGCGGTGGCGGTGAGCTATGGGCTGTGGGGGCTCTATGGCTCGGGTTCGGTCGTGGCTCAGCTCGACGCGACTTCACCCATGCGCCGCGCGAACGAGCCCGCGACCCGGCTGGGCCCGTTCCACCTCTCACCCGGCATGAATCCCATGCGCGCCAACCTCTATGCGGCCCACGCTCCGGTCGGCTCCAAGCGGATCGACTACGAGATCGCCCTGGAAGACGCCACGGGACGTCAGCTGTGGGAGAACGCCAGCTTCTTCGGCAGCCGCGACGACGAGGCCTCGATCGTCAACACGCGCACGTCCCTCGCCCGGTTCGAGGTGACGCGGCCCGGCGAATACTACTTCCGCGTGCGCGCGACCGGCTCGAGCATGGACGACCTTCGCGGAGCGACGCTCGAGTTGCGCCGCAACGTGCTGGTGATGGACACGCGCATCACGTGGGGCTTCGGCCTCGCCGCACTCGCGTTCCTGATCACGGGCCTGATCGCACCGAGCCCGGTTCCGGAACCTCGCGCGGCCGAGGAAGAAGACGAGGAGCCGCGCCGCGCCGCTTGAGTCCCGCGCGGCGACGCTAGCTGCGGAACCACATCCAGCAGGCACCCAGCGCCAGCAGCAGGTTGAGCCCGCTGCGGAACCACTCCAGCCCAGTCGGTCGGATCCCGCGACGCCATGCTCTCGCAAGCCATGCCAGGGCGGCCACACTCCCGACGGCGCAGCCGAGCCCTGCCAGCGCGAACGCGGTCCACATCGCGTTCCACGCTCGCTCGTCGCCGGCCGTGGGCACGTCCGGCCCGGCCCGGAACCAGCGCGCCTGCGAGAACAGCACGAGGAGTGCGAGCCCCACGCCCAGCGGGGCGGCCCACAGCAGGACCTGGATCCCGGCGCGACGTACGCGGGTCATCTCGGGCTCAGGCGTATCGGCCCAATGCTCGCGCGAGTGCCTCGGGGATCGGCGTCGCGACCTGATGGCCGGCCTCGGCCCGCATACACACGACCTCCTGCTCGCCGCGAGCCACGAGTGTCTCCCCATCGGGCGTGCCGTGCCAGTACTCGAAACTCAAGACGATGCGATTGAGCGACATCGAGCCCAGCCGCATGCGCACGACCACGCGATCGAAGGCACGCAACTCCGCAAGGTACTCGCAGGAGCAGCGGGCGGTGAGCAGCTGCAGGCCACTCGTCAGCGCCTGGAGGACCTCGGGAGCCTCATCGCGAAGGAACATCTCCCTGCAGCGTCCCTGCCAGGCGACCAAGTGCACGAAGTACACGTTCCCGAGGAAGTTCGTCTCCTGGAATCCCACGACGTGCTCGAACTCGTACGCGCGCGCCAACTGCTTCATCCCCGCCTCGCAGGCATCGCCGCCTCGGTGACGGGAGCCAGGACCGCCAACACCAAGGGGCATCCGTCGTCCGCGGCGTCCGTCACGAGCGTCGCCACGATGTCGTCCCCCGACCTCAGCACGACCCAACCGCCGGCATTCCGGGACTCGATCACCAGCGGCGCAGCGTTCGGCGCTCCCCGCTTCTTCAGGCACTCGATCGCGCACCACACCCGGGTCGCAGCCACCTGTTCGTCTTCCGCGGCTTCACGAGCCGATTCACGGGCCAGCGCGTGATACGCCCCACCCAGCAGTCCCACCCAGAGTTCCGGCGCTCGCGTGGCGACTGACTGCAGGTCGCAGGCCGTGCGGTGCGGCGCGATCACCGCCAACGTGAGCCGCCCGGCGTGCGAGACGCTGAGGTTGCCGTTCGCAACAGCATCCGGCCGACCGTCCGGACGCCGGGTTGGAAGCTCCTCCAGGCCCGTCAGCTCTCGGCTCACGAGCGCCGAGCGTTCCGAATGTGACGTGCCGCCGCGCGCGATCGCGACCCGCAGAGCGGAGCCCGGGATCAACTCGGCGAGCCGGCGCTCGAGATAGGGGCCGAAGAGTGCCGGCGCCTCGGGCACGCCGGTCGGCTCACCGCGCACGATCGCCAGCCGCAATCCCTCCCAGCGTTCGACCTCGCGACCCTCGCCGTCTCGGATCGAGAGGTCATACTCGAACCCTTCGGCGTCGTGCGCGCGCTCGATCGCATGCAAGGAGTGTCGGTCGTGAGCGTCCAGGGCAGAGCAGCTCACCCGCCGCACCGAGACCGGCAGGAGGCTGCGATGTGGCACACAGGCCTGGATGGCGTGGAGCGCGGCATCCCGAGCGGCAGGATCCCCCAGGACCAACCGTTCCGGGAGGTAGTCCCCGAACCAGGCCACGGCGCCGTCCGACATCAGGTCGGCCGAACACTCCGTCGCGCGGAGGCTGCGGTAGCCGCTCAGGCGCTGGAAGCGTCCGCGATGGAACAGCACTCCCCCGTAGAGTTCGCGCGCGGGGTCGAGCAGGACTCCGTCCGACCTCTCCCCGCGGGCGGCCGTCACTCGCGACGCTCCGGCGCTCGGATGGACCCGCTCCCCGGACCGTGGCGGTGTGCTCGCCTGGGTCGCGGTGGCGCGGACATGGTCGGCCTGGAATGCCGTGGTCGCCGAGCGCAGCACCAGTTGTACGCGGCCGGGTTCGGTCAGGAGCGCCGCGACCCGAAGCGTCAACGGCCCTTCGGCCGGGGCCACGATCGGCTGGAGGAACTCGAGGTTCTCGAACTCCGGTGGCTGGCTCCAACCCCCTGACGCCATCGCCACCTGTGCCATCGCTTCCATCGAGATGACCGCCGGAAGGATGCGCTCGCCCCGGAACACGTGGTCCTCGAGGTACGGATCGCGTTCCGGCGTGAGGCGCGCGTCCACGACCAGCTCGACGCCGGGGACATGCACGTGCACCCGTTCGAGGAAGCGCAACAACGGCAGCGCGGTCACGTTCGTTTCCAGCGTGGACATGTGCCCCAGCCGGCCCGCCGCGACGACGACGGGTGCAGGTGCGCCCTGCTCGATGAGCCGCGAGAGCACGGCGACCGCGTCATCCACGCCCAGCGCGGCGACGCCTGCTTCGGCCAGTGCGTCCACGCGGCCGAGTCGCTGCCCCATCCCGACGCCCGACCACACCGACCACTCCACCGACATGCAGCGACATCCGGGCCGCTGGGCCTGGAGCTCCTCGACCCAGCGCGACATCCACTCGTTGGCGAGACCATAGTCCGCTTCGCCGCGCAGCCCCGTTCGCGCGATCACCGACCCGAACGCGACGAAGAATCGCAGCCGCGACGGGTCCACCGCCGCCAGGACGTGCCGTGCGCCGTCGAGCTTGGGGGCGAGCGTACGGGCGAAGTCCTCGACACTGAGGGATTCGAGCAGGCGCGGGACATTCGTGCCGGCCCCGTGCACGACCGCGGTGACCGGGCCCAGGTCGTTTACCGCCTCGCGGACCGCGCCCGCGACGGCCGCCGCATCGGTGACATCCGCCATCGCGTAGCGCACCTGAAGGCCCGCGCGCGCCATGCGCGAGAGGTTCTCGGACAGTTCTCGGTCGTGCTCGGGCGCGGAGCGACCCAGGATCAGGAGCCTCGCTCCCCCCGCGCGAGCGAGAGCCAGCGCGCACTCCGCCGCGATGCCCTTGCCGCCACCCGTCACGAGCAACACGTCCTCGGGGCCCAGTCGCAGGCTCTCCGCCGGCGGTTGTGTGCCCGCCACGGTGAGCACCGGCACCGTTCGGCTGCCGTCGGGCTCGTAGCGTGCCTCCACGAATCCGACTGCCGCGGCCACCTCCGCCACGATCCATCGCGTCGCATCGGCGTGACCCTCCGGGATCGTCACCACGCACACGGTCACGTCCGGGTGCTCGAGGTGAAGCGTGCGCGCGAGCGATGCGGCGCCCGGACCGCGCTGGACGACTGCGAAACGAGCGTCCCCTGCCTGTGCGATCACCGCTTGCACCGCATGCACCATGAGGGGAAGCAGGTGCGCGTCCGACCGGGCAGGCAGGCAGAGCAGTACACCGGGGGCCCCCGGCAGTCGCGCGAGCGCAGCCCCCAGCTGTGACGCCAACGGGTCGCCTTCTTCCGCGACCACCTGCCACTCGCTGCTGCCCGATGCACGCGGCTCGGCAGGTCGTTCGCGCGGCACCCAGCGCGGCACGAACGTGCGGATCCAGGCCGCGACACCCGGCGGGTCCCCCGCGCGGTGCTCCTGTCCACCCGCTCCGCCCAGCGCGAGCCGTGATGCGAGGGCTTCCGCCACTTCACCGACGGTGGCACGGGCGTAGTCGGTGGGCGCGGCCGGGGCGGGCACTCCCAACCGTCTCGCCGCGGCGACCAGGATCTCGCCCACGCTGATCGAGTTGAGGTGCAGGTCGGCGAGCAGCCGGCTTCCCTCGCCCACCGCTTCTGCAGGCAGCTCGGCCTTCGCACAGATCAGCTCGCGCACCAGCCGCAGCGGACTCTCCACTTCGCGCTTCGCGTACTCCAGCGTTTCCACGGCAGGCTCGCCCGCTGACTGAACGTGCGATTCCAGCTCGGTCTCTGCTGCGTCGGCGCCGGCCTCGCAGGGATTCTGGATGAACGTCGGTCGCCAATCGAGCGCGAACGGTCGGGTGAAGCGATCCTCGAACAATCGCATCGGATCGAGCGCTGCACCCATCGTCCACGCCGTGCCAAGCGCTTCGAGCAGCCCGGTGAGCGATGAGCTCCCGACTTCCGTTGCGACGACGCGCGAGACGCCGCAGTCGAGAGCCAGCGACGTGAGCACGCTTCCCGGACCCACCTCGATCCACAGATCCACTTCACGCGAGGCCTGAGAGAGCGCCTGCATGAACCGCACGGGCGCCGTCACCTGGTCCAGCAGCAGGCTCACCACATCGTGTCCCGACTCCAGACGCGTGCCGGTCACGGTGGACCAGGTCGAGCGAGTGAGCGGGGCGAGGGCCTCCAACGCCAGCGCATGCTTCAACTCGGGAACCGCAGCAGCGACCAAGGGCGTATGGAACGCGTGCGACACGGGCAGTCGCACCGCGGCACGGCCAGCCGCCCGCGCGGCAGCGATCACGGACTCCACCGCACCGCGTTCGCCGGAGACGACCGTGCGCTGCGGCGCATTGAACGCCGCGAGCGAGACTTCCGCGCCCGGCACGAGGAATCCGCTCACCGTCCCTACGTCCGCTGCCACGCTGGCCATGGCCCCGTCGGAGCGACCGAGATCCGCCATCGCCCGGCCCCTGGCCGTCGCAACGCGAACGACGGCGGCCTCGTCCATGACGCCGGCCCAATGCAGTGCGCTGAGTTCGCCCAGGCTGTGCCCCAGCGCGACGTCCGCCTCGAGGCCCAGCGACTTGAGCACCCGCAGCCCCGCGACCGAAGCGGCGACGATCGCGGGCTGCGCGATACGAGTCGAGCTCGGCTCCTCGCCCGCACGCCGCTCCGCCGTCCAGTGCGGTGTGGAGGCTTGCGGGAATCGCCGGCCGATGGCGCCGACTCCCCCATCGCTCGGCGACCCCTGACCGGGGAAGAGGAAACCGATCCGCGGAGCTCCGCTGCCCGAACCCCACATCACTCCCGCGGGCAAGGAACTTGCCGCGCTGGTGTCCGCCGCCAGCGCTTGATGCAGTGCGGCAAGGCGCTCGCTGAGTTCGAGAGGAGTCGAGGCGACCACACCACCGCGCACTCGGCAGTCCGCGGCAGACGGCAGTGCCCGCACGAGCGCGTGAGCGAGATCGGAGAGTTCGGCGAGGGACAGTCGCGAGGCGTAACCGAGCACCTGCTCCACCTGTTGGCGCACGGTGGCCGCATCCGCCCCCCCAAACACGAACAGCTCGACGTCCTGTCCGGAGCTAGAAAGTCTCGCGTCCTCCTCGCCCAGGCGGCCCACAGGCTCGGCCGAAGCGCCCTCCAGCGTCACGTGCGCGTCGATGCCGCCGAATCCCATCGCACTCACGCTCGCACGCAGCGGCGCGGACGACGGCCAGGCCTCGGCGGCATCCAGCACACGTAACGTGGCGTTGGGAGCCGAGAGTTCCGAGTGCGGCCTCTCGCACCCCGTCGTCGGAGGCAGCACTCGCCGATGGATCGCGAGCGTGGCCTTCAAGAGCCCCGCGACACCCGCGGCCGCCTTGGTGTGCCCGAAGTTGGACTTGATCGAACCGATCGCGGCGCGCCCTCGGGCACCCGCTTCCCGCCTCGCGCCGGAGAGCACCCCGAGCTCGGTGGTGTCGCCGAGTGAAGTGCCGGTGCCGTGCCCTTCGAAGTAGCTCACCGACTCGATGCCGTAGCCCGCACGACGGTAGGCACGATCGACCGCCAGCCGCTGGCCAGCGGCTTCGGGGCGCGTGATCCCGCCGCTGCCGTCGGAGGCGACACCCCAACCACGCAGCACCGCGTAGATGCGCCGGCCCTGCGCCACGGCGTCCGCATGGCGCATCAGCACGACCATGCCGCAGCCCTCGCCCGGCACGAACCCGTCCGCGCGCGTGTCATACACGCGCATCGGACCCGCGGCCAGCGCGCCGGTCTTGGCGAAGCCGATGATCTCGAATGGATCCAGGCTCAGGTCCACCCCGCCCGCGATCGCCACATCCAGGTCACGAGCTTCGAGCGACGAGCAGGACTGGACCACCGCCAGGAGCGACGAGGCACACGCGCCGTCCACGGTGAAGCCGCCACCTTTGAGGTCGAAGTGATTGCAGATGCGGCCCGCGATGGTGTTGGAGAGTGCGCCGGCCAGGGACTCCTCACCCACCGGCGCGAACGGGGCCTTGTAGTCCGTTTCGAGCGCTTCGAGGAGCTCCCGACGCGTCGCGGCGTCCCATCCGCGTTTGGTCAGCGACGAGTTCACGACACGGCGCACGAACGGCCACCTCAGCCGCAGCGTCTGGGCGCGAGACACGTCGCCGGTCAGCGTGTTGCCGAGGAGCACACCGGTCGTCGAGCGCGGCAATCCATCGCCGTCGGCGTGCCCGGCATCGGCGAGTGCCTCGGCGGCGACCTCGAGTGCGAGCCAGTGCGCCAGGTCCGCCGCTCGGTAGGTGGAGCCTGCGACTCGGAACGAGAGGCGATCGAAGACCCATCCCTCGATCACGGCGGCCTGTGTCGCGTAGGTGCGGTCGGGAGCTCCGCGATCCTCCGAGTGGTAGTCGCGCATCGGCATGCGCTGGTCCGGGATCCTGCGGAACGCCCTGCGGCGCGCCACGACGGTCTGCCACAGTTCGAGAGGCGTTCGTGCGTCGGGATACCGGCATGCCATGCCGACGACGGCGATCCCGTGCAGCGCTGTCAATCGCCACCCCCGGCGCCCTTCGGGACCGAGACGGACTCGGTGGCCAGGCCGGAGAGTGGCCCGGGCCCCGACACCGCGACCGCATCCCTCGAGCGAGGGGCGAACTCGCGAGCCGGCACCTCCGCGCGCCGTCTCGCACCCACCGCCAACAAAGCGCCACGCACGACGCACACGAAGGTCAGCGCGAAGAAGAGTCCGTACACGACGTGCAGCGACACCAATACCCCGTAGGCGATCGCCACGCCGGCTCCGAACGCGATCTGTGCGCGCCGCGAGTTCGGCGTCGTGGCGGGATCGGTGACCATGTAGAACGTGAACAGCAGGAAGGCGAGTCCGGTCATGGGGAACCAAGTGGGCACCGGCGACTGGCCGGAGATCACGGCGCGCACGAGCCCTTGCAGAAGGAAGGTTCCCAGCCACGCCAGAACCAGCGGGATGCGTCCGGTGAAGCGGGCATTCAAGAAGCTGCCCGAGAGCACGATGATGCCGGGGAGGATCCAGTCGCCGGCGCCGTTCAGGTTCTCGGTGAACATGTACGGCGGCGCGATGCCCACCCAGTGGAATAGCAGAAGCGTCGCCGTGATGCCGAAGTTGGACGGATTCAGGAAGTGACGCTCACCGCCTTCCACTCGGACGCGGAAGATGGCCTTCGAAGCGATCGCCGCGGTGGCCGCGAAGGCCACGGGCCACAGCCGTGAGTTCGCATACAGCAACATGGCGCACGCGAGTCCACTGATGTGGGCGGAGAGCAGGAAGTCCATCAGCACCTTCGGCCCGCCGAGGAAACGCGCCCGACGGCCTGCGGCCCGAGCCGACACCCACTCGAGCAGCAACTCGGTCGAGTAGGCCGCCGCGAGCGACACGAGCGGCTGGGCCCATGACTGTTCGAACCCGAGCACGGTGTGGCCCAGAACGTTGAGGAGCGTGATGGCGAACGCGAAGCGCCGCAGTCCGGCCAACCTCGTATCGCGCCACACGACGCCGGCGGTCATCGCGTGCCCTCCGAGTCCGGCGCACTGCCGAGCAGGACCGTATGCCAGCCCGGCTGGAGTCGTGTCGTGCGCTGCCGCACGTTTCCCGCTCCATCGCGCCAGCGGATCGTGACCGGCAGTTCGGTGTCGGTCGGAAGTGTGCCGAGGCCGAAGTGAAGCTCGGGGCTGCGCTTGCCGGAGTGACCATTGCCGCCATCCACCTGCGCCACGCGAACGCTGCCGTCCGGAAGCTCCACGCGGACCTCGGCACCAATCGCGGCGCGGTGCGGCACGTAGGGTTCGGGATGGCCGCTGCGCACGCTGAACGCGGTGTTCGGTCCTTCGGCCCGCGTCGGAAGCAGCAGGTGGAGCCCCAGGAACGCCAATGACTTCGGGGCATCATTTCGATAGAAACTCGAGGGCGCCCACTGGTTCGCGACCGCCAGGTCCAGGTCGCCATCGCCGTCCACGTCGGCAGTGGCGAGACCGCGCGCGACCTGTTGCTCGTCGAGCCCGACCGACGCGGCGATATCGTGAAATCGGCCACGCGCATCGCGGACGAAGAACGCGTTCAGTTGGTGCCCGCTCAGGTCGTCGCCCTCTTGGAAGCGAGGCCACACACCCGGACGTTCGAGCAGGTCGTCGTTCCCCATGGCGAGTTCCTGCAGTTGGGGCCAGCGACTCTGGTTGCCGCGGAGGAATCCCGTGGCTTGCACCGCCTCGAGCACACCGTCGTTGTCGAAGTCGTCGAGGCGGCAGTCCCAACTCCAGCCGCTGCGCGACACGCCGAGCGGCTCGCTCTCGTCCGTGAACGGTGCGACTCCTGCTTTGAGGACCTTCGCATCTCCCGTGGACACGAACATGAAGTGACTCTCGAGCAGCGCGAACTGGTTGGAGATGTTGCTCACGTAGATGTCGAGCCGCCCATCGCCGTTCACGTCGCCGAAGTCCACACCCATGCCCTTGAACGAGTCGTGCCCGAGTACCTTCGAGTTCGGCGTGGTGAAGCCCTTGCGACCTTCGGCGAGCGAGAGCGAGATCTTTCCCGGCTGCGATCGGTTGACCAGCAACCGGTCCGGCCCGAAGTCGTTCCCGACGTAGAGCTCGGGAAGCAGGTCACCATCCAGGTCGGCCGCGCCCACTGCGAGCGTCCACCCGTTCGCGATCAGGTCGGCGAGGCCGTGCGGCGACTCGAGGAACGGAGCCGCGTCGCTCGTCGACACCGCCGAGCCCGTGCCCAGGAGCACGTGGTCGCGCCCTCCGTTCGAGGCGCGGGACATGGAGTGCTGCATTGATTCCGTTCCGCCGGCCGACGCATCGAGGATCCGCGCGTCATCGGGGAAGTAGTTGCCCACGTAGACGTCCACGTGACCGTCACCATCCAGGTCCGCCAGCGTGGCGGCGTTCGTGAACCAGGTCTGGAGACTGCCCGCCGCCTCGAATGGTGCGTACGAACCGGCGCCGATGGATCTGTCGGTCTCGGCGATGTCGGCGCGACGCAGGTAGACGATCGGTGACCGGCCCCAGAAGTAGACCAGGAGGTCGGTGAACCCGTCCTCGTTGAAGTCGCCCGGCAGGCAGCCCATCGGGGCCATGATGGCAGCATCCACTCGCAACGGCGAGGGATCGAGTTCGAACGTCGCATAGCGTTCGCCCGTCCCCGGCACACACCCGATGACGACCTGGTCGGTACGTGTGTCCACGGACACGAAGTCGTTCGAGAGTCCGTCGCCGTCGAGATCGTTCAGCGCCACTGCAGCGCCCACCGCCGAGATCCAAGCCGAGAGCCGCTCGAGGCTGGGGTGCACCGGCCGCACCGTGCGTTCAGGGCGCGCCTTCGCTACTGGCAGCGTGGTGCGCGTGAAGTGAAACCGCTCGGCGAGCTTGGATCTCTCAGGGCCCGAGAGCTGGGGGATTCGCGCCAGCATCGCGACGCCGAGCATCAACAGAATGCCGGTGAGCCGAGCCGCGTGTCCCCGGAGGCCCGAGGCAGGACCAGATGCACTCACTTTGAGCTCGCCTCCGAGGAATACCGATGCCGGATACGCCGGCGCCATGCCTCGAACTCGGGCTGGTCGCCATCACCCTTCAGCCCCGCCAGCTCTGCATCAGCGATGCCGGCAGCCGCACGGGCCGAACTGTCGCAGAAGACGCGACAGGCTCGTTCGGTGTGTGCGGCTGGGGGACCAGCCAGGTCGCGTGCTTTCGCAGCGAAAGCCGCGCCTTGCGCGAGGTGGGGAGTGTAGGCCCCCGCAAGTTCGCGAAGCAACAGGAATCCCTCATCCTCGATGCCACCGGCATACGTTGCCGCGAGCCCCACGCCGCTCCAGAGGTCGGCGTGACGCGCTTCGTCGAACATGCGCAGGGTCGCGGAGACGCGTGTCGGGTCCGCGCTCTCCACGAACCACAGGCTGCGGCCGAGTCCCTGGTCGAAAGCGCGGAGCGCGTAGCCCGTCAGTCTTCGCGGGCGTACGTGTTCGCCAAAGCTCCGTCGCGGATGGAAATAGCCCTCGTGGAAGCCGTACCCGTCGAGGGCCAACCACCTGAGCAAGGGGTCGAGTGCCCGCGAAACGTCCTGCTCACCGCGCCCGAGCCGCGCGAGCGCCCAACCTGCACCGACGTGCACGAGGTAGGTGTGCGATCGCCCCGCTCCCTCGAGAAGTTCCGCGAGCCGTGCGCGCCGACGCGGGACCAGCAGGTCGAGCAGCGTCAGCGCCATGGCGGCGCCCTCGTAGGCGAAGCCGCGCTCGGTGGGCTCGGTCGTGTCGAGGGCGCTGGCGAGTCGGGCGGGATCCTGCGTCGCGAGCGCATGGTTGTAGCCGGAGATGAAGGTCCGGCCGATTCCTTCGAGCCGCTCGCGAGCAACCGCGCTTCCGGCCGCGAACCCTCGCCTGCTGAAGTCGGCCTCGTCGGGCGAAAGTCGGAGCAGCCAACCGATTGCGCGATCCACGATGCGGCCGATGACAGAACCCCCTGGCGAGGCCAACTGGAGCGTGCTGCGATAGGCCTCGTGCAACTTCCGAGCAGGGCCGCGCGGCAGTATTCCACAGGCGCGCAGGACCAATCGAGCGCATTCGCTCGCTCGCAAGCGACTCGGACTGCGGAAGCTGCGCGACTCGATTTCATTTCTGTGCTCAAACACACAGGTGTGAATCAAAGCGCACAGCGCGTGCCTCGGAAGTGTGGCCGATCAAGCAGCGACGGCGACCAGACGCCTCGCGCCACGGTCGCTGATGTGCGAGTTCGGCTCGACTCGTGCATCAGCAACGACGCGGCTTTTGCTCGCGATTCAGCGCGTGAGACGAGATTCCCAGCGTCGTGCTCGAGAGTCGTGGAGACACGACTCCTCGGTTCAGCTTGAGACAGTGCGCGGGATCGAAGTGCAGCAACATCGCACTCACGACACGGCGTTGCTGTCACTCGCGTCGCCTCGGTGAGCACAGAAAATTCAGCGAGCCGCAAGAATTGGCTTCTCGTCATCTGAGCGCGCGGATAGAGTGAGGCCCCCCCGTGACGCGAAATCTTGTCCCCCGCGCATCGGCTCCCTGTTGGACCGTGCGCCCGACGTTTCATCGGGATCATCCTTCGCCTCCTTGCCAGGCGGCGCGTCTTCACTGGCCCTCCGCTCAGGGACCAGAAAAACCGGGAGGGCTGCGTGTCCGTTGCTCCGATCGTGCGCTTCGTCGTGCCTCGAAACTTACTCACTTCGCCGTCGGTGCAGCAGAGCGGGATGAGCCGGTCCTCGATTCGAAGTGAGGGGCACGCGACAGCGCCTCGGTCCACGTTCTCGCTCGCCACGTTCGCTGCGATGGTCGCGCTGCTGACATCGCCGATCGTCGTCTCGGCTGCGCCCTCGAGTGGCAAGGTCCCAAGCTCGACGAACGCCGTGAGCCCGGGGAACTGCACCGTGCCCGGGGGGATCTTGCTCGTCGGCATGAAGAACGGCGTCGCGGATCCCGCAGGATCGTTCAACGTGGTGATCCGTGACGGCTCGAACGATCCCATGCCGAATGTCACAGTCGAACTCGACCTCACGGACACGCCTGACCTGCGACTCAGCAACACACAGCCCCATCCCGGGCTGACGGCGACGAATTGCCGAAAGGTCTCGGCTCAGACGGACGCGCTCGGAAGCGCCACGTTCATCGTCGTCGGCTCTGCAGCGGGACGCTACACCTCGCCGGGGACGGTGGGTGCAAACGCCAAGCTCCGCGCGGACGGCGTGCTGGTCGCCAGTGTCCCCGCGGCGGCCTTCGACCAGGATGGGTTGAACGGAATCGACTGGAAAGACCTCTACCTGTGGAAGTGCGATTTCGGCAGCAGCTCCCAATACTCGCGAAGCGACTACGACTTCATAGGAGGCGTCGCCGCCAATGACCTGGGTGTCTTCCTCGCCCGGATGTCGGCCGGCAACTCGGTCGAGAGCGGGAGCTACTGCCCGGCCGATGGCTCCCCGCCGGCGGCTGAACTCGTGACGGGCGGCCTGGGTCTCGGCTGGGACGACTGCCGCGCCAACAATGCCGACAAGTTCTCCAACTGCTTGTCCAACACCGGATCGTCCTTCCATCTCATCTCTTCGTTGCAACCGAATGTCGACCTGGCTGACGTCAAGTCGATCGAGGCGGTCATCGACATCGTCAATCCGGCGGGCCCCTTGCCTGCCTGGTGGCGATTCGAGTCCGGCGGATGCCGAGTGGCGTCGCGAAGCTTCCAGGACCCTAACAACAACCCTTCCATCACTTGCACGCTTTCGGGCGCCTTCCAGGAATCAGATCTGCTGGTTCAGTACCCGCACGAGGGCAACCCGAACGTCGAACGGATCCTCGTCTCGACCACGCTCAGCGGTGGAGCCACGCTACTCAGCTCCGACAAGAACGCGCTGCTGGATCTCGCGATCAACCGTGCGAAGTCTACTGGCGCTGGCTCCTGCGCGGGATGCGATGTCCCGGTTCAGGTCATCTTGCGCTCGATTCGCGTGGTGCGCCGCGATGTCTGCGCCCAGTCCCCTGTCGGCGGCATTGCCGACGTCGTGTACAGCCAGCCCTCAGGCTCGAACGTGGCTCGCTGGCAGAGCTCGACGCCCGGCTTCCCGATCACGATCGACGCGACGGCATTGACCCAGATCACCCAGTTCAAGATCAATGGTGCGGTCTGTCTCGAATCGAACGTGCCCCAGTCCATAACGAGTCCAGACGGGGAGTGCGAGTTCGCGGCGTGTCTCGGAACCTGCCCATCCTTCACCGCCGAGAAGCTCCACTTCGGCGTGGACACCAACGGTCACATCACATACGACCCGATCCTCGAGGGTGCCTTCACGGGTGCGGGAACCTCGACGCTGACGATCAAGAGCTTCTCGTTCCCACCCGTCGGCGACGACGTGGCTCCCTCCATGGGGCAGTTCCGAGTCGTCGTGGAACCCCGGTTCTGGCAGATGATGAGTTCGTACCCCGGCTTCGCCGTGGTGAACGGAGTTCATCGACTCGTCAGTCCCGTCTTGAACGATCGCAACACGCTGATCGGACGCAGCTCGATCCACCGCGACGGGGATGCCGGGGACATCAGCGGCCTACCTGTAGGGACCGCCGGAACGATCATCTCGGATGCCAACTTCGCGCTCTCGCCGCCCGGGTTCCAGGGTCCCGCGGGCACTCAGGAGATCCACACCGAGGTGCGCTCGCTGAACATGACGGAAGGGCCTGTCGCAGTACGCGCCGGCACGTTCGCCCCCTCCCGACCGATCTGTGCCGGGGAGATCCAGGCATTTCCGAATGCTGAAGAAGGCCTGTTCCCGGGCGACAGCTTCTTCAACATGTTCGTCGAGGTGGATCTCCCGCTTCTGGGAACGCTCTACAACACCGATCCGCTCATGGTGGAGAACTCAGGTGTGGACTGCTTCCCACCACGGGTGGTCTACCTGCACAAGCACACGGGACCGGTGATGATGAAGTTCAAGGCTGACGACACGCAGCCTGTGAAGCGCTGGCTCGCCGGCGACAACTTCGGCTGGCTGGTGCTCGCGGGTCACGGGATCAACTTTGACTCGGCAGGCGTAGCGCCAGCCGATGGCAGGACCGGCGCACGCAGCACGAACGTGGATCCGTTCGCGGAGTTCCTCGCGCTCGTCAACGCCGAACCGGAGATGGCGGACACCGCTACGCTCGTCGTGGACGTGCAAGATGTGCTCGAGTTCTCGCCCCCCAGCGCTTATCTCCAGCCACAATTCCGCGACAGCCTCGAGAACGGCATCGCGCTCGCTGCCGCGCTGGGCAAGGCCGGAAACCCTTGCGCCGCGTTGTTCGAAGCGAACCGCATGTACCAGCGCGTGGACAGCCTGCCTCCCGCCACCGACTGGGTGGTGGATCACGCGGTTCGACGGATCCTGGCGAACCGCATCCAGGGGTTGAGCGCCCAGCTCTTGGCGCAGGCGAACCAGTCGGGCGGCTGCAACGCCACGACGGACGCCCCGCCCATGACTCCCGGACGACTTGCGCTGCTCGGCATCACGCCGAATCCCACCTCAGGCGAATCCACCATCCGCTACGCACTGCCCGCGAGTGACCGCGTGAACCTGTCGGTGTACGACGTCACCGGGCGCCACGTGCGCACGCTGGTGGACGGCAAGCTGCCCGCCGGCTCCTACCAAGCCGTCTGGGATGGCCACCAGGACCGAGCGAGCGGGCGTCTGGTCAAGAGTGGCACGTATTTCATCCGGCTCACTGCCGCCGGACGCGTCGAGACCAAGCGTGTGGTCATCGTGCGATGACCGCTTCGATTCCATCCCCCACTCACTGCCAAGTAGGACCCTAATGCCGCTGGCCTTGGGCCAGAACTGATTCGGAGGCCGCATGCATCGCACTCATTCCCGCACGGGGCTCGCAGGGCAACCTGAACTCGCATCGGACCACCTGTTCGGAGGAGTGCGCAGCCGCAGGAATCACTCGCGCGCGCTGACCGGTGCCCTGCTCTTGGCGCTCATGACCACGTTCGCCGGCACAGGCTTTGCGGCGAAGCGCGCTCCGAAGGCCAGCCCGCAGGGGATCGTGAGTCCGGCGAACTGCACCGTTCCCTCTCATATCAACCTGGTGGGAATGAAGCTCGGCGTCGCGGATCCCCGCGGAGCGTTCACGGTCGTCGTGCGCGATCTCGGGAACAATCCGATGCCTGGACTTACCGTAGAGCTGGATGTGACCAACCAGCCGGACCTTCTGCTCAGCACGATCCAGCCCTTTCCGGGGATGACGGCCATCTCGTGCTTCAAAGCGAGTGTGGTCACGGATGGGCTGGGGTCGGCGACATTCACGGTGGTGGGCAACGCAAGCGGCCGGTTCTTGTACCCGAGTGAGACCGGCGCAGGCGCGGCGATCCGCGCGGCCGGCACTCTGCTCGCCAACCCCACGGTGGGAGCGTACGACCAGGATGGCACAGGTGGCTGCGACGGGAACGACTACAACCTTGTCCTGCAGGACTTCGCGAGCGGCTTGAACCAGCCACGCTCCGACCTCGACGGAAGCGGGAGCGTGGGGGCAAATGACATCTCGTTTCTCCTCATCGCCCAGTCAGCAGGTGACTCGAACGAGAGCGGGACTGGCTGCGTCGCGCCGGGTGTCCCGGATCAGGCGATCGAGGGTGGAATTCTTCTGGGCTGGGGTGACTGCCGTTCGTCGTCGAATCGCGACCTGACCTTCGCGTGCAATACAAACGCCGGCGCACTGTTCCACTTGGTGGGAGCGCTCCAGCCGGTCGTCACGATTCCCGATGCGAACGGGCTTGAAGCGGTGCTCGACGTGGTCAGCCTCTCGGGACCGTTGCCGGACTGGTGGAAGTTCCAGTCGCAGGCCCCTGCCGGCTGCCGTGTCGCCTCGCTGGGCTCACAGGACCCTTCCGTCAACGCGGCGATCACCTGCCTCTCGGTCAGCGCGAGCCAGACAAATGCCTCTGCCGTGTACCCCTTCGACGGTGATCCCGCCGTCCAGCGGATCATCGTGAATACGACCTTCGGCGGGATGATCCAGATGGACCCGGGCAGCCCGATCGCGGTACTCGACGTGACGATGAACAGGCTGAAGACCACAGGCCCCGGCTCGTGTGCGGGTTGCACCGCTCCCGTGAAGGTCATCCTGCGCTCGATCAGCGTGATCCGAGGCGACCCCAACCTGCCGGCCTCCGAGCGCCCACCCGCAGTGGAGTTCACGCAACCCGGGGGCTCGGTGGTCCGCTGGCAGAGCACCACTCCCTTGTTCCCGATCACGATCGACGCCACCGCGATCGCGGGGCTGGCTCCGACCTTCAAGATCAACACGGGCTCGTGCCTGTCGGCCAGCAGCCCACAGGTGCAAGCCCTTTCGGAGGGCGCAAACCAGCTCCAGACCTGCAGCTCGAGTTGTCCTTCTGCAGATGCTAGCCCCGTGGTCTTCGGAGTGGACGCCAACGGAAAGGTCGTCTACGCCCCCGAGCTCGAGGGCGCCCTCACCGGGGCCGGTACCACCACACTCGTCGTCAAGAGCGTGGTGTTCCCACCTCCGGGCGACGATGAAACGAGATCGATGGGCCAGTTCCGCCTCGTCGTGGAGCCCAAGTTCTGGACCTTGATGGCGGGCTATCCCGGCTATGGGATCGTGAACGGCCTGCATCGGCTGATCAGTCCCAGGCTCATCGACAACGCCACGCGCATCGGACGAAGCTCGCGCATCACCGACGGGGGCGCCCAGGACCAGGGAGGCGTGCCGGTGGGGACCGCCGAGACGATCGTCGCGGACACGACATTCGACTTCATCCCGCCCGGATTCACGGGACCTGTGGGCACACCGGAGGTTCACACCGAGATCCGTAGCCTGAACATGACCGCCTTCGGAGGCGTCGCGGTTCGCGCGGGAACCTTCGCTCCCGATCAGCCGATCAGCGCGGGTGAGATCCAGGCCGTGATCGGTGCCACGGGACTGTTCCCGGCGAACAGCTTCTTCGATGTCTACGTCGAGGTGGACCTGCCGATCCTCGGCACCCTCTACAACAGCGAGCCGCTCGTGGTGGAGAACTCGGACATCGATTGCTTCCCTCCCACGGTGGTCTACTTGCATCGCCACACGGGCCCCGTGATCGTCCGATTCAAGGCCGACGACACTCAGTTCCCGAAGCGCTGGCTCGCAGGTGAGCCGTTCGGATGGCTGGTGCTCGCAGGCCACGGCGTGAACCTGGACGGGTTCCCCGCTCCGGCGGGCGGCCGGACGGCTTCGCCGCGAGCCACGTCCAGCGCCGAGGACTCGCTCGACGCGGCGCTTGCCGCCGAGCCCGAGATGGCGGACGCGGCGACACTTGTTGTGGACGTGCATGACGCCGTGACGCACGCTCCTGCGCTGTCGTTCGCACATCCCCAGTACCGGGACAGCCTCAATCTCGGAATCGATCAAGCGGCCGCGCTGGGCCAGGCCGGTCAGCCGTGTGCGGCGCTCATCGAGACGGAGCGTCTCTATGTGCGTGTGGACAGCTTGAGCAACTTCCAGGATTGGGTGACCGCTCCGGATCTGCGCCGAGTGCTCGTGAACCGCCTGGACGACCTCAGGGACGAGTATCGCGCGCAAGCAACTCAGTCGGGCGGCTGCAATCTTGACGTTTCGACGGAGCTTCCGAAGAAGTTCGCGTTGCTGGGCATCCAACCGAATCCGACCTCCGGGTCCTCCACGATCCGATATGCACTGGCCTCGGCCTCTCGCGTCAGCATCGCGGTCTATGACGTGAGCGGACGTCACGTGCGGACGCTGGTGGATGCCGATCTGAAGGCTGGCACCTACCAGGCCATCTGGGACGGACATCAGGACCGAGCCAGCGGCAAGATGGCGAACAGCGGCACCTACTTCATCAAGTACTCCGCCGCGGGCCACTCCGAGACGCGCCGCGTGGTGATCGTGCGCTGATCCTCCGCAAGATCCCGATCACAACTGGCAGACGGCAACAGAGGGCCGCCCCACCGGGGCGGCCCTCAGCCGACCGCGCAAGAGCCGGCGTAGGGCGTACCTGATGAGCCTCGCCAAAGTTCGATTCGTCATGCTGCTGATGTTCGTGGTGGCACTCGTGGCCCAGCCGTTGCGAGCGGAGTCACTGCGCATCCGCGCCTCCGACCCGAGCGGCATCACACTGCAACTCGCGATCGAGGCCTGGCGGCTCTCGACACCCGATGCCCGGGGGCAGGTGCAGGTCGTCGGCCTGACCGGCGCACACGAACTCGCGATCCCCGGCCGACCGCGCCTCCCGGCCTGGAGCACGACGCTGCTGGTTCCACCCGGTTCCCGGCCGACAGCGCGTGTGGTCCAAAGCGAAGGCCAGCTCGCGCGCGAGGACGTGCCCGTCGCGATCGCGGGCCGTCCCGTGTTTCGTGAGCTCGAAGTCGGCGGACGGGAGCTTCCCGCCATGGAGGACGTGTCGCTCGCCGCAGGGCCCGGAGCCGAGACGGTGAGCCTCACCGAGCCGTTCGGCTTCCGAGGTTGGCGTCTCGTCCAACTCGAAGTCCGTCCGTTCGAGTTTCAAGCCGCGACACGCCGCCTCTCCTCACCGCTCTCGCTCACCGTGCGCGTGGACTTCCATTCGCCCCAGAGCTCACTCTCCCTAGGTGGTGCTTCGCTCGCGCCCGCGTCGGACCCTGTCCTCGAGTCGGTGGTGCTGAATCATGAGCAGTCACGAACCTGGCGCGCCGATCCACGCCCCGCTCGCGAACGGATGCGGTCAGGCATCGTCGGCACTCGCTCGTCCGGCGGCGCGGCCTTCGACGAAACCGAACCCGAAGTGCGCGTGAAGCTCGGCGAGACCGGGCTCTATCGTCTCGATGCCGACCGGCTGCTCGCCAACGGATTCCCCGCGGGCACGCCGGTGGGCGAAGTCAGCGTGCACCGGCACGAGTTCGTCGAGGCCAGCGACCCTCCCTACGTCACCATCGAGTATCCGGTCGAGGTGGAGGACCGGGATGGCGACGGCCGGTTCGGCCCTGGAGATGGAGTCTGGCTGTGGGCGAGGAACTGGGCCGAACGTACGCAGGCCACGACCTACCGGCGCTGGTGGGGCGATGCCGAGGTCGTGTACGTCACGCGCAAGGTTTCGGGCGGACGACGTGTCCCTCATCGAGCCGCCTGGAGAGATATCCCGTCGCTGGTCCCGCTTCGCAGCTATCCGTGGACCGAGCACCACGAGTTCGACGGCGCGCCGATGCTCGCGAAGGTCTCTTCCACGGCCGACACGAATCTCGGTGTCTGGCACTGGACGGACTTCACCCGTTACTACTCTCGGCCCGACTCGATGCGGCTCCACATCCTGGACCTCGACACGACGAAGCAGGGGCAACTCACCGTGCGCTGGGTCGGCCGTCGAGAGGAGCCGCACTTCCTGTGGGCAGGGCTCGGCGATGCGAACGGCCGGGTCACCGTGGTGATCGACTCGGCGAGCGGCTTCGGCCGCACCGCCCTCACGCGCACGGGGGTGTTCCCGGGCTCCGCCCTCTCCGACGGGGACGGCAATTCGTTCCGAGAGTGGGGCAAGAACGGCTCAGGGCCTCCGGATCCGACTCAGAACTTCTTCACGATCACCGGGCTCGACTGGTTCGATCTCACGTACTGGCGAGGATTCCGGACCGACCGTGACTACCTCCGGTTCAACACCGGAGATGCAGCCGGCGACGTACAGCTGCGCGTGGAGGGGTTTCGCAGCGACTCGGTGAGAGTGTACGACGTGACCGACGACGAGCAGCCCACACGCATCGTGCTCGACGCCGCGCACCAAACGGTGGGCTCGACTCTCACATTCGAGTTCCAGGACCTCGTGGAGACCCGACGGACCTACGTCGCCGCATCGCAGATCACGGAGCCCGGAACGGAACAGGGTGCGATGCGGCTGGCTCCCGACGCCT
>Ga0315912_10002344_pt1 | contig 20472 bp, 15 predicted proteins | sample VfabasoilMG_FD_204469 | JGI IMG/M metagenome (GOLD analysis project Ga0315912, IMG submission 204469) | Garden soil microbial communities collected in Santa Monica, California, United States - V. faba soil | ecosystem: Environmental > Terrestrial > Soil > Garden | place: USA: California...
GGAGCGCGTCGCAGAGGATGAGCCGGCCCTCGGCGTCGGTGTTGAGGATTTCGACGGTGAGTCCCGCCGAGCTCGTGACGATGTCGCCCGGCTTGATGGCCCGGCCGTCGGGCATGTTCTCGCAAGCAGCGACGAGACCGACCACGTTGAGCGGCAGGTTGAGCTCGGCCACGGCCTTCATGGTGCCGATGACGCAGGCCGCGCCGCTCATGTCGAACTTCATCTCGTCCATGGTCGGCGGGTCTTTGAGCGAGATGCCGCCGGTGTCGAAGGTGATGCCCTTGCCGACCAGCACCGTCGGCGCGCCCTTGGCGCGCGGATGGCGGTGCTCGATGACCAGAAAGCGTGGGGGCTCTTCGCTGCCTTGCGTGACGGCGAGGAAGCAGCCCATCTTCTCGCGCTTGATCTCGGGCAAGCCCAGGACCTTCACGCGCAGGGATTTGTAGGTCTTGGCAAGGTCCTGCGCCGTCTTCGCGAGATACGAAGGCGTGCAGACGTTGCCGGGCAGGTTCGCGAGGTTGCGCATGAGCGCGGCGCCTTCGGCGAGCGCGGATCCCTGCGAGAAACCCTTCTGGATGGACTGCGACGATTTCGCGGGCGCCACGACCACCACTCGCGCCAGGGCGTGCGGACGCGGCTTCTTGGCGCTCTTGAGGTCGTTGACGCGATAGAGCGTGTGCCCGGTGATCTCGGCCACGGCGCGACCCAGGCGTTCGTCCGAGAGCGTCTTGGCCGCAGGGCGCGGCAAGGCCAGTGCGAGCGAGGTGACGCGCGTGCGCGTCGAGGCGGAGACGGCCGAGGCGACGGCACGGCGCCAGGCCTTGCGGGTCAGTTCGACTTTCGGTCCGAGTCCCACGAGCAGCACGCGTTCCGCGCGCACACCTTCCAGGTCGGCAATGAGCCAGGTTTCCCCGGCCTTGGCAGCGAAGTCACCGCGCTTCAGGAATCGGGCGAGTTTCTCCCGTGCACGCGGGTCGAGAGCGCGGGCTTCGGTGGCGAATTCGCCATCGTCATGGACGCCGACGGCGACACAATCGACGGCCAATTCGGCGAGGCTCTTCGTCCAGGTTTCGAACTGCATGTTCACGCTCGCATTGTCGCGGAGGGTGGGGTGTTTTAAGGTCGCGCAGTGTAACCCAAGTCCTCACAGGTGGGCCTGTTGCTGCGGATACTCGATCGCTACATCCTGCGCGAAGTCGTCATCAGCTGGTTGTCGGTCACCGGCGTATTGCTGGCGATCATGCTCACCGACCAGGTGGCGCGCGTGCTGGAGCGCGCGGCCGAGAGCCAGTACCCGCACAGCGTCGTACTCGAACTCATCCTGCTCGGCTCGGTGCAGAAGCTCCCGCTGGTCATTCCCGTCGCCCTGTTGCTCGGCATCGTGCTTGCGCTCGGCCGGCTCTATCACGACAGCGAGATGACGGCCGCCCAGGCCTGCGGCGCCGGGGCGCGCTCGGTCATGGTCCCGGTGATGTCGTTCACGGTCGTGCTCACGGTGCTGCTCGCGCTTCTGTCGCTGCAGGTGGCGCCGGCCGCCACGGGACGCATGCTCGAGATGCGCAGCGAAGCCCTTCGCGCCGGGCAGTTCGCCCCCATCAGCGCCGGCAAGTTCAGCACCTTCGGCGGTGGAAGCACCGTCGTCTACGCGCAGGCAGCCGACAACGACGGCACGTTGCGTCGCGTGTTCGTTGAACGCACCCGCGGCAACCAGCTCGAGATCGCGCTCGCGCAGCGCGCCACGCATGCCTATTCCGAGGGCGGCGACCTGCAGGTGATCACGCTGTTCGACGGCGAGCGCTACGAAGGCATTCCGGGCGAGCGAAAATTCCGCGTCGTGCGATTCGCGGAGAACACGATTCCCGTGCGCCTGCCGCCGCTCGGCGATGGCGCACTTCAGCTCGGCGGCATCCCCACGAGCGTGCTGGCGGCGTCGAGCGATCCGATGCAGCGGGCGGAATTCCACTGGCGCCTCGCGGTTCCGATCATGGGCGTAGTCATGGCGCTAATCGGCGTGCCGCTGGCGCGCCTGCGGCCGCGCCAGGGGCGCTACGCGCGCGTGGCTTTCGCCATCCTCGTGTTCTATCTCTACATCCAGCTCGCGATCGCCGGCCGATTCTGGCTGGAGAAGGGAGTGACGCCCGGGTGGTTAGGCCTGTGGTGGGTGCATGCGGGCGTGGGTCTGTTCGGTGCCGTGCTGATCCTCCTGCCTCGGTGGCTGGCCCGTGCGCGTTATCGCCGCAACATGCGCGGCGCACTGCCGGCAGGGGTGCCCGCATGAACCTGCTCGACCGCTACGTCATTCGCGCAGTGCTGGGCGGTGTGTTCGTGGTGCTCGCCGTGCTGATCGCACTCGGCGCGCTGTTCACCTTCGCGGGCCAGCAGGATGACATCGGCGAAGGTACCTATACCGCGCTCGACGCGTTGTGGTTCGTGTTGCTGAACATCCCGCAGCAGATGTACGAGACCATGCCGATCGCGGTGATGATCGGCGCGTTGTTAGGCCTGGGTTCGCTCGCGCGCGGCAGCGAGCTCACGGTGATGCGCGCCGCGGGTATCTCGGTGTGGCGCATTGCCGGGTCGGTGACCATGGCGGGCCTCGCGCTGGTGGTCCTCGCGGTGCTCTGCGGTGAATTCATCGCGCCGCCGCTCCAGGCCATGGCCAAGCAACAGAAGCTGCTCGCCAAGTTCTCCACCATCACGTTTGCGGGGCGCGCCGGACCCTGGGTACGTGACGGCAATCTGCTCATCAACGTGTCGCAACAATCGGGACGAGGCGAGTTTGGCGGCATGCGCATCTTCGAACTGACTGACGAACACGAACTGAAGTCCGTCGCCACCGCCACCACCGCCGCCGTGCAGCCCGACGGCAGCTGGAAGCTCTCGCACTACGCGAGCACCACGTTTGGCGGCGAGCACATCGAATCGAAGCATGAGGACAGCCGGCACTTCTCGTCGTCGATCGGCGGCGATTTCCTGGCGCTTACCGTGTCGTCGCCGCGTCAGCTCGAGACGCGGGTGTTGTGGAATCTCATCGGCCACCTGAAGCAGAACGACCTCGATTCGGCGGAGCAGGAATTTGCGTTCTGGTCACGCATCGCGCGCACCGTCGCCATCCTGTTCGCGGCGTTGATCGCCGTTCCGTTCGTGTTTGGCAGCCTGAGGTCCGCGGGCTCGGGGACGCGCACGCTGCTCGGCGTGCTCATCGGCGTCACGTTCTTCCTGCTGCAGCGAATGCTGGAGAGCGGTGCGCTGGTGTTCGACGCGAGCCCGCTGGTGCTCGCGTGGTTCCCCACGGCGCTCCTGGGCAGCGCCGCGTTCATCCTCATAGCTCGAACCAGGTAGCTATTTTTTCGCGGGAGTCGCGGGCTTCTCGAGAAGATCTTCCTGCTTCTTGAAGATGGCTTCGTACTTGTACGCCGGGATTTCGAACTCCACGCCCTTGGCGCGGAGGCCCAGCTTTTCCGCAGTCTGGTCCGGCGCTTTCGCAGGCATGACCGGCGCCGCCGGAACCGGGGTCGCGGCCGGAGTGGGCGTAAGTACCGGCGGAGGCGGCGGCTCGGGGAATTTCGCCGCCAGTGCCGGATCGCGGCGCGTCGTGATTGAGACGAACGCCTTGTCGCCTTCGCGGCGTCCGGAGAATTCGATGACCTGTCCGTCGAAGGTGCGGTAGGTCGCGACGTCCGACGGCGTTGCCGGTGTCGCGGGAGCCGCACGGACATCGTCGAAATTGAACGAGGTCAGCGCTTCGGCCTGCCCATTGAGCGACATCGAACTCGCCGGTGTTCGGCCTTTCGGAATGGGGCTCAGGGTGACGTCGGCAGCGCCGCGATCCGCGCGCGTCAACTGGTAGGACGGACCGCTCGAGGGTTTGACCGCGATGTCGTAGACCTTCGAGCCGGGGACGTCCGCTATCAGCCGGTCCAGCCACCGCTTCTGGTCGGGGTCGGCGGTGATCAAGGGCTGTGCGAGAGCGCTCGCGGCTTCGGCCGGTTTGCGCACGTACACCGCGCGGTTGTCGGCGGTCTTGCCGACGATCAGCGACCAGGTCTGCTTGCCGGCGACGACTTCGACCAGCGTGCTCGTGGCAGTCGGTTGGTCGGGCGCTTCGACGCCGAGTTTTGCGTAGTTAGCCGGGTCGCGCGTTTTTTCCTCGACGATGCGCAACGCGGCGAGTCCCAGCGCGAGTTCCCGTACGCGCACGGCATCCGCGGGATAGTTGCGCTCCACCACGACCCAGCCGTCGGCATTGCGATGCAGGGTGGTGCGGCTGCCGTCGCCCTTGGACAGGCGAATCTCGTCGACAGTGCCGAGCGCCGGTTTGAGGTCGGCGAAGACGGTGCCGCCGCCACGGTCGGTCTGCTGATTCGTGCGGTGCAGGGAAGCCCACACGCCCGCGCCCAGCAACACGACCGCAGCACCCGCGAGGATCAGGAATTTTTTCTGATTCATGCCGCGCCACCCTTGCGAAGCATGGCGATGGCATGGCGTCGGCGTTTGCTCCACAACGCGACCAGCAATCCGAAGCCGGTGACGATCAGCGGCATGGTGAGCATGTTGATGAGTTTCATTTTCCAGCCGAGCGCCTCGATGTCCTGTTCGAGCCCGGCCTTGGTGGCGCGCAGTTCCTTACGGATGCTGAGCTTCCGTTCCTGGAAGAGATCGATCTCGCGCGTCTGGTCGCTGGAGAGCAGCGCGCCTCCGCCTGCAGGGTGGCTGTTCTGCAGCTCGGTCAGCTTGGCCTCGGTCTGGTCCAGGTCCTTCTGCAGCTGTTCTTCCTTGTCGCGCAGTGCCGCGTCGGCATTGCGGCGCAATTCGTTGACGCGCTCGAAGGGCCGGGAATAGGCGGCGCGTCCACGAATGCTGATGAGGTCGTTGCTGCCGCCCAGGTTGTCGATGGCATTCCAGACGAGCTCGCCGTTGTTGGCGACGGGCTGCAGCATCACCTGGCCGAAGAAATTGCTTTGGCGCACCCACACGTAGTCGGACAGCATGTCGGTGTCGGCGACCACGATGACGTTGAGCGGCTTCGCGGACGCCTTCAGCGCATTGGGCGCAGCCGTGGCGCCGGCCGGCGGGCCATCGGGAAACGCGGTCGTCGCTTCACCCGAGACGCGCACGGCCACGTTGATCGCGCCGGTCGGCTTGAAGCCGTCGCGCAACGCGCGCGGATCACTCGACATGCTCACGCGCTGCGCGGGAATGAGGCCGGACTGCGCGCTGGTCGTCATCAGCGGCTCGACCTTGAGCTTGGTGCCGGCCACCGCGCTCAAACTACCCGCGGTGATCATGTAGATGTTGTCGAACTGCGTGGTGACCACGTCCTTCGACATGTTCGAGCCGTCGAGGCCGAGCACCGCGATGTGCTGCAGCGGCGGTTCACCCTGGCGCATGCTGACGATCATGCCGCGCTCGAGATCCGCGACCACCTGGCCCGCCTTGAAGTCGATGCCCCACGCCGCGAGCAGCGGCTCGAAGTGCGAGGACTTGTCGGCCATGAACTGCGCCATGGGATTGTTGGGATCCGCGGCCGACTGGTCGGCCTGCGCATCCGGATCTACGAACACCAGTACACGCCCGCCGCGCAGCGCGAACTGATCGATGGCATACAGCGCCGGCGGCGGCAGGTTCTTCGGATGCACGACGACGAGTACGTCGACGTCATCGCCCACCGCGGTCATCGCCGGCTCGAGTTCGCGCACCGTGTAGAGCTGCTCGGTCTGGCCGTAGACCACCCAGGGCTGGCCGGGGCGGCCGGTCTGCATGTCGAACTGTCCCTGCATGGGCAGCGACGACAGCCAGCCGACGACCGGCTTCTTCGCACTCGACAGTTTGTGGATCAGCTTGGCGATGTCGTATTCGAGCTGCTCTTCCTGCTGCGGGTCGAGGTAGGGAATGGCTTCCTTGCCGTCGGTGGAGTTGGTGGCGGCGAGGCCGAGGTATCCCTTCTCGCCACTTTGATTCATGGGCACCGGGGCGATGCCGAGCTCGTTGGCGCGATCTTCTTCCTCGGAGTAGGGCTGCGGGTCGATGACCTTGAGCGTGAGCTTGCCGTCGGAACGCGACACCAGTTCCTCGAGCAGTTCACGCACGCGCGTGGCGTGCGTGCGCAGCGAGGGATTCGGCGTGGCGGACTTCTCCGAGAAGTACAGGTAGAGATTCACCGGCTCTTTCAAGCCGTGCACGATGTTTTCGGTGCCCTGCGAAATGGTGAAGAGCTTGTCGGCCGTGAGATCGAGCTTGGCGCCGCGCAGCAGCAGGTTGGCCAGCAACATGATGCCGATGAACAGGACACCGACGAGGGCGAGGCCGCCGAAACCGAGATGGGATTTCTTGAGCATGGGACTAGTTCGATTTGCGCGCGTCGAGCACGGCCGTGCTCGCGAGCAGGAAGAAGAGGGTGATCAGCGCGTAGTACAGGACGTCCCGCAGGTCGAGCACACCCTTGATGATGTTCTCGAAATGCGCGAGGAACGACAGGGACGCGACGGCCTCGACCAGCCACTGCGGCGCCCAGCGCGCGAAGAAGTCGGTGACCACGGGGTAGCCTGCCATCAGCAGCAGGAAACACAGCAGCACCGCGATGAGAAAGGCGATGAGCTGGTTCTTCGTGATGCTGGAGGTGAATGACCCGACGGCGAGGAATCCGCCGGCGATGAAGAGGCTGCCGAGATAGGCCGCGAGGATCGCGCCGTTGTCGGGATTGCCCAGGTAGTTGATCGTGATCCAGATGGGGAAGGTGAGCGCGAGCGCGATCCCAACGAATACCCAGGCCGCGAGGAATTTTCCGAGCACCGCCTGCCACAAGGTGATGGGCTGCGTGAGCAGCAGTTCGATGCTGCCGTTGCGCCGCTCCTCGGCCCACAGCCGCATCGATACGGCGGGGATCAGGAACAGGTAGAGCCAGGGCAGGAACGTGAAGAACGGCGTGAGGTCCGCCTGGCCGCGTTCGAACAGCGCGCCGAAGAAGAATGCGAAGAGATTCGCCAGCAGCAGGAAGATGACGATGACCACGTAGGCGAGGGGCGTCGCGAAGTAACTCGCGAGCTCGCGCCGCAGGATGATACGAACGGATTTCAAGGCTTCAACTCCGGGTGGAATCAGGCGGCGACCGCGCGGAAGACGTCTTCGAGCCGGCCCGACGGTGCGCGGGCCCGGAGGGCGGCGGGCGTGTCGTCGGCCACGAGCTTGCCTCGCGCGACGATGATGGCGCGCGTGCACACGGCGTCGACTTCTTCGAGGATGTGCGTGGAGATGACGATGGTCTTCTCTTTCGCGATTTCGCCGATGAGCGTGCGGACTTCGTGTTTCTGCAGCGGGTCGAGACCGTCGGTGGGTTCGTCGAGGATCAGCACCTTCGGGTCGTGCACGATGGCCTGGGCGAGGCCCACGCGACGCTTGAAGCCCTTGGACAAGGTGTCGATGGTCTGCGCGATGACCGGCTCGAGCTGCAGGCGGCCGACGACGTAGTCGAGCCGGGTCTTGCGGTGTGCGCCTTCGAGGCGGCGCAGGTCGGCGATGAAATCGAGGAATGCACCGACCGTCATCTCGCCGTAGTGCGGCGCGCCTTCCGGTAGATAGCCAAGCGCGGCCTTGGCGGCGAGCGGATCGGACGTGATGTCATGACCGCAGATGCTGCCGGTGCCGCTCGTGGGCGAGATGAAACCGGCGAGCATGCGCATGGTGGTGGATTTGCCGGCGCCGTTCGGGCCGAGGAACCCGAGGACTTCGCCCGGTTCCACCGTGAAAGTGAGGTCGTCGACGGCGAGCAGGCCGTCGTAGTTCTTGGTCAGGTTCTGCGTCTTGATCATGGCGCCTGTTCTGAGCGGTGCGCCTGAAAAATAGTTCCGTGGCGCCGGGCCCGGGATTTTGCTGAGCCAGGCGTCCTGGCGCAAGACGTGGCGCCAGGCGGCGGGCGAGATTACGCGGATGTAATTTTTTTAGTCGCGCCGGCGGTGGGCGACGGCGTCGATCTGGTCGCGGTAAGTGCGCAGGATGCGGCGGATTTCCGAGGGGCTCGGCCGTTCGGCGAGGCGTGCGATCATCTCCGCGAGTTCGTGCCACTGCTTTCCCCAGCCTAACAAGCGCACGGCGTCCGCGATGACCACGTGTTCCATTTGCGTGATGTTCGCCGGGACCTTCTTGGGCTTGACCGTGGCCGGGCGGGCGGCGTCACGGCGCGTTTCACGCCTGGGCGCGGCGGCCGGCGGTTCCTTGAGCGGCACACCGGCGCGTTGCGCGGCCAGCATGCGGTACACCTTCGAATTCGGGAGCACCGGCATCTGGCGCGTGGTCTCGGCCGTGCGTCTGTGTTCGGCGGGTTTCGCGGCCTCGACCACGCGGCGATTCTCCGCGGTGCGCGAGGTGCTCTCGCGGGCGGAGGGCGGCTGGCGCGAGCGGCTGGTGTCCGCGGCCGCCTTGGGCGTCGCTGGCTCGGGCTTCGCGGCCAGCACGTCGCGTCTCTCGGTTTCGTGGGTGGCGAGCGGAATGAAGCGCTCCACGGAAGTGAGTCCGACCAGCGTCGCGAGGAACCCCATGATCTCGATGCCTTCGATGAAAGCACGGTCGCCCTCGGAAGTACGCTGGGTGACCAGACGTTTCAGCGCCAGGATCCGTTTGCGCGCGAGCTGGATGATCCAGCGCTGCGGGCGCTCGTGTTTCGGCCACGGCTGCACGTGCCAGTAACGTGCTTCGTCGAGGGCTGCGTACTTCGCGTGCAGGTCGAGACTGATCTGCCAGCGTTCGAGCAGCGCCTCGAGTTGGCCTTCCACTTCGCCGGGCAAGGATTCGTGTGCCATGCCCTAAAGAGTAGCGCCGCTTGCATGGCGCACGCTCGGCGTTCTCACCGCATTTGTGCACGACAGCACACTTGCCGCCGGACTAGACTCAATGCAAACAAGAACCTGGTCGGGAGAATCGCGGATGTTGCTTCCTCTGCGGCACACACTGGGTGCGCTGGTGCTCGCCATGTTCGTCTGTTCCGTGCAGGCGCGAGAAATCCGCGTCGCCGTCGTGACGGACGGTCCGGCGGCCAGGCACTTTTTCTCCGCGGCTTCGATCGAGAAGGAACTCGTCAACGTGGCTGCGCCCGATACGCAGATCGTGTTGCCCGAGTCGAAGCGCTACGCCGGCGACTGGTCGCTGGCCGGCGCCGATGCGGCGCTCGAGCGCGCGCTCACCGACCGCGACGTGGACGTGGTGCTCACCATCGGCATCCTGACTTCGCAACAGGCCTCCCAGCGCAAGTCGTTACCCAAGCCGGTGATCGCTCCGCTGGTCATCGACCCGGTGCTGCAGGGATTTCCGCTCGAGGGAGGCCGCAGTGCGCGGCACAACTTCGCGTACGTCGCCGACTTCCACAGCGTGGCCAACGAAGTTCGTGCGTTCCACGAAATCGTCGGGTTCAAGTACATGGTGGCGCTGGTCAACGATTCGTTGCTGGCGGCGTTGCCGAAGCTGACTACGCGCGCACCCCAACTCGCCGAGGAGCTGAAGGTTCGCATCGGCATCGTGCGCGCGGGGGAAACGGTCGAGGCGCTGCTCGCCAGCATTCCCGACGGTGCCGATGCCGTCTACGTCACGCCGCTGCGCTTCAGCGACGCGCAGTTGCGCGAACTCGCGCAGGGACTCTCGGCGCGCAAACTACCCACGTTTTCCGTGGTGGGGCGCAGCGAGGTAGAAGCCGGCATGCTCATGACCACCGGCGGAGCGGAGCGCGACACCGAACGTCTCGCGCGTCGCGTCGCGATCATGATCCAGCGCATCGCGCAGGGTGAAGACCCGGCCGCGTTCGAAGTGGGCTTTCCCACGTCGCAGCGGCTTCTCATCAACATGCAGGTGGCGCGCCAAATCGGTTTCTCGCCGCGATGGCAGTACCTCGCCGACGCCGAGCAGTTGCAGGTGGATCCCGGCGACGCACAGCCACTCACGCTGCTCGGCGCCATGCGCGCGGCACTCGACGCGAACCCTGCGCTCGCGGCGAGCCGCGAGCGTCTCGGCAGTGCCGTCGAAGACGTGAACATTGCCCGCAGCAGCCTGTTGCCCTCGTTGTCCGCGTCGGCGAACCGCACTCGAATCGACGAGGATCGGGCGAGTCCCCTGACGCAGGCGGAGGACACGACCAGTGCCGGTCTCGAGTTCAGCCAGGTCATCTACTCGGAGCGCGCGTGGGCGGGTTACTCGATCGCGAAGTCGTTGAGCACCGCGCAGGAAGAGAGCCAGCGCACCGATCTCCTCAACACGCTGACGGATTCGGCCACCGCCTACCTCAATGTGCTCCGTGCCAAGTCGTTCGAGGACGTGCGACGTCGCAACACGGAGAACACTCGCAAGAACCTCGAGATTTCGCGAGTGCGAGAAGAAGTGGGACTCGCCGGGCGCTCCGACTACCTGCGCTGGGTGTCGCAGCTCGCGCGCGACAAGCAGACCCTGTTGTCGGCAGAGGCGAGCCGCCGCCAGGCGGAAACCGAACTCCTGCGCATCCTGCACCGGCCCGCGAACCAGCCGGTGCGGACGGTCGAGGCCGGTATCGATGATCCGCTCGCGCTGGTGGCGAATCCGCGCGCGCAGGCCTTCCTCGACACGCCTTCGAAGTGGGCGTCGTTCATGGAATACGCGGTGCACACGGCGCTCGAGAACGCGCCCGAGATCAAGCAGGCCGAGGCGGTGTTGACGGCGCGGCAACGCGCGCTCACCTCGGCCGGACGCGCTTTCTATCTACCGGATCTCGCGCTGGTGTCGAATGGCTCGAAATTCATCGACAAGAGCGGGGCGGGTTCGTTGTCGGTGCCCGGTGCGCCGGACGACGAAAGCTGGAGCGTGTCGCTGCTCGCGACTCTGCCGCTCGTCACCGGCGGACAGCGCGGTGCGGAGCGATCCCAGGCACGCCATGAAGTACGCGCCAGCGAAGCGGATCGCGCCTCGGTCGTGGATGGGATCGAAGCCCGCACGCGCCTGGTATTGCATCAAACCGCGAGTTCCTGGCCCGCCATCGACCTGTCGCGCGAGGCCCAGGCGGCCGCGGACGAGAATCTCGCCAACGTCACCGAGGCCTATGCGCGTGGCGCGGTGTCGGTCACCGATCTCATCGACGCGCAGGAGACTGCGCTCATCGCGGGTCTCAGCGCGTCCGATGCGAAGTACGGCTTCGTGACCGACTTCGTGAACGTGCTGCGGTCGATGGGAGAGTTCGAAATCCTGCTCGATCCCGCGTCGCGAGAGGCGTGGTTCACGCGGGTCGAAACCTGGTTCCGCGAGCATCCCCCGCAGTGAACAAGAGGCCCGGAATGCGATTTAACAAAATGAGTTCTCTCTTATTAATGGCGCTCGCGGGCCTCGTCGCCGGCTGTGGTGAAAAGAAGGCGCCCGAAACGCTGGTGCGCCCGGTGCGCTCGGAGGTCGTGACGGGTGGTTCGAGCACCGACAGCGCGACCTACACCGCCGAGATCCGCTCGCGCTACGAGACCGACCTGAGTTTCCAGGTGGCGGGCAAACTCGTGAGTCGCGCGGTGGATCCGGGGGCCACGGTCAAGAAGGGGCAGTTGCTCGCGCAACTCGACCAGACCGACCAGCAACTGGGTGTCGATGCAGCGCGCGGCGGTGTGCCCGCGGCGCAATCGGATCTCGATCGCGCGCGTGGTGAAGAGGCGCGATTCCGCGACCTGCTCGAGCGTGGCCTGACTACCCGCGCGCAATACCAGGCGCAACAGACCGCGGTGCGCGCGGCGGAGGCCAAACTATCGCAGGCCACCGCGGAGTTGCGGCTCGCGCAGCAGCGCCTGGGTTACACCACGCTGCGGGCCGGCGAAGATGGCGTGGTCACCCGCGTCATGGTTGAAGTCGGCACCGTAGTGGCCGCAGGTCAGCGCGCGCTCAGCATCGCGCGCCCCAGCGAGCTCGAAGCGGTATTCGATGTGCCCGATGGGCGCATCGGCGAAGTCAAAGAAGGTTCCTCGGTGCTGATCAATCCGCTGAGCGGTGAAGGCGAAGCCTGGGCGGGTCGCGTGCGCGAGATCAGTCCCAGCGCCGATCCGGTCACGCGCACCTACCAGGTGCGCACCACGATCGTGAAGCCGCCCGCGTCGCTACGCCTCGGCATGACCGTCAGCGTGACGCTGGCGCGCGTGGGCGGTGCGCCCAACATCGCGCTGCCTTCCACCGCGATCTTCCAGAAGGACGGCAAGCCCGCGGTGTGGATCGTGACCCCGCAGAGTACCGTCGAACTGCGCGCCGTCACCGTCGAACGCTACGACAGCGACCGCGTGTATGTCGCCGAAGGTATCCGCACGGGTGAACGCGTGGTGACGGCCGGTGTGCATCGCCTCGCGCCTGGCGAAAAGGTGAAACTCACGGCCGAGAAACCGCAATGAGCGAGGCCAGGGGCGCCGGCACGGAGCACGGCGGCTTCAATCTTTCGGCGTGGGCGCTCACCCACAAGCCGCTCATCGGCTTTCTCATGGTGATCGCGCTGCTCGCCGGCCTGCGCGCTTACAACGGGCTCGGCCGTGACGAGGATCCGCCCTTCACCATCAAGACCATGGTGGTGCGTGCGTTCTGGCCGGGCGCCGACGCCATCCAGACGGCCAAACAACTCACCGACCGGCTGGAGAAGCCGCTCGAGTCGCTGCAGTACGTCGACTTCGTCACGAGCTACACCAAGCCCGGGGAAGCGACCATCATGGTCAACCTGCGCGACAACACGCCGCCGAAAGCGGTGCCGGACCAGTGGTACCAGGTCCGGAAGAAGTTAGGCGATTCCAAGACTAGCTTGCCGCAAGGTTCTATCGGCCCCTTTTTCAATGACGATTTCGGCGACGTGTACGGCGTGATCTACGCGTTGACCAGCGACGGCTTCACGTACCGCGAACTGCGCGACCAGGCGGAGTTCATCCGCGCGGAACTGCTGCGCGTGAACAACGTGGGCAAGGTGGATCTCATCGGCGTGCAGGACGAGGTGATCTACATCGACCTGTCGCTGCGCCAGATGGCGGGTCTCGGTATCGGGCCGGAACTGCTGGGCGCCACGCTCGCGAGCCAGAACGCGGTCATCGCGTCGGGCACCATCGAAACGCCGGGCGAACGCATCGCGGTGCGCGTGAGCGGTGCGCTCGATTCCGTCGCGGCGCTCGAGAACGTCGCGATCCGAATCGGCGAACGGCAGGTGCGCCTGCGCGACTTCGCGCGTGTCTCGCGCGGATACAAGGATCCGCCGACGCCGCAGTTCCGGTTCAATGGCACTCCCGCGATCGGCATCGGTGTTTCGATGTCGAAGGGCGGCAATGTGCTCGACCTCGGAACTGCGCTCGAGAAGGAACTCCGGCGTATCGAGAGCGATCTGCCCGTTGGCATCGACGTGCATCGCGTGGCCAACCAGCCGGTGGTCGTCGAAGAATCCGTCGGGCAATTCACGCGCGGTTTGTTCGAAGCCATCGGCATCGTGCTGATCGTGAGCTTCGTAAGCCTGGGCGCGCGCGCGGGTCTCGTGGTGGCGATCAGCATTCCGCTGGTGCTCGCGATCACCTTCGTGTTCATGGAGATCTTCGAGATCAGCCTGCAGCGCATATCACTCGGTGCGCTGATCATCTCGCTCGGCCTGCTGGTGGATGACGCGATGATCGCGGTGGAAATGATGGTGAAGAAAATGGAGGAGGGGTGGAACAAGTTCCGCGCCGCCACCTTCGCCTACACCTCGACGGCGTTTCCCATGCTCACCGGCACACTGGTGTCGGTCGCGGGGTTCCTGCCCGTGGGGTTCGCCAAGAGCGGCGCGGGTGAATACTGCTTCACGCTGTTCGCGGTAGTGACCATCGCGTTGCTGGTGTCGTGGGTAGTCGCGGTGATCTTCACGCCGTACATCGGAGTGGCCGTTCTGAAAGAACTGCCGGCGGGCGAGCATCACGCGCATGCCGAGGGAGAAATGACTTTGCGCTTCCGCAAGGCGCTCATGAAATCGCTCGAGAACCGTGGCTGGGTACTGATCGGCACCGCCGGTGCGTTCGTGGTGGCGGTGATCCTCTTCGGTTTCGTGCAACAGCAGTTCTTCCCGTCGTCCAGCCGGCCGGAGCTCATGGTCGACCTGCGCCTCGCCCAGAACGCGTCCATAGAGGCGACCGAGGCCGAGGTGCTGCGCTTCGAGAAGATCCTGAAGGCCGACCCGGACATCGACTTCCATTCCTTCTACGTGGGTTCCGGCGCGGTGCGCTTCTATCTACCGCTCAACCAGCAGCTCGAGAACGCCAACTTCGCGCAGGCGGTGGTGCTCACGAAGAGTTTCGAGGTGCGGGACCAGGTGCGCGCGCGGCTGGAGAAGGTGCTCGCGGAGGATTTCAGCACGCTCATGGCGCGCGTCGAGCCGCTGGCGCTCGGGCCGCCGGTGGATTGGCCGCTGCAATACCGCGTCAGCGGGCCGGATGTGAGCGGCGTGCGCGCGCTGGCCGGTACCGTGGCCGCAACGCTGCGCGCCAACGCGAATACGCGCGTGGTCAATTTCGACTGGAACGAAATGACCAAGAACATGTACATCCGCGTGGACCAGGAAAAGGCGCGGCAGCTGGGCGTCACCTCCGAGCAGATATCGCGCTCGCTCGCATCCGCGCTTTCAGGCCGCACCATCACGCAGTTCCGCGATGACATCTACCTGATCGACGTGCAGGGTCGCGCGCAGGCGAGCGACCGTGGAGACCTCGCGCACATCCGCGATCTGGAGATCGGCATCCTGGGCGGCAACTCCGTGCCCCTCGCGCAGATCGCGACCTTCGAATATGGCCTCGAAGAAACCGTGATCTGGCGCCGCAATCGCCTGCCGACGATCACGGTGCAGGCGAAGGTGGCCGATGGATTCACCGCCGCGACAGTCACCGAGCAGTTGAAGAAGCCCATCGAAGAACTCATGGCCAAACTACCGCCGGGCTATCGCATCGAGATCGGCGGCGCGGTGGGCGAGAGCGCCAAGGGCTCGGCGTCCATCATGGCCGTGATCCCGGTGATGTTCATCCTCATGCTGTTCATCCTCATGCTGCAGCTCCACAGCACGCAGAAGCTCCTGCTGGTGATGCTGACGGCGCCGCTCGCCATCATTGGCGTCACGCTCGCGTTGCTCATCAGCAATCGGCCCTTCGGCTTCGTCGCGATGCTGGGCGTCTTCGCACTGGTCGGCATGATCATCCGCAACTCGGTGGTGCTGATGGCGCAGATCAAGGAGAACGAAGATGCCGGCATGGAGCGTGGCGCCGCCATCGTCGATGCGACCATGCATCGCCTGAGACCCATCCTGCTCACGGCCGCGGCGGCCATCCTCGGCCTCATCCCGATCGTCAGCGAAGTGTTCTGGGGGCCCATGGCGATCGCCATGATGGGTGGCCTGTTCATCGCGACCGTGCTCACGCTGATTTTCCTGCCGGCGTTGTACGCGAGCTGGTACCGCGTGAAGAGGCCGGCCACCGCGTGAGGAGGGACTAGCTAGACGTCGAGAGCCCGTTGCACGGATTCGGTCGCGGATTCCGCGGGGCCGGTCGCGGCGTCGATTGCGATCTCGTATTCCTTCGCGAGGTTCGACCAGCGGAAGCGGTCGATGTGTGTATCCGGGGGTGGTGCCGCGCTGAACAACATGCGCTCCAGCACTTCCTCGATGCCGTCGACGTCGCCGGACTCCACGCAGAGACCCGCGCCGCTGTCCGCGAGAAGGTCCTGGATTGCCGCGTCGCGCGGCGCGAGCGCGAGTATCGGCCGGCCCGCGGCCATGTAGTCGTAGATCTTGTAAGGCGTGGAATACGTCATGTGGTCGCTGACCACCGCCAGCAGCACGTGGGCCCGCTGCAGCACGCCGAACAACGCGGCGAATGGAACGCGCCGCCGCTCCTCGATGAACGGCTCGAGTCCGGCCTCGCGGATGCGTTGCCACTCCGCCGTGGGCAGTGCTCCATACGTGATGACTTGAAGGGGTCGCGCCGGATGGCGGCTGTTCACTCGTTCCACGGCACGCAGCAGCGGCAGCAGGGATCGGCTGCCGTAGATCTCGCCGGCGTGAACGATCTCGATGGGACCGGTGGACGGTGGGGCATTCGTGCCCGGGACGGCATCGAATCCGTTCGGCACGACGAAATTCTTCCCGGGCGCCGCTCCCGGAAAACATTCTTCGAACCAGCCTCTCATGTCCGGCGTGTTCAGCACGCGAACGGAACTCCTGCGCACCAGGCGCGCTTCGATGCGAGCGCCGAGCCACTGTGTCAGCCAGTCACGGTGCCACTGCGGCCAGTCGTATGCGCTCCAGGGGTCGCGATAGTCGAGCACCAGCGGCCAGCGGAGCCGTCGCGAAATGCGCGCGCCGGCAATCAATGCGGCGTGCGGCGGCGACGTCGCGATGACGATTCCGGGCGGCAGGTGGCGCGCGATCTCGATCGCCTTGCGCGTGGCGGATCGTGCCCAGAAATATTCGAACCCCACCGTCGCGAGCACGCGTCGCAGCACGGCATTCGCAAACTTGCGCAGGAGCCCGGCGCCCTTGAGCGGGACTTCGAACGGCGCGGCGCAGCGGTGAACCGTCCCCGCGAGCGGCAGCGAGTGGTCTTCACGGCCATGACGGGTCTCCGTGACGTCGTTGGTGATGATGTGTACGTCGAACCCCAGGCGCACGAACTCGCGCGCGAGGAAACTGAATCGTTTGGCGCCGACGAGCGGGCTCGGCGCGAAGTAGTAAGACACGATGAGCAGGGTGGGCTTCGTGCTCATGCGACCTTCCGTCGCTGGATCGCGCGCATCACGTACCCGAATTCCTCGCGCAGGATGATTCGCGCGGCCATGGAATAGGCGAGCGCAAAAACCGCGAGGCCGGCCAGCATGCCCGCCCCGGTATGCGGCAGGTAGACCTGCGTGGCATGCAGGGCGGCGAGAGCCACCAGCGACGAAGCCAGCGCGAGGGCGAGCTTGCTCCACTGGCACAGTTCCGACAGCGGCAGTTCGTAACGCCGCAGCACTCTCGAACCCAGGTAGATAGACGTCCAGGTCTGGCCCACGACGAGGCCGAGCGTGGGTCCCCACAGGCCGAACTTCGGCATCAGCACGAGGATGAGCCCCGCATTGATGAGCAGCGCGACGAGATTGGCGTGCGCGAACGAGGCGTTGTCCGCGACGCTGCGCAGCGGCGTCGAGAACTGGAAGCACTGCCGGACCATCAGCAGCAGGAACACCTGGAAATACGGGACGGCCGCGACGTATTCGTCGGTGAACAGCAGCCGCACCAGCGGTTCGGCGAAATACGTGAGCAGTACCCAGGCGGGGCAAATGACCGCGAAGATCAGCACTTGCGCGCGCTTCCAGAGCAGCAACCCTTGCGCGGGATCGCGCTTCGAGCGCTTGACCATGTCGGGGAAGATCACGTCCGCGAGCGCGCCCTGGACGATATTGACGAGCGGAACCTGGTACGCCGCCGTCGTGTAGAGCGCGAGCGGTACGGGGCCCATCTGGTTTCCCACCACCACCTTGCCGAAATCGTTGAGCTTGTAGAGCACCGAACCCGCGCCGAGCGGGGCCACGAGCCGCACCTGCTCGCGCATTGCCTGCGCGTCCCAACGGAACACGAGGAGACCGCGGCGCCGCAGCCACACGTAGATCCAGAGATTCTTCAGCGCCTCGGCGCATACGATGGTCACGAAGATCAGTTGCACGTCGCGGAGCCAGAACGTGGCCGCGAGCAACGTGCCCAGCCGCCAGACGGTCATCGCGAGCGTGTAAACCATGACCTGCACCGACTGGCCGTGCGCAAGCCAGTACGACACCAGCACTTCGAGATTGAGGAACAGGAAGACGTAGACCGCGAGCAGCAGCCACGCCCCCTCGATTTCGGGCGGGACGATCCAGTGACGCGCAACGACCACGACGAGTGCGCTCACCACGCTCACCGCCAGCATGAGCAGGCACGTGTTCGTGACGTCGACCGACTGTCGCTGCGGCGTGCGCGCGATCAGGTAGTTGAGATTGGCGGCGAGCGCGAAACCCGCGAGCGAAGTGATGAACATCGCGGTCGCCATGAACTGCCGGTAGCGGCCGTACTCGGATATCTCGAGCAGCCGCACGAGCATCAGGGGACTCAACAACGCCAGTGCCTGGTTTGCGAGGCGCGCACCGGCGAGCACGGCGCCTCTAGATACGAATGAACTCATGCGGTACGGGATTCTGGGAGGGCGGTCAAACACCGCGCTGTCGGACAAGGTAAGGAGCGGCCTACATGCAAGCCGGTACTTCGATTCCTGCAAGTACGGAAGCGCGCCTAAATGAATCTGAAACAGATTCGTCTCAACTATGCGCGTCATGAATTCCGCAGAAGGGAGAGGCCCATGAGCCTGAAGTCCGCGACCGCCGAGGCCATTTCACGCAGGGTCGCTCTCATGGAACTCGCGGCGATCCGGGCCATGAAGCCACATCTCGCCGGCGGAGAAACTTCCGTCTCGATTGAAATGAAAATGACTCACGTGGCACCTGCCGTCAGTGGCGCATTGCGGGTCGTGGCGTCCCATGCCGGGATCTCCGGCCGCATTCACCGCTTCAGGATCCACGTGTTTGACGAATCCGGCCTGATCGGCAGTGCCGAGCACACGCGGGCCGTGGTGACCGAACGCCGAGTGGTCGAGATGGAGCGTCGCCAGGCCGGCGAGGCCCGCGCCCTGCTGTCGGCCTAGTGCGCCGGCGGCGGCGTGTACAGCAACGAGAATATTCCGAGCGCGACGAACGACAGCGCCGCGACGATGCGCACCCATTTCATCGGTACGCGCCGGATCAGCGCCTCGCCGAGATAAACCACCGGCACGTTCGCGATCAGCATGCCGATCGTCGTGCCGAGCACCACCCAGACGATGGAATGAAACTGAGCCGCGAGCGCCACGGTCGCGATCTGCGTCTTGTCTCCCATTTCGACGAGGAAGAACGCAACCACGGTGGTGAGGAAGACGCCGTAACGCGGTGCGGTCGAGTATTCATCGGGAGGTGAGTCGGGGATCAGCGTCCAGGCGGCCATCGCGAAGAACGACACGGCGAGGATCCAGCGCATCACGTCGGCGCCGGCGACGCTCATCAGCCAGCTTCCGATCGCGCTCGCTCCCGCATGATTGGCGAGCGTGGCGACGAAGATGCCGAGCACGATGGGTACGGGTTTGCGGAATCGCGTCGCGAGCAGCAGCGCGAGCAGCTGGGTCTTGTCACCGATCTCCGCCAGCGCGACCACGCCTGTGGAGACGAGCAGCGCTTCCAAGTGCTGCGTCTACTTCGGCGCCTTGCCGCCGCTCGACTCACACTCGGCCATCGTCTTGTAGGCGACGAAATACTTGATCGTGCTGTAGTTAGGTGACGTCTTGCCATGGCAGACGTTCTCGCGCGATTTCTTGACCGCCGCGCTGGTATTCCGGTTGGGCTTCACTTCCTTGTGGCAGTGGTACTCGCCGGTCGCGGATTCGTAGTGGCAGCCGTTGCCATCGAGCTTGCCCGGGTGGGCGAGGGCTGGGGCGCAGGGCAGCGCCAGCAGCACGGCTGACAAGGTGAAACCCTGGATGGCACGCATGATTTGTTAGCCTCGCACGAGCATTGGCGACTCAAGCCATTGATTTGATTGGCGCTCCCTACCGGATTCGAACCGGTGTTACGGCCTTGAGAGGGCCATGTCCTGGGCCTCTAGACGAAGGGAGCGTCTATTGCGGCGGGTCCAGAATTCGAGCGCGGTAGTATATGCGCCGCTTTTCACCTGCCAAGCGGAACTTTGAAGACTTGAACGACGTTTCCCCCCTGGATTCGGCCAGCCGGCCGAAAGCACGCATCATTCCCCGTGCCGAACATTCCATATCGCGGTCCGCGATCTCCCCCAATGCGCTGCGTGTGCTGTATCGCCTCCGCGAGGCGGGCTACGAGGCCTTCCTGGTCGGCGGCTGTGTCCGCGACCTCCTGATCGGGATCACGCCGAAGGATTTCGACATCGCGACTTCCGCACTGCCCGAAGAGGTCAAACGGACGTTCCGCAACTGCCGGCTCATCGGCCGGCGCTTCCGACTGGCGCACGTGTTCTTCGGGCGCGAGATCATCGAGGTGGCGACTTTCCGCGCGATGAGCGCGCCGGAAGTCGGTGAGGAAATCCCCGAGCCGCCCGCGGCCGATCTCGATGACGATGTCGACGACGAGCTCATCGATGACGACGTCGACGACGAAGATGACGAGACCGACGAGAGCCTGGTGCTCGCCGAGGCGGGCCCCCACCAGACGGGCTTCCACCGCAATTCGCCGATGCGCGAGCGCGATCGTTCGCGCCATGCGGGCGCAGGGCCCGACGACGAAGACGAGGATCGCGTCACCGACGAACACGGCCGCATCCTGCGAGACAACGCCTACGGCACCATCGACGACGACGTATGGCGCCGCGATTTCACCGCGAACGCGCTGTACTACAACATCGCCGACTTCTCGATCTGGGATTACGCGGGCGGCGTGGAGGACATCGCG
>Ga0315912_10002345_pt1 | contig 20471 bp, 21 predicted proteins | sample VfabasoilMG_FD_204469 | JGI IMG/M metagenome (GOLD analysis project Ga0315912, IMG submission 204469) | Garden soil microbial communities collected in Santa Monica, California, United States - V. faba soil | ecosystem: Environmental > Terrestrial > Soil > Garden | place: USA: California...
GGTGAGTTCGACGGTTTCCATAATCGGTCAGTAGTAATTGCCTCTGCCTTTGGCGATGAGTTCGCGGACGGCTTTGTCGCCGGTGATGTCGTCGCCGGGGCGCCCACGGGCGCTGCGGGGCGGGAGTCCGCTGCCCGCGATGATGATGGCGCCGGCACTGCCTTGGCCGGCGGCTGTGGAGAGAGTGCTCAGAACGGCAGCCATGCCCGCCGCCCCGACGGTGAGCATGGGAATGCCAGTCGTGGAAGCCACAGCCGCTGCGCCTGCCGTGGTGGCGGCCGTCTGGAAGAAGCTCCCAAACGCACCCGCGATGAGCGGTCCGCCAGCCAGTGCGCCGTAGGTGAGAACCTTCTGAATGACGACCGGCGCAGCGACGGTGCTGAACGCCAGCCAGAAGGCGAGTACTACCGCTCCGAGCGACGCTTGCAGCGAATAAGCCGACGCAGTGGGGTCAACAAACCGAAGCGAAGGGTCGGTCATGAAATCGAGAATCCCCTGCGTGATGATGGCGGCGACGGCCCAGCCGAGCGGCCAGATGAGCACGCCGACGATGTTCAGGAGGTAGCGGCTGCCGATGGAGCGCAGCGGCGGAATCGCCATGAAGCCGATGAGCAACGGTGACAGCGCGTAGCCAGTGTAGAGAATCACCTTCTGAAAGATGTAGGCCCAAAAGAGCAGCAGCGAAGCGAAGTGGCCGAGCAGCCAGAGGATTCCCGAAATGAGCAACTCGACACTGAACCCCTGAAGGTCGCCCAGAATGTCCCACCACGAGCGGTCGCTGCCGGTATCGCGTTTGACGACGAGCAGTTGGTTGTATTGGTCCTGCACGTTGGCCGGGTCGATGCCGAGTCCGTTGATGATGGAAGTTTGAAGAAGCTCCTGCGCCTGGTTGCCCCATTGCGGCAACATCACGAGCAACGCCGTGAGCACGAGCAGGCGCACGAGATGGAGGGTGAGCGTCTTGGCCGAGAACCCGTGCAAGACGAAGAGGATCGTCCCGACGATGAAGAGCATGAACGCCACGATGCGCAGCAACTCGTGCAGCTCGGCGCACTTTTGCAGGAACGTGGGGAAGATGCTCTCGAACGGGGCCATACGCCGGGACGATTGAGTTTATGGAGTGGGGAACTTCACCGGGGCATTCAGCAGCCGGAACGTCTTGCCGTATTTGTCCACCGCTTCGGTGAACTCGGCGTGTTGCTGCTCCTTCTTCGCTTCGACTTGCCGCTGCGCGTCCGAGCGATTCGCGATGTCCTGCACCAACGCGGCGGACGTGGCCTGGCTGATTTCGTAATCGGTGTTGTTCAGCGCGGCAGACAGGCCGATGAGAACGCCGGTGAGCTTCTGCACTTCGGCGTCAGTTTGCGCGGCCTTCAAGGCATCCGTGGTTTTGGCGATTTCGCTCTTCAACGCCACACGGCGACTGGCCGCGTCCTTGGACACGTCGAGATAGTTGTCCGTCGTCTGCTGAACTGCTGCGATAGGCCGGTAAGGCTGCTCGCGTCGCTGGACGGTTGCGCCGTTCGGCGTGGTGAACTGCTCATTCACTGCTTGGAACAGGCCGGCGCCGGTGTAGGCCATCGCCGTTGCCGCATTCGCGGCCGTTTGGAGGTCAGTCAACGTCTCACCAAGTTCGGTCTTTTTCAGGTCGGCAGTCAGTGCGGTGATGGAGGCGGGCGCGAATTTCGACGGGTCGCCGAACAAGTCAACGTAGTGATGGAGCGTCTGGACTTGCTCGGTGAGTTGCTCGATCTGCTCTACCTGGTTTTGAATCATCTCCACAAACTTCGCGATCTCCTGGGCGGTGTTGAGGATTGATTGGATGTTGCTCGTGGGATCGAAGACGATCCATTGAGCGCGGGCCGACGACGCAAGCGTCAGCGTGAGGATGGCGAGTGCGATGGTCTTTCTCATGGTGCCTCTTTTGGTTGATTGTCGTTCATGGTTGCGGCCATTTTGCCGCCAGTTACGCGCGAGGATTTACCACGAAGAAAAGGGGCGAAGATGTATGTGATACACAAAATGCAGGGAAGTCCGGGACGAAGGCAGCGGATGGGACAGGGCGAGGACCAGCAAAGGCTACGCTCTGGTCAACTGGGTGGCAAACAGACAGACTTATTTGGGCTGGCTGCCGACCAAAGACGCGGCGAGGAGTCCTTTCACACCATTGTCGTGGTCGCTCTTGCGATAAAGCAAACCTACTTCCAGAAAGTGTGCGCCGGAAACAAACGGCACGAAACGAACACGATCTCCAATGAGCGGGGTAATAAAGTCGCCGACGACTGCCACCCCACGCCCGGCTTGAACCGCCGCCATCAGGCTCATTACGTCACTACATTCCTCGCTGATCACCAACCGGGACTTGCTCACTCCCAGGACTTTTGACACCCACCCGTGATATTCGGGAAAATCCCTGGCCCGATAGACGACTAATTTGCTTCCGGCGACCTCGGACGGGTGCATGGCGCGTTGCCGGGCCAACGAGCTCACTGGGGAACAGATGATTCCAGGCGGATGTTGACGGATCGTTTCGAACTTCAGTCCTCGCATCTCCCCGGCGGGCGGCCGAACGGTCAGGGCGGCATGCAGTTTTTTCGCTCTCAATCCCGACATCATCTCGACGTTGGACAGATCGTGCAGGGTAATGCGTGCGCCGGGCGACCGTTCGTGGTAGCGGGCAAGAATTCCGGAAATGACCGCTGCCGTTGGCGAGGGAGCGTAACCAATCTGAAGCTCCTCCCGCCCTTCCTGGTCCATCATCTGCGCCTCCGCCAGGAGCGATTCAGCATCATGGACCAGTTTTCGTGAACGAACCAACACCGCATGTCCGGCCCGGGTGAGCCGCACTCCCTGACGATTGCGGTCCAGCAACTGGACCTGCAGTTCCGCTTCAAGGTCGCGGATCTGCCGGCTGAGCGGAGGTTGCGAGACGTGCAACCGCTCGGCAGCGCGGGAGAAATTCAGCTCCTCGGCCACGGCGATGAAGTAACGCAAATGACGCAGTTCCATATTTTGATGCTGCCTCTGGCGACGTTAATACCTTTTGGGCATCAAGCCACGTCCAAACTGGTATTTCCACGTCCTCGGCGAACGCGGCAACCTGTGAACGTTGCTATGAAATTCAAATCAATCTTCTGCCTGACTGTTCGCAGGATTCTCGTGGGACTGGTTTTTTGCCAGGCCTACGCGTGTCTGGCCGCAGGCGATCCGAAATCAGATTCCAAATCCACCACCAACCAAATACCTCCAACAAGAATCATGAACCAGGAAATCACCAAACAGATCAAGGCTTACGAAAAATCCCTCAACACCAGCGACGCCAGCGCGGCCCTGGCGGTTTACGGCAGCGACCCGATCTTCATGGCCCAAAACATGGAAGCCTTCGTCGGACGCGCGGCGGTGCAGGCGAGCTACGAACACATTTTCAAAGCCATCAAACTGAACGTCGCTTTCACCATCCACGAGATCGTATCCATGGGCGACGACCTCGCTTATGCCCGCACCACGTCGGCTGGACAGACCGAAATTCTCGCGGCCAAGAAGACGGTCAAGGAAGCGAACAACGAACTCTTCATTTTCCGCAAGGAAGCGGGGCAATGGAAAATCCACCGCTATCTGTTCGCCACATCCAATCCACCCGCAACCAACTGATCTGCCATTTGATCACCTCAACCTTGACCACGATGAATACCATTTCAGCCATCCACCACCGGATTTCCGCCAACAAGTTCGACACCGCCCGATCACTCTCCGACGACGATATTCGAGAGCTGGTTGAGCTTGCGACAGAAGCGCCGTCGTCGTTGAACATCCAGCACTGGCGGTTTGTTGCCGTCACCAAGACTGAAGACAAGACGAGACTGAAGGCCGTGGCATTTGACCAGCAGAAAGTGGTGGATGCACCAGTGGTCTTCATCGTTCTGGGGGATTTGCGCGGACATGAAAAACTGGCGGAAGCACTTGAGCCGCTCGTGGTCGCCGGAACGTTCGACCGGAAAATGGCGGATGGCTGGCTAGGTGCGGCGGGACACTTGTATGGATCGAATCCGCAAATGGCCCGCGACGAAGCCATCCGCAGCGCCTCGCTGGCGGCCATGACCTTGATGCTCGCGGCAGAAGCCAAAGGACTGGCCAGCGGACCGATGATCGGATTCGATGCCGAGGGCGTGCGGCGCGAGTTCCAGATTCCAGATCGCTATGTGCCGGTCATGCTGCTACCGGTCGGTTATGCAACCGAAGGAAACTGGAAGCGCAAACCGCGCTTTGCGTTGAACGACGTACTGTTTCTTGGTAGCGGCCAAGACTTGCCAGCTTGAATAACATCACTCCTCGATGCGGAGGTATTTGGTGGTGGGTTGGAACGTCACGCCGTCAATGCGCTGCTCCGGCAGTTGCACCGGATACAAACGGACGTTGCTGACGCGATTGCGCTGCCGCTGGAGCGACACGTAGAGCCAGTATTGCTGCTTCACGGCGTCGCTCTTGCCCTTGTCATAGCCGGCGGCGTAAGCCTTTTGGGTTTCCTTCCTGGCGAGGTAGTGCATTCCCTCGCTCAATAGCACGCCCCCGGCTGCACCGGCTGCTGTGGCGATGGGATTCCCGTCTGACAACTCGTGGCCGAGATACGCGCCGCCCGCGCCGAGCACGGTGTCACCGATTGGACGGGTGGCCGCACAACCTGCGAACAAGCCGATAATGACAGCCAGCGCGGCAATGCGGGTGAAGGTGAACAATGTGTTTTTCATAAGCGTGATGTAGTGGTTTCCGCGGCCGGTGACGAACGGCGGTTGGCGTGGGTGATGATGCCCTCGACGATGCTGGTGCTGGCCTTCAACTCACGGGCGCGTTTGTCGAAGTGCTCCCCGCTCGAAGAAGAGCAATAGAGCATCTCCGGCGAGGCGACGTTGTGGACGGTACCGCAGAGATTGCGGGTCGAGTCGGTGTGGAGATACGTGAACGGTGAATACTTCTGCCCCGTTTGATGGTCGGGCAGCGGGTAATTCATGATCGCGTGCTGGGTGACTTCTGGCAGCGCGATGTCGCGGCCCATGTCATCAAGGTCAGCCCGATCATTCTGCCGCATGATGTAGAACTGGCGGCTGTTGCCGAACACTGCTGAACGAATGCGCGACTGCTTGAATCGCGCATACTGCTGCACGATGGAAATGTTCCAGCAGTTGAACTTCCGAAGTTGCGCGTAACTTTCCTGCACGATCTCCTGGCCGCCGGGGATGTCGAGGAAGCGGGCGACTTCCTCATAGACGTTCCGTTTCCGCACCGCGCGCGGCAACGTCATGATGTGCTTGCGCGCATGGTTCGTGATGAGGAATCCCGCCGCTGATTTGAGTTCCTTCGCGCTCTCCGGGATGTAGCCCAACTCGAAATGCGCAATCTTGCCGGTGAGTGACAGATTGCTCGTGCCGTCGAACAGGCAGCCGTAGTTGCCGTCACGGCACCACGGCAGGAGCAGCGTGGCGATTTCCATGATTTGGTCGCGCTCCGCGCCCATTGGGTCGAGCATCATCAACTCTTGCAGCATCCGATGCGTGGGAAACTCCTCCGGCGCGAAGTAGGCGAAGGCGAGATTGCGGACTTCCTTGCTGGTGCGGGGTTCTTTGAGAAACTTCAGCGCGGCAGCTTCGTCGATTTGACGCTGGTAGTTCTCGGCCTCGTCGGGGTGGCTGGCCCTCCAGTCGCGGAAGTCCGCAAAAGTTTCGAGCGTGGTGGCTCCGGGCGGCATCCGTTCCGCCCGGAACTGCTGCAACGCCATCGCGTGGCGGGCAATCGCGAGAAGCTGGTCATGGCGCTTCTTCTGCCAATCCTGGAAAGCATCCTCGTAGAGCAGGTTGATGTATTTGGCGATCTGCGCCTGCCGGAGCATCTGCTTGTCCTCCTGGGCACTCGTGCCAATCATGCGCGCGGCAAGGGCGGTCGCGGCGGAGAGATGGTCCGGCGTGAGGGGCAGACCTTTCGTGTCGAGGTAATTGATCGTCAGGTCGCCGTCGGGATGGATGATGATGGGTCGCGCGTCTTCATCGACCGTCTGCGTGTAGATACCGTAGCTCAACCCCTCCTCGATGATGACGGTGTAGCCGAAGTAACCCTCGGTCTGCGTGAGCAGGTCGCAGACGGTGACGGACTTGCCTGCGCCCGACATGCCGAGCAAAACAGCGTGTTGCGGAGAAGCGTTGCCGTCCCCGCCGGAGAACGTCTCGACGCCGATGAGGTTACTGGCCGGTCCATCGTAAATCGCCTCGGCGGTGGCGAGATGTCCGGTGAAGGTGCTGGTCACCGGGAGCATGTCAGCCAGGTAACGATGTTCGGAGTAGAGCTTGCGATGCTCGTAGCGGCCCCAGGTCCAGCCCGGCCAGGTCTGGAAGAACAGATTCTTCGACGTGCTCGGCAGGTTGCTCTCGAAATACTGCGCCGAGTTCATCGAGTTCACGGCGTTCTTGATGGCACCCGACTTTGCGTTCAGCCCGTCGCGGGTTTTGTCCCACACTCGAATCACGAGCATCGCATTGAACGGAATGGTCTGCCCTTGCATCAGCGCGTGAATCTTCTTCTGCTTCTTCTCCATCACGGTGAGCAGGGAAATCTTCTTCTCGCTGGCGTAGTCGCCCGCAACGCGGTCGTGCTCCTTTTCCTCCTTGTTGATTTCCTTCGAGACCGGCAACGGGTCCACGTTGACGGTAATGGTGTAGTCGAGAAGGCGCAGATTCGTGAGCCGCTGAATGATTCCGGGATAGGTGGTGCGCGGCCAGCGGGTCAGAACAATGAGCGAGTGATAGTGGCCATCGAGGAAGAATCCGAAATCCGACTGCCCGTTGCCTTCGCTGTGCCAGCAATTTTCCTGCAACGACAGTTCGGGCGAGAAGCCGTCTGCCGCATCGTACTCAAATCGGTCGTTCAGAGACGGATTGAGGAACCGCTTGTAGTCGCGATAGTGGTCGAGGTCCGACATGGGCAGAACTCGTGTGCCGGCGGACGCAAAGATTTCGATGAGCAGCCGGTGAACGTGCTCGAACTCCGATTGGAGTTGGTCGAGCAAGACGGAGTAGTAGTCGCGTCGGGCAGCGGCGGTTTGAAATGACTTTGGCGTATTCTCCAACGTGCGGGAGATGTAGAGGATGACGCGCTGCCGCCGCAGCTTGCGCTCCGACATGGCCGACCAGTAGCGGGAGAAGCGCTCGTTGCGCGCCCGTTTCGTCCAGACGTTCGTGAACCGCTCCGTCTCCTGCTGGTAGCGCAGCAATTCCCCCTTGTAGTCGGAATCGCAGAAGTACTGAACCTGGAGGCGCTGGTTCTCGTTGAGGGACGCGAGCAGGAGACAGAGCTGGTCCTGAAAGGCGTTGAGGTCGGCGACGGGCGAGTTCGTCAGATCGGGAGCCTCGAAGACGAAGCCTTTCGAGACATAGCCGCCGCGCCGCAGATGATTGAAGACGATCAGATCGCGGATGAAGTAACCGTTGGGTGCGCGTTCAGACATGGCTCAGATGCGGATGGGTTTCACGACGACGGTTTCGGGCGACTGGCGCTTACGGAGTTTCTCGGTGAGGCGTTCGACCTTTTCCAAATCGCTGACCATCCGTTGCACGGTGCGGGCTTTGCCAACTTCGTTCGTTGCGATGTATGCCTCGCGCGTGTGGCTCAACGCGCGCTCCATGTGCGCGCGAGCGGTTGGGTCGAGGTCGTGGCGGTGAAGGTTCTCCCGCAATGCACTCTCGGCATCGTTGAGTTGGGCGAGAATCAAGCGGCTCATGGCTCACTTCTCCGCAAGGGGGTGTTTGGCGAACGCCGGTTGCCGCAGTTCAGGACCGAAGCCTTTTCCCGACAGGATGTATTCGAGGCAATCGCGGTCGTAGCCGGGCGGTTTGCCCTGCCGCAGCCCGAAGATGTAGGCCAGACAGAGCAGCACCGGCACGACCGCGAAGCCAAACGAAGTCATCAATCCCGCCTTGAAGCCGACGATGAGCACGAAGAACAGAATGATGCCCGCGCCAATCCCGCCGACCACCCACCAGAAAAGATTCCCTTCGAGACCCCAAGTGCGGCCTTTGGAGTCGGAGGCCGCGTTGGTGTCGGTCAGGCGAAGGTCGGTCTTCATGGTGGATGAATCGGCGGGTGACATTGCGCAGAGGGATGCTCAGAAGTTGCCGACGCCGACGGAACTGTTCCCGTCGAGGCCGAAGATTTTGAAGAAGGCGAAGATGACGGCAGGGGCGGCAGCGATGATGGCACCGCCGATGATGGACATCTTGCCCTGGTCCACGTCACCGCGCCGGATGGCGAACCCGCCCGCGATGACGGCGGCGATGCCGAGGACGAACCCGAACATCATGATCACGGCGAGCGTGTTGCTGATGCCGGTCTTGAGTTCGGTCGAGTTGAATGCCTGCGCGAAGAGCGACGGCGTGTTGAGGGCGAGCATCGCCAGGACGAGTCCGAAGGTGCGGACCCGGGTGAGCGTGCGGGGAGTGAACTTGGTTTTGATCTTCATAGGCGTTGATGATGTTGTTTCGTTTCTCGGACCAGCGGTTCTCCGCCAATCACGGACGACAGCTAATCACCAACGCGCCTCGCGAAGATGTATGTGATACACAAAATGCAGGTAAGTCCGTGGTAATGGAAAGGGCATGAACACGGTCCTGGACGCAACGAAACTCACCAAACTCCACGAACTGGACTCACTGCTACCGCGCGAAATCCGCGGTCAGTCCCACGCCTTGCCGCGCATCATCTCCACGCTGAAGCGCGGCGAACTTGGCTTGTGCAAACCGGGAAGGCCGCGTGGAAGTTTTCTACTGCTCGGCCCGACAGGTGTTGGGAAGACCGAAGTGACCGTGGTGTTCACCAACCATCTGTTCGGGACGGGACGGTTGTTTCGTTTCGACATGTCGGAGTTTCAGAATCAAGAGGCACTCGGACTCCTGCTCGGCGCGAAGCTGGGCGAGCGCGGTTTCTTCGGAGCAATCCGGGAGAACGCCAGCGAAGGCACACTGCTTTTCGATGAAATCGAAAAGGGGCATCCGCGCATCATGGATTTGTTTCTCCAACTGCTCGACGCCGCGCGAATCACGATTGCGACTGGCGAGACGCTGGACTTCTCCGGCTTCTACATCGTGATGACCACGAACATCGGTTCCGCCGAACTGATGAGTCTTCAGCATTCGAGCGAAGCGACGCTCGAACGCCACGTCTTGACTCGCGCGCAACAGGCCCTTCGCCCGGAAGTGTTCGCGCGCATATCAGAGAAGCTCGTGTTTCATCGCCTGAGCTACGAGCACCAGTTGGAGATCGCGCAGAAGTTCATCGCGCGGGAAGTGGAGTTCCTCACGAGCCGGGGCCACACTCTGCAACTCGACGGGAGCGTATTGCCGTTCCTCGTGCGAAAAGGGTTTCACCCGAAGCTTGGCGCGCGTCCGATGCGCGATGCGGTGGAAAAACTCGTTGGCGACGCCGTCGCGGAGTGCCTGCTCGCCGGTCGTCAATCAGGCGGCGTGCTGGTGGTGGACGACACGCGCGATTGCCTCGCCGTGCGCTGAACTACTCCAGCGAGAGGTAGAGGTGGGTTTCGCCGATGTCGCGGTCAGGCTGAACCACGCCGAGCGAACGTCGGCGGAGCATCGCACACACCTTGCGGATGCAACCGCGCACGGCTTTTGATCTCGGCAGGCGGACGAGCAACCCGTCCGCGAATTCGTTCCCCCGATTGTCCCGGTAGATGCCGGGCACGATCACTTCGGGGGTGCCCGCAGCGTAAAGGGATTCAATGAAGGCGACGGCGCTCCGTTCCGAGCGAAAGCGTCCCAATGAGCGCGACCGCTTTGCGTTGGCGCCGCTGCTGAACCACGAGCGAGCCTCTTTCTGCCCCGGCTTCTCTAAAACGCCATCAACGAAAGTCTGATGAATGTGCCGCCGAGTCTTCTGTGATTTCTTCGGAAGACGTGCCGGCTTCTCTGCGTAGCTCGGAAGCGATTCGTCCTTGGCGGCAGCCTTGGCGTATCTGTCTGGCGTTACCTGTCTGCCGTTCAGGTAGAACCGCTCGGAGATGAGCGTCCCGTCGCGAAGCCAGATTCGGTTCCGACCGCAGAACTGCCCGCCGACGGTCGAAACCTCAATCTTGAGTTGCCCGTTGTCGTGCCATTCGCGCTGAACGCCGGTCCCCTGGCGCATTACGAACTCGCCCAGCAACTTGCCCGCCTCGTCCCATTGGCGGCAGCGACCGTGGAGAAGACCGTTCTTGAAGTGCTGCTCGGTGGCGAGGATACCATTGGGGTGCCAGGTCCGTGCGACCCCATGCCTGCGACCCCGTTGGACGGGCGACTTCTGGCGAAGTTGACCGTTGCGGAAACGACTTTGTTGGACGGTGGCGCTCACAGGCGTCCGTTACTGCTTAAACCGCCCCCACCTTCCGAAAACAATCCATTACCGATTCGTTGGACGGAGCACAACGCTGAGTTATGCACAAAAAGAAAAGAAGGGGCGCGAACTCAACGCGCACCCACGAGAGGCACCGCGAAGCGCCTTTGAGAGAAGCACGCCAAGCCGCGCCCGATTGGGCGCGTGCTTCGGCGGCTCTCTCGTCCTTCAATGAAAGTTCGCGGTTTTCTCGTGGACCGAGCCGTTGCGACGCAAAATATGGTTTGTTTGTTACATCATCACAGTGCTGCCACTGGCAGCGATACGAAGTTTACCGACACTCTCCTTCGACAGCAAGGGCGCTGCGTCGGGCCAAAAATGGGGCAATTGCGTGCATTGCGATACGAAAGATGACTCAGATCAGAACCACCGCCGCAACTTGGAGAACCAAGCCGCCGTTTTCCCATCCGGTTCGAGTGGCGGAAGCGTCACGCGGCGGAAGCCGCGTTCGCAGTGGACAAGGACGCACTCGTGGTCGCGAAGGTTGCGGAGTTGGTGGGGCTTCAGTTTGTGTTCCTCGGTCTCGGAGTAGTTCACGTTCCGCTTGCCGGCGCTGAAGCCCCATGATCGTTTTACTACGCGCTTCTTGCCGATGAAGTCGGCGGCTTGAATGGCGTCGCCTTCATCGGCAGCGCGAAAGATGAGGCGGTTGCGAAGATTCAGCGTGAGGACTTTCGATTTGTCTGTGCCGAGTGGCGGGATGAGCGAAGTCGTGGACTGCGCGGCGGCAACGACGGTCGCGCCGGCCTCGCGAATCACGTCCACGCAGTTGTAATCACTTGTGCCGTCCTCGCTGGCGGTCATGAACCGCTGCGCCTCGTCGGCCCAGAGGATGAGCAGGTTGTCGCGGGCGCGCTCGGACTTGGCCTTGTCGAATCGCCGCAGGGCGTGGTTGTAGTAGAGCAGCTTCAAGAACGTATTCACGTACCGCCGCTCGGTCTGGAACTTCTGCGGCATGGTGGTGAGGATGATCTTGCCCTGGTCAATCGCCGCGAAGTCGAAGGAGCTTTCGCCGGTGCAGAACACCTCGGCGATTTCCGGCGTGAGGAAGTATTGGAGATAATTTCCGATGGTTTCGCGAACGCCGCCAAGTTGTTCGTCGGGCTGGTTGAGGAAGCGATTCAAGAAATGCGCGCGGACGGCGGCGCGGCGTGGCGTTTCCAGCAGATCCGCGAGGTCTTCGGTCGTTTCCTCAAGCTGGTCGCGATTGGACAGCAGCTCGAACGCGCCGAGCAGAGTCACAGGGCGCTTCATCTCGTAGAGCAATTCGAGCGCGTGGGCGATGTGCGTCTGCGCCTGGCTCTTGAAAAAGCCCTTATCGCCGCCCTGGCCGAGACTCGTCGCGGTGTCCACGACGAACTTGGCGTAGGTCGTGAAGGGGATGGTGCGATCACCGGTGAGGTTGTAGCGATGGGCAGGAATCCAGTGCGGGTCAGCGTCGTCTTCGCGGATTTGCAGGTGAATCAAGTCCGACTCGCGCCCGTAGTGGCGGGCCATCGCCGCCAGCGTTTCCCAATAGACACCTTTCTCGTCAATGCACAGGCCGCCCCAGCGCGGCTCGTTCTGGAAGACTTGATGAGCAATCTGGTTGATGCCGGAACTGGTCTTGCCCGAACCCGTGTCCCCGGTGATGAGCCAGCCGCGACAGAACTGATTGCGCTTCCAGACCAAGCTGCCGAGTCGTGCGACCATGCGAGGTTTTCCGCGCGGAATGAACAGCAGCCATAGTGCGACCATAGCCAGAAAGGCAGCGCCAGCAACGAGCAGCACTCGTTGGTGTGCGGCCAGGAATTGCAGATCGGGCGGAAGGCTGATTGGACCGAACGGAAGAAGTTTCACAGCCATGCCCTTCCCAGCAGATAACCGGCGAGTCCGCCTGCCAGCGCGGCCAGCCACGCGGCGGTGCGCGTGACCATCGCTTTCGGCCGTCCGCCCGGCTGATGCTTCAGTTGTTCGACCAGAGCGGAGCCGTGTTGTTGAATGGAGCGAGATGCTTCGATGAGCTTCGTGATGTCGCCTCGGAACTGCTCGAAGGAAGGAAGCTCGCGGCGGCGAAGGTCGTCCCAATGCCGCTGGTGGATGCGAAACAGGTCAAGCAGCAGGAGAACCGCATCGTCCTCGCGCAAGCGGTGGCGCTCCCGCCAATCGGCCACAGCGCGCTCGAATTCATCCTCGAAGTTGGGAGTATCCATGCGGGCCTCACTTCGCGGACAGGAGCAGTGCTGCGGCGGAATCCAGTTCCCCATAAAGCCGACGCTGCCAAGTCAGCAACCGCTGACGGTCGAGCAGACTGAACGCGGGATGCTTCGTCGCGGCGGTGACGGTCACGTTCTCGCGGTTCAGCGCTTCCACCAGCCAGTCTTGCATTCGGGGCATCGTGAGTTCACGCCCGGCGAGTTCGACCTTGAGCCGTTCGCGCACCTCCGCCGACTCGAACAACGCGAAACTGTCGCTGTGCGCAGCATTGCGGACCACGACGTAGCCGCACGTCTTGCCAAGCTGGTCGCTCACGCGCTGAACCTGGTCCACGCTGTCCATCTCATGATTCACCGGCATGACGAGAGTGAGCGACGCGCCGAGGGCTGAGAGCACGGCGGCCAGGTCCACTTCAGCGAAGTAGTCGAGGAACAGGTCGGTCGAGGCTGCACGGCAATCCACCACCACGAGGTTTGATTTCTCCAGCGCCGCGAAGATGGAATCGAGTTCCCGGCGGCTGGCAAGGTCGAGGAATCGCGCCTCGGGATGAAACCGCTTCAAAGTCGAGTTCTCGTTGTCGCTGTCGATGGCGACATGACCGATGCCCTTGTCCTTGAGGAACTGGACGAAGTTGACGGCGAAGAAGCTCTTGCCGACGCCGCCCTTGCCGTTGATGACGAGATCGAGACGCTTGTTCATGCGGGTTTCGGGTTGAGCATTCGGACTTGGGCAATGCGCGGTCCGCGTGCCCGCGCAGCCAGCGTCTCCGCGCCGCCGGAGTCATTCGCTGTGTCGGTGTCAGCCGACGGCGGCTCGGACGAAGGCAGAGGCGCATGGCCGTTTCCATTGTTCGGCGTGGGCGCGGGCGGACGCTTTCGATTTGGTCGCCGTTTCGGTCGAACGATTTCACCGAGTACTTCATGGCAGAACGCGGCGACAGCCGTTTTGCTGATGGGGAGACAATGCTGCGTCAGCAATTCGGCAATCGCCCGGTAGGAGGCGCGCTTCTGCCGAAGCTCGACGATGACTTCCCTTGCCGGGGACAGTTCCTGGAACTTCTGTGGCCGGCGCGGCGTGAATTCCGCGACCGCCTGCCGGACGGTGGTTGGGTCAAATGAGGACATACTCGGATGTTCCGGGATCGTGGTGTTGCCGACACCGTGGGCGTTGCGAGGCGGGTTTGCGTCCGCTGAGTGAATGTGGAGATGCCACAGCGTCGGCCAGTGCGCGGACAATGCCTGCTCGCGGACATTCTGCGGACTGTGCGCGGACATTCCGCGGCTGCGGGCAAGTTGCAGATGCGCCCTGCCGATGGATGTGGACTGACTGCGGACATGGACGTTCCATTGGAAATGCCACGGCGATGGATAGTTTGCTGCTATGCCGCGGTCGCGGATGCGGCGCGGACACGGCCGAATCAAGGACGATTCCGTGGCTGGCCCAATGCGCTTCCGCGCTTCCATTGCGCGGACATTCCGCGCGTGCTCCGCGACTGGTTCGCGGACGCGAAAACCTAACGAAAGTTAGGGGTAGGGCGTGCCCTGTGTTAAACGGGATTTCCATAGCGGCGGGTCTGAGTCTGCGGCTGACTGAGTTCCTGTGCCCATCGGCGTAGTTCCGCGACGCTTTCCTCGATGCTCGCAAGCCGTTCGACGATGCGGCTCTTGGTCAGGCGAAGGTGGCGTTCCTGGGAAGTTTCCGGTGCGCTCTTGCGAGCCTCATCGCTGTCAGCGGCATCAATGGATTGGCGCAAGGAATCCAGAACTCGGATGGTAGCAGCAATCTCGCGTTGGGTGGGTTGAATCATGGCGGTGTCCTTTCAAACTCGAACGCCGCGCGACTTCTTGTGCGCGAGTTCCTGCCGGTGGCCGGGCCGTCGTTGAGGCAGCCATTGCGCGCGGTTCACCTGTTCGCGGCTGATGGGATGCGCCCACGGTTCGCCGAAACCAAGTCGTGCGGCGGCTTCTTCGGCGGCGAGTTTGGTCGGTGCTTCAACGACGGTGCGCAACGGATCGTCCACGGTGCGAGCGAATTCCCGGTCGGTGTGGTAGATGCCCCAGAGCTTGCTGGCATCGGTTGCGGTCTCTTTCATGCCCGCAGTCAAACAGGAAGCCGTCCTGCGAAGATGTATCACATACACAAAATGCGCGGACAGTCCGGGTAGTGTCCGGGGCGTGGTCACGGCGAAGACGCAATACAGCCTCGCGAACGCGAAGGGTTACTTCGAGGAACACCTGTGCGTTGGTGATTATTATGACGAAGGCCAGCGAGTGTCCGGCGAATGGTTCGGTGTGGGCGCGCAGCGGTTGGGGTTGTCCGGGAAAGTCCGCGCCGAGGAATTCCTGCGGCTCTGCGAGAACCAACATCCGGGGACGGGCGAGAAGCTGACACAACGGCTCAAGACAACTCGGCGTGAGGGTGAGGACATCGCGGCAAATCGGCGGATATTCTACGACTTCACGTTCTCGCCGCCGAAGTCCGTTTCGCTGGTGGCCCTGGTCGCGGGCGATGAGCGGATTCTGGACGCTCATGCGCGGGCGGTCCGGTCAGCGTTGAAGGAGTTTGAGGCGTTTGCCGCGACTCGTGTCCGCGCGAAGAATTCTGTTTGCGACCGGATGACGGGCAACTTCGTCGCCTCCCTGTTCACGCATGACACGTCGCGCTCTCTCGATCCGCACGTCCACACGCATTGCATCGTTTTCAACGCGACGTTTGATCCGAAGGAGAAGCGTTGGAAGGCGCTTCAGAATCACGAATTGCTGCGGGCACGGAAGTTTGCTGAGAACGCTTACTACCACGAACTCGCGCGGGAGCTTCGCAGCTTCGGTTATGGCATCCGCAATCGTGCGCGTGGAGATTTCCAAATCGTGGGCGTTTCGGATGAACTCTGCGACCGATTCTCGAAACGGCACGCGGAGATTGATGGGGCGCTGGAGAAGTTGCTTCGGGAGAAGCCGGAGCTTGGTCAGGGCAATCTGAAAGACCTTCGTGAGAACCTGGCGACGGCCGAACGTGCGCGGAAACAGAAAGACCTAAAGCGGGACGAACTGAGGACTTTGTGGGACGCTCAGTTGACGCGCGAGGAACGCCGGACGCTCGGAACGCTTCAGCGGCAGTCCGTGCCACGTCCCTCGGATGCCAGCCGGGTGTCCCTGCGCGAAGCAGTGGAGTGGGCGGAGGAGCACTTGTTTGACCGACGCTCGGTCGTTCCAGAATGCCAGGTCTGGCAGGAGGCTCTCGGTCGGGCGCGCGGCGGTGATTTCCCACTTTCCGAACTCAAGGGCCTAACGGATCGGCGAGGTTACATTCGTGATGAAGCTCGTCCTGGGGAAGTGACGATGCGCGACGTGTTGCTGCGCGAATGGGAAATCGTCCGCATCGCTAAAGACGGCGTTGGGGAAAGAAGTCCGCTCGTTGAAGGGACAATTCGAGTCAATCCAAAGCTGGATGAGGATCAGAGAATCGCCCTCGAAGCGCTGTTGGGTTCGACGAATCTCGTCTCGGTCTTTCGCGGCGGTGCGGGCACGGGCAAGAGTTTCGTTCTCCGCGAACTGGTCGCGGAGATTCGCAAGGGTAAAAGGAGCGCCGTAGTGCTCGCCCCTCAACGTCAGCAAGTCGTGGACATGGAGAAGACGGGATTCCCGTCGCCGCAAACGGTCAGCAGTTTTCTGAAACGAGGCGAACTTGCCCAGGGCGCTGTCGTGCTGGTGGACGAGGCCGGCCAGATTGGCGGGCGGCAAATGCTCGAACTGATGCGGCTCGTGCGCGAGCGGAAGGGCCGGTTGATTCTGTCCGGCGACACGCGGCAGCACGGGCCAGTCGAGGCTTCGGATGCACTCGTCGCCATCGAGCGTCATGCCGGCGTGAAACCGGTCGAATTGCATCGCATCCGTCGCCAAGACCCGGCGCTGGCTCGGGACAACGAAGAACGCGCCCGAATTGAAGGCTACCGCGCCGCCGTCGAGGCTGCCGCGAGCGGGGACTTGCCGAAGTCATTCGAGCGATTGGAGGCCATCGGCGCGATGATTCCCTGCGGCCTCGGTGAACAAGCGGACAAGTTGGCCGACGAGTTTCTGCGGCTGACAACGGGCGGCGCTTCCACCGTCGTCGTGTCGCAGACATGGAGCGAAGTCCATCGCGTGAACTTAAAAGTGCGCGATGCGCTAAAATCGAAAGGGTTGCTCGGCGCGAACGACACGCCAATTCAGGTCTTGGACAAACTGGACTTAACGAACGCGCAAAAGCGAGACGAGCGGTTCTATCCACCCGAAGCTGTGCTTGTCTTCAATCAGAAGGTGCGGGATGCCGAGCCGGGCGCGAAAGGCAAACTCGCTGGCATTCTCAAGTCAGGCTTGCTGGTCGAGGTCGGCGGCAAGTTCATTTCCGTCTCGAACCGGCTGCTGGACCGAATCTCCGTTTGCTTGGAACGGGAGATTCAGGTTTCGCCCGGCGACCGGCTGCATCTGAAGGCCAACCGCAAGCTCGCTTCTGGTCCGCGCGTGACGAACGGCGAACTGGTCACGGTGAAGTCAGTCCGACCTGATGGCGGAGTCGAGTTGACCGACGGTCGAGTGCTGGATGCGAGCTTTCGAGAGTTTCTGCCCGGCTACGCCGTCACCTCCTACGGCTCGCAGGGCAAGACGGTGGATTACGTTTTGTTCTCCGACTCGACAATCAAGGCAGCGACGAACGCGCAGCAATGGTATGTTTCCATCTCGCGCGGTCGTCGCGGCATCCGCATCTTCACGCCGGACAAGGAACAGCTTCGCGAGAACATCCTGCGCTCCGGTCATCGCCCGCTGGCACTCGAACTGGCCAGCGGGATGCGCCCACTGAACGAATCGCCACTTTGGCGGCGACTCCAAGGACGACTTCTGCGCTTCGGACGCAGGGCTGTCGCGAATCTGCGCCGCGTAAATTTCCTCCGTCCACGAACACAACCAACCACCTCACACCATGAGCACCAAAGCACCCGAATGTTGGGCGAGTGACGCCTCCGCCAAGTTGCTTCGCATCGAAGTCAGCCCGGAGAAATCGCTCCTCTTGAAATACGACCAACTCATCCACGCCGAGTTCGACAACACCGAAAAGGAGCAGCGGCTTCGCCTAGTTTTTGCCACACACGAGGTCGTCATTCGCGGCCACGCCCTGCGGCGGATCGAAACTGCGTTGCAGCGATTGGAACTTTCCTACCTCGTGGCCGTGTCTGCCACCTATCGCGCCACACTTGCAGACGGGCAACCTGTGGTCCGGGCGATTGTCGTAACCGAAGTTAAAGACGTTCAGAATGGCGCGAATCACCGCCCGGAGTGAAAGCGTGTGGCATTCGGTTGCCTGGCGGACGGGTTTTTGGCGTGCGACCGCTCGCCCGCAGCACAAGGGGTCCGAATAAAGCGGATTGTCGGCGATGCCCTGCCTCCGTTACGATTCGCCGCACATCACGCATGGATATTTTCCAGGTTCACCGGCAGGTCATCGACGACTACGCGAGTTACATCCGTAGCTTCGTTGCCATCGCCGATGAAGAACTCAAGTCGAAGGTGGAGCAGCACTTGCGGGATGGACACCTCTGGCCCGAACCGCTGCTGGCATTCAACCCTTCGTTTGCAACGGCGGGCCGGGCAGAGAACCTTGCGGTGTCGGGCGCGATTGCAACCCCTTTGGGAGACGCCTTGCACGGCTACGAACTGTTCGAGCACCAGTTGCGCGCCATCCGGTTGGGCGTTGCAAACAAGGATTTCGTGGTCACGAGCGGCACCGGGTCTGGCAAGTCGTTGACCTACATTGGCAGCATCTTCGACCACCTGTTCCGCCACGGAACGGTCGGCGGCGTCACGGCGGTTGTCGTTTATCCCCTCAATGCGCTCATCAACTCCCAAGATGATGAACTCAGTGCGGTCGCCGCAAGATTCACCAACCGAACTGGCAAGGAACTTCCCTTTCGCTGGGCGAAGTACACCGGTCAGGAGCGAAAGGAGGAAAAGGAGCAAATTCGCAGCAATCCGCCGGACATCCTGCTCACAAACTACATGATGCTGGAGTTGCTCCTGACCCGGAGCGGAGAGAATGAACAAAAGCTCCGCGAGTCAGTCTTTGCCAATCTCCGATATTTGGTTTTCGATGAACTTCACACCTATCGCGGCCGCCAAGGCGCGGACATCGCCATGCTCATCCGCCGCCTGCGGGCGCAGAGCCGCAATTCGATAACCTGCATCGGCACATCCGCGACGATGGTCAGTGGCGGAACACTTACCGACCAGCGCGCGCGAGTGGCTGAAGTCGCGACCAAGTTATTTGGAAAGGAGCTTCCGCCCGATCAGGTTGTCGGCGAGAAGCTGGTACGGTCGTTCGAGTGGGATGGAGCGTTGCCGGACAAACCCGGCCTTGCCGCCGCTGTCCAAAGCGATGTCAACGAAGCTGCCGGATTGGAGGCACTGCGGAATCACCCTACCGGCGTTTGGCTGGAAAACCGGGTCGCGTTGGAGGAGCGCGAGGGCGAATTGATCCGTGGCCGGCCCATTCGATTCAGCGAAGTGGTTGACCTGCTCAGTGGTGATTCCGGAGTCGAGGCTTCGCGCTGCAAGGCTCACCTCGAATCGTTGCTCCGTTGGATTGCTCGCGTGAACCTGGCTCATGCCAATCAGAAGCCCCGTATCAGCGTCCTGCCGTTCAAGCTGCACCAGTTCCTGGCGCAAACGGGCGCGGTCTATACCACTCTTGAATCTGAACCTGAGCGTCGGTCCATCACGCTGTCGCCCGCGCGCTACGTCGAGCATTCAGAGGATCAGCGCCGGCTGTTTCCGAACGTCTTCAGTCGCATCTCGGGCCACGCTTATATTTGTGTGCGCAGGAATCCAGAGTCCGGCTTCCTCGAACCACGCGAATTCCGCGACATCACCGAGAACGATGGGCAACCAAACCTGAACGACGGCTATGTCATCGTCGGAGATGACGTGTGGAATCCCGCTGAAGACCTCTCTTCATTGCCTGACGCGTGGGTCGAGCGAGATGGCCAGAATCGTTGGCGACCCCGGCGGGAGTATCGCGACTGGCTGCCTTCGCAAATTTTCTTCGACGAAGCCGGCGCATATTCGGAGTCTCAAGCCAAGCGGTATCAAGGATGGTTCATGCCGGCGCCTCTGCTGTTCGATCCAACAGCGGGTGTGTTCTTCGACCGCCAGACCAAGGAAGGTACGAAATTGATGCAGTTGGGGTACGAAGGCCGGAGCACTTCGACAACAATCACCGCCTTCTCAATTCTTCGACGGCTCACAGAAATCGGATTCCGGTTTGAAGATGTGAAGCTGCTCAGTTTCACCGACAATCGGCAGGACGCGGCCCTGCAAGCCGGCCACTTCAATGACTTCATCGCCGTCGTTCATTTGCGCAGCGGGCTACGGCTGGCCCTCGAACGCGCGCCGCACCAGACTCTGACCTTTAAGAATCTTGGCGAAGCCATCCAGCAGGCATTGAACCTTCCATTGCTGGAATACGCGAACCGTGACACGGAGCCGGAGTTCGCCCATGCGCGACGCAAGTACGACGACGCGCTGCAAAAGTATCTTGTCCATCGGGCGCTTTACGATTTGCGGCGTGGCTGGCGCGTTGTTCTGCCGAACCTTGAGCAGTGCGCCCTGCTGCGGGTGGATTACGTTCAACTCGATGAGGTCGCCGGCAATCAACAGGCATGGGCCGGTGTGCCGGTGCTCAATAGTCTTGTGCCAGCGAAGCGCGCTGAAGTTCTTCGCCACGTCTTGGACTTCTTCCGATTGGAATTCGCGCTGTTCAGCGAGAATTACCTCACTGACCGAATCCGCGGTGAGCACGAAAAGGAAATCCGTGAACGATTGAAG
>Ga0315912_10002346_pt1 | contig 20471 bp, 17 predicted proteins | sample VfabasoilMG_FD_204469 | JGI IMG/M metagenome (GOLD analysis project Ga0315912, IMG submission 204469) | Garden soil microbial communities collected in Santa Monica, California, United States - V. faba soil | ecosystem: Environmental > Terrestrial > Soil > Garden | place: USA: California...
GCGCCCATCGCGACCGTGCCCTCGAAGCAGTTGGCCGTGCCGTAGCCGATGAAGTCAACGATGGCCGCATCGGCCGGACAGGCGCCGGAGCGCGCCGTGGCGGTGCTCGCGAGCAGCACCTTCCCGTTGGCCGCGGCCATGTTGAAGGTGCCCGTGACGTCGGCCGGCGGCAGCAGAGCGCCGACAGCAGCCTGGGAGGCCTCCTGCACGAGCAGGTAGTGGCCGGGCTGCAACGTGCCGGACAGGGCCGTCACTTGCCAGCTGGTGCCCGCCGTCGCCGCGTACTGAACCGACCAACCCGCAAGGTTCACGGGCGTCGAGCCGAGGTTGAAGAGCTCGATGAAGTCGTTGCGATAGGTGGCGCCAGCGTTGCCGCCGCCGCCGTAGACCTGACTGATGACGATCGTGCTCGACGCGGCGTGAGCGCGCCGTTCGGCGCCCACGAGCACGACGAAGACGGCGAGCACCGCCAGGAACGATCGAACGAGCAACTCGCGAAGCCGGGGCTGACGCATGGCCCGGGATGCTGTGCGCACGCGGGTGGCGGCTGAATGACGAGTGCGTACCGATGTGGCCTACGCTTCGGTGACTCTGATGCTAGCGTGGCGCCGCGTGGCTTTGGCACGGTGCTCTCTCGCATGCGCGGCTGTCGTGCTCGGGTTGGCGCGCTCCGCGGGAGCCCAGGCGGGCGCGTTCACCGTACCCGCGGAGTGCGGCAGCGAGACGGAGCTTCGGACCGGGCTTTCTGGCCTGCTCGGTGCCGAAGCGGGACGCGCCTGGCCGTCGGCGCTAATCATCGCCCGCGACGACGTTGGGTATCGTTTGCGGATCGAGGTCGCGGGCGAGACGCGCGAGCTCACCCATGCCGACTGCCGGGTGCTCTTTCGGAGCGCGGTCGTCATCGCAGCGGCTGCCGTCGATCCGACGTTGCGGACCGGGGCGCCGACACCCGCAGGGTCGGCTCCGGCTTCCCAGCCCCCAGCACCCGCGACGAAGGCGGAAAACGAGCGGAAGCCCGGGGCGCCGCGGCCTTCCCATGACGAACCGAAGGTGGAGGGCCACCTGGGGGCTGGCGCGGGCCTGGCGCTCGGCGTGCTGCCCGGGGCGACCGCCGCGCTCGAGATCCGCGGGGGCGCCGCCCTGGGCCGCTTCGGCCTGTCGCTGTCAGGCGACTTCTACCTTCCGAAATCCGTCGAGTCCGAGGGACGCAGTGCCAAGATCCTCGGTGCCGGTGGGCGATTTGCCGCGTCGTATGCGGTCGTGCCCGCGTTCGGCGTCGCCCTGGGGCTCGAGGCTGACTGGCTGGTCGGGAACGGACGTGCTGGGATTGCGGTACCCGACGAGGACTCCGCATGGGCCCTGGCCCCTACCCTCGAGCTCACCCTGATCCCGCTGCGGACGAAGAAAATGTCGCTGGAGCTCGGGGCGGTGGGGCGGGTGAATGCCACCCGGCCGGTGTTCGAAGTGACCGGATTTGGAGAGATTTATCAGGTTCCGCGCTTCGGGCTGCTGTTCCTCGCCCGGGGGGTCTTCCACTTTCCGTGACGGATTCGAGCCCGCCCGAGGATGAACTCCTGATGGCGGCCGGGACCTTGGAGCGAGCGCCCTTCGCGGCGGCTGAGTCGTCGGCCCCCTCGCCGGCGCTGGCGACCGTCGACGCGGTCTACGCCGAGCATTTTCGCTTCGTCTGGCGCTGCCTCCGGGCACTCGGGGTGCACGGCTCCCTCCTCGACGACGCGGTGCACGACGTGTTCCTCGTCGTGCAGCAGAAGCTCGTGGATTTCGACGGCAGGGTGCCCGTCACGACCTGGCTCTATGCCATCGCCTTGCGCGTCGCTCGGCGCGCCCGTGCGCAGGCTCGCCGCGACGCCTGGCGGTTCGCGCCCGACACACCCGAGCAGGCGGCGCCCGCCGTCCGCCCCGGCACTGCGGGCGATGCCGAGCACAGCCTCGAGCGCAACGAACGACTGGCGATCGCCCGGCAGGCGCTCGATCGCCTCGACGACGACAAGCGCGAGGCGTTCGTGCTGTCGCAGGTCGAGCAGAAATCCGCCCCCGAGATCGCCGAGATCACCGGGATACCGCTCAACACCGTCTACTCGCGCATTCGCGCGGCGAAGCTCGCGTTCCAGGCGGAGATCGCACGCCTGGAGCTCGTCACCCGAGGCAAATCACGATGACCCAGCACGAGGACGACCCCTTCACGCGAGCCTTGAGGGAGGATTTGCCCGAGTCAGCCGACGCGGCACGGCTCCGCGCCCGCCTCGTCTCGGCCGGGGTGCTGGCGGGTGCGGTCGTTGCGCCCGGCGCGGCCGTCGGCGCCGCTGCAGGTGCAGGCGGGCTTTCCGCCAAGCTCGTCGCGTTGCCGCTCGCGCTCAAGGTCGGGGCGTCACTGGCGCTGGCGGGCGCCGTGGCGGCTCCCGTCGTGTCCCAGTTTTCCGAGGCGCGGCAAGCGGAGACGAGGGGCGTGCTCGCGGCGCGGCCGGTTGCCACGGCGCGGCCGGCGCCCCGCGTCGAAGACACCGTGAGGCTCGAGGGCCTGGGCAACAGCGAACCGTCGGTAGCGGAGCCCGAGCCCGCCGTGGCGGCGCCCGAGCGCGTCGTGGTGGCGCGGGCAGCGCCGCCCGCCCCGCCGGAGCGAGACGCGGCCGGGACGGCGCCTGCGGCGCGCACGCTGCCCTCCGTCGCTTCGTTCACGGAGCCGGCCGGACCCGTCGACGAAGGCAGCCTGAGGCAAGAGACCGCGCTCATGGAGCGCGCACTCGCGGCGCTCCGGCGCGGCGACGTCGCGAGCGCGCGGCAGGCGCTCGCGGAGCACGCTTCACGATTCCCGAATGGACACTTGGTGCGAGAGCGCGAACGCGCTCTCGAGCGAACGCTGGGGAAGGAAACCGAACATGATTCGAAATAAAACCGTCACGCCCGTCGCCTCGATCGTCATCCTCTTGCTCGCTCCGCTCGCGCTCGGCGCGAAGGGGGGCTGTACTCACGCCGTGGTCGGCGAGGAAGGCGAGTGCACGACCCACTGCGGCGAAGCCGGCATGAATGACGGAGTCACGGGCGGTAGTGCGGGCTCGAGCGGTGGTCACGCAACCGGTGGCGCGCCGGCCTCGGGCGGCACCACGGGCAGTACGGGTGGGGGTCACGCGACCGGCGGCGCTCCCGCGACGGGCGGCGCCATGGGCAGCACCGGCGGCGGTCCGGCGAGCGGAGGAAGCAGCGGCAGCATGGCGACGGGCGGCGGCCCCGCAGCGGGTGGAACCGCCGGTGCGGGGACGGGCGGCAGCGGCGGCAACGCCGCGATTTGCGGAGGTCTCCGCGGCTCTCAGTGCGCCGACGGGCAGTTCTGCGACTTCCCCCCGGATGCCCTCTGCGGTCGCGCCGACGCGACCGGCACCTGTCAGGAAACGCCAGAAGTGTGCGACCAAATCTTCGCGCCGGTCTGCGGCTGCGACGGCATGACGTATTCGAATTCCTGCGCGGCCAACATGAACGGCGTCTCCGTTGAAATGTCCGGCGAGTGCCAAACACCCGGTGACCAACCCTGCGGCGGTCTCGCGGGCCTGAGCTGTGAGGACGGCGAGTACTGCGACTTCCCGCTCGCCACGCACTGCGGCGCTGCCGATCAGACGGGCACCTGCCAGCCGATCCCGGAGGGGTGCACCGAGGAGGCCCTGACCGTCTGTGGTTGCGACGACAAGACCTACAGCAACGCCTGCGAAGCGCACGCCGCCGGCATCGCCGTCGCCGCCACGGGTGAATGCGGCACGACGCCCGACTTCTGCGGTGGCATCGCGGGGATCCAGTGCCCCGACGGGCAATACTGCTCGTTCCCGCCGGAGGCGCATTGTGGCGACGGTGACATGACGGGCAGCTGCGAGGTCATGCCGGACGGATGCACCCTGCAGATCGACCCCGTCTGTGGCTGCGACGGCATGACCTACGGGAACGCGTGCGCCGCGGCGAACGCGGGCGTGTCCGTGCAGGCGACGGGCGAATGCCCGAAGTGACGCGCGCCTGACACCGGCGGGAGCCGCGCCTCGAGCGGCCCCGCCGGACAACCCGAATTCGTGACCTCAGGGCACCGCGGGCAAGGCGCGAGCAATCTCGGTCACATGGCGCAGGTCCGAGCCGCAGCAGCCACCAAAGACGTTCATCCAGGGTAGGCGCTCGACGAGCTCGCGATACTGGCCGGCAAGCTCCTCTGGATTGCCTGCATCGAGCGTGGTCGAAGCGTCGAGCTCGGCGTGGCTCTTCCGGGAAGCGTTCGCGCGCACGCCGCGGATACGCCGCGCCCAGGGTGCGTCCTTCAGCACGCCCGTGAAATGATCGGGGTGCGCACAATTGATCATGTAGTACGCGGGGAACTCGTCGGTCGCGGCATCCACCTGGGAGATCGCGTCGGCCAGGCTCTGCCCCGTCGGCAGGGCTCCGTTGGTCTCGACCGTGAACGAAATCACGGCAGGCATCCCGAGCGTACGCGCCGCGCGGGCCAGTCCGGCCGCCTCGGCGGCCTGATTGAACGTCAGCGCAGAGATCATGTCCGCGTCCGTCGCCGCGAGCCAGCCGAGCTGCTCGGAGAAGTAGTCCTCCGCCGCTTCCATCGAGATCCTGCCCTCGGGGCGATAGGCGTCGCCGCGCGGCCCGACCACGGCGTTCAGCACGATCGGTTTCGCGCCCACCGCGAAGCGTGCTCTGAGCTCGGCAACGAAACCCATCGCCTCCTGGTTCGCTACCTCGAGCTCCGCGGCGTCCATTCCCAAGCTCTTGCCCCAGTGCGCGTGCGCCTTCCATGTGGTGCTATCGAGGATGAACCCGGCGTTTCTTTCCCTGGCCAGGCCGAGGAAGCCCTCGAAATAGCGGGTCAAGGCGGCGCGACCCTCGGGCGTCGCCAGCAGCGTGAAGGCCGCGAACTCACGGATCTCGATCCCGTGGTTGAAGATGAGGTCCGTCTCCACGCCGGCGTCGGTGAGGAACAGGTCGCCGGACAATTGCGGCAATGCGCTGCGATACCTGTGCACGCTCAAGCTCCTTTCAGGGTAAACCGCGCGCCCCGGCGAGCGCCGAAATCTCCGAGCCGCCGGCCACGCATCGTCAGCCACGATACCACCCTGCTGCCGTGCGCACGAAAGGCGAGGAATGCCGCGGAATCGCCGAACCAGGAAGCGACTTGCTGGACGCGCCGAGCCGAGCGGCAGGTCCCGCGCGGGAGCAGCGCCGATGTGTGCCGCTGTGTGGTCGGCGTCAACCGTTGCTCACACGAGAGCACTGCCGCAGACGCTTCGGCACAAGGGCTCACATAGTCATTTCGGTTCGAATTGTCGTGACACCGAGCACGCGGAGGCACTACTGTGTATGGCTCAACAGAGGAGGTTCGGCATGATGACGGGGAATCATCTCGCACTGGGTTGGCTCGCGGCTGGCGCTGCTCTCACGCTCGTGGCGTGCGCAGGTAGCGTCGAATCACAGGAGGAAGGGAGCATCGACACGACGGAATCAGCCGTCCAGGCGCCGATCGTGTGGGCAGACGTCGGGTTTGCCACGCCGGAATCGGTGCGCTGGGACGACGAGGCGGACGAATACATCGTCGCCAATATCAATGGTAGTCCGGTCGATTTCGACAACAACGGGTTCATTTCCCGTCTCGATCCCCACGGCACGGTGACAGCGCTGAAGTGGATCGAAGGTGGGCAAAATGGCGTGACCCTCAATGGACCGAAGGGTACGGCGCTGCTCGGCAATCGCCTTTGGGTCGCCGACATCGACACGGTGCGCACGTTCGATCGCGACACGGGCGCGCCGCTGGGCTCGGTCAGTATCCCTGGGGCCCTGTTTCTCAACGATCTCGCGGTTCGCAACGGGAAGGTCCTCGTGACCGACACGGGGCTCGACCCGACATTTACTCCGGGTGGGACCGACGCGGTCTACGAGATCGACCAGGCCTTGCACGTGACGACCGTGTCGCACACGACCGATCTTCACCTCCCGAACGGCGTCGAAACGACCTGCGGAAACACCTGGGTCGTCACGTTCGGCAGCGACGAGCTCTTCTCGCTCGGGCCGGGCGGGGCACCGCAGAACGTTCAACACCTCCCGACGGGCACGCTCGACGGCATCGTCGTGCTCCCGAGCGGACATTTCCTCATCTCGAGCTGGGACGGCAGCGCCATCTATCGCGGCAAGCCCGGCAAGGAGTTCAAGCTCGTGATCTCCGATGTCGCGCAACCCGCGGACATCGGTTACGACTTCGACCGCAAGCGCGTCCTCGTCCCGCTCTTCGGAACCGACGAAGTCCGCGCGTACAAGCAGAACTAGTCGCCCTCGTGGGCTCGAGTCGCGCACCCGGGTGCCTGGGGCCCGGGTGCGCCAGTAGAGCACTAGTAGACGGTACGAACCGTGGGCTCGCGCTCCCAGACTTTGCCGAGCTTCGCCTGGGCGATGAACGCGGCCGTGCCCCCCGCGGCGTCGATGGCGACCACCCCACGCGGAGCGGCGCGGGAATCGATGCCCGCCTTGGCCAGCAGCGCACCTGAAGCGGAGGTGAATCCGATCACCTTCAAGTGACCGAAGGCGTCGCGCACGAAGTCGAGCGCGGCGGCCTCCGTGCCGAGCGCCTCGGCCGCTGCCTCGCCGAGAGCAATCACGACCGCATCGAACAGGACGGAGGGGGCTCCGTTCAAGGCCTGATCGGCCGGCAACGTCTTGCCGTTCGCAAACGTCAACCCGCTGAGCTTGGGGCCGATGACCACGAGCTGCGCTTTCGCGTCCGCCACCGCCTGGCGCAGGGCCGCGACGACTGCGGCGTCGGTGCCGTCCCCGACCAGGCAGCCTATCTGCCGACCTTCCAGCGTCGCCTGGTGCTTCGCAATCAGGCTGAGCGCCGGCGAGGGCTTGACCTTCTTCGTGGGCATGGCGGCGGGAGCCGCCTTCGGCAGCTGGGCGACCCCGAGGCCGTTGCCGACACGCTGGGCCAGTCCTTCGTCCACGTTCATGAGCTGGCTCAGCATGCGCTCGCGGATTTCGGGCGTTTCCACCTTGCCGAGCTCGAAGACCAGGGCCATCACGATGTGATTCTGCTCCGGCTCGGTCTGGCTCATGAAGAACAGGCGTGCCTGCGTGAAATGATCGGCAAACGAGGGCGACCGCACGCGCTCGGCGACCCCCGCCACCGGACGAGCGAAGGTTCGGAATCCGCGTTCGGTCGACTCGCGCGGACCACCGGGCTCGAGCGAGCTCGGCTCGTAGGCGACGCGCCCGCGCGGCACGACGGTTTGCATGTGGCCGTCGCGCTGGAAGTTGTGCATCGGGCACTGGGGAGCGTTCACGGGCAACTGGTGAAAGTTGGGGCCACCCAGACGGCTGAGCTGGGTGTCGAGGTAGGAGAAGAGGCGCCCTTGCAGCAGCGGATCGTCCGAAAAGTCGAGGCCGGGAACGATATTCGCAGGGCAAAACGCCGCCTGCTCGGTCTCGGCGAAGAAGTTATCGGGGTTCCGATCGAGCACCATCTTCCCGACCTTCGTGAGGGGTACGAGCTCTTCCGGGATGAGCTTGGTCGGATCGAGCACGTCGAAATCGAAGCGCTTGGCGTCCGCTTCGCTGAACAGCTGCAGGTGAAGCTCCCAGGTCGGAAAGCTACCGCCGGCGATGGCGGCGTACAGATCGCGCCGATGGTAGTCGGGGTCGGCGCCGTTGATTTTCAGAGCCTCGTCCCAGACGACCGACTGCGAGCCGATCGTTGGCCGCCAATGGAACTTGACGAAGGTGGCCTTACCGGCGGCGTCGATCAGACGGAACGTGTGGACGCCGAAGCCCTCCATCATGCGCAGTGAGCGCGGAATGGCGCGGTCGGACATCGCCCACATGATCATGTGAGTGGCTTCCGGCATCAGCGAGATGAAATCCCAGAAGGTATCGTGGGCGCTGGCTGCCTGGGGGAAGCCGCGGTCGGGCTCCATCTTCACCGCGTGCACGAGATCCGGAAATTTCATCGCATCCTGGATGAAGAACACGGGAATGTTGTTGCCGACGAGGTCGAAGTTGCCTTCCTGCGTGTAGAACTTGACGGCGAAGCCGCGCACGTCGCGCGGCAAGTCGACGGACCCGGCTCCCCCCGCGACCGTCGAGAAGCGGGCAAAGACGGGCGTGCGCGTGCCTTTCTTCTGCAGGAACTGCGCGCAGCTGAACTTCGACATCGACTGCTCGAGCTCGAAGTAGCCGTGCGCTCCCGAGCCTCGCGCGTGCACGATACGCTCGGGGATCCGCTCGTGGTCGAAGTGGGTGATCTTCTCGCGCAAGACGAAATCCTCGAGCAACGTCGGGCCGCGCGCGCCCGCGCGCAGCGAATTTTGGTCGTCGGAGATCGGAATCCCCTGATCCGTCGTCAAGAGGGCGGTCGACTCCTGATGCAGCTCGCCACCTGCACCCAGCTTGGCGCGCGATTTCTTGGCGGTCGGTCGGCTCGGGCTCGGCTTTCGCATGCTGCTGCGCCAAGCAGCCGATGTGCCAACGACGACACCTGCTTCCCTGCGGTTTTTCAGCGCTCAGGGAGAGCGAACGCGATCCCAACCGCCTCGCAGGGACAAATTGCGCCGGCGCGCTGCCCTCATGCTGACCAAGAAGCGGGACCTGCGTACCGGCTCGCCGGTCTGGGCGGCCGAGCGCAAGCCGGCCGTCGCACACGCCCGTCTCGAGACCAACGAAGCGACCGATGTCCTGATCGTGGGTGCGGGCATCAGCGGCGCCCTGCTGGCAGAGAGCCTCACTGACGCAGGCCTCGACGTCGTGCTGGTCGACCGCCGACGCGCACTCGCCGGCTCGACCTCGGCGAGCACGGCTCTCCTCCAGCACGAGCTCGATACGCCGTTGTCGGAGCTCCGCCGTTCGATCGGTGCCATGGCGGCCGACAACGTGTGGCGCCGTTCGCGCCTCGTCGTCACCGCGCTCGCCGAGCGAGCCGTCCGCCTCGGCGTCGAAGCGGAGCTCACACCGCGGGAGGCACTTTACCTCGCCGGAGATAGGCTCGACGCCCGAGGGCTCGCGCAGGAGGCGGAGGCACGGCGGAGTATCGGGCTCGAGGTCGAGCTGGTCGAACGCGGCGCTCTGCGCACCCGCTACGGTCTCCGCAGCTCGGCGGGCTTGCTCGGCTTCGGTGACTTCGTGGCCGACCCACGCAAGCTTGCAGCTGGGTTCCTGCGCGTCGCGACCGGACGGGGTGCGCGCGTCTTCGCGCCCGTCGACGTCGAGCGCGTCGACGAGAACCAGCGTGGTGTCGTCGCCACCACGAGTCGTGGGCTGCGAATTCGAGCGCGCCACGCCGTCTTTGCCACCGGCTACGAAGTCGTGAAGGGCATCGAGGCCAAGGGGCATTCGATCGAATCGACGTGGGTGATCGCGACGCGACCTCAGCGCCGAGCGCTATGGCCCTCGGAGTGCATGATCTGGGAAGCATCCGACCCCTACCTCTACCTGCGGACGACCAGCGACGGGCGCGTGCTCTGCGGCGGCGGCGATGAGCCCTTCTCCGACGCGGCCGCCCGAGATGCGCTCTCGGCTCGCAAGTTTGCGCTGCTCGAGCGGCGCCTCGCGGCGATGTTTCCGGCGCTCGACCCCACCCCGGAGTTTGCCTGGGCGGGAACGTTCGGCTCGAGCACCCGCGGCACGCCGATCATCGGTCGCCTGCCGGGCAAACGAAAGCTCTACGCGGTGCTCGGTTGCGGCGGCAACGGCATCACATTTTCGATGCTGGCCGCCCAGCTCTTGCGCAGCCTCATCGACGGCCAGGGCGATCCCGACGCCGCGCTCTTCGCCCCGCGCCGCTGACCCGCGCGTGCACCCCAAGGCAACGGCTCGCCGGGTGCCGCAAGGGCCCAGGTGCGGAATCTGCCTACGCTGGCGAGAGCCAGCTCGGCCAGTCCGGCGTGCCGACGCCGGGAGCGGGTCGGGCGTGGACGTCGCCGCTGAACTTGTTCCACAAGAACTTGGTGGCCAGACGCTGCACGAGGTTCACCGTCGGTAGCATTCCGTGGAAGCCCGCGGCGAGCGCCAGCGCTCGGTCGCGCACTTCCCAGATCGAAAAATCGTCCGGAGTGACGCACACGAGCTGCTTCCGCTCGAAGAACGCCGGGCAAGCGCCCAAAAACGGCACGGTGCCGTCGCCCGTCCGCACCGTCCCTACGTCGTCCACCCCGTCCGGAAAGTCGAACCAGCGCGTGTCCTTGTTGACGCTCACGTGCGTGCGCGCGCCGACTCCGACGATGGGGAACCAGCCCGCCTTGCCTTCCGGTAGAACCTTCGTGAGCGTCAGGCCGTCGGTGAGCTCGCGGAGCTCGCGGGCAGCCGTCAAGAGCTCGGCAAACACTTCGTCCGCAGTCCGCTGGGATTTGTGCAAACGACAGAACTCGCGCAGCGTTTGCAGTAGGCTCGGTTGCCAGGTGCCTGCGTCGAACAGGCTGAGCCCATCGTTCGGCGCCTGGATCACCCCGGGGTAGCTCGGCAACAGCTGGTAAATGGCCGGGATGGTGCGCGCCGATTCGCGCTCCCGATCCCGGGGGGTGTCGCCGGTGAGCGTGCCCATGCCCGTGCTGAGCTTCATGACGGCGTCCACGGAACCTCGGAACGGAGTCCCGATCGAAACGACGCGGCGAACGTTCGCTTTCAGGCCCCGGTCCGCGAGCAGCGCCGCGATGACGAGCCCGCCCATCGAGTGCCCCACGAGGTCCACGCGAGCCGGTGGATCCGCGGCGTAGTGCGGCAGGAGGCGCGTGCGCGCGAGCACCTCGTCCACGAAATCGCCGAGCTGTTTCGCCGTTCGCCGGCAGTCCTGGCGCCAGTCATAGGGAAACGCGAAGACGGGAGTGGGACGATCGGCGCGCTCGGAAAGCTCGTGGCGCAGCGCGGCTACGAGGTCGTCGTAAACGACGCCGAATAGCGTGCGCGGGAGCACCCGAGCCGGCTCGCTCGCCTCAAAGCGAATGTCGTCGGGGTGGAGCGCGATACGGTCGAACGCCTTGTTGAGCGCCGCGGTCCACACCGCCTCCGGCGAGAGCGGATACGTATCCTCGAGCGAGGTCGCAGTGATGCCCGGGACGACGACGACGGGAGGGTGGAGCTCGGCCATGGCGCACGAGGATCCAATCCGCAGCCACGAGGGTCAAGCGCTCGAAGTTGAGCCGGCGCCGCTCGGGCTTCGGCGTCCCGCGAGCAGCGGAGACTCGCTCCGACCTGCCGTCACGAGCGATCGGGAGCCATGTCCTTGAGCATCGCGCGGCGACCCCGGATCAACCGCGACTGCGCAGCGGCCACGGTGATACCGATAGCCAGGGCAATCTCTGCCAGGCCGTACCCCAGCACGTCGTGCAGGTAGAGGACCCGCGACTGACCGGAGCCGAGCCGCCGCAGGCCCAGGTCGAAGCGCCGGAGCTCGTCGCGAGCGTCGAGCAGGTGACCGAGGTCGGGGGCGCGGCAGGTGTTCGCGTACGCGCCCTCCTCCGCCCCCGGCGCGAAGACTCGCCGCTGTCGGCTGCGCGCGCGCAGCTGATCGATGGCGACATTGCGCGCCACCGAGAGCACCCACGGTGCCGAGTAGTCCGCCTCCACCCCACCCTCTCCCAGCGCTGCGAGAACGCTCGCGAGCGAGGTCTGAACGAGGTCTTCGAAGTCGTGGTCGCGCGCGCTCGCGACGCGCCGCACGGCCAGCGTGACGAGCAGCTGCAGGCGCGAAAGCGCGTCGCCCGCGCGATCCGTGGGAAAAACGCGCTGGCGCGGACCGCTAGCAGGCGCTTCCGCGTCCTCGAGCGGTGGGGTATCGGCGCGGGCGGAGGCCCGCTGTTTGGACGATCGCATCATCGGCCCCTGGCACACGAAGCGCCGTGCGCGCTGCACCGCACGGTGCTTCGTGACCTTCGAGTCTAATGCGGAAGCTGGTCTTTGAGAAGCGTCTGCGTCGAGCCCTGTCGGCATTTTACAGCGAGCGAACGAATTGAATGACGTTGTGTTGATTGCTGGAGCTCAATGCATTGAACGCGGCCGCCGCCGCGGCACCTTGCCCGTCGTGGGCGCGAATCGCCGTCGCGATGTCGGTCGTGCGCCCGTCGTGGAGCAGCTTGTTGCGCACGCTGATGCCCCAGAGTGGTGCTGTCCGCATGCGGCGCGCTGCCGTGGTGGAATCCCCGTCGTTGAGCCCGATGTTGTCACCGAGCGAGCCCATGTCGTGCGCCAGGAAATCCGAGTACGGGTGGAATACCAGGTTGCCGGGCACACCGTTCGGAGTCGTGCCAGGCGTACGGAAATTTGCCGCGGTGGCGAGCGCACCCGTCGAGACGGAAGGATCGACATGGCAATTGGCACAGCCAATCTGGGTGAAAAGCGGCTTTCCCGCGTTGATTCCGAGTGGGTCGCGACGGTCCTGCGCATCGGCGCCGGGCGGCGCCAGGAACGTCATGAAGAGCGTGAAGTTGTCGAGATCCTCTTGCAGCGTGGACTGCCCGCTGGCGCAGACACCCACGAAGTCGTCTGTACCCTGAGGCACGGCGCTCAGCTCACTCGCGGGCACGTCGGCCGCCAGATCGTCGCAATGCGCGGGTTGAGGCACGCCGTTCGGCGCGGGCTCCGTCGCGAAGGCGATGACGGAGACGCCCTTCGAGCAAGACTGCGTGGTGATACCCATCTCGTTCACGTAGGCGTCAGCGGAAAACTGGGCGAGGTTCGGTACTGCTGCTTTCCAGCCGAAGCGGTTGACCCGAAGCTGCCCGATAGACTGCGAGGGGTCATGGCTATTCGGCAGCAGGATCGCGGAACGATTCACGACGCCGCGCGTCGCGCTCGGCTCCGCCGCAGCGAGGGCGTCGAAGAACGAGTCCGGCATGGCGTCGATCAGGCCGAGGCCGAACAGCGGTGTCGTGAGCCGTCCGACGTTGTGCACGGTCGCTTGTGACGGCTCCACCTCCGTTGGCACGCTGCAAAGCGTGGGATTGCTCGCCGGCCCGCCATGGAATGCGGGATTGTTGAAACGCACCAGCGAGAAGAGCTGCCGCAGCGACCCACCGAATTGCGACAAGCCGTTGAAGCCGCCGCTGATGAACGTTCCGAAGCGCCGCTCGATGTTTTCACCGGCACCACCCAGGGCGCCATTCACGTGGCAGTTGCCGCACGAGCGCTCGTTGAAGACCGGACCGAGCCCGTCGTTGATGTCCTCGATCTCCGCAAAATTGGCGCGCGCTTCTGCGAACGCGTCGGCGCCGATTCCGGACAGCGGACCTCCGAGCAACAATTCCTGCTCCCAGGCGAGCGTTTCGCCGTTGCCGTCCGTCGTACTGCATCCGACGGAAAGCACGGACACCGCCATGCTCGCGATCACGGATCTACGCATGAGAACGCTGCGCATTCGAACCTCCTCGACGCTGGGTTGGAGAGCGGGACGCGTAGGGAGATCGTTCGGACCGCCAGCTACAAGGCAGCCCGCGTTTGCTTTTGTCGGATAGTGTAGGAACCGAGCACGACGACGGCTGCGTCGAAGCCCGGAGTGGATTTTTTCGGAGTGGACGACGCCGTAGCGCGAATCCGACCGTGCTGAAGCACAGCGACGACTGCCCGCGGCCTGCTAGAGCTCGGACACTCGCTTCATGAGCACGCCGCAGAGCTTGGACTGCGGACTGCGCTCCCGCTCGATGGCAAGGCCCGCCCGGAACACCGCGCTCGCCTCCGCCTCGTTGCCGAGGACGACGTGGCACATGCCGAGCAGCTCGTGATCGGCGGGCTCGCCGTGCACCGAGACCAGCTGCACGAGACGAACGGAAGCCGCGCGGTGGGCCTCGACCACGGCGCTGGTCGGCGGTTTGGGCATGCCTTTCATCGAGACCATCAGCCGCAGGGCCTGACGCTGATCCTCGACGCGGTACTCGGCGAAGTCCGGGCTCCCGAACAGCTCTCGATAGCCGTCGTACGCGCGATCGAGATCCCCTTCCTTCGCCAGACCCACGATCCGCTTGACTGCCTGCACGAGCGCTTCGTTCGCCAAGACCTCAGTATAGGCCGGCGCCCCTCCCGCCAGCCAGCTTCTGATCGCGGCGCTCAGCGCACGACGCGCACGTTGAAATCAGCCGTTTTTAGCGCTCCCCAGAGCCGGAGCCAGAGGGGTAAGTAGGACTCGGTGGCGCGCGCCGCGCTGATGTCGCCGAGATCGATCACGCTCTTCCAGCCGAACCAGCTGCGCAGGTACTCGCTCACCTCCGCCTTGGCGGCCGCGTCGTTGCCGGCCACGAAGATGTCGTGCTCGCCGCCTCCCACGCGCTTCGGATCCACCATCACGTTGCAGTTGACGGTGTTGAGCGATTTCACGACCTTGGTCTCGGGGAGCAAGCGCTGGGCCCCCTCGCCGAGGGAATCCGTGTTGCCGGAAAAAAGCGAGGGGGGCATCCCTTTGGAGAAGTCCAACGGGACGGCGACGTCGATCAGGATCTTGCCTTTGAGGTTCCCGGCGCCCGCCTGGCCGAGCGCATCGAGCGAAGCGGTGCCCAGCGCGCAGTTGAAGACGAGCTCGCCGAACGCCGCCGCCTCCGCGAAGGTCCCGGCGGAACCCTTGGCCCCGACCTTCTGCACCCAGCCGAGCGCCTTTTCGTTTCCGTGCTGACGCGAGCCGAGCTTCACCTCGTGACCCAGCGTGACCAGCTTTTCGCCGATCGTTTGCCCCACCATCCCGGTTCCGAGAATGCCGATTTTCATGACGCGCTTCCTTTCGAGCTTCGGTACCGGGGAACGTAGACACCCGGGGCCGCGTTGACGAGGGGTCAGCGCGAAAGGTATCGTTAATCTGGAGTTAACGATGGCGCGTGAGGAGCTGTTTACCGGCGTCGAGGCCTTCACCCAGGTGGCACGGGCCACGAGCTTTCGGGCGGCGGCCGACGAGCTCGGCGTCTCGACGGCCGCAGTCAGCCAGGCCGTGAAACGCCTCGAGGAGCGCGTCGGTGTGAAGCTCCTGGCCCGTACGTCGCGCCGCGTCGTGCTCACCCCGGAGGGCGCCCGGTACGAAGAGCGGTGTCGCGAGGCGATCCGGCTGATGCAGTCGGCCCGGGCAGAGCTCGCTCAAGCGCGGCGCCAGCCGAGCGGGGAGCTGCGGGTGAGCGCCTCGCTCATCCTGGGCCCCGTGATCGTTCCGGAGCTCGCGGTGCTCGCGACCCGCTATCCGAAGCTTTCGCTCCGGGTCACCCTGAGTGACCGGGTGACGCGCCTGCTGGAGGAGAACGTGGACGTCGCCGTTCGCGTCGGTGCGCGCACGGACTCGACGCTCGTCAGCCGGCGGCTGCTCGCTCCGCGCTGGGTGACCGTCGCCTCCCCGTCCTTCCTGGCGCGCCACGGCGTGCCCAGCGTGCCCGGCGATCTCGAGCGTTACAACTGCCTGCGCTTCGTCGCACCCAACGGCAAGGCGCGTGACTTCTCCTTCCGCGGCCCCAACGCCGGTCAGGTGCAGCTCGTCCGGGTGAGCGGCAACCTCGAGCTCGACCACGGCGGGCACCTGCTCGACGCGGCGCGCGCCGGCCAGGGCATCGTCCAGGTGCTCGATTTCATGGCCCGCCGCCCGCTCGCGCTCGGCGAGCTCAGCGAAGTCTTGCCCGCCTACGCCAGCGACGGCCCCGGCGTCTTCGCGGTGATGGCGCCGGAGCGCCAGCGTTCACCGAGCGTGCGAGCGTTCGTCGATTTACTTCGCGAAGTGTTCGAGCGCGTGCGGCGCGGGTAAAGAGCCGGGTTCCTTGGAAGGCCGGATGCCAGTAACCTACTCAAACGCAACGGCATCCCATGCGACCCAGCTCGTCCTCCAACGTATTTCGCGCAGCGTACGGCGCGCTCGGCCCGCGCTATCTGCTGACGACGGCCCTCGCGGTCGGGTGCACGACTTACGGGCCCGAGCTACTCACTGGACAGACTGGCGGCGCCCCGGGCTCCTCGGCAGGTGGTGGCCCTCAGGCGGGCAGCGCAGGCGTGGACGGGGGACGGGGCGGAGCGAGTGCCGGGGGGCTCGCCGGCGGGAGCGCAGGAAAGAGCGGGAGCGCGGGTAACGGCGTCGGTGGGGGTGCTTCGGGATCTGCGAACAATGGCGGCGCTGCCGGTCGCGGGGGGGCTTCAGGCGGAAGCGGCGGAACCGAGGGCGGTGAGGGCGGCCAGTCTGGCCAGGCCGGGCAGGGCGGCGAGGTGCCCGTTGGCGCGTGCGGCGACAACGTTGTCGACGCGGGCGAGGACTGCGATGACGGCAACCAACTCGATCGCGACGGCTGCTCCTCCGTGTGCACGCGCTGGTTCGATGCAGGCTTCACGCGTCGGACGCGGCTCGATGTGAGCAATCCCGGCGGAGCCGTCGACGAGTACCCGCTGCTCGTGATGCTCGACGACTCGAGCATCGACTGGGGCGACCTCGGCAACGCTTCCGTGTGCCTGGTCGCCGACGATCAGGCCACGGAGCTGCCCACGGAGGCGGAGGTCTGGAACCCGGGCTCGGACTCGCTGCTATGGGTCCGGGCGCCGGTGCTCGCGGCGAGCACCGTCACTCACTTCTGGCTGTACTACGGTGATCCAGACGCTGGGGACGCATGCACGCCCGCGGGCAGCGTCTGGCGCAGCGATTTTGCGGGCGTCTGGCACCTCGGCGATAGCACCGAGTCGACTAGCCATGCGCACGCCATGACAGACAACGCGACGACGGACGCCCCCGGGGCGGCCGGGCGCGGCAGGACCGTGGGTGACGGCTTGAACCTGGTCGGCCCCTCCGACCCGGCCCTGCATCTCACCGGCGATCTCACGGTCTCCGCGTGGGTGAGCTTCAGCAAGCTCGACAGCGGAACGTACGACAACTCGATCGTCACGTACGGCGGCACCCAGTTCGAGCTCGCAGGCAACTTCGCCTACGGTCTCTACGCGCACCCGGACGGCAGCCTCTCGACCTATTGGGCACACGACGATTCGACGACGGTAGGTGTCGCGAGCACCACGTCGAGCCTGGGTATCGGCGGGTTTCACCAGGTCGTGCTGGTGCGCGACACCGGCGCGGGCGTCGTGCGTTTCTACCTCGATGGAGCCAAGCTCGGCAACGACCTTGCCTATGCCGCGCTGCCGAACGGCGGTGACGACGGCTACCTCGTGCTGGGCGGCAACGTTGCCGGTACTACCTACGCGATGAGCGGCGTGTTGGACGAGGTGCGGATCTCGAGCCGCGTAGAAAACGACGATTGGATCGCTCTCGACCACGCGGCCGTGACGGGAACGTTGATTACCCCGGTGATGGACCCTTAGAAAAACGCGTTGAGCGTCACCGCGCCGCGCCCAGGGTCCCGATGGGGCGCGCCTCGCTTCAGCGCAAGCCCACGCAGCTCGCGTAGTAGCTGACGGTTCCCGACCAGTCCGAGAAGATGCCGCGAATGCCGACCTGTTGGGCGAGCACGTCGAGCGTGACCATGATGTCGCCGTCGTTCGTCAGGGCGTCGAGCGTCGACTGATAGTAGAAGGAGGGGCTCGCCGTGCCTCGGGTCGGCAGCACCTCCTCGACGATGCGACCGGAACGCTCGAGCGTCCAGGTGATGATGTCGAGCTTCGCGGCCTTCGCGTTCTTGGCATACTGCGAGGGCACGATCTTGCCGTTTTCGACGCTGAGCAGCACCCACATGGGGGGCGCGACGACGCGGATACCCTGATTCGCATAGCCCTGGAGCTCGGCCGCGCTCGGCACGTCCGCCGGCGTGTTGGCGTCGTCGAGGTACACGGCCTGCTTGCCGAACGCCGGCTCGTGCCCGATCCAGTAGAGGACATCCTCCTTGTTGAAGGACTGCGCCCACACGCGTTTCGGAGAAATTCGGGCGGCCTTGTAGTCGTTGATCATGGCCTGCGCGTAGCCGGCCTGGCTGCCGAAGACGGCTGCGACCTGGAGCTTGGCGGCCGTGTTGCCCGCCTTGAGCTCGGGCGTGTAGTTGCTCCCGAGGCGATCGAGGAGCTGGATGCTCTCCTTGTGCGTCAGGAGCGTCGCGCCCGTGTTGTAGAGGTCGGTGCGCCAATTCGCCGTTCCACCCTGGTACTCCTGCGCGGTGCGCGCCGTGGGAACGGAGGCGTCCATCTTTCCCTTCAGCGACTTGAACTCCGAAACGGTGAGATCGCTCGCGCAGCAGAGTGCCGACGCCGCCTTCGTGAGGTTGCCCGCCGCGTCGAATTCCGCGGGCGAAAAGCCCCGCGTGCATTGCGCGGCGAGCGGCGTGACGAGGATGTTCGTCGTCGTGTGTAGATCGCACTGGTCGTGCCGACACACGAGCTCGCCGTCCTTGGTGAAGGTCACGTCGCATTCCTGGATGCCGGCACCCATGCGGGCACCCGCCTCGTGACTTTCCTTCGTGTGCTCCGGAAACTGCAACGTGCCGCCGCCGCGGTGGCCGATCGAAAAGTCCGTCTTGTAAAACGGCCCGTTGGCACACTGCTCCAGGCGCCGCTTGAGCGGGCTCGGGCGCATCTTGCTCACGAGGTAGTACGGGCGCGGACCGACCTGCACGCCGGTCTCGTCGTCGCCGCCCCCGTGATGGTCGTCGGCGCTCGCGATGGCTGGCACGAGGCAGCCCGCGAACAGCGCAAGGGTCGACGCGACGCGGTTTTTTCGGCTGATTCTGCGAATGAACATGCTGTGCCTCCAGATCGATACGGCAACCATCGACATCACCGTTTCGCGAGCGGAGGTTAGAGGTTCGCAGTGGCCAGGAGATGACTGGCAGGCAACCTTCGCGCGAGCCACGCGCGAGCCACGGCCGACGCCAGGCTGTGGACAGCTCACCCGCGAAGGGCGCAGTCGTGACGCTCGCAGGGCCGTCTCGAGACTGCTCCGCTACTTTCCGATCGTGATGAGCGGCGGGGGCGGCGTCGACGGCGCGACGCTCATCTGGAAAAGCTGGGACAGCATGCTGAAGACCTTCTTGTTCCACTGGTAGCCGCGATCTTGCCGGAGCGTGAAGACTTGCCCGGCCAGATCGACGAAGAGGACTCCGTCGGGGGGAGCGCTCTTGGACACGGCCACGTCGAGGGTACGGGGGGGATTCTCGCGGATCGGTGGTGTGCGGGGATCCGGCTTCACGTTGAACTCTGGCTCCTCGAAGATGCCCCGACCGATGAAGCTCAGGACGTTCAGGAAGCTGCGCAAGCGCAGGACGGCGTGAATGGGGAACTCTCCGCCCGTATGGTTTGCCCGAATATCGACGAGAACGTCCGACTCCGGCAGCGCATTGGCCTCGTTGTACAAGGCGATGAGCTCGGTATTCGGCAGCGACGAATAGCTGTAGTTGGTGATGATCACGCGCCCGACCACGTGCGTATCGACGGAGTAGGTTTGCGTCGCGGCATCGAAGCGGACGCCCGCTGGATCTTCGTTGAAGGCTTTGAGGTCGTCGGGGCTGGCAGCGCTCGCGAGCACCTGGCGCTGCACCGTGAATTGCAGGGGCTCGGCACGGAGCGCGTGGCGATCCTGAATCGACGAGATGTGCGCGACGAGCCGGCGGAACGCGGTGTAGCCGGCACGATCGGCAGGTCGATTCCCACAGGCCGTCTCGTCGTCACCTTGCCGCAAGATGATCTCGCCGCCCGCGAGCCTGAGGAGCGCGTCGGCATCGTACCCCTGACGCAGCAGCATGGTGAGCTTGCGCTCTTCGAACGGAGTGAGCAGGCGTTGCGTGAACTCTTCCCCCTGCATCGGAGTCAGTGAAAGGGTCGGGTTCTCACCGGAGCTCACGCCGATGAACGGCATCGGCAGGTAGCCGAGATCCCCGGTCACGGCGGGCCCCACCCCGCCGCTCACCTGGACGGAATAGGTCGCGGCGATGCTCGAGACCGTCGTAAAATGCATGGGCTCGTCGCGGTAGGCACGCGCGATGTTGATCAGCAAGAGCTTCGACACGAGGTCGTCGACACCGCGGTCGTAGGCCATCACGGCGCGGTCGAGCGCCAGGCTCGAGTGGGACGCGCAGCCAGCCGTCGAGCCCGCGACGGCGCCAAGCATGGCGAGCGCAAGGACGTCCAAGGCTTGCCTCATCTCGCTTACGATGCAGGAGGCGTCGCTCCGCGGGCAAGTCGGTTCCGCAGCTCGCAGGCTTCCGCGCAGTTTCGTCGCGCGGAAAAGAAGACAGCGGCCGCGAGAGAAGAAGAGGAGGAACTCGCGGCCGCTGTAGAGGTAAGGAGGCGCCTGCGGACCGCAGGGGGACGTTCCGCCGCGCCTCACGGACGGGTAGTGCATGCTGCGTGCCAGACTCACCCCCGCGCCGCTTTTCGGCGGCAGCGAGCGCAGCTGACGGGGCTTATCGACTGCGTCATCGCGCTTGCCCTGACGGCGCGATCACGCGTGTATCGAAAGCGACACGCGTAGCCAAAATCGCGCCGTCCGCCCCGCCGGTCAGAAAAACGCGCGTCGACTGCCACTCACCCGACGTGGAGCCAGAGATCCGTGAATGCCCCAAGTGCCGGGC
>Ga0315912_10002347_pt1 | contig 20460 bp, 21 predicted proteins | sample VfabasoilMG_FD_204469 | JGI IMG/M metagenome (GOLD analysis project Ga0315912, IMG submission 204469) | Garden soil microbial communities collected in Santa Monica, California, United States - V. faba soil | ecosystem: Environmental > Terrestrial > Soil > Garden | place: USA: California...
TGCGCCAGGCGGTATGGAAAACTCGGGTTGAAGATGATCGGCAGCCAGCCCGCGGCGGGCACGAACTGGCCCTGCGGATTGATGGCGTAACCCGTGGGCGTCTGCATCCAGCTGTTCACGCTGAGGATCCAGAACGCCGAGATCATGGTGCCGATGGCCACCATGAGCGTGGCGAAGAAATGCAGGCCGCGCCCCACCTTCTTCATGCCGAACAGCATCACGCCCAGGAACCCGGCTTCGAGGAAGAAGGCGGTGAGCACTTCGTAGGCCATCAGCGGCCCGATCACCGGCCCGGCGCGATCGGAGAACACCGCCCAGTTGCTGCCGAACTGGTAGGCCATGACGATGCCCGACACCACACCCATGGCGAACACCACGGCGAAGATTTTCAACCAGTATTTGTACAGATCCAGGTAGACAGGCTTGCCGGTCTTGAGCCACAGCCCCTCGAGTACCGCGAGGTAGCTGGCGAGTCCTATCGAGAAGGCGGGAAAGATGAAATGAAAGCTGACGGTGAAACCGAACTGGATCCTGGCCAGCAGCAGTGCATCGGCGTCATGGAACATGCGCGCATTTTACGCCCGCGAATATTGCGCCGCAGTGGTAACATTCCGATGCATGCAGTCGCAGGAAGCCGCGGCTGCCTGCGAATCACGGGCGCGGCAGCGCGCGGCGCCCCTCGGACTAACTACTCCGCGTAGCTCAGTGTCGAGCGATAGTCGTCCAGCTCGCGCTGGTGCATCTGCAGGTCGGCCTCGAGTCGCGGAATACGCTCCCGGATCTCGCCCTTGCGCTCCGCCATGTTCTTGGTGTCGATGAGCAGCTGCGCCTTCTGCTCGGTGGTGAGCGAGGAATCGAGTATCCTCGTGGCGGCGCTCGCGATGCTGGCGTCGAGCCGGTCCGACTCCGACTTCAGTGATTCGATCTCGTCGGCCGTGTCGGCCACGCGCTCGCGCAGCGAGTACAGGCGCCGTCCCGATTCGTAGGCCTCGACGAAGGGACCGTCCAGCGAGGCGGGACAGACACCGTAGTAGCCGCGTCCGCTCTCGCCGAGGCGAAAGCCGTTCATGGGCCGGCAGAATTCCTTGAGGCCCTGCTCGCGCCCGGCCTGGTACTGACCGAGGTCGGGCGTGATGCCATGTTTGCCGCAGGCCTTGCGGTACTTGCCCACGCGATCGCCCGAGTAGCCGGAAACGCCGTCCTCGTAGCCGACGGTGCGCCAGTCGGTGGCCATGCATTCGTTGGCGCTCATCGACGTGCAACCGCTCAAGGCCCCGAGCACGACGAGACCCATCAACGCGGAAAGTCCGGTACGCATGCCGGGCAAGTTAGCCACGCGCGCCCGGGCCGGGTGTGAGCAGCTTCACAGCCCGGGCCGAAGGCCTGGCTGCTGCGCCGCGCGGCCGCCATCCGGCGCCCCGAAACGCGACTCAGGCCGGAAAATCCCGGCCCGCGAGCGCACCGGCGCTGGCGTGCCTCAGGCCTTGCCGGGCGCCACGTTCGCGTTCAGGCGGAACAGGTTGTTAGGGTCGTACTTGTTCTTGAGTGCGACCATGCGCGCGAAATTCGGTCCGTAGGTGGTACTCACCCGGGTGGCGTCTTCGGCGTTGAACTCGTTGACGTAGAAACCGTGGGTGTGCGGTTCGAGCTGCGCCCAGGCGGCACGGATCCACGCGGCCACGGGCTCGTTCATCGCCGGATCGGTCCAGCGCGTGAACAGGAAGGCGTTGTGGTCGGCCGCGCGTTGCGCGAAGGCGGTGGCCCCGGTGCGGATGCGCGCAATGGCGCCGCCGCCCTGCGGAATGGACACGGCCTGCACCTGCGGCAGGTTGGCCGCGTCGATGATGCCGATGACGGTGTCGATGAATCCCGGCGTGGCCTTCTGCACGAAGCCGGCCTTGAGGTAGTACTTCACGCCGTGCGCCAGAGTCTCGTCGGTGGAGGACTGCAACTTCACGTAGGGCTGCGGCTTCACGTTGTCCGCGATGGGCTTGCGGATGGCGCGCAATGGCGCGATGACCTTCTCGCCGTCGGCGACGCGGCCGCTGTAGCAGACCTCGATGTGCACGAAACGCGTGTTGTCGGGAACGCGCACGATCGCGACGTCGGCATTGAGCTCGTCGGGCGCCTGCTTCGCGAAATCGAAGAAGAACCCGAGCACGGCGCGCGCGTCTTCCCAGGAGTACATGAGATCGCCGCCCAGCATGATGGGATCGACGGGATGCAGCTGGAACTCGAAGCTGGTGGCCACGCCGAAGTTGCCACCGCCGCCGCGCAGGCCCCAGAACAGGTCCTGGTTCTGCTGATTGCCGGCGACCTGGAATTTTCCATCCGCGGTCACGAGATCGATGGCGCGCACGTTGTCGCAGGCGAGGCCGAAGCGGCGGCACAGGCGGCCGAATCCTCCACCGAGCGTGAGGCCGCCCACCCCGGTGTGCGACACCGTGCCGGCCGTGGTGGCCAGGCCCAGCGCCAGCGCCTCGCGGTCCAGCGCGCCCAGCAGGGCGCCGCCTTCCACGGCCGCGATGCGCCGCACCGGGTCGACGCGCACGCCGTTCATCGGCGACAGGTCGATCATCAATCCCTTGTCGCAAACCGACTGCCCCGAGAGGCTGTGGCCACCGCCGCGCACCGACAGCAGCAGCTGGTGGGCCGCGGCGAATTTCACCGCCTCGGCCACGTCCGCGGCGCCGGTGCAGCGCGCGATCAGCGCCGGATGGCGATCGAAGGCGCCGTTCCAGATGCGCCGCGCGCTGTCATAGCCGGCGCTCTCGCGCAGCAGCAGCTCGCCACGCAGGCGCGCGGCGAGGTCGCCGACGTCAGCCGCCTTGAGAAGGATCTCTTTGCGATCGCTGGTGACCGCTTCGACGTCCCGGGAGACGCCCGGCGCGGTGGCGGCAAACAACCTGCCGTAGGGCAGCAATGCCGCCGGAACCGTGGCCAGGGTGGAACGCAGAAACTGCCGGCGCTGGATGACGCGCATGTTTTTCTCCCGGTGTGCCTGTCAGATGACTGAGACCCGGAAGCCTCTGCGCGGGTTGCAGAGCCTTCCTAGCCTCGCGGCAATAGTGCCCGCAATCGCGTGATCTCATCTTCGAGTTCGTGAACCCGATCCAGCAGACGCAAAGCCACGCCCATTCCGGACACGTCCAGTCCGAGCTCGTCGCGCAGCCGGCACGCGGTACGCGCCACCGTCACGACGCGTGCGCTGAACGTATAGCTGGCGCCCTGCGCTTCGCGCGCGGGAATCGCGCCGCCCTGCACCAGCTCGATGAGTTCGTCGCGCGACAGGCCCGAAATCTCCACCAGCTCGGACAGGCTCACCACCCGGTGTTCGTCCAGCCAGAGGGCCTCGGATTCGGTCACGCGCCCTCCGTGTGCAGCTGGCGCAGCTCTTCGTAAAGCTCGCGTTCGCGTTCCGACAGCTTCGCGGGGACGACGATCTGGGCCACCGCGAAGAGGTCACCCGCCGTGCCGCGCGGACGCGGCAGGCCGCGGCCCGCCAATCTCAGCTTCTGGCCCGACGATGTACCCGCCGGCACCTTGAGGTTCACCGTTCCGCCGGGAGTCCGCACTTCCACGGTGGCACCGAGCGCGGCCTGCCAGGGCTCGAGCGACAGGTCCACGAACAGGTCATGGCCCGCCGCGCGATAGCGCGCATGCGGTTTGAGAGAGATATCGAGGTACAGGTCGCCGGCACGGCCGCCATTGAAACCCTTGCCACCCTTGCCGGGCAGCCGCAGGCGCTGGCCATCGATGGCGCCCGGAGGGATGCGCGCCTTCACCTGGTGCGGAACCCTCCGCAGCTGGCCCGACGCGTCGTACTCGGGCATCGACAGCTGCAGCTCGAGCGTGGTCCCGTTGAAAGCGTCTTCGATGCTGATCCCGGCGGGAACCTCGAAATCCTGCCCGGGGGCCGACGCCTCCGCGCCGCGCTGGAATCCCGCTCCGCGCGTGTTGAAACGCGAGAACAGGTCGCCGAAATCCAGGTCGTCGAACGAAAACCCTTCGCCACCGCCGCCGTGCTGTCGTGCCCAGTCCGGCGGCGGCCGGAATTCTTCGCCCTGCGGTCGCTGGCCCAGCGCATCGTAGGCCGCGCGTTTCTCCGGATCTTTCAGCGTCTGGTAGGCCTCGGCAATTTCCTTGAAGCGGGCTTCGGCCTCCGGTTCCTTGGAAACGTCCGGATGATATTTCTGCGCCAGGCGCCGATACGCCTTCTTGATCTCCTCGGCCGAGGCGCCGCGTTCGACGCCGAGTGCTGCGTAATAGTCGCTGTACTTCATTTCACCTTGCGGGACCCATGGACATCTGCTTTTGCTTGTACCCGGCCGGGATCTCGAGCATGGACGCGGGGACGGCCTCTTCGCGCCAGGTTTTCACCACCGTCACTTCGCTGCTGAGCTTGCCACCCTCGTAGGCCTGCTGGCGCACCGGGTAGCCATTGGTCTTTTGCTGGGCGGCAAATTCGTTTCCGAGCATGCCGGCCAACATGGGGACGGCTTTCGACATTTCGTCGAACACCTTCGAAAAATTCGCGAACACCGCCTGGAAGTTCTCCTTGCCCGGCAACGCCGAATACGGCACCACGCAGATCTGCTCGTCGAGCTCGCCGTTGCGGGTCACGTCCCAGATCTTGCAGGTGCGGCCGTCTACCTTGTCCGACTTGCCGGTGTCGGTCACTTCGACGGTCCATTTCTTCCCGTTCTCACCCAGCATGGCGCCGGCACCGCCCATCATCTGTTCCATCTGCGCGCGCTGCTCGGGCGGCATGGTGGCCATGCGTGCCTTGAGCTTTTCCATCTCGGAATTCATCTTGTTCGCGAGCTGCAGCATCGTGGCCTTGTCGAAAACGATGTAGCTCTTGTCCTGGTCGTCGATCATGTACATGGTGTCGCCCTTGATGAGCGAGCCGCGTCCATCAGCGTCGATGAAACGACCCACGCCGCCCTGCACGTACATCTTCTGCTTGAGACTGGTGGCTTTCGTGGCCAGGTTCTGGTCGACGGTCTCGACATACACGCCCGCGAAGGCGGCCTGGGCGGCCAGCAGGCCACCCGCAATCAAGGCAATGCGTTTCATGTGTCCCCTCAGGTAGCCAGTTGTCGGGACTGTAGCACCGACCGCCACCAGCCCCGTGATAGGACAAGGGGCGAATGTAATTTGTGCCCGGCTTTCATAGACTTGGGGCATGGAAGAACGCCGTAAACCCATCCTCGGCCGCGTCGTGCCGGGGGTGACGCCGGCATTGCAGCGCAGGCTGCGCGGCTTCTTCGTGTTCGTGCAGGCATTGAGCACGTCGATGGCCGGAGGATTGGCCTTCCTGATGTTCCTGAAGCCGCCGCGCCGGCGGCTCGAGCCCGCCGATGCACCCATCCTGGCGGAGGCCAGGCGCACGATCCGGCGCTGCGGCGGCGATCGTTTCACGGTCTGGCATTGGGAGCTTCCCGGGCGCCCGACCGTGGTCCTGTTGCATGGCTGGGGCTCGCATGCGGCGCGCTTTGCCAACTTCGTGGCGCCGCTGCAGGCTGCGGGATTCTCCGTGATCGGCATCGATGCCCCGGCGCATGGCACCTCGCCCGGACAGTTCTCCGACCTGCCCCGCTTCCGCGACAGCCTCGCCGAAGTGCTGCGCGCGCACGAACCCATCCACGCGGTCATCGGGCACTCGCTGGGCGGTGGTGCGGTGCTCACGGTGCTGGCGGAAACCGCGGACCATCACCCGAAGAAGATCTGCCTGTTCGGCGTGCCCTCGGACATGGATTACATCCTCGAGTCCTTCGCGATGATGCTGGGCCTCAGGCCCCCGGCACTGGAAAACCTGCGCGCGCGTTTCAACCGTAAGTTCGGCCGCACCGCGAGCTCCGTGTCCGTGGCCGCCGCGGCCCCGAGCGTGCGCATTCCCGTGCTGGTGGTGCACGACGAGGACGACAACGTCGCGCCGATCGCGCAGGGCTCGGCCCTCGCGGCGTCGATTCCGGGAGCGCAGCTGTGGCTTACGCGTGGACTCGGGCACAGCGGCGCGCTGCGCCATCCCGAAACCATCGCCCGCGTGGTGAGTTTCCTCGCGGACTGATTGCCCTACATGGGCTTCGCCGCGCAGTGGCGGGCGATGAAGTCCCAGTGATCCGGCATCTGCGCCGCGCAGTTGTCGAGCACGCTCTTGATGCCGCTCATGCGGGAGCGCAGTTCGTCTTCCTTGAGGACGTCGACCAGCGGATCGTAGGCGCGCGGCTTCAGGCCCTGCCCCACCATCACCGCGAACCAGCTGGTGTCATTGAAGAGCTCGTCGTTTTCGCGGAACACGCGGCCGTAACTTTCGAACAGCCGGATCTTCTCGGCCAGGTACTCGGGCACCTGCATGTTGCGGCAATAGTCCCAGTACGGCGTGTCGTCACGCTCGGTGGCCTTGTAGTGGAGGATGAGGAAGTCCCGGATCTTCTCGTATTCGAATTGCATGAGCCGGTTGAACCGGTCGATGTCGGGCTGCGCGAAGCTGCGATCCGGGAACATCGTGAGCAGCCGCGCGATGCCCACCTGGATCAGGTAGATGCTCTGCGATTCCAGCGGCTCCATGAACCCCGCGGACAGGCCGATGGCCACCACGTTCTTGTTCCAGGACTTGAGTCGGCGTCCGGCCTTGAACTTGAGCAGCATGGGGTCCTTGAGCGGCGCGCCGTCGAGATTGGCCAGCAGCGTCGCCGCGGCTTCGTCGTCGCTGACGAACTGGCTGCAGAACGCGTAGCCATTGCCACAGCGATGCTGCAGCGGAATCCGCCACTGCCAGCCGGAAGGACGCGCCGTGGCGCGGGTGACCGGCGCCCGCGAACCGCCGCTGGCGCAGGGCACGGCATAGGCACGATCGTTGAGCAGCCAGTGTGACCAGTCTTCGTACCCGGTCTTGAGTGCCTGTTCGATCAGCAGGCCGCGGAAGCCCGAGGCATCGACGAACAGGTCACCATTGACCTTCTCACCACTCGCCAGCGTCAGCGTCTCGACGAAACCGGACTCGGCATTGAGCGCCACGTCGACAATCTTGCCCTCGGTGCGGATGGCGCCGCGCGCCTCGGCGAACTCGCGCAGGTAGCGCGCGTAGAGGCCGGCGTCGAACTGGAAGGCATAGGCAATGGAGGCCAGCGGCGAATTGTGCTGCCGCATCGGCCGCTGAAATTTTGACTGGCGCGCCGCGAGCGTCTGCAGGGAATACGCGCCCAGGTCCGGCGCCTCGCCCATGGCGTTCAGCTTGAGCCAGTAGGAATGGAAGGACACACCTTCCATGTCGAGGCCATAGGGACCGAAGGGATGGTGATAGCTGTGCCCGAGTCGCGTCCAGTCGCGGAACTCGATGGCCATCTTGAACGTCGCCTGGGTCTTGCTGACGAAATCGTCTTCGTTCAATCCCAGCATGCGATTGAACACACCCATCTGCGGAATCGTGGACTCGCCGACGCCCACCGTGCCGATTTCCTCGGACTCGATGAGGCGCACCTGGGTGTAGCCGTTCTTGAGAAACCGCGTCAGCGCCGCGGCCGTCATCCAGCCGGCGGTACCGCCGCCCACGATCACGATCTGTCTCAACCGGTTGTCATTGAGCACGGCAGTTTTTCTCGATGAATTCGCGATGCGTGGGCAGCTTCTGGACGGTGAGGCGAATGGCGCCGCGGATCTGCTCGAGCTTCGTGCGCAGCGAGTTCTCGTCGAGCGCATCCACCAGCGGATCGTAGGCGCGTGGCACGATGTCCTGGCCGAGCAGCACCGCGGTCCAGTTGGCGTCGGCGAACAATTCGTACTCGTGCTGGAACAGCCGGCCGTGCTGGCGCCACAGGTCTATCTTCTGCGTCAGCGTCTCCGGGATGGGCATGGTGCCGCAGTACTGCCAGAACGGCGAGTCGCGCCGCTCCGTGGCGTGGTAATGCAGGATGATGAAGTCGCGGATGCGCTCGTACTGGCTGATCATGAGCCGGTTGTACTCGTCGATCTCGCGCTGGTTGAAGTCGCGATCGGGGAACAGCGCCAGCAGGCGCGTGATGCCCGCCTGCACGAGATGGATGCTGGTGGATTCCAGCGGCTCCATGAATCCGCTGGCCAGCCCCAGCGCCACCACGTTCTTGATCCAGGCCTTGCGACGCATGCCGCCCGTGAACTTGAGGATCCTGGGATCCATGCTGGCCGGACCATCGAGGTTGGCGAGCAGCGTGGCGATGGCCTCGTCGTCGCTGATGTACCGACTGGAGTACACGTAACCGTTGCCGATGCGATGCTGCAGCGGGATGCGCCACTGCCAGCCGGCCGCATGCGCCGTGGATCGCGTGTAGGGCGTGAACCCGCCGCCCATTTCATCCCGACCATGGGCGCATTGCACGGCCGCCGCGCGATCGCAGGGCAGCCAGTGCGACCAGTCCTCGTAGCCGGCCGCGAGCGTCTGTTCGATGAGCAGGCCGTGGAATCCACTGCAGTCGATGAACAGGTCGCCCTGCAGGCTTTCGCCGCTGGCGAGCCGCACCGCGTCGATGAATCCATCCTCGCGCCGCAGGACCTCGACGATCTTGCCCTCGTGCCGCGTCACGCCGCGCGCCTCGGCGTACGCACGCAGGTACTGGGCGTACAACGAGGCATCGAAGTGGAACGCGTACTTGAGTCGCGACAATACCGAGCGCGGGTCCGGCTCGGTGCGCGCGAAGCGATTCGACTGGCAGGCCACGGCCGGCACGCAGTATTCGGCGATGTCGCCGGCCGCGCCGCGCTGGCGCAGCTTGTGCCAGATCTGGTGGAACTTGACGCCTTCGATGTCGATGCCGAATTCGCCGAAGGGATGCAGGTAGCGATGCCCCAGGCGCGTCCAGTTCACGAACTCGATGCCGAGCTTGAACGTGCCCTGGGTCTTGCGCAGGAAGTCGTTCTCGTCGATGCCGAGAATCGCATTGAAAGTGTTGATGGGCGGAATCGTCGCCTCACCCACGCCCACGCGGCCGATCTCTTCGGACTCGACCAGGCGGATGTCGCGCGAGCCCTTGCCAAACACGCGGGCGAAGGCCGCCGCCGCCATCCATCCGGCGGTACCACCGCCCACGACGACGATCTTGCGGATCTGCTGACTCAAGGACCCCCCAGCGAAATCGCGCGTTGCCGCGCGCCGTGGAAGTCTAACGCGATCAGAAACTGACGCGGACGAAGAGCTCGGGACCGCTGGTCTTGAGATTGAACATCAGCGGGTTGTCGCTATCGAACACCTCGACATTGGTCTCGAGGACCGAGTAGCCGAGGCCGATCGCGAGGTTCTTGCGCCAGCGGTACTGCACGTCCGCATGGTAGTCGGACATCTTGCCTTCGAAGTCGTCGGGGCTGGCCGAGAATTGCTGGCCGCGCGCCGTGACCGACCAGCGCTTGGAAATCCGGAATGCCAGGTTGGCGGCGATGGTCGGGAAAATGCCGACTTCCGACGCCTCCTCGCGATCGAGCGTGCCCGGCTCGCCGCCTTCGGCCTTGGCTTCGATGAGGTGGATGCCGAGACCGATTCCGCCCTCGAAACGGTCGCTGCGGAACAGCGAGTAGGTATAGGTCATCGTCAGGACGCGCCAGTCCATCTTGCTGCGGAAGTTCGTGCCTTCCTCGAAGGTGAAGTCACCGAAGATGATGTCGCGCGGCAGGGGCTGCTCGGCGAAGCGGTTCAGCTTGAAGTAGTCGATGCGGACGTGGCTGCGGTTGCCCATGCGGATATCGAATTCCATGCGCCCCTGGTCGACCTGGTCGTCGAGGCCGAGATCGTCCTCGCCACTGAGCGTGTCGCCCTGGGTGATGGTGTTGGGGTCGAGTCGCAGCAGCGTTTCCACGGACGCCGGGAAGTAGGTGCCGCGGACGTAGAAGTGGTCGGATACCGGGCTCGCCAGCTCGAGCGACTTGGGCTTGAGGGCTTCGCTGGGTTTGAGCTCGGGCTCTGCCTTCTGCTGGCGTGGCCCGTCGTTCTGGACGGGTTCTTCCTTGTCATTGCGGGTGATCGCGCAACCGGCGTTCACCAGGCAAAACAGAATGACGAGCGTGAGGCGCATCCGCGTTTCCTGAACAGGCCAAAACAAGCAATGCGGCGCATCATCTAACAGGCTGAAAGGCCGCGCCAGCGTCGGCTGGATGCGACGGGACGGGTGTGCGCTACGTCACATCTGTTCCGCGCCCGATGTCAGGTCTAAGCTGATCCCGGCAGAAGAAGAACAACTATTCCAACAAGAGAAAGGGAGAAACATGTCCACGAATCCATACGCGGCACCGAAAGCGGCCGTGAGCGATGTCGAAGACGCCCAGGAGTACCAGGAAGTCCGCCACTGGTCGGCACAGGGGCGCATCGGGCGGCTGAGATACCTGGCCTACATGACCGGGGCCTACCTCCTGGCCATCGCGCTGGTGGGTGGCACGGTCGCGTTGCTCGGCGAGACGCCCGGCGGAATCGCCACCATCGTCGCGTACCTCGCCGCGCTGGTGTACGTCATCCTGGTGTCTATCCAGCGCAGTCACGACATGAACTGGAGCGGCTGGACGGTGTTGCTGCAGATCATTCCGCTGGTCGGCCTGATCTGGATCTTCAAGCCCGGAACCCAGGGAACGAACGATTACGGCGCGCCGCCGCCGCCCAACACCACGGGCGTCAAGATCCTGGGATTGTTGCTGCCGATCCTCTTCATCATCGGCATGGTGGCGGCGATCGCCATTCCGGCGTACGTGCAGTACCAGCAGCGCGCGGCGGGAATGTAACGTTGGCCGAACGGCCCTGAAGACAGAGCGGGACGGGTGACCGTCCCGCTCTTTTCATTTCAACGCTTCTCAGCGCTTCATCGCCTCGAAGAACTCCGAATTGGTCTTCGTATCCTTCATCTTGTCGAGAAGGAATTCGATGGCCGCGAGTTCGTCCATGGGATGCAGGAGCTTGCGCAGGATCCAGATCTTCGCGAGCTCGCCCGCGTCGGTGATGAGCTCTTCCTTGCGCGTACCGGAACGGTTGATGTTCACGGACGGGAACACACGCTTTTCAGCGATGCGGCGATCCAGGTGGATTTCGCTGTTGCCCGTGCCCTTGAACTCTTCGTAGATCACGTCGTCCATCTTCGAGCCGGTGTCGATGAGGGCCGTCGCCAGGATGGTGAGCGAGCCACCTTCCTCGATGTTGCGCGCGGCGCCGAAGAATCGCTTCGGACGCTGCAACGCGTTCGCGTCGACACCACCGGTGAGCACCTTGCCGGAGCTCGGTACCACGGTGTTGTAGGCGCGCGCGAGGCGCGTGATGGAGTCGAGCAGGATCACGACGTCCTTCTTGTGCTCGACCAGGCGCTTGGCCTTTTCGATCACCATTTCCGCGACCTGCACGTGGCGGGCAGCCGGTTCGTCGAAGGTCGACGAGACCACTTCGCCCTTCACGGTGCGCTGCATCTCGGTGACTTCTTCCGGGCGCTCATCGATGAGCAGCACGATGAGATAGACCTCGGGATGGTTCGCCGTGATGGACGTGGCGATGTTCTGCAGCAGCATGGTCTTGCCGGCCTTGGGCGGCGAGACGATGAGACCGCGCTGGCCCTTGCCGATGGGCGAGACCAGGTCGATGGTGCGCGCCGTGAGATCCTCGGTCGAACCATTGCCACGCTGCAGCTTGAGCCGCTTGGTGGGATGGAACGGCGTGAGGTTCTCGAACAGCACCTTGCTGCGCGAGCTGTCGGGCGAATCGAAGTTGATCTCGCCGACCTTGAGCAGCGCAAAATAACGCTCGCCGTCTTTCGGCGGACGGATCAGGCCGGAGATCGAATCGCCGGTGCGCAGGTTGAAACGGCGGATCTGGCTGGGCGACACGTAGATGTCGTCCGGACCCGCAAGGTACGAGCCGTCGGCCGAGCGCAGGAAGCCGAAGCCGTCCTGCAGGATCTCGAGCACGCCGTCACCGTAAATGTTCTGGCCGTCGCGCGAATGGGCCTTGAGGATGCCGAAGATGATGTCCTGCTTGCGCGAACGGGCCATGCCCTCCACGCCCATGGACTCGGCCATCTTGACCAGCTCGTAGATCGGCTTGGCCTTGAGCACCGACAGGTTCATCGAGCTCTTGGTGGCCGCGAGATCGGCCTGGCTGATGATCTCTGACTCGTCTACCTCGAGCATCTCCGGAGGCAGTTCGTCGTTGCGCTGGCCTCCATTGTTCCCCGGCCGGTAATTCGGATCGCGGTTGCCATCACGGTCGCGATGCTGGCCGCCGCCGCCGTGCCTCTGGCCACCACCCTTGTTAGGACGATTGCGGCCCTGGTTACCCAAGTAGCCCCTCACAGGTGCGCGTCCAGGAAAGACTTGAGGTCGGGCTTGCGCACCGAGCCGACCTTTTGTGCTTCCACCGTGCCGTTCTTGAACAGAATCAGCGTGGGGATGTTGCGGATGCCGAACTTCGGCGGCGTCTGCGGATTGGATTCGATGTCGATCTTGGCGACACGGAGCTTGTCTTTATATTCGGTCGCGATCTCATCGAGGATGGGCGCGATCATTTTGCAGGGGCCACACCATTCGGCCCAGAAATCCAGCAGGACGGGCTTATCGGACTTCAGCACGTCCTGGCTGAAAGTCGCGTCCGTGGTGTGGACGATGTCCGGGTTACTCACTTGGAAAAATCTCCATAGGGAAGGGCCAAAAAGAAGGGATTGGTCATGGGGAGTACGTTGAATGAGGGGTTTTGAAGCTTTTGCGCTTCGCGCTTCGGGCAGAAGCGGTGCTCAGGACACGATCAAACGGTTAGACTGCGGCACGCAGCCAGATGGGCCTGATGTGGGTGATGAACCTAGGTGATAAGGAAGCTTTGGATTTGCGGCTCGGGTGCGTATCAGCAGGGCCGCGTCTTGGGAGCATTTTTTAACTGGTCCGCCTCCCTTTTGCAAGCACCCCCTCCCAATACATAAGTAATCAGCAATTAATGACAGAGACACACCTTTCCGAGCTCACGTTCGCATCGCTCGATCTCGTCCCCGAAGTCGCCCGCGGCATCAATGACGCCGGTTTCGTCCGTGCCACGCCCGTCCAGGCGAGTACTTTGCCGATTGCGCTCCTGGGCAAGGATGTTGCAGGACAGGCGCAGACGGGCACCGGCAAGACCGCCGCGTTCCTGCTCGCGCTGTACCAGAGGCTGCTGACGAATCCGCCAGCGCCGGGCCGCGGCAAGGCCGGCATTCGCGCGCTGATCCTCGCGCCCACCCGTGAACTCGCCGTGCAGATCTTCAACGACGCCGAAGTGCTGGGTAAGCACACGGGCCTCAGGCAGGCCGTGGTATTTGGGGGCGTCGACTACGAAAAGCAACGCAAGACCCTGCAGGATGGCATCGACATCCTGATCGGCACGCCCGGCCGGGTCATCGACTACTTCAAGCAGCATGTGTTCGACATGCGGCATGCGCAGGCCGTGGTGCTCGACGAAGCCGATCGCATGTTCGACCTCGGTTTCATCGCCGACATCCGCTTCATCCTGCGCCGCCTGCCGAAACCCGAGCAGCGGCAGTCCATGCTGTTCTCGGCGACGCTCTCGCACCGCGTGCTCGAGCTCGCCTACGAGCACATGAACAACCCGGAACTGGTGCGCATCGAGCCGGACCGCGTGACCGCGGACCGCGTGCGGCAGCTCATCTACTTCCCGGCGATGGAAGAGAAGGTGCCGTTATTGATTGGCCTTTTGCGCAGCTTCGACGCCCACCGCACCATGGTGTTCGTCAACACCAAGCGCGTCGCCGAGAAGCTCGAGGGCTATCTACTTGCGAACGGCTTCAAGGCGCAGGCCCTGTCGGGCGACGTGCCGCAGAAGAAGCGCCTGCGCTTCATGCGTGAATTCCACTCGGGCGAGCTGCAGGTGCTGATCGCCACCGACGTGGCGTCGCGCGGCCTGCACATTCCCGACGTCAGCCACGTGTTCAACTACGACCTGCCGCAGGATGCCGCCGACTACGTGCACCGCATCGGCCGCACGGCCCGCGCCGGGCTGGACGGCGATGCCATCAGTTTCGGCTGCGAGGAATACGCGGTATCGCTGCCGGACATCGAGGACTACATCTCGCACAAGATCGAGGTGGCCCGCGTGGCGCCCGAACTGCTGGCGCACGATCTCAAGCCGCCCGTGTTCAAGGAGTGGGATCCGGAAGACGGCCCCCGCCCCATGCGCCGGCCCGGCGGTGGCGGTCGTGGTGGCCCGCGCCGCGGTGGTGGTGGCGGAGGCGGCGGTCGGGGCGGCCCGCGTCGCAGTGGCGGCGGTGGTCCTCGCAGAGGTGGCCGCTAGTACCGCGGCGAAGATGGTGTCAGGCCGGCATTTCGGCATTCCGCCCATTTCTGCGGTACGGCTTGCGATCACTTGTTCGGAATGCCGAAATGCCGGCCTGACACCGTCTTGCTATCCGGCACCACAAAGGTCGGCGACGGAGTCCACCGCCATCTCCTCCCCATGCTCGCGCTGCTCGCGGCTCGAATCCCAGTGCCGGATGCCATACACCCAGCGGATGCCGGCGGCGCGCGCCATGGCCAGCACCCGCGGGTTGTCATCCGCAAACAGGCTGCGCGCCGGGTCGTATCCGAAGCGCGCGCGTGCCGCGGGCCAGAAGCGTGCGTCTTCCTTGGGGTAGCCGAATTCGTGGGACGTGGCTGACGCATCGAGATAGTCGAGCACGCCGGTCTGCTCGTTTTTCACGGCCAGCGCGGCGGGATGGGAATTGGTCAGCAGTACCAGCCGTTTGCCGGCCGCGCGCATGCGCCGCAGGAACTCACGCGCCCCGGGCAGCCAGTCGACCTCCGAACGCAGTTCCCGGTGCAGCGCCGTGATGTCCACGCCCAGCTCACGCGACCAGTAGTCGATGGAATAACCCAGCATGGTCCCGTGGTGCACGGCATACCGGCGCGCGATTTCCTCCCGGGCGGCGGCCACGTCCATGCCCTGCGCCAGCGCAAACTCCTGGGGCACCCGCTCGCCCCAGATGTGGTTGTCGTAGGCCTGGTCCAGCAGGGTCCCGTCTAGATCGAGGAGGATGGTGTCGATGACCGCCCAGTCAGGAGCGGGAAACACGGCGCGATTCATGCGGCGCGTATCATACGGGTCCTGAATGGATACGCCCGCCGAAATCCTGGTCGACTTCCACACGCACAGCCATCACTCGGATGGCGTGCTCGCGCCTGCCGAGCTGGTCGCGCGTGCGCGGGCACGCGGCGTGAGCACGCTCGCGCTCACCGATCACGACACCGTCGACGGACTCGATGCGGCACAGGCCGCCTGTGACGAGGCCGGCATCCGCTTCGTGCCCGGGGTCGAACTGACCGCGGCCTGGCGCGGACAAACTATCCACATCGTCGGATTGCAGGTGGATGCGCGGCAGCAGCCGCTGCGTACGCACCTGGCGAAGGTGCTGGCCCTGCGCCAGTCGCGCCTAAGGGAGATTGGCGAACGCCTCGAAAAACGCGCGCGCCTGCCGGGACGCGAGCTGGCGGAAATCGCCGGGCGGACTGCCGCACCGACACGCCTGCACCTGGCGCGATTGCTGGTGGAACGAGGATTTGCCCGGGAAACCCAGGAAGCCTTCGACCGCTGGTTGAATCGCAATACGGCCGGGCATGTACCGGCGGCGTGGCCGTCGCTGGACGAAGCCCTGGCGGCGCTGAACGACAACGGCGCGATCGCGGTGATGGCGCATCCGCATCGTTATCGCTTCTCCTCGGGCCAGCTGCGCGAACTCGTCGCGGCCTTCGCGGCGCAGGGTGGCAAGGCGCTCGAGGCCAGCATGGCGGGCATGAGCCCCAACGACGCCGATCGCATCGCATCCCTGTGCCGCCGGTTCAAACTGCACGCCTCGATGGGATCGGATTTCCACGATCCGGCGGTGCCGTGGAATCCCCTCGGCCGCTGGCTTAAGCTCCAGCCCGGTCTCGATCCGATCACGAAATTATTGAAAACCGCCTGAGATGAGCGATATCGAAGATCAGGACAATGTCGATCGCGAGCTTTTCAAGAATGTGGAAAAGCTGCGGGAGCTGCGTATCGCCCATCGCGACCTCGACGAGGTCATTTCGCGGCTGTCGCTAGACTTCCAGACCGACCAGCTCCAGCTCAAGCGTCTCAAGAAACGCAAACTCATCCTCAAGGATCAGATCACGCGCCTCGAGAGCGAACTGATCCCGGACCTGAACGCCTGACCGGCGTCACCCCTACGTGAAGAACATCTTCGAGCAGCTCACCACTCCGGAAGTCATGGCCGAAGTGATCGCGCTGATCATGGTCGCGCTGCTGGCCACCGTGCTGGCGAACTACCTCAAGCGCTGGCTGCGCCCGATGTCGACGCGAACGAACATCGGCCGCTGGTCGAAGCAGCTGGTGATCGCCGGCATGGTGATCGCGCCGTCGTTCCTGGCGGTGGTGCTCATCCTGGGCCTGCGGGCACTGTTCGACTATTTCGGGTTGCGGGTCGAGCTCATCGACATCGCCATGGACCTGGCCACGGTGCTGGTGATCGTGCGGTTCGCCGTGCACGTCATCTCGGTCTCGCTGGGACCGAACAGCTGGTTCAGGCCCTGGGAGCTCAAGCTCACGTTCTTCATCTGGGCGGCCATCAGCTTCCAGATCCTGGGCTGGTTCGAGGGCGTGGAACGCACGCTGGACAGCATCGACCTGGTACCCGGCAAGACGAAGTTCAGCCTCTGGGCGGTCATCAAGAGCATCGTCGTCATCGCCGGCTTCCTGATCGTCACCAGCCTGATCGCGCGGACCATCGAGCGGCGCGTGATGAAGCTCGAAGGCATTGCGATCTCCACGCGCATCGGCATCTCGAAATTCTCGACCTTCGGCCTGCTGGCCATCGGCATCCTGCTCGGCATCAATGCCTCGGGCGTCGACCTGACCACGCTGACCGTGCTCACCGGCGCCATTGGCCTCGGCCTGGGATTCGGCCTGCAGGCCATCACCAGCAACTTCGTCTCGGGTTTCGTGCTGCTGTTGGACAAGTCCATCAAGCCCGGCGACGTCATCAGCTTCACCGGCACCACCGGCACCAGCACCGAGAACTTCGGCTGGGTGCAGGAGCTGCGCGGCCGTTACATCGTGGTACGCGACCGCGATGGCGTGGAAACCCTGGTGCCCAACCAGCACCTCATCAGCAATTCGGTCATCAACTGGAGCTACTCGGACCAGCGCGTGCGCCTGCGCCTGCCGGTGATGATCAGCTTCCAGGATGACCCCGAGCTCGCGCTGCAGGTGCTCATCGATGCGGCCGCCAATCATCCGCGCATCCTCAAGGACCCGGGCCCGGTGTCGCGGCTCATGAGCTTCGAGAATTATGGAATGCGCGTCGAAGTGCGCTTCTGGATCCGCGACCCGATGAACGGCGTCAACAATGTCCGCTCGGACGTGAACCGCGAGATCTGGCGCCTGTTCAAGAAACACGGCATCACCATCCCCGTGCAGCAACATGAAGTACGCGTAATCCCGTCCGAACCGGACCTGCCGCAATATCGCAGGTGATGACGGACATGAGCCTGTGGGTAAAGCCGGGTCTCGAAATCCCGGACGACGACATCGAGCTGAGCTTCATACGTTCCGCCGGTCCCGGCGGCCAGAACGTCAACAAGGTGGCTTCGGCGGTACAGCTGCGGTTCGCGCTGGCGCGCAACGTCACGCTGCGTGAGGACGTCAAGGCGCGGTTGCGCACGCTCGCGGGACATCGCATGACCGACGCGGGCGACCTGCTCATCGTGGCGCGCGAATCGCGCAGCCAGGAACAGAATCGCCGCGGCGCCGAGGAGCGCCTGCTCGACCTGGTGCGCCGGGCGCTCGTGGTCCCGAAAAAACGCGTTGCCACCAGGCCCACGCGCGCGTCGCGCGAGCGGCGCCTGGATGCCAAGTCGCGAACCCAGAAAAACAAGCGGCTGCGCGGTCGCGTGCGGCACGACGATTGAGGGACCTGCCATGATCAACTGGCGCGAAAGATTCGTTGCATTCGGCATCCATTTCGCCGCGACGCTGGGATTGGCCGCGATTGCCGCCGCCCTCATCTTCTTCCTGTGGTTTCCGCATCCCTTCGAGACCATGATCGGCGGCACCGAGCTCTTCATGCTGGTGGTGGGCTGCGACCTGGCGCTGGGTCCCCTGATTTCGCTGGTCATCTACAACAGCCAGAAGTCGCGCTTCAAGCTGGTCATGGATTACACCATCGTCGGCCTGGTGCAGATCGCCGCCATGATCTACGGCGTACTCATCGTGGCTGGCACGCGCCCGGTGTACGTGGCGTTCAACAAGGATCGCCTCGAAGTGGTGACCGCGCGTGACATCGACGATTCGGAGCTCGCGGCGGCACGCGATCCCCGGTATTCACGGCTACCCTGGAACGGGCCGCGCTACGTCTACATCTCCGTGCCGCGCGAAGACCAGCAGGACGCGCTGCTGCAGTCGGTGGCCGGCCGCGAGGAACATCAGCGCCCGAAGTTTTACGCGCCCTATGAGCAGGGACTGGCGGAGATCCGCAAGCGCGCCAAGCCGGTCAGCAGGATCATCAAGAAATTCCCGCAGACTGCGCCGCTGTTCGAAGAGGCCGCCAGGGACTTGAAGAATATTCCGCGTGATCGCATCGCGACGCTGCCGGTGCGGCATCGCAATGGATTCTGGACGGCGCTCATCGACATCACCACGGGACAGCCCGTGGCGTACGTCGCGGTGGATCCGTACGGCGACTAGGCCGCCGGCGCGATGCCGGTGATGGTGCTGGAGATGCGCGAGACGATTTCCGCGCCAGCCCACTCGCTGCCATCGGCGAAAATGAAGCGCAGCGTCGCGGCATCGGGAATCAGGCCGAGATAACCCTCGAGCAACGCCCGGTCGAAGCCGTCGGTGGTGCGCACCAGCAACGAGTCGTCGATGCGCGTGAGTACGATGTCGGCGTGGCCGATGCCCGGGCCGACGCGAATCGACACGTGCCCCGAAGTCCACCAGTCCTGGATGGTGACGCTGCCGGAACCGCGGCCCCAGGAGTAGTCGTTCGCGACCGCGGGCTCCGTGGCTTCGTCGTCGTTCTCCGCGTCGAGCCCGATGCGGAACTGGCCGCTGCGCTCGAGCTCGTCGAGCATGGCTTCGGCCTCAGGCGCGTACGGCAGGTCTAACAACTTCGCGATGTGTCCCGGGTTCTTCATGTCGAGCACTTTCCCGGCGAAAGACAACGCTGTCTATAGCCGGAAACCGCGACTCGCGGCGCCTTGTGCGAAAAGCCCGCGGTGTTTCACGTTATGTTGCACCGGAATGGGCACCCCTGTCCCGGACCGGACAGGGGTTTGGAGGAAGGGCGACTACTTTCCGCGGCGCGATTCCAGCGCGCGCTTCTGGTCGACGTAGGCGCGGCCTATCCACTGCGCCGCGTTGAAGTTGGTGCCGCCGTACTTTTCCTCGAATTCCTTCGTGGGGCGGGCCTCGACCACCTGCTCCTGGGTTTTCTTCGCGCGCACCAGCTTCGCGATGCGGTCGCGCACCACCACCAGCATGTCGTGGAAGGCCTGCAGCTCGGCCTTGTTGCCGAGCGGACCATGGCCGCGGATGACCTTGGTGTCATTGTCGATGCTGGCCAGCACGGTCTCGTGCGCGCGGATCAGGCCATCGAGCGTCCCGCCGTTGCTGGCGTCGATGAATGGAAATCCACCCACGAACATGTCGCCCATGTGCACCACGTTCGCCTTGCGGAAACGGATCACGATGTCGGTTTCCGTGTGCGCATTCGGCAGGTGGGTGAACTCGAGATCGTCATCGTTGAAGTGCAGCTTGGCCTGGTCGGCGAAGGTGATGACCGGCAGCGCCTCGCGGGCCCGGGCCGGCACCGCGGCGCCGGTGTTGGCGTTCACGCTGTCGCTGCCCAGCCGCTTGCGCACGTTTTCCTGCGCGATGATCACGGCTCCGGCCGCGCCGAAGCCATCGTTGCCGCCGGTGTGGTCGCCGTGCAGGTGCGTGTTGATCACGAACTTCACCGGCTCGGCGGCCAGCAGCGCCACCGCGGCGCGGATCTTCGGCACCATGTCGGCGAACTGGTCATCGATGATCGCGGCGCCATCCACGCCCACGGTCAGCCCGATGTTTCCACCGCGACCCACCAGCATGTAGATGCCGGGCGCGATGTTCACCGTCTCGATCTTCACGTCCGGCGGAGGTGCCGCCGGGGCAGCGGGCGCCGCAGGAGCCGGTGGCGCAGGCTGCTGCGCCAGTGCCATCCCGGCAGCGCCGCAGGCCGTCAACACCAGGAGGCCGGTGAGTTTCTTGTTCGACATGGAAGTTACCTCGTGTGCCGTCCAGATGAGATGCCGCGCCGCGGCGTTTCCGCTACGCGAGAGCGTTCAGGGCTTGATGTCGCCGGCGTCGTTGACGCCTGCGGCGGCCACCTTCGGGCGCACGAACCACGCGGCCAGCGCGGGCAGCAGGATGATGGCGCCGAGCATGTTCACGAAGAACATGAACGT
>Ga0315912_10002348_pt1 | contig 20455 bp, 15 predicted proteins | sample VfabasoilMG_FD_204469 | JGI IMG/M metagenome (GOLD analysis project Ga0315912, IMG submission 204469) | Garden soil microbial communities collected in Santa Monica, California, United States - V. faba soil | ecosystem: Environmental > Terrestrial > Soil > Garden | place: USA: California...
AAAAATCAGCACATTCAAAGCAGGGCAACGTTGGCAACTCACGGTGCGACTGAAACGCCCGCACGGCACTGCAAATCCACATGGTTTTGATTTTGAAGCTTGGGCGCTGGAACGCAATATCCGTGCTGTTGGCAGCGTCAAGAAAGATACTGATAATCAATTACTGAATGCTTTTGTATTCGGCCCTGGCTATCTGGTAGAAGCGGCGCGCGAAAAAATACGCGAACGCATGAATTCTGTGCTGGCGGATAAACCTTATAACGGCGTTCTGCAGGCGCTGGCGATTGGGGATGATAGCGGCATTTTGCAGGACGACTGGCAGGTGTTCCTGCGCACCGGCATCAGCCATCTAATGAGTATTAATTATCTATTAAAACATTAACCACCGACCAAAAGCGGCGCGTCAACATTCTGCGATTGATCCTCAAGCAGAGCAGACCATTTAGTCTATCCCATATCGCCTTTCGCGCTGATGGAAAGCTTCCTCTCCACCTTCTAATGCGAGCAATAGTTCGCGATGTGCCAAGTTTTCAATTGTCGTGCTGACAACCCCGGTTATCTTAGTTTCATCCATTGATAGACAATGAATAAGTTCAGCGTCACCATTGATGACCAAATTGGCATTGTGGGTTGCGAAAATAATCTGACGGTGATTCTTTCGCCTCTTAATTAGATCAACTAGGTACTTCGCAATCAGAGAGCTATCTAAATGCGCTTCCGGCTCATCGATGACAATTGGCATATTGCCCAAAAGTAGCAACACTACAATGACAGCGGTACATCGCTGGCCGAACGAGGAATTTTCAACGGGCTTCCCATCATAAAGCACATGAATTTGCCCAAATCTGCGTACATAAAGTAGTTGCAACTCTGTTTGTAGTTTTAGGCTTTCGAAATTTATCCCTCGAACCAAAAACTCACGCAGCTTTTTGCTGTGGAGAGTACCGTCATCTGGGATCTTCTCAATTGTGCTTGAAAGGTCGCTGAGAGCTGTAAAGTCAATATCCTTCAATTTACTCTCGATGAAATCGGACCTTGGAGTCCTGCCGTTCTCTACTAGCCCGATTGCCTCCGAAATGTATTCAATTATCGTCTCCCTGAAGGCTTTGAGGTCAAATCGGTACTGCAATTCAATAGGCTTTACTTCAGTGCTTTGACCCTTCAGCTCGACGTTAACGGGCTCAAGTAGGTCTCTGACCGATTTTGCATATTGGATTGCTGACCTGCGCTGAGGAGTGAATTGATCCAACACCATTCGGAGCGTACTGACCTTCTTCCTCAGAGAGTCAATCGTGTCCTCTAGCTGAGCTATTCTCTCTGTTGCTTTTCCCACGTCGGCGAGATTCTCTTCTGAGAGTCCGCGGGATTTCAAGAAGGTGTTGAGTTCGTCGCGGAGAGTTGTGACTTCATCGGCTATTGCCAGCTCGCGCTTATCTTCAGTTTCGAGTGAAGGATGGGTAGCAGCGCTCTTGATGCTTGCCTCAATGCCGTCAATAAGAATTCGGGCTTGCCGTTCATATGCGTTGAGGGAAGCATCGCGGTCTAAATCGTATGCAGGGCTGGCTGCAAGTAGGGACCTCAAATCTTGAATTAAATTATTTAGCCAAGCTTTACTAGTTTTTAGCCATTGCAGGTTCTTGCTTAGCGTCCCGAGTTCATCATTAATGCGCTTGAAATTAGTATTCTGGAGCGATTCGACAATTCCATTCTGCGTAACCAATTCTCTCTCCAAATCAGTTAGCTTCATGGAGAAAGCATAATGATCCTTGAGCCATTCGATTTGCTTTTTGGTCGCTTCAATTGAGGCATCAACGGTTGCCTGATTGGTTTGAAGGAGGTTGTCAGTGTCAAGTTTTCGGAGGCGGGTGAATACGGCCGCTGTTAGCTTTTTGTGATCTGAAGCAAACTGCTCAATCTCATTCTGTTGTAGAAATTCAATAACGCGCTGCTCGGAAATGCCTTCGATACCGACTCCACCATCGACCGTAGCCTCTGTCGGCGAAAGTCTATTTTGTTTGAAAAAATCGGTGCTTCCAGGATCGAGCTTCTCGTGAATTAGATTTAGCAATGTACTCTTGCCGGAGCCTCGCCCACCTACAATGCAAGTCAAATAAGGGCTGAATGAAAACTCGCTCTCGCCGCGGAAACAGAACTCGTCACTACGGTCACCGCGCTGCAACTCAGTTGTCGGAGGAAACGTAAACTTCGCCTTTTTAATTTGAAGGAAGGGCTCAAGTGGTGGATCGGCTGAAACCTTTATCCGAGTCGGATACTCGAACAGAGCTTGTCGCAAGCCCTCAAAAGTTGGGTCAGCCTTTACCCATGTAAAGCAGTTGCCGAGCCGATCCTTCTCAGTAGAATCTGCATATTGGTGCGCGTCGCTGCAATCAAATAGACGGTCGTTCACTCCGCTGTCAGAAAGGGAACTTTGTGCCTTGACCCAGTCATCTACAGTTGCGGATGAGATGAATACAAGGTCGGTGTCGTTGATAATCGTCTTTTTATCGGCAATCGAATGATCGTTCCATTTAATATCAGCCCACTCAGTCTTTCCAACTGCTGTAAGAGTTTTTCCCTCAAAGTAATGTGACTTTAGCGCCTCTTGGATTGAGCTAAGACTAAGGCAGAGATTGTTAAATCCTTCGATGATTGGCTCACCAAAATTCACCCGTTCTTGTGCAGGCACACTTCCGATAATTAATCGTCCCAGGTCTTCGAGACTTTGCCTGGTAGGAACAGCGGCCCACTTACCCGAAGTACGCAATTCATCGAATCTTGGCGTCAGAACATATTTGCTACTAAGAGCGCTAAGAAACTGGCTTTCAATTATTTCTGGCGTGATCTCGTTTGAGAAAATGACATGATAATTGACGCGACTCAGATGACCCTTGCTGCCTCCAAACTTATCGAGCCGGAGTTCAATAACTGGAAGAAGTAGATCGATGTTGGGTAGCTTTCCTGCCACCTTAGCAGCGAGAACTTTTTTGTAACCATCAAGAAAGAGGTAGTCATTAATCCCAAGTACCTTGAATTCCGGTGGGAGATTGGCGAGTGCATCTATAAATCGGTCCCATGCGCCTGCACCACCATATGAATGGTTAAGTGAATCAGGAGTATGAACATGCAGATCCCACTTTCGCCATGCAGAACCTCTGGGATCAATCATAATTTTATCCTTATTGACGCTCATCCCCTATCCCCTATTCAACAAGCCTTGATGCTTCGGAGTTTATTGACAAAGACAATCTACTCTTTTTGGTACAGATTGAGTATGTCTTTTGTGTACTGTAGATACTCGAATAAGAGCATGCAATACTTTTCAGTAGGCTTGCTACCAGTCAACTGCAAACATTCTAGGCAAATTTATTGAGCAGCGTTGCCTTGTTGCTGGAATCGAGGGATTGTGCCTACAGTGGAGGGGAATTCTGATATTGAAAGCTTGAATGGGGATCCAAACGTTTTCAAGATTAAAAGCAATAAGACCCAGTATCTTCGTATAGTTACACTAAAGGAAAATGAGAACAGGGGATCCCGTGTTTAGAAAATTGGCCCATACCTCGCGAGGATGCCCATAGTAACTTCAGGATATGCAAGAGCAGGCGATAGCTACACAGTTAGGAAGGGAATCTCAGGAGCGCGGTTAAGGCATTCCCTCTGCAAAACAGTGAGCCATTGGGGTAGTGAGTAGTATTTGTTTCGGAATTGAACATCCCGAGATATTGACCATTTACGTCATAAATTCTCTGGTTGTCGTTATTTTCAACCCTAATCCGAGCCAGTAAAGCGCCATTACGTTCTTTTAACCATGTATCAGGCATGGTGCCTCCGCAATAAAAGCTTAACAATCCATCTCAAACAATCGGAGGGCAACTCAACAACTCACCGCTTACAGTAGATTGAGAAAAAGTTACGCCGAATCGAGGTCGTAAAAACAGTCCAGCTCAATTGACGGAAATTTCTCACGAAGTAGTTCACCGAATTCTAGCGTTCTATCGACACGGGGCACGCTGTTGGGGAAAAATTTAGCACGCTTTGCATTTTTAAGATCATCAAGGCCGGTTTCATGGCCGACACTAGTCAGCCAGTCTGCGAGTTCTTTATTAGTCATCGTCTTGGATAGGCCGCAAATTTCTTGTGTGTAGGCACGTACGAACATACGCTTAAAGTTATCATTCAGCCCCTTACCCATATTGCGGGGAACAGCCCGCTTACGTTTTACTTGCGAGAATAAATAGGCATCTTCCCATGATGTCCAATCAGCTAAATTCTTCAGGCAATTTTTCCGGCGCCAGCTATCAAATTCAGCGCGACATTGCTCAGCATCATCAAGAGTTAACCAGGGCTTGGAATCCAAGCGAATATGCTCAGCGAATTGCTGATCGAGCACCAAACCATCAAACAGCACCTTTTCCATTTTGGGAGCCGTTAGCTTCCGCTTGTGGTCGTATTCAAGGTTCATACGCTTATCGCGCGTAGTGCGGGTCACATCAAGGCTTTTACTCCACTGATCTCGTATTGATGTAAAAGGCTTGATTTGTGTTATTCGGCCGGGATAACGCTGCATAAAAAGGCGAACCATGTAAGCATTTTTATCAAGCTCGGAAACCGGTGGAGAGATACCAGCTTTTGCCAAAATAACGGGACCATCTTCGTGTGCGAGGCAGGTAAATTGCCCACGAGTCTTGCAAGATATCAACTGATTCACGCGATGTTTACATTCCAAAATGTTGCGATTACTAGTGATGCGCTCGCACAGGGAAGCGTACCTCGTCGCTAACGGCCCGCGCAGATCAATTTCATCCATCGAAGCGTCTGTGATGAAACCATCGGTAGTAGCACTGACAGCACGCCTATGTGTCGGTAATCCAGCAATTAACTCGCCTAGCACAGCTCGAATCAGCCCCGTCGTATGTGCCGCCATCAAAGCATTCGATACTCTGGAACATGGTAGTTTTTCACTCTGCATATGCTTCGTATCAAAGACATTCTTCGGCTTGATGCCCTGTGCAGTTTTGCCATACATTCCATTACCGAGCAGTTTAGCGTAAAGCTCGTCCAGACTTCCTTTGACATAGGATTTACGAAGCTCACGCACCTTTCTTACGGAAGGCTCAAAGGGCCTGATATCGCCTTGATCACTTCTCCATGGAAAAATAACGCCGTGTTTAATCGTGATTTTGCAGCCAAGATTTAGTGCTACCTCTATTTCAGGAGCAGTACAAAAGGATTTGCCTGTTAAGGGGTAAAAAAGCCCGCCGTTATGCCCCTCTACAGGCAAGCAAGGATAACGGGTTGTTTCTGGAAAGGCGAATTCGACCAACGCGAAACCCATGACATGACCAACAAAATCATTCGTATCCAAGGTGACACGTGGATGGTCGTAATCGATGAGTTTCATATCAACTAGACCCGTTGTATAGGCGGCAGCTAAATCAAAATCATTCCAAATACCGGGTTCAGTTGGACCAAAATGGTAGGTTTCATTGCGACCGCCGTGATAACACATACCGACAAAGGGCTGATGAATCAGATGAAGATCATCCCGCACCGACACTTCCTTGGTAACAGGCTTGTTCGTGAGCTTATTCCAAACAACATGTTTCTCTTTATGCAAGCCAAACACGCGGTCGAAATCAATCTCAGCTATTTTGAGAGATTGCTCAAATAAAATAACACCAAGAGAGCTTGCAGTGGCTGGCAAGTTGGCATTTCCGGTATGTTGGTAAGCAAACGCGGAAAGCTTCATGAAATACCTGGCAGTGATCTCAGCATCACGCATTGCATATAGCTCGAAACTTAGTTGATCCCCGTCCAGCAGCTTATCCATACGTTCAATACTGAATCCGTCTGGAATTTTTAGCTTGGGCAATCCGATTAAATCCCCCATAAGGGCCAAATTAGTTCCCTCGGCAACATGGCTGCCAAGATCGTAAAACCTGATTCTTATTAGGGAATCTCGGGGGTTGTACTTATCTGTAACAATGGTTGTATTTTTCGGGGCTGACAAACGATCGGCAAAGGGTTCATCGGAAGCAGACGGAACATCGCCATACTTTAGCGCAAACGTTACACCATGTGGGTCACTGCCTATTTTTCCGCCAACATTCTTCAAGTGAAATTTGAATTCGTTAAAATCGGAAAACGCAACCAAATCAGTTCTTAAAAAGAATCCAGCTAGTGATATTCGTTTGGGGATTTCTGTAAGAACGCCTTGGTATATGGCCTTTTCAATTAGTGACATGATCGTAGCTGCAAATTTCGGCCGGTTCTGCTGACAGGAGCCAATTGGATAGATAATCTCCTCAACGTGCCGGTCGCCAGCTATAAGATAAAACTGCAAGCTAAGTACTGTGTTCTCCTGATTCTTTCCGGTAGCGGTATTGGACTCCTCTGATACGTATTCAGAATCGAAGCCAATCACAACTATTTTTGATAATCCAGCCTTTTCTCCCCCCTCGCCGTCGTCAGAATCGTCATCTTCATTGGTGTAATAGTTCGGTATATTCACTACATCATCGTTAGCACCCTCAGTGCTGTAAAAATTTTCCATGGTCATCCCTTTTGTTGTTGGTTCTTCGCACGAACAGACCTCGCCCCTTTTTAAGGGCGATATAAAAGCTTGGTCGTGCATTAAGTTCGCAACACGTAGGCTGAGCTACATGAGATGGCGCCGTTAGGCATTCTGGAACAGGATTCTTCCAGAGAAAGCGTCCTGTCAGTAGTTAAATGGAGGCAAAGCAACAAATGTCCAGTCATTTTTGTAAAATACTTGGCATTTTTCGCAATTTCAATACTTCTCGGTCGCTGACATAAAACACCGGCATCTCTGTAACACAGATAAAACAGCTACAAAATATTCCCTAACCCGTTGCCCACAGGTGGAAGTCAATGGATGGTGTCCATATGTCGTTCAGGAATATGCAGCCAATGGAAATGTTAGATGTGCAATTGCAAGCAGCCTTAGTCGGGATAATCCGTGAAACTCACGGTAGCGCAATTGACCCGGAAACGTTTGCGGAGGTAGCGCTCGATTTATTCGAGGACATTGCAGGACTTGAAACGGCAGATGCGGAAACGCAAGAGCTACTCATTCAATCACTATGGAAGAAATATCATGACTAAAGCAAACACATCAAGCACGAGCAAACCTACCGAAGGGCAAGCAGAGGCAAAGGCAAAGCCTGTCAATTTGAACCAGCCAACCATTCAAGCTGCGATCAAGCGTGGGCAAGAACTTATCAAAGCCGGCAAGACCAAGGTTGAAGCAGCGATGTCCATGTTTGAAACGCTGGAAAAAGAGGAGAGGGAAGTCATTGTTGCAGCCTTCATCAAAGGAGCGAACCTCACTGAGAAAGGCGCAATCACCTACTTTTATAATTGCCGTCGAAAGGCGAAGAAGCAAACAAAGTAATTTTCAGGACGGGGGGTGTAATACCCCCGAGTATCCTTTCATAAATACGAGAGTCAATTACACTCTCGCGTCGAGAACAGCAGAACTCAAGCCGACAAGACGACTCAATCAGACATACCCTATCTGTCTGGTGGCGAAGGGAACAGAGTACGTGAAGCCGTACTAACGAGCCTGCCGGGTGATTCCGGTTAAAGTTTTAATGATGCTGTGATGGATGGCACATTGATTTGTCAGCTTGGGAATTAAGCTTCCCTTTATATCCATTATCTGTAACAAACCGTCAGTAATGACAGCGCAGTGAAACGATGAGAGCTGTGCGTGGCTGGTAAATGCCACATCCGGACCTTTCTCCCTTCCAGCCGCAATGGATAATAAATAATCCTGAAGAGTGAGGTTGACCACGAGGCGTAGCCGAAGTGAAGCAACCTCACGATTCACGTGCGTAAGCACGCGTCATAATCCAAAGCCAGTAAAGTGGCTTCATGTAATTTTCATTTGGTAAAACTGTTGCCCAACGCCTGTAATCCATGGACGGTTAACGCATATTAACCAGCAGAAAACAAGCCATGAGCGTCGTAAAAAGAGCAAATAGCAAATTTTGGTATATCCATTTCCAGTTCAACGGCGAAACCTACATCAGGTCATCAAGAACCACTAATAAAAAAGTGGCTGAACACATGGAGGTTGAACTCAAGGCCAAAGTGCATTCACAAAAATTTCTCGGCAAAAAAGAACGGGTTAAATTTCAAACGGCGTTTAACCACTACAAAGAATCGAAGAAAGGGATCGCGAGTTATGCCAACTTGTTGGCACATGAAAATGTTTTGAGGCGACTACTGCCTTTTAACAAGTATATCGACGAATTTACATCATATGACCTAGAGAAATTCAAGCGAGACCGTATTGCCGAAGGTGTCGGTGCAGAGATTATCAAATATGGCTTGCTGCTGATACGGGGCACTTGTAAGCATGCAAAGAAACTTGGTTTTTTGGTTGCCGAACTTGAGTTTCCCCAACTGAAAATGCCCAAAAGCTCCCTTAGATATCTTAGCAACGGCGAAGAACAAAGACTGCTCAAGGAGCTTGACCCTAAGCGTGAAGGGCAGGGCCTGCCGAACTGGGCTAATCGCAGCGATGAGCTTATGCGGTCAATGCAAGATGCCCATGATTTGGTGATTTTGTTGCTCGACACAGGAGCACGCTATAGTGAAATAGCAAACATTGCCTGGGAAAAAATCAACTTGCAAGAACGCACAATCAACCTATGGCGATCAAAAGTCGAAAACGAAACGGTTCTCTATATGACAGATCGCGTTTACGCAGTGCTAGTAAGGCGCGCAGAAAACAGAAATTTAAAGTATGTTTTTACTAATCGTGTTGGTACTGCACGTGGATATTGCACACAAGCGATTCGTAAAGCGATTTTACGGGCGGGATTACAAAATTGCCGGGTCCATACCTTACGACACACCCTCGCATCAAGATTGATTCAGAATGGAATGAGCGTGTATGAAGTTAGGGAAATTCTCGGCCATAGCGACATCAAGACAACCATGCGTTACGCCCACCTTGAATCCCGTCAAGTGACGTCGAAGGCTCGTGACGTAATCAATCGAGTTAACCAGCGAAACGGCTAAAAATACTGCCAGCACCACTGAGCGACTCAACTTGCCACTCGCCGGACATTTTGAAATCCGGCATAATCAGATCGGACACAAGCATCCTCCGAGCTACTCCGTAGGTTCGGTCTTCGTCCTCGTAGTCAAAAACGAAGCCAAGCTTTTCGTAAAACTGATTGCGCCGCTCTCGTTCAGCTTCGGTTTTAGCATCCTGACCTTGGAGATTGATTGGGACCACTGGAACATTGTGTGGACGCTCTTTAGCCCAACGCACCAAAGGCAACATCAAAAGTGAACCCATGCCAATACCTCTAAGAGGCTCAAGGTCAATATCAATCCGTCCGTTTCCCAACCACACATGCCCTTCATCTGATCCAGCAGGTGGCTCGTAAGTAGCCTCCCAACGAGCCACCTCTGTCCCCAAAGGAACATTGACGCAACCGCTTTCATACGCTGCACCCACAAGCGCCCCCAAAGAACTATGACCAAACAACACCAATAATCGGTGCTCACGGCCATCACGATGCCACACCCGAATTTGTTCTTTACTAGGTTGGACCATGTTAACGATCTCGAGATGCAGTGTTTTGCTGAACCGACTGTAGCAGCTTATGGGCCTTTAATATCTTCAAGCGAGCCTGAGCGACTTTCGCAGCATTCATCTGATGCTTGGCACTCTTCTTCAAGTTTTCAGCACTCTTTTCAGCACCTGACAGGTCAAATAATTCAGCAAGTTTCACAGTTGTCTCCGTTAAATTGTTCATCGGTATTTATCCAAAGAACCAAGTGGTGCCGGAACTCGGCAAGCGGATCATCGTTGCCAGCACGCATAGGCCAAGAGAAAGTCAGCGACATAAAGCAAAAGACTGTTTGCCAGCATTGATGCGGTCAATAAATCTGACAAAGCTGGACCACTTCGAGGACGCCGAAAGGCGTCCTCTTCTCTTTTCAGCCTCTACTTCCACGGGGCCAACCTGTATGGGTTTATGACGTACTCAATATTCACATCGAGAATCAAGTGATTAGATTCGGCGATTCAAAACTGGGCTAGTTTTTATGGCAGGTTGGGACGAATTTACAAGGTGTAACAGTTCAGTATATTCACTACATCGGATATCTCACACCCTAACTTATGGAAGGGGAGGCAATCCAAGTTCTTTAAGGAAGGCATTGTGATGCTCTTTGCTTGCTACTATCTTCTGCTCCAGTGTCTCCAGTTCTCCATGCACCGCGCCAATATCAATTTCTTCATCCAGCTCAGTCGTGCTGATGTAGTGGGAGATATTTAGGGTGTAGCCATTAGTCTCGATCTCTTTCATAGACACGCGCCGAGAATAACGTTCTTCCTCTTTGCGGAACTGGTAAGTGTCGACGATCTTGTCGATGTGCTTCGGCAGCAGCTTGTTTTGTCGCTTACCTTTCTCAAAGAGCTCGCTGGCATTGATGAACAGCACATCGTCGGGCTTTTTGCATTTTTTAAGTACCAAAATGCACACCGGAATGCCGGTGGAGAAAAACAGATTGGCAGGCAGGCCGATCACAGTGTCTATGTTGCCGTCTTTCAGCAGCTTGCTGCGGATACGCTCTTCTGCCCCGCCACGGAATAATACGCCATGTGGTAGGATGATGGCCATGGTGCCTTCCTTAGCCAGGTAATTAAAGCCGTGCAACAGAAAAGCAAAGTCGGCGGCGGACTTGGGGGCCAAGCCGTAATTCTTGAAGCGAACATCCTCGCCCATCGACTCGGTAGGTTCCCAGCGATAACTGAAGGGTGGGTTGGCAACTACGGCGTCAAAGTATTTCTTTTTAGCAGGGTTGGCCTCGCGCAGATCATCCCAGTCGTTGAGCAGAGTATCACCGTGGAAAATCTCGAACTCCGAATCTTTCACTCCGTGCAGCAGCATGTTCATTCGCGCCAAGTTATAGGTAGTGATGTTTGATTCTTGCCCATAAATCTTGCTAATGCCATGCGCGCCCATCTGTTTGCGTACGTTCAATAACAGCGAGCCCGAGCCGCAAGCAAAGTCCAAAACACTATCCAAATGTTTCCTCTTGCCAGTGCTGGGATCTTGGCCGTCCAATGTCACGATGGCAGACAGAATGCTGGAAATTTGCTGCGGCGTATAAAACTCTCCCGCCTTCTTGCCGGAACCCGCCGCAAACTGACCAATCAGATATTCATAGGCATCGCCCAGAGTGTCGTTGTTTGTGGAAAACGTCGCCAGCTCCTCAGCGATCTTGCTGATGATGTTGCAGAGCTTGGCATTGCGATCAGTATAACGCTTGCCGAGTTTTTCCGAGTTCAGGTTGATTTCCGAGAACAAGCCCCCAAAAGTGCTAGCAAATGATTCGTTCTCGATGTAATCAAAGCCTTTTTGCAGGGTATGCAGTAGCTCCTCATCCTGCGTGCGTGCCATTTCCGCGATTGCTGCCCACAGGTATTGAGGCTGGACCACATAATGCGTCTTGAGGCGCATCTGTTGTTCAAAATCAGGAACATCGTCCGTATTGCTGTCATACCAGCGCTGCAGCGGCGTGATGTCGGGCTGATCTTGTTTGTCTGGGTAGTCTGAGCCCAGCTCTTTCCTAGCGGCGGTTTCATAGTTGTCCGATAAATAGCGCAGGAACAGGAAAGACAGCATGTAATCGCGGAAGTCGTCAGCATTCATTGCCCCGCGGAGTTGGTCAGCAATGCCCCAAAGGGTAACGCCCAGTTGCTTTTGGTCTTGTTCGGTCATAATACTTCAGCTTTCTCAGGTACATCAGGAAATAATTCGGGGTTAAAAGGGTAACGGCCCAGAAAGTCATCAAGAATTTTTTTAAAATACACCTTGTTCTCTTCCAACATTTCTTGGGGTTCGTACAGTGAATAATTGCCGTGGCTTAGAATATTGATAAGCCGGGCATGCAGGGTGCCCTCTTGATCGTCATCTTCTAGCTGGATGCAAGCCGAGAAATTGGGAAAGCCGTGAAAGCTGGCCGATTTCTCAAGCAGACTGCGTAGTATGTTGAAGTGATAGGTATAAAGCTGTCCGGATTTTTCAGCTTGATACAACTCCGTCAACATGGCGACATGATGAAAGAACGGCGTTGCGCTGGTATAACGTAGAGCATAACCCATCGTGCTTTTCGGTTGAGTCAAAAAATAAGAAGCTGTTTTTTTGGATTTTCTAGCACCCAGCTCATTGTGCATCACATTATAGAACAGCGCGTGATGCGATGAAATCACCGCACGAATCTGACCGTCTTTGTTTTTCAGTAATTGCGCCAGATCGCTGGCTACGGCAATGGCATTATTGTCATCCAATGATGAAACAGGATCGTCAATGTAGAGATACTTGACCCATTTATATGCTTCAGCGCCATCCATCACCAGCTGGACAATGGCCAGAAAGAAGCACCAGATAAAGAGATTTTCCTCACCGCGTGAAACCTTGATGTTGTTCTCATCTCCGCGGGAAAAGGCAATTGCCCATATTTCATAGTCGATGCTGAATTCGAAATCAGTATAACGGTGAAGGAAATGGCGGATGCGGCTTTCCATCTCCAATTCTTCTATGCCAGCGAAAAAGCGGGAAGCTGAATTGATTTTCAGCACACGTTCGCTATCGCCCTCCAGATCGTTATCCCAGGCGAACAGGTCTTCGGTGAAGGCATTGAAATAGAGAGTGTCCCTTTCGGCCACCTGTTTACCTGCATCCTTGAAGACCATCGATAGGCGTGTTTTGCCGGTGCCGTTGTAGGCATAAAGCAGCAGGAACTTTTTGCTTTCCAGCTCTGTGCGCATATGCGCAACTAAATCATCCAGAGTGGCAAAGAAGGTTCCGCTCATGTATTTACCTGGCCAAGCGAAGGGAAAAGCTGCTGCATCAACCCTTTTTTATGGGCTTTGAGCCTGGCCAGCTTTTGGGCTTGTGCGGCAACTATTTCGTCGATGGACGACAGGCAGTCTGCGATTTTTTGTTGTTCTTTTGGCTTTGGAAACGGAACCTTCAGAGTTTTAATAATCGGCAGATTTAGTCCGCCACGCCCTTCTCCACCTGTGGACAGGCTTCTTAATTCATCGTATCTGTTATCAAGATTGTGATATAGAAAATCACTGGAAAAACTTTTCTCATTCGGGAAAATCGCAGCGATTGATTGGTTGATGCATAGCTCAATCATATTCATTGCAACGGTGCCGCGTGTTTTTCCTTGTCCGGCTAAACCTATCAATACGCACATTTTTGGAATTAATTTAGTACTTGAGTTTCGCATCCCTTCTTCTGTAATTCTGCCGTGCACCTCATACACTTTCTTATAATTTAGCTCTCCTGAATTCATCCACCTTATGCCGCCACCCCAATACTCTTTTACCGAAGTGCTTGGCGTACCGCCAGTCGTTACATTTATAGACACCTGACCAATCTGCTTTATTTCCCACTCTCCAGCATCCCGAAATTCAGGAAAGCGCAGCTTGGGTAGAGTTTCGCCTTCTGCAGGGAAAAGCCGCTGCATCAACCCTTTTTTATGGGCTTTGAGCCTAGCCAACACTTGGGCTTGTGCGGCGACCATTTCGTCGACGGAAGACAGGCAGTCTGCGATTTTCTGTTGTTCACCGGAAGACTCTTCTGGAAAGGCAATTATTTTATTTTTAAGAGTAGCAAAGTGCCTTTTATATTCTTCCATTTTAACCGGATTAAATAGCAGTTGCTGATAAAGGAAGGTCGTACTAAGACCAGGAGATGAGCCAAATATTTTTATTCCATCCGCCCCTTGTACAAACGGCACATCCGTGATTTTAAGAACGCAAGTGTGGTCGCCAAAAATGATTAGCGGCAATCCATTACTAATTACAGCATCCTGATCGTCGGTCCATCCTGAAATGTACGTCTGAGACTGGTCAATTATCGGGAATGAACCAGACTCAGAAAATAGCGTGCTTGGTATTTTTTTTGGCGGGGTGACGGTTCTAATTAAATCAGCCAACTCTTTTATTTTCCACTTCCCCGCATTCCTAAATTCAGGAAATCGCAGCTTAGGCATCAACTCGCGTTTTACTGTTTGCTGCATTGTCGTAGCATCCACCTTATTACTCATACGCGTCCAAGCCAGAAATCTCCCGCCCCTTGGCGAGTTTATGCAGCAGCGGAATCAGTTCGTCCATCAGAGCCAGTTCTTTTTGCCGTCTGGTTTTCCAGTTCAGCCCCAGCGGTGCGAGCAGATCTGTCAAGTGTTCACCATCGAATATCATGCGATGAGTGATGTTATCAACAAAGGCGAGTAGGCTGGCGGTTTGTAGTCCGTGCTTTTCAGCGATCTCAGCCAGTTGGCGGGCACTATTTTCGGCCTTGAAAGTTTCATAACCATGGCGAATTTCCTTCTCGTTCAAGGCCTCGCCTGCCCTCAAGGTGTCGATATAGGCCGCGATATCGTCGCGTGTGTCAATGAATTTGGCATCGGACTGGATAAGGCCGACGAGCTGAGCGCGGCTCATCTGCTGCTTGTCGGGGGTTAGCTGTGAATAGCGAGCAATCAACGTCATGATGTAGTCGTAATCAATCACGGCGGAGGCAAACAACACGAATTCAAAATCCAGTTGCTGCACTAACGTGTCAGTGCCGCTGCCTTTATCCTGCTGGGCTTTTAGGCGAAGAGCGGTCTCCATATATACACCACGGAAGCCTTGCAATAATTCTTGAGGAATCACTCGCTCAATGCTGGCAGCGTTTTCCGGCGTTAGATCGGTGTATTGGTCAAGCTGGGTCTTGAGGCGCTGCACCTCCTTGAACAGGTTGATGAACTGACCGCGTGCCGCATCACCCTTGAGGTTGGGCACGGCTTGAGGGGAGCTATCTAGTCCCTGAGATTGCATGAATTTACCCAGTTTTTTAACGGCGGTTTCCAGTTTACTAATGACCACTGGGGCTTTGTCTACCAGCCAGATTTCTTTAGCACGATCGCTTTGCTCGCCAGAAAACAGGGTGATCGCTGCATCGACCGCCTCCTGTTGCTGGCGGAAGTCAAGAATATTGCCGTAGGGTTTGCTGTCGTTCAATACGCGGTTGGTGCGTGAGAATGCCTGAATCAGACCGTGATACTTGAGGTTCTTGTCCACGTACAGGGTGTTTAGGAATTTTGAATCGAAGCCGGTGAGCAGCATATCCACCACGATCACAAGATCGATCTTCTGCGCCTGTGGCATGTCCTGATTAGGGTATTGCTGATCCTTGATGCGCTTTTGCACATCCTGATAGTAGAGGTCGAATTCGTTGATGCTGTGGTTGGTACTGTAGTGGGTGTTGTAATCTGCAATGATGGCTTTGAGCGCAGCCTTCTTTTCGGCTGGGGCTTGTTCGTTGTCAGCCTTTTCTTGAGGCAGGTCTTCCTGTATCTGCTGCACGTCCTTATTGCCCTCGGCGGGCGGGGAAAATACGCAGGCAATGTTCAGAGGCGGGAAGTCAGTATTTGCAGCCAGCTTTTCTGCTTGAATGGTCTTGAATAGATCGTGATAGGCAATGGCATCGTTAATGGAGGCAGTGGCCAGTACAGCATTGAACTTGCGGCCAGCGGTGGCGGTGGGGTGTTTCTCAAGTATAGCTTCGACGATGGCTTTTTTGGCCAGCGCTTCCCCCGGCTTGGGCGTGTTCTTTCCTTCGGTCTTGTAATAGTCGATATGGAACCGCAGAACATTGCGATCCTCGATGGCGTGGGTGATAGTGTAGGTGTGCAGTTGATTCTGGAAAATGTCTTCCGTGGTTTTGTAGGACGCCTGCTGGCCTTCTATTTGCTGGTAGTTGGCGTTTAAATCAAAGATCGGCGTGCCGGTAAAGCCGAATAACTGGGCATTAGGGAAAAATTCCTTGATGGCATTGTGGTTCTCGCCGAATTGCGATCTGTGGCATTCGTCGAAGATGAACACGATGCGCTTGTTACGCAGCGGCTCAAGCCGTTCTTTGTAATTGTTTTTATTGTTGCCATCTAAAGCTAGGCCGAGTTTCTGGATGGTGGCGACGATTACCTTGTCGGCGTAGTCGTCAGACAACAGCCGCTGCACAAGAGCTTCGGTATTAGTATTGTGTTCAACACAACCTTCCTGAAATCTGTTGAATTCCTCTCTCGTTTGCCGGTCGAGATCCTTGCGATCTACCACGAACAGACATTTTTCAATGTCGGGGTTGTCCTTGAGCAGGGTGGATGCCTTGAAGGAGGTGAGCGTTTTGCCGCTGCCGGTGGTATGCCAGATATAGCCGTTGCCGCAGTTCTGGTGGATGCAGTCCACAATCGCCTTGACGGCATAAATTTGATAAGGCCGCATCATCATCAGCTTTTGCTCACTGGCTACCAGCACCATATAGCTGCTGATCATTTCGCTCAGCGTACATTTAGACAGAAACTTCTCGGTGAAGTCGTCCAGATGGGTGATTTTCTTATTGTCTTTACTAGCGAACTGGTAGAGCGGCAGGAAACGTTCGTCTGCGTCAAAACTGAAATGACGACTGTTGTTGTTAACAAAGTACCAGGTATCGTTGCGATTGCTGACGATGAATAGTTGCAGGAAACACATCAGAGTTTTGCTGTAGCCGTTGCCGGGGTCGTTTTTATAATCGACAACCTGCTGCATGGCCTTGCGCGGACTGATGGCTAGAGTTTTTAGCTCAATTTGAGCGACCGGTAAGCCATTGATTAGCAATATCACGTCGTAGCGATGATGGCTGTTGTCGGTGTTGATGCGTAACTGATTGACGACTTCAAAGGTGTTCTTGCACCAGTCTTTGATATTTACCAAGGTGTAAAACAGCGGCGTTCCGTCGTCGCGCTCAAAGCTGTTACGCTCGCGCATATGCCTGGCCGCGGCAAAGACATCGGAGGTGATGATTGTCTCCAGTAGACGGGCAAACTCGGTATTAGTCAGCTGCACCCGGTTGAGTATTTGGAATTGCTCTCGAAAATTATTTTCCAGCGATTGCCGGTCACGAATATCAGGGCGATATTTATATTTGAGTTGCTCTAGCTTCTCAATAAAGTCTTTTTCAATCTGACTTTCCGTGGCGAGCATCGGAACCTCTTAGGTAGGGATCAGTGTCATTCTAACAAACGGAATAGTATTGCATGGTTGTCATAATAGCCAGCCACAGCGTTGCGAGAAAACTGCTATCAAATATCAAAAATTTAAGGGCTGAATGGAGCTTTGCAACTGTTGACTCTTCTTCGAATGTCGCCATTCCCAAGGTGGAACCGGATTTGCATCAGCCCATAATCCGAGCTTAGAAGCTTTGGCAGCTTCTTCAATCGCAAAAAAATGTCCATATCCCTTGGCATATTTGCGATAAACCCATGCCATACCCAGCTTTAACATGGCTTGGTTGGCATTAGTGCCCGAGCATTTCACTTCACCAACTGTCCGGCTATAACGATCTATATCTATTACGGAGATTGCGACCGATTTACCAAAACATATGTTCGACAAGGCTAGCTTGCTTTGCTGCCCAAAAGCTTGAGATTTTTCTGGGGCATCTATCGCTGCAAGCCTGACCTTAATTTGTTTGTTGCCGGACTCCAGAATTGTTAGGGTATCCCCGTCTGTTACTCCCACAACGCGCCCGTATAGGGTTTCCGCACATACCATATTGGAAGCACACAGAAGCAATAACAGCGCAAAAAACCATGCGAACCTCTTGGTGTAATAATCCCGTATATTCACCATAACATCATACCTACACCCATTTATGCATCGATCCGCTTGAAAACCTTAAACGCAAGACTCTCGAATAAGGTTTTGATATCCCATTCGGATGGGGGAGGGGTTTTCAGGTCGAGTACTTTGCCGGATGACAGAACGGTTCGATGCTCACCGTTGCGAAACTCGATCATTAGCAATCTATTCTGCTTGTTGGGCGCCTTGTCCAGTTTCGCACACAATAATTTGATCGTGGCATCATCGAACTCACCAGAAGCGACTAAACTTCTACGATATTCTTCAATTTCATCAGCGGTGTACCAGCGCCCGCCCGGATAAGTGATTATTTTGCTGACGACTCGCTTGATAGCCTCTGATAGCCTGATTCTGAGCAGAAGCAATTCTATACCTTGCAAAGTCTCAAGACGTTGCAATAGGTCAACGATCAAGTTCTGCTGAACGGTTATATCAACTCTGGAATTGGTTAGCAGTAGAATTTGATTCTCAATGAGCCTCTTATTTTGCTCGATTGTGGCTATTTTGTTTTCATTGGCCTTGATACGTTCAATCAAGGCTTGCGGACGTTCACCTTCCGAAACATTTTCTAAGGCATCTAGAAGAGCTTGATTCTTTGTTGATGTGTCCTGAATCTCAAGTTTCAAGGATTCCAGTCGTTGCATGGAGCTATTGATCTCAGCCTCGCCATCTTGATTCATGCCGAGCACTTGGGCGAAATCAACAGCCTTACAAAATCGTAAGACTAACTGCTCAAAATCCGCATATGGCCACTGGATAAAATTACAACCCCGTCCCCTGCGGGCATTGCTACAGGCAATGTACCTGTCTACCTTGCGCTTGCCGCCAGCACGAAGTTTGTAGTACCCAGCCATATTCATCGGCCCATCGCAATAGCCGCAGCGAAGCAGACCGGAAAACAAATTGCTAAGTTGCTTGCCTTTACTTCCACCACCGCCCCTTGATCGTCTTGAAGCTCTTGCGGAGGCTACAGTTAGCCACTTCGCCTTCGTCATGATGGCAGGGTAGTAGTCGGCGATAGTGTCCACGTGAGTAATTTGGCCATTACGCTGAAGTGAAAGATTCAATTCACCGTGGATAGCAGGGTTGCTAAGAATCTTTTGGATGTAGGAGTTCTGCCAGCCGTCTGTTTTATCCGAGAATCTTGGGACGTCCTCCATATTCAGTGTTTTGACGATGGTGCCCGTTCCGACACCTTCAAGTGACATCTGGAAGATACGCTTAACGACCTCAACCCGCTCGGGAATAAATTCAAATCCGGAATCGCCCTCCGATGGCTTTAGCCAGTAAGGGCATCGAGCAGTCAGGCGCTTCTTAGCGATATTTTTACGTTTGGCATCCCATGATGAGCGCACGCGCATGCTTTTAATAGCGGATTCCTCGTTAGCTCGACTCATGATGGCAATAGAAATGATCAAGCTAGCCCAATTGTCATTTGATCTTTGGTAGCTATAAACCTGGCCGTCCGACAAGGTGACTATGACAATTCCAGCACTTAGGATACTGATGAAGATAGATAGCGCATCCAATACCTTGTCGCGGGATAGCCGATCAAGGCTCTCAACAAGCAGGTACGAACCTTTTTCTATACGACCCTCATTTACCAAGCGGAGAAAATGGCCTAAAGCGCCTTTTTCGAGGTTAGAACGGTCAAAAGCTGAGATGCCAAGGTCTTGTAAATTAAGCTCTCGATCAAGCTCTAGATTGTGATTTGCGGCGTAATGCTCGGAGAGTCTTGTTTGCCTTTCGACAGAATCTCCTTTTTGCTGCTTAATACTGGAAAACCGTATGTAAGAATACGCTTTTGACATTTGCTGTTTTGCTAATTAAATAGGGGCAATGCCATTATAAAAGCATTTACGTTTTTATAGCTAATAAATCAGCATTTCCGGCCTGCATATCACCATGCTGGCAAGTCTGGCGTTTGGCCTTACTCATGCGTTTTGGCGCAGGGTTGAAAAACTCACTTTACGCTTGCCCGCGCGCAAAGCCGCAACTATCGTCGGTGTAGTTGTTGCATTGCTCTATGCACTACTGGCGGGCTTTTCTGTGCCCACCCAACGTACTCTGTATATGCTAGCGGTGTTTGCCGCAGCGCTGTGGTCAGGTCGCGAGGTGGCGATTGGCTATGTGCTGGCCTGCGCATTACTTTTGGTGGCAGTACTCGATCCATGGGCAGTCATGGCGCCAGGATTTTGGTTATCATTCGGCGCGGTAGCATTGATTGCCTATACGATGGATGGACGTCTGCACAGGCCGCATTGGTTAAGTGTAGCGATTATCACGCAATGGGCGGTGACGTTGGGTTTGCTGCCGTTCTTACTGGTGCTATTCCAGCAAGCTTCCATCATTTCGCCGATTGCCAATGCGTTCGCCATCCCGCTTATCAGCTTTGTGGTTGTGCCTTTTACCTTATTGGGAGCGCTGTTGCCGCTGGATTGGGCGTTGCAACTTGCCCACAGCATCATGACCACATGTATGCAACTTTTGCAGTGGCTAAGCGCTTTGCCGTTCAGTACCTGGCAGCAACACGCGCCGCCAGCCTGGACTTTGCTTCCGGCATTATTCGGTGTGCTGTGGATGTTACTGCCGCGCGGTTTCCCCATGCGCTGGCTGGGTTTGGCCGGCCTATTGCCCATGATGTTGCTTGAGCCGCCGCGTCCGGCACTTGGTGCGATGCAAGTTAGCGTGCTTGATGTCGGGCAGGGCTTGGCCGTCACATTGCGAACT
>Ga0315912_10002349_pt1 | contig 20440 bp, 18 predicted proteins | sample VfabasoilMG_FD_204469 | JGI IMG/M metagenome (GOLD analysis project Ga0315912, IMG submission 204469) | Garden soil microbial communities collected in Santa Monica, California, United States - V. faba soil | ecosystem: Environmental > Terrestrial > Soil > Garden | place: USA: California...
GATAGTCAATTGTTCAACTTGTTCCGCCAGGTTCAACGTCCCGGACGTCAAAGTCTCCGGGCGGCGGGCACGAATGAAGTGCAAGAAGTGCGGCGCACCCATCGTCATCGATGGCACCCACCTCGAGCGCGGTCCATCCTCCGCGAGCCACGCGCCCCCCTCCAGCCCGACAGGCAGTCAGCCCCGTCACGGCAGCCAACCCCATCACGCTGCCCCGAGCAAGGAGCCATCTGCCCCGTTCATCCGTGACATCGCTCCACGCTGGCGCGTGCAGTTGCCCAATGGTGAGCGCGTGGAAATGTCCTTGGATGAGGCCGCTGTCTTGCGCCGCGAGCAGCGTCTGCCTGAAGGCACCTTGATCTGCGCGCCAGGTAAGTCGCAGTGGCTTGCCCCTGATCAATTCAATGAACTCGAGCGGCGCGCGGGGTTTCCCGTGGCTGCTCCGCGTCCGCCACTGCCCACGTTCACGGATGTGACCGTTGCGTTCGGGGCAGCAGAGACTGAAGTGCTCAAGTTTCAGTCTCGTTCTCCCGCGCATCATCCCCCGACGAGCGGTGGGCCCAGCCGCGCAAAATCGGGTGAGTTTTTCAACGCGGGCGACGTCGATCAGGCCATGGCGTCGTTCGACCACATCACTGGCTCATCCGAGGACCGCAGCGAGCCGGGACTGCGCGCGGCTCCAGCACGGCCCTCGTCCAGCAGTTTCCCGCCACTGCCCGGGCTTGGTTCCACCTTGCCGCCTCCCATCAATGCGCCGCCTCCCCCCGTGGGTGACGGCCCGGCTCCCGCGCGCCGGCCACAGACGATCCCCTCCTTCCCACCTCCACCGCCAGCCCCGTCCAGCTATCCGCCGCCGCCGATGGGACAGTTTGCGATGGCTGCTTCCGCGCACGGCTCTTGGCCCCCCGCGCCAGCACCCTCGATGAACGCCGCCGCCTTCTCCTCAACGCCCGCGCCCATGCCCGGACCATCCCTGCCGACCTCCGCCGTCGCGCACGCGCCTGCGCCCTTCTACCCTGCGGGGTCGTTGCCAAGCACGATGCCCTCGCACGCCGCGGCCGTACGCTCCGCCGCAGCCGTGGCGGCCGTCCAGGACGCCGCAGTGTGGGCCGCAGCTCCTCCCGCCCCCTTGGGAACCTCACCATTTGCTGCGCATTTTGCGGACAATGCCGCGTACGCGGCGCCCATCCTTCCAAGCAGCTCACCGCGCTCGGTGCGGGCACCGGCTCCCCAGCTCGCCGACGCCGACTGGGAGGCGGACGTGCCACCGCTTCCTGCATATGATGCGGATGAACTCCTCGCGCCCCGGCCTCACCTCGGCCGATGGGTGGCGCTGGCTTTTGCCCTCACCGTCGCGGGGGCTGTAATGGCTGTGCAGCTGTATCGACCAGCCTTGATCACCCAGGCCCGCGCTCACCTAGTCAAGGTGGCGGAATCTTGGCTCAAACCCTCGGCTCCCGCCGCAACGCCCCTGCCCAGTGGTCCTGAATTCGACACAGCCGCGGCGGGTTTGGTCTTGAGCCAAGCGGCGCAAGGAGCGGCCACGTGCAAGACGCCGACTGGTCCTTCGGGCAAAGGACGAGCGCGCGTTTTATTTGAGCCCTCCGGCAAAGCAGTTGAGGTTGCAGTGTCTGAGCCATTTCACCAGACCGCGGTGGGCGACTGCGTCGTGCAAACGTTCCTCAAGACAAGTGTCCCCGCCTTCGGCGGTCAGCCGGTCATCGTCAACAAGACGTTCGAAGTGCACTGAGGGGTTCACCGTTCCATCAGCAGCGAGGGCGCACCCTCTGTCCGGCGGTCGCGGCAGGTCACGGATGGATATTCACGAGCGTGCCCTGACCAAACGTCTCGCCCGCATAGGATGCGTGCCAATGTTCAGGTGTATCGGGCAAGCTCCAATTGAAAATGTAGCGCGCATCGATGGGCGAAAGGTTGACACAACCGTGACTCCGCGGGCGACCAAAGTCGTCATGCCAGTACGCCGCGTGCAAGGCATATCCACCTTTGAAATACATCACCCAGGGCACGTCGCGCAGTTCGAACTCACTGTCGGCTACGTTTGAGTCCATGGTTGTGGTGACATGCTTTTGGTAGATGCGAAACGTACCCGTGGGCGTGCTGTAAGTCTTGTCGGGATCCCCTAGGCCATCGCGCCCCGTAGACACCATCGTGACGTAAACTGGCTTACTGCCCTCATAGAGCACGAGCGTTTGGCTCAAGATAGAAATGTCGATCCAACGCAATTTGTCCTTGGCAAACCACGGTAAAGCCGAGGGCGCGGGCGCGATCTTGACGTCCCGTGAACGCAACCATTTCCCATCGCGGGTCTTGACCAGGCGCTCCTGTCCAACAAATCTCACCTCACCGCTCAAGGGAATCATCTTGCGTAGCGGCACCTCTCCAGCACGCGCAAGCTTCCCCTGCCCTTGCCACAACTCCGTTCCAGGCCGCCACGGGAAGGCGACGGGCAAGGTGACCTCGTCCAATTCTCGCCCATGAAAGCGCGATGAGCCATCGGCCTTGATCTTGTCCGCAGGGATGAGACGGCCATCTACCGTGACCGCAAAGCGGCGATTGAGAGCGGCTTCGCTGGCTACGAACGTGTCCACGAACGCGACACCTGCATGTCGCTTGATGCGATCGGCGATCACCGCGTAGGCGGGCGCACGAAAGGTCGAAATATTGGGGATGCGCCGCTCACCTTCCAGCCACCAGGGCACAGCGTCGTCACCGTCTCCGCCGTAGCGCTCGTTCATGTCCGGAAGCGGAGTGTCGGCTTCGACATCACCCACCGCTGCCCCGCTCGGACCGAGTGGAACAGCATTGGCCCCGTGACTCAGCTCATCCCAATGGTCTTTGAGCTTGCTGTAGCTGCGCAAGTGCCGCTCGAGACGCATCTCGAACTTGAACTGTTCCTCTTTGCTGGGCACCCGCAAGTAATTGGGCGCAACCGCGCGCAGAAACCCATAACGATACGGCAGCGGCTTGTCGCGATCGGGACCGTGGGGAAAGGCCCGCACGAGCGGATGATCGAGTTTGATGGTGCTATTGTGGTCCTGACACAAAAAGCCCACGGGCCGCAGCGCGTACCAGCCCCCCGGACAACCAGCCTTGGACACCGGATGTTCTGAGCGCTCGACCGTTTCACCCAAGCGTAGATATCCAATTGGCGTGGAATCTTTGACCGGAACCTCAAAAACCGGAACCATCAGCGCAACCGGAGCAATGCGAGGACCACCTTCGAGCGGGACCGCCACGTGCATCCACTTTGACTGCGCCACGCCGTAGGCCGTGCTGGCCATGGAGGCGTGCAGGAGCGGGACGTCGACGTGTTTCTCCTTCGTTTCCGAGCCATGTGACGGCTCGCAACCAAGCAGGAGCATGCAGTGGGCCGCTATCCCGCGGACCAACCAGTCGCGGCGCATACCACGCTGGGAAATGCGCGGGATCTGAGCCGTTGGTCCGCTGCCTACCGATGACCGCTCCTGCACCATCCTTGGGCCATGCCAGGTCTTATGAAATTGGCCAAGAAACTGAAAAGAGACCAACCAGAAGAGTTGCCAGACGCGCACTCCAGAGGGACAACCCCGAGCGCCTGATTCAATCCTACTGAAAGCGACCCGACCCCGAAGGGACACAGGTCGTTGGGCGAGCTACTTTAAAAACAACACCGATTCCCGAACGAGCACGAGGAGCGCATGTCGAACGACACCCTGACGATCACCGACAACCGAACCGGCAAGAACTATGAGGTCGCCATCACCGATGGAACGATCCGCACGGCAGATCTCCGACAAATCAAGGTGGACGCTGAGGACTTTGGGTTGATGGGTTATGACCCGGCCTTCACCAACACCGCGTCGTGTCGTTCTGCCATCACCTACATCGATGGTGACCAGGGCGTCCTGCTCTACCGCGGCTACCCCGTGGCCGATCTGGCGGAGAAAGCAGGCTGGCTGGAGTGTGCAAAGTTGGTGCTCGATGGCGAACTCCCCAGCAAAGTTGCGCTCAATGCTTGGGAACGAGAGATCGCCAACGACGCACTGCCGCCACGCCAGCTGCGCGACATCATCGGAGCGTTCGAGCCCGACGCGCACCCCATGGGGCGTTTGATTGCTACGGTCGGGGCGCTCGGTACCTTCAACACGGACTCCAAGGACATCCAGAGCCGCGAGCTGCGTCACAAACACATCACACGTCTGATCGCACAGGTCCCCACCCTCGCGGCTTGGAGCTATAGACACAGCCGTGGTCTGCAGTTCATTGAACCAGATCCGACGCTGTCTTACTCTGCAAACTTCCTCAACATGCTCAAGAAGGGCCTGGAGCCCAACTATGAGCCCCATCCGGATATCGTGAAGGCCATGGACGTATTGTTCATCCTGCACGCGGACCACGAGCAAAACTGTTCCACCAACGTCATGCGGAGCATCGGCTCTTCCCAGGCCGATCCGTACTCGGCCATCGCTGGCTCCATCGCGGCGCTGTACGGACCCTTGCATGGCGGCGCCAATGAGGCCGTCCTCAAGATGCTCAAGCAGATCGGCAGCAAGGACAAGGTGGCGCCCTTCATGCGTGAAGTGAAAGAGGGCTCAGGCGGCACCCGACTGATGGGCTTTGGTCACCGCGTGTACAAAAATTACGACCCACGCGCCAAGGTCATCAAGGCCCTGGCTGACCGCGTTTTCAACGTACTTGGCCAACGCAACCCGCTCATCGACGTGGCCGTCGAGCTGGAGCGTATTGCACTGGATGATGAGTACTTTGTGAAGCGCAAGCTCTACCCCAACGTCGATTTCTATTCTGGCCTCATTTACGAGGCGCTCAACATCCCAGTGGACATGTACACCGTGCTGTTTGCCATCCCGCGCACCGTGGGTTGGCTGGCCCAATGGGAAGAAATGGTGTGCGACAAAGAGCAAAAGATCGCTCGCCCTCGCCAAGTCTATACCGGCCATCCCGAACGACACCTGTGACCCCCGCCCCGCGGCGACAGCTGGTTCGCCCCGTGCCACATTCCTTCACTACCTTGGGTCAGGTGAAGGAATGTGCGGGGATGTCCCGCAAAAATTCGCGAAAACTCCCGCCAATCACCGGGTAAGCCTGCGCGCGCTTTCGCGTTATCGCGTAGGCCTGGGCGCGCAAGCCACAGCACAAGGTCACCTCGACGCGTTGGTAGAGGTCAGGACAGTCTTCAAACTGATCGAGGCGCAACAGGTGCTCGTGCTCCACCATAAACACCTCACCAACGACCGCGTACCGCTGGGCCACGCCGGGGTCGGCGCCCGCCGGCACGCCGGGTACCAGCGCCGGGTACGCGCCCTCATACAGGACCAAGTGATGGTCCATCAATTCGGCCTCACCCAAGGGCCGTGCGCCGACGAGCTGCTGGTGATGTTTGAGCCCAAACATCAGCGAACCATAGACAAACAGTGGAACTGCTTCCGTCATGGCCGCTGGGCTTTGTGCGGTGTAATATTGCTTGCCACGTTGTTTGGCATGTTGCTAACTAGATTGTCCCATGACCACATCCCCTGAGAAAACGACCGCAGCAGCAAAAATGGCGCAGGCGCAAGTCTCGATCGCGAAAAATGTAGCTACTGCCAGCCAAATTGGCGCAACCTACAAGTTCATCTTGGAGGGGGATGGCGGCGGCACTTGGATGGTCAAGCTTCATACCGATCCCGTCATCCACGAGGGTGACGAGCCCGCAGACTGTATCATTCAAATGGATGCTACTGACTACGTGGACATGCTCGAGGGGCGTGTTGAAGGCCAACAGTTGTTCTTTGAGGGCAAGTTGACCATCGACGGAGACATGGCACTGGCCATGAAGCTCCAGGCGCTCAATGAGCTGATGGCTCAATGAGGGGGCTTTAGCCTTGACCCTTTGCTTCCTTCAGGGGCAGTCTTGGGTACGTCACCATGATCGCTGCTCACCCCACCCTTAATCTGGGGCCCGGCCCACTTCGGCCCGCGCCACCTGGTTTTAAAGTGAGCTACTTTGGCCCCCGCAACACCAACACGCACGCTGCTGCGCTCTTGTTGTTTGGCGCGGACGTCGAGTATTTGCCCCAGTTGACCAAGACGGGGGTGTTCGATGCCGTCGAGCAAGGCCAGGCTGACGCGGGCGTGGTTCCCATCGAGAACTCAACGGAAGGCGTGGTACGCGAGACCATCGACTGTCTCATCCAGCGCACACCGCTCATTCAGTATGAGTTCGAGATGCAGATTGAGCATTCTTTGATGGCCCAGCCGGGTTGGCAGCCAGCCGCGGGCCGCATCGTTTCGCATCCGCAACCGCTCGCCCAGTGCCGCAAGTGGTTGGATCAAAACTACCCAGCAGTGCCCCGTGAAACCGCCGCGTCCACGGCGTCCGCAGCAGAGCTCGCCACTCGTGATCGGAGCGTGGCGGCCATCGCGAGCCCACTGGCTGCTAGCGCCTGCGGCCTGCGCGTACTCCATGAGAACATCGCCGACCGCACCGACAACGCCACGCGCTTCATTTGCATCGGGAAAACTGACGCAACACCAAGCGGCCACGACAAGACCAGTCTCGTGCTCACCGCGCCGCACGAGCGTGGCGCGCTGCTACGCATTTTGGCGGTGTTCGACGAAGCCCAAGTCAATCTCACCCGGATTGAGTCGCGTCCGCTCATGCACCACAAATGGGAATACGCATTCGTGGTGGACTTGGAGGGCCATCGCACAAGCCCTGCCGTGGACGGCGCCATCGCGCAACTCAAGACCATGGGGGCTCTGTTGCGCATCTTGGGAAGTTACCAACGCATCGACGGCTCCGCTCCCAGTTGACCGAGCAGCCCAGCTCACTCACGGACCTGGCCCGTAGCATGAACCTGCTCCTGCTCCATGAAGAAGAATGCCAGGGCCCGCTGGTTTGGCTGACTGACCGACGCGCCGACCACTTGCGACAGGTGCTCAAAGTCGCCTCAGGCGACAGCGTGCGCGCGGCGATCATTGGCCGAGGCGGCATCGTCGCGCAGGTGCAGGAAGTATCGGACGGTAAGGTGCTCTTGAAATTGGGGGACACCGTGCCTTGGCCAGCGCCAGTGGACCATGTGGTCTTGGCCATTCCCCGCCCCAAGGCGCTGTCCCGCATCGTGCAGACGGTGAGCAGCTTTGGCGCTCGGAGCCTCACGCTGATCAGCGCCTGGAAAGTCGATAAAAGTTATCTGAACTCACCGCGCTTGCAGCCAGCGCGACTCCTAGAAGATGCGCTTTTGGGCTGCGAACAGGGACAGCAGTGCCACGTGCCGGTGTTGCGGGTCGTCCCGCGGTTTTCGCTGTTCCTCGCGCAGCAGCACGAATTGTACGTGGAGCCGTGCAGGCGCGTCGTGCTCGATCCCCGCGCTCCTCGCCTACTGCATGCCGTCCTGGGGGAGGCGCCGCGCGACGACATTCAGCCGTTGTCCAGCGTGCTCGTGTTAGGGCCCGATGGTGGGTTTTTGGATCAGGAAGTCCAAGGCTTGGTTGAGCACGGATACGTTCCGGCTCGATTGAACGTCGGCCCCTTACGCACCGAGGCCGCCGTTGCGGCGGTGCTGGGAGTGCGCACCATTTCTCGTGTCGCGTGGTCTGAACTCTTGCCAGACGCAGTACCCACGCCAGGATAGCCGCATGAAAACGTTGTTTCGCTACTTTGCGCGCGGCTGTCTCGCGTTCATTCCTTTGGGCGCCACCGTCTACATCGTGTGGGCCCTCATCTCGACCATGGATCACCTGCTGGGCTCCTCCGTGCCCGGGCTGGGCCTGGTGCTGGCCGTGGCCTTGATCACACTCGTGGGGTTTTTGGTCTCCAACGTCATCGGACGCAAGATCTTGGAGTGGTTTGATCTGTTCATGGGGCGCGTGCCCATCATCAAACTGCTCTACAAGTCGCTGCGTGATTTGCTGCAGACCTTCGCTGGCGAAAAAAAGACCACGGGCAAACCCGTGCGCGTACGTTTGGACCCAAGGAGCGAGACGCTCGTGCTCGGTTTGCTCACGCGCAGCGATCTCAGCGGGCTAGGGCTCCCGGAACACGTCGCCGTGTACCTGCCGCAAGCCTACAATATTGGCGGACAAGTCATCGCGGTGCACCGCGATCAGGTGGAACCGGTCGCGATCAGCGCCGCAGAAATGCTCACCTTCATGCTCAGTGGCGGCGCCGCTGGCCTGGGGGCGCCCGTCACCAGTGTGCCGCCGCAAGTCAAGGTCAGCTGAGCCACCTGCGCTCCGCGATGCGCGCAGGCACCTTGCTATTTGGCCCCATGGTCACGTTGCGCCGCACCGGCCGCGGCGGTCGCGGCTCGAGCAGCGTGAGCTCAAATTGAGACAACAAGGTCGAAAGCACGATCTTCATCTCGAACACCGCAAAGGCCGCCCCGATACAACGTCGATTCCCGCCACCAAACGGGCAATATTCCCAAGGTTTGAACGAACGTTCCAAGAACCGTTCGGGTCGAAAGCGCAGCGGCTCCGGGTATAGAGTCGGGTTTTCGTGCAACAAACAAATCGCTACCGCTACCTGGTCACCGGGCTCCACCGGCTGATTGCCCCACGTAAACCCTTGCACGACCGAGCGCGATACATCCGGAACGATCGGGTACAAGCGCAGTCCTTCACTGCACACAGCGTTCAAATAGGGCAAGCGCAGCACCGCATCGACGTCAGCTACGTCCACCGCGTCCAACTCCTGCCGCAACTTGGCCAAGATCGCCTCGTCACGCAGCACGTGGTCAATGGTCCAACTGAGCGCGATCGCCGACGTTTCATGGCCTGCCATGATCATGGTGACCAGTTCATCCCGCAGTTGATCTTCCGGCATACTCGACCCATCTTCGTAGCGCGCATCCAGCATCAGGCTGAGGATATCCTCGCCGCGTCGACCGCTGTGACGGCGCTCTTCGATCAAGCGCAGTAGCCGCTTGTCCAGGGCGCTGCGCGCTCGCAAAAAACGGTCCCAAGGCGAGAGCCCAAAGAACCGGCCGCGCAAGATAGGAAAGAACATCAAGGGCACGGTAAAGCAGTGCACCGCGGTAAGTACGAGCTGTTCGACTTCGGCGTGCTCCGCCTCAGACAAGCCAAATACAGCCTCCAAAATGGCATCAAGTGAAATGCGCGGCGTGAGCTCCGTGATCGCGACGCGCTCGTCGGAGAGTACCGCGCGCGTGCGCAACCGGGTTGCCTGAGCGATGACCGAGCCATAGGTACGCATGCGTTCGCCATGAAACGGCGGCATGAGCAGAGCACGATCGCGGCGATGGGTATCGCCGCCGAGCAACAAGATGGAGCGCGACCCCAGTAGAGGCTGAAGCACGCGCGGACCCACCGGGTCGCCAAACTGCTCAGCTTGGGCCGTGTAGATCTGCCGAGCCAGGTCTGGGTCACCCGTGCCCCAAAAGTCACCGATCATCAGCCGAGCGCTGAAGGGCCGCTGTCCTGTGGCCTGCAAGCGATGGTAAAAGCCGAGCGTATCCAGCGCGTATCGAACATCGTTGTAGGCGCGGCTGAGCACCGAGCCCCCTTTTTGCTCCGCAAAACTCGGCTGAACCAACGCTTGCACCATGGCGTGAGGAGTATTGCGGAGCAAAGCACGCGTGTCACACGCAAAAACGCCCGAAATCAGCGAGGACTTCGGGCGTTGGGGGGAAACGACGCTGCGGCCTAGCGGTCGCCCATCGTCACTGCGCGCTCAGTAGCGATACTGGTCGGGCTTGAACGGACCGTGGACGGACACGCCCAGGTACTCCGCTTGCTTCTGCGTCAGTTGCTCGAGACGAGCGTTCAACTTGGGCAGATGCAGTGCGGCGACCTTCTCGTCCAACTTCTTGGGCAGGATGTGTACGCCGAGCGGGATCTTGTCGTTGAACAGCGCGATCTGAGCCAGCACCTGGTTGCTGAAGCTGTTGGACATCACAAAGCTGGGGTGCCCCGTAGCGCAACCCAAGTTCACCAAACGTCCACGGGCCAGCACGGTGATCCGCTTTCCGTCGGGGTAGATGAAGTGATCCACCTGGGGCTTGATCTCCTCCTCGCGAATGTCCGCACGCTTCTCCAGGTAGGCGATGTCGATCTCGCTGTCGAAGTGGCCAATGTTGCACACAATGGCTTCGTTCTTCATCACGTCCAGGTGCTTGGCCTGGATCACGTCGCAGCAACCGGTGGCGGTGACGAAAATGTCGGCGACCGGTGCGGCCTCATCCATACGCACGACCTCGTAGCCTTCCATCGCCGCCTGCAGCGCGCAGATCGGGTCAATCTCGGTCACGAGCACGCGTGCGCCCAGCCCGCGCATTGCCTGCGCGCAGCCCTTGCCCACGTCGCCGTAGCCCGCCACGACGCACACCTTGCCCGCAAACATCACGTCCGTCGCGCGCTTGATGCCGTCCGTCAGGGACTCACGGCAGCCATACAGGTTGTCGAACTTGCTCTTGGTGACGGAGTCGTTGACGTTCATCGCCGGGCACTTGAGCTTGCCAGCGCGGAACATCTCGTACAGGCGATGCACGCCGGTGGTGGTCTCTTCACTCAAGCCGCGGATGGCGTCGTTGCCTTCGAAGAGCTGGGGGTGCTTCTGATGGATCCAGATCGTGAGGTCGCCACCGTCATCGAGGATCATGTTGGGGCCTTTGCCACCCTTGAACGCGTAAACTTGTCGCTCCAGGCACCACTCGTACTCAGGCTCCGTCTCACCTTTCCAGGCAAACACTGGCACGCCGGTGACCGCAATCGCAGCCGCTGCATGGTCTTGCGTCGAAAAGATGTTGCATGACGTCCACGTCACCTCTGCTCCCAGGGCGGTCAGCGTCTCAATGAGTACAGCCGTCTGAATCGTCATGTGCAGACAGCCCGCGATGCGAGCGCCCTTGAGCGGCTGCTGTGCGCCATATTCCTTGCGGAGCGCCATCAGGCCGGGCATCTCCGTTTCGGCAATTTGGATTTCCTTGCGGCCCCACGCGGCCAACTCGATGTTGGCGACTCGATAGTTCTCGCCTTGCTGGGTGGGCACCTTGGTCTGAAGCTGTTGATTCATGTGTCTGGATTCCTAAAAAAAACGTGCGCCAAAAACGGTGACTGAAGCGGTCCTCGTCCGGTTTCGGCCTGGGGATATACATATCTCAAGCCCAGAAGCCACCCCACGCGGTCGGGTCCAACCCAAAACCTGCCACTGATCGGCGCCCCGTAGTGAGCCATGGGCGGCTCATGGCCGCCAGCCAAAAGCGCGCCGACCCTCACCGATTGCCCCCCGCTGCCCCCGCGCCCGCGTGCGTTTTGCCTATGGGCGCCGCCTCATGCGTCACAATCTAGCGGGCCCACTAAAGCGCGTTACTATCGTCTCGCCCATGGATCTGCACAGCAAATTCGATCAGGCCTACTATGATCGATTCTACCTCTCTCCCAAAACCCGGGTTGTCAGCGCCGACGAGCACGGGCACCTTGCGCGGTTTGTCTTTGAGTTTGCCAAGTACAATGGCATTGAAATCGAAAGTGTGCTGGACGTGGGTGCGGGCATCGGGCTGTGGAAACGTTGGATCGAAAAACACGCCAAGAAGACCAAGTACTTGGGAACCGAGGTCAGCAAGGTCATGTGTGACGAACACGGGTTCCTGCAGCGCGACATCGCCCGCTGGAGAGACCGCGAACAACACGATCTGATCATCTGCCAAGGGGTGCTCCAATACCTGCCGGACCCCGACGTAGCGCCCGCCGTGGCCAATTTGGCCGCCATGTCCCGGGGCCTTTTGTACGCCGAGATCACCACGCGACTCGATCTGCGCGAGCGCACCGATGAGGAGCGCACAGACAACAACATCTTCGTCCGCAACGGCTCGTATTACCGTGGCATCCTGCTCAAGCACTTTCATCCGGTAGGCTGTGGACTGTGGTGGACCAAGGAGTTTCCCCCGCCCTTCTTCGAGTTGGAAATGCTCGCCCCCACCAAGTGATGCGGGGCGCTGACCGTGAACTATGATCGCGTCGCAGGGTGGTACGATTGGCTCGCCACTGTTTACTCGGGCGGAGGGATCCGGCGCGCAAAACACGCTCACGTCGCCTGGCTCAGCCCGGGGACGCGTGTCCTGTATCTTGGCGCCGGACAAGGACAGGAGTGCGTCGCGGCCGCGACCCGCGGGGCCCACGTCTCGGCCGTGGACAGCAGCGCGCGCATGGTGCAACTGTGCGCTGCCCGGTTTCATGCTGCGAAGCAGCAGGTGCAGCTGCTGCAGGACGACGCGCTCGGGCTGCCCTACCGTGAGTCGTTTGACGTCGTGGTCGCCCCGTTTTTCCTCAACGTCTTCTCGACACGAGAGCTTCCCCACGCGCTCAAGGCTGTTTTTCGCTATTTGAGCCCCGGGGGCAAGTTCATCAGTGTGGACTTCAGCGCGCCCCGCCCAGGTTGGTTTTCTTGGGTCCAACGCGCCTACTACTTGCCGCCGCTGCTGCTGTTTGGTCTGTGCACGGGCAATCCATGGCATCCGCTCTATGACTACGTGCAAATCAGTCGTGACCATGGTCTGGCCATGCAGCTCCACCAGCGCACCCTGCATTTGGCTTGGGGTGCCCCACTGTTCGAGACGCTGGTGTGGACCAAACAGAATTCACCGTGATGGCCGGCATCCTGCAAAAATTTCTGCACCTGCGCTTGTGGGTGGCCGTGTGTGTGGGTGCATTGACCAAATTTTGCGACAGTCTGTTCAGTCCAACCTCCGTGCCGTGGTGGTCCCCCGCGGTGCGCCTGGTCATGTCCGCCACCCTGGCGATCTATCAACTCGACGCGCTGCTGGACGAGCCAGACGCCGGGCGCGGCCCGGGGGGGCGACGGATGGTCTGGGTATTTTTCTTGGCCTCCGCGGCTTGGTTCGCGTTCGAACTGCTCCACGCCAGCGCACGCGTGTTTTGGCTCGTCCTGCTCGGCTGCGTCCCATGCCTTTTGTATGCCGTGCGCTTGGGCGGGGTCGGACGCGTCCACCAGCTCAAGGCCATCCCCTGGCTCAAGGCCCCCTTCGTCGGTGGCGCCGTGGGCCTGGCGGTCGTTTATGTACCCGTACTGGCCCACGTCGCTCGGGGATCACCCGTCACCTCACCCACCCTGTTCTTGAGCGCCAGCCTAATGTGCTTTTGCACGGCCAACGCCAACCTCTTCGATGTGCCCGATGAACGGCGAGACCGTGCAGCGCACGTGCCCACTGCACCTGTCTTGCTCGGTTACCGCGGCGCCCGCCTTCTGGGTGTCGGCTGGACGATCTTGGGCATGCTCTGCGCGCTCCTCACCCTCCAAGTCCGGCGCTACCCGCTGCTGGGACTGGGCGTTGCGCTCTTGTTCGCTCACGCCCTGGTCCGTCCCGAGACCAAGAAGGCCAGCCTCGCGCTTTGGGTGGACGGCTGCCTGATGCTGCCACTGATCATAAGAACAATCCTGTCCTGAACTAGTTGGCTTGCATTGCTCGGCTCGGCAGCCCAATCTCGCGCCGACATGACGTCCCGTGATGCCCCTCCGCCTTCTTCCGCCGGCCACCTGCGCAACTTCATCCCCGGGCTGTACCAAAGCCACCTGTTCAAAGCTCACCCTTGGCACGGGGTGCACATTGGCCACGATTACCCCTTCCGCGTGAGTTGCTTCATCGAGGTCGTGCCCACGGATACCGTCAAATACGAGCTGGACAAGAACTCCGGGTTGCTCATGGTGGACCGCCCGCAGACGTACTCCAACACCTGCCCGTTTCCCTATGGTTTGGTGCCGCAGACGCTGTGCGACCAGCGCGTGGCCCAGCGCTGCATGGAGGTAACTGGACGTACGGGCATCGTCGGGGACGGCGACCCCATCGACGTGTGTGTGGTGTCTGAGCGTCCCATTCCACACGGTAACATTTTACTCACAGCACGCATCATCGGCGGGCTACGCATGATTGACCACAACGAGGCCGACGATAAGTTGATCGGCGTGATGAAAAACGATCCAGCATTCGGTGCCTGGCGAGACATCAACGATTGCCCCCACGCGTTCGTGGAGCGCCTCAAACACTATTTCATCACTTACAAGCAACAGCCAGGCAAAACGAGCCCCTGCGAGATCGCCGAAGTGTACGGAGCCGAAGAGGCCTACCGCATGGTGGAGCTTGCCCACGAGGACTACAAGGACGTCTACAGTCCGCAGCATGGCGCACTGTCCCGCGCCATTGAATCGGATTTTCCTGGGGAAGTTTGACGGTCAACCGTCCCGCCACACATCCCCCATTTACCTTCGTCCCCCGGCTTGAATTGCTGGGCGAGGAGGTGCTGATTACCGAGGAGGACGGCACGGAACGCCCCCACGGTGCCGCGCTCGCCCGCTTGAGCTACGACTACGCCGGTCACATCTACTTGCCGGCGCGCGATGAATTCGACGCGACGGGCGCGGCCAAGGAGCGCCATGCCGCGGATGAGAAGCGCGCAGAACGCATTCTGGAGAGCTTGGGCGCGTGCGACCTCACGCAGCTCGAGGGAATACTGCCGGACTATCACACGGGGGCCAACTACTTCATTGCCGTGCAGTCGGACGTGCATGTGGGCGCGTCATTCTCTGTCCACGCCGTGAGGGAGCTGCGCCGATTTGGATTCGTTGTCGACATCCTCCCCAGTTATCCGTTCGTCGTCGCGCCCGTGGATGCCCCACTTGTGGCCAACTTGGAAACCGATGAAAAGCTGGACTGGTTCGACATCGAGCTGGGCGTGGACATCAACGGTGAATCGTACAGTCTGCTGCCCGGGCTCTTGGAGTTATTGCAAGCAGCCGGGGACCCATTGGATTTTCGCCGCCTGGCCCAAGCGCCCGGTAAGTTTCGCGCGGTCTCGCTCGGCGACGGTCGCTACGCCGCGCTACCTTGGGACCGCCTCCAGCAGATGCTCTTGGTGCTCGCAGAGGTCTGCAACGACTACAGCAGTCGTCAAGCGCGGCTACGCCTATCCATCCCGCGCATGCTGGACCTATGCAAGATCGATGAGGCGTTTTCGACGCCCGAACTCAAGCTCGAGTGGACCTGTGACACGGATTGGCTCACACGTGCTCGCGCGCTCAAAGCTGGCCCCACTCACACGCCAGCACCCGTGGCCCTGCGCGCGGAGTTGCGACCTTACCAGGTCGAAGGAGTGCGCTGGTTAGAACACAGGCGCGACGCCGGGGTGGGCGCCATCTTGGCCGACGACATGGGCTTGGGCAAAACGCTGCAGACGATCGCGCTCTTGGCGAGGGAGAAGGACTGTCGCCGCATGGACCTGCCCTCGATCATCGTTGCACCCAAGAGTTTGTTGTCCAATTGGGAGCGTGAGCTGCAAAAGTTTGCTCCCCACATTCGCAGTTTGGTCTACGCCGGGCCCAAGCGACACGCGGCTCTCGCCGAACTGCACCGAGTCGAAGTCATCATCACCAGCTATCCGGTGTTGATCCGCGACCTTTCGCCGTTGTCAGACCGAGAATTTCACTATGTGGTGATCGACGAGGCGCAAACCATCAAGAACCCCCAAAGCCAGGCCAGCACAGCCGTGCGTTCCCTCTCCGCCCGGCATCGTCTGGCGCTCAGCGGCACCCCAGTAGAAAATCACTTAGGTGAACTGTGGGCGCTGTTTGAATTCACACACCCTGGCCTTTTGGGACGACACCGCGAGTTCACTAAACAATTTCGCGACCCTATCGAACGCGGCGGCAATGAGCAACGCGCGGGCGCCCTACGCGAGCGCATCTCCCCCTTCATCCTGCGGCGGGTCAAGGAAACCGTTGCCCAGGAGCTGCCGCCCAAGACCCAACTCATCCGAGCCGTCGAATTGAGCGGCGCACAACGCGATCTCTACGAAAGCATCCGTTTGACCGGGGATCGCGCCGTGCGAAGCGCCATCGCTCAGGGTGGGTTCAATGCATCGCGCGTCACCATCCTGGCCGCACTGCTCCAGCTGCGACAAGTGTGCGCCGACCCACGTCTCCTCCGTCTGAGCGCGGCAGCGCCTGCGGTCTCCTCGGCAAAGTATGAACTCTTCTTCGAGCTCGTCCAAGCGCAACTGGACGGCGGGCGCCGCATCTTGGTCTTCTCCCAATTCGCACAGATGCTCGCTCTGCTCAGCCAAGGGCTCAGCCAGCGCGGCATCAGGCATCTGGTTTTGACCGGCGCGAGTCCCCATCGCCAGGACTTGGTCGACCGTTTTGAAAGCGGTCGAGCGGATGTGTTCTTGATCAGCCTCAAGGCGGGGGGCACAGGACTGAACCTGGTCTCCGCCGACACGGTGATCCACTACGACCCCTGGTGGAATTCGGCCGCGCAACTGCAGGCGACGGATCGCGCCTACCGCATTGGACAGACGCGACCTGTGTTCGTCTACAACCTGATCGTCGCTTCGAGCGTGGAGGACCGCATGCTCGCGCTCCAAGAGCGCAAACAACTCTTGGCGAGCCAGGTCCTTGGCCAAGCGTCGTCCGCGGGCGCCCTGACCTTGCATGACTTGGATGAGCTGCTGGCGCCGCTCGATAGCTCGGCTTAGGTGGTGCGCGTCAGCGACCCAGGGGCGAAGGAGGCAAGTTGGGCCGCACCAAATTGGGCCCCCGCACGTAATGCGGCTCAACGGGGTGCGCTTCCGGCGCAAGACTCATCCCCAAGCGGCCGAGTGGACGCGCGTCCGGCTCTTGAGTCTCGTCGCTCCAAACACAAGGCAGTTCAGGCAGCTGTGTGCCCACCACCACCCAGGGCCCCCAGCTGGAGTTTTTCTCCAAGAGCGCCCGCACGTACTCCTCAGCGCCCAATTGAGCGATGGCATGAGGCGCGCACAGTTCGTCCCCCGAGGCGCTGTGGACGCTCACAAAATACTCACCCCGCCGCGCATCACGCACCACAACGCGGGCACGAGCATCGGAAGCCGGCCAACCTGCGGCCAGCGCCGCCATGGACCCTACCCCAACCCCCGGCACGCCGAGCCCCAGCATCAGCCCCTGCGCCACGGCGATCCCAATGCGGACGCCGGTGAATGACCCTGGGCCAACCCCCACCACGATCTTGTCGATGTCTGTCTTTGACCATGCCGCATCGCTGAGCGCGCGATCGAGCAAGCTGAGCATGCGCTCGGCGTGCTCATTTTCCACGTCGTGGCGCTGATAGGCGCACACCTGGACGTCAGCTGGGGCGCTGCCACAAAGCAGCGCCACCGAGCCCCGACGACTGCTCGTATCGAGCGCGAGTATCTTGATTTTCTTCGTTTCCACAGCTTGGTCTGCCGTCGCGCGGGGCTACGGTCGGCGCAGCTAAGCAAACAAACCCGAACCGTGCTACGTGTTTTTGACCGTGATTTCCTCCCTCCCTGTCTCGACCTCGGGCCCCAGCGCACCCCCTACGCTGGATCGGCCTCATGCCCCACGCCGCGCTGAGCTGCTCATGCCCGCCGGTGACCTGTTGCGATTGAAAACCGCCATTCTGTACGGTGCGGACGCGGTTTATGCCGGCACTCCAGACATGAGTCTGCGCACGCAGAGCGGCTTCTCTCTTTTGGACTTGGAAGAAGGCATCGAGTTTGCGCACGCACGGGGCAAGCGCGTTTATTTGACTCTCAACTTGTTCGCTCACAACAAGGACATCAACAAGCTGCCGACGTTCATCGACACCATCGCGCGCATCAAACCAGATGGGGTCATCGTGTCGGACTTGGGTGTGTTCAACTACATCAAGCAGCACGCGCCGCAGCTTGAATTGCACGTCTCCACGCAGGCCAACGTGGTCAGCTGGCTGACGGTCAAGAGTTGGGAGCAGCTGGGAGCGGGTCTTGTGGTCTTGGCCCGTGAAGTCAGTTTCGAGGAGTTGAAGGAAATTCGCGAGCAATGCCCCGACATCCGCCTGGAGACCTTTGTCCACGGCGCGATGTGCATGACGTATTCAGGGCGCTGCCTGCTCTCCAACTACATGGCTGAACGTGGCGCCAACCAAGGAAGCTGCGCCCACAGTTGTCGCTGGAAATACAACCTCAAGGTCACGCGCGCCGACGGCAGCGTGGGCACCATCGAGATCAATGATAAGAACATGAGCGAGTTCTCCTTTTTCCTCGAGGAGGAGTTTCGGCCGGGCGAACTCTTTCCTATCGAAGAAGACGAGCATGGCTCGTACATTCTCAATTCACGCGACCTCAACCTCATGCCGCGCCTGGGCGACTATTTGGCCCTGGGCATCGATTCGCTCAAGGTCGAAGGCCGCAACAAGAGCGAGTTTTACGCGGCAGTGGTCGCGCGCGCTTACCGCGCGGCCATCGACGCGTACTACGAAAGCCCACAAACGTTTGATCCTGCGCCCTACGTCGCCGAGCTGGCGACTGTGCCTTCGCGCGGGTACACGCTGGGCTTCCACACCGGTCGCTTGGAAAACACCGGGCACAATTTTGACCATGGCGGCTCCCTGAGCTCGTTCGAATATGGGGGCATGGTGCGGAGTTGGGATGGGGATGACTTGATCATGGAGATCAAAAATCGGCTCCTTTCCGGCGACGTGCTCGAGTTTCTTCCAGCCGGAACCATCGATTGCGTGCGGATCCGGCTCTATGAGTTCATAAGCGAAGACCAGCACAACCCCAAGAACACCGGCAAAATCACGGACCGCGTCACAGCAGGTGAGGGGCGCGCCATCCGCATCCCTGCGAGTACCTTTCATAACGAAGACCTCACGCGACTCAAGCTGCTTCTGCCTCCTCTCACCGTGGCCCGCAAGGCGCGCCCGCTCAGCGACGTTGCAGCCAGCCAACTGCGTCAGAACATCAATAGCCAGTCCACTGAACTGGGCCTCGTTTCGGCGGACAGTCTGGTGCGCAGCGACGATGAGCGCCGCTCTGTCATCGCGTCGATGAAGGGCGCCCAGCCGCCCAAGTTGGGCGCCTTGGGCTGCTGCGGTCTGGGCTGCAACGGGTGTCTGCCCTTCTGGAATGAAGACAAGTACAAAAAGGCGCGTGAGCTGCTCAGCCGGCAGGGCGCACCCGGCAGGTTGATAGCAAAAGTGCAGGAGCCAGCCGGCGTGATAGCTCCGGGGATGTGACGTGAATTCAGGAGCCGTCGCTTATGCCCTGGAGGCTGCAGCCAGCCTGCTGCCCGCGCTCAACCCCGTCGAGCGTGCCGACGCCGAGCGACTGCTGCTGCTGTGTGGTGAGTACTGGGCCGAGAGCCCCCCACCGGAAAAGAGCATCCCTGACCGAGGAACGCTGACGCGCGAGCTGGGCCGCCTGGTGGAGCTCTTGGCCCGGCGCAGCGCTACGGCGATGCCCCTGGCGGCGCTGGGTCGCGCCCTGCTCTCCGAGCTCCATGGCGCTATTTCGGAACGGGACCGACTGCTGTCCGAGTTCCAGAGCAAGCTCGCTCAACTGGGCTTGTGACTCACGGCTGGCCAGCCGCACAGAGGGCCCTACGGAGACCAAAGGCTTCAATCGGCCTCGCCCTGGTCTTCGGCTTCATCCTCGTCCCCCCACTGGGAGCTGTACTCGCTCAGGGCGTCCAGGAGCCCCTCATCGCTCGACAACTCGCGGTACGCTTCTGCAAGAAAGCGCGCCGGGTCGGTCTCCCCACGCACGTAGCCTGCGTGCGCGTTGCTCCACGGTTTTGCCCATTTCTTCATCGCCGCGTGCAGCGACGCGAGCGCAACGAAGCTCAAACCGTATTTGCAGCGCAGACTGGGGCCGGCCAAGTGAAGAGCTGCGTAAATGGACTCGACGCAGTGGCTCTGAACTAGCACCGCCGTCGGCAGGTCCTCCACCCGGGTCCCGAGCAACTCCAGCGGTTCATCCTGCATGAGCGCGGCGGCCACATTGCCTTCAAAAAGTGCGACGCCCAGGCTGAGCCCATGCCAGGTGATGGCATCGCACTGGTGAATCACATTGGCGCTCAGTAGCGCGAGCAAGGTCTCCATGTGTTCGATGGGCAGCGGCTCGATGCCGAGGCGCCCCCAGTCGAGGTGAGCCCTGCCCTCCTCCAGGTCACGCACAAACGCGGCCAAAATACGCTGAGCATTGTCGCCTTCATGGAGCTCAACGACGCCCCCGGAGCCGTCGTAGCGCCCAAAGACCGGCAGCGCGACAGGGCTCGCGTCAAGTTCCCCAGCGCGAGGCAGACACACGACCACCGCCATGCATTGTCCCCCCAACAGGCTCACACCCGAGAATGTACAGCGATAGTCGATCATCCGGAGCGCGCCCTTTATCGCGCCGACGCCCCGTTGCGCAACCGACCCAGCTGACCCACGAACCTGGGCCCGGGACCTACTTTTTCCGGAGCATCACGAGCGGCCGCTCAGCCTTTTCGGCCCGATCCGCCGCACAATAACCACTCCCTCGCTCTAGCCAACGACATACGTCGGGTCGCCGTTCGTAGATGGTGCACAGAAAGCGCGCCTGTTTTTCGTCGTAGCGCAGGGCCGCGCAATGCCCGTCTTGCATGCGCATGAACGCACGATGTCCG
>Ga0315912_10002350_pt1 | contig 20431 bp, 20 predicted proteins | sample VfabasoilMG_FD_204469 | JGI IMG/M metagenome (GOLD analysis project Ga0315912, IMG submission 204469) | Garden soil microbial communities collected in Santa Monica, California, United States - V. faba soil | ecosystem: Environmental > Terrestrial > Soil > Garden | place: USA: California...
GCGCAACTGATTGATTTTCCATCATTTACAAGTAACTTATAGGATTTGTGATTGTTTTAGAAAAAATGCTCGCAAAGGTAACAAAATTTTCCTTTAAAACATTCACTAAAAGGTCTTTGGTGTACTGCTCGCTTTCGTAATGCCCTATATCGGCCAGAATGATTTGATTTTCAGCATCAAAGAACTCATGATATTTAAAATCGGAGCTTACAAACACCTGTGCCCCAGCTTGCTTGGCCGTTGGAACCAGGAAGCTCCCTGCCCCGCCACATACGGCAACCCTTTTGATTTTTGAGTGACATATTGATGTGTGGCGAACGCAGCCCGATTTCATTTCGGCCTTTACTTTTTTAAGGAACTCAAGTGTGTCTATTTCGTTGGGAAGGTCTCCAATCAAACCAGAACCGACTTCCTGATTTTCGTTGGTGAGTTCAGTTAAGTAATAGGCAACTTCTTCGTAAGGATGTGTACTCATCAAGGCCTTTAACACACGCTTTTCTAAATGACGCGGAAGAATAACTTCAACCCGGTCTTCCTTTACCGTTTCATCTCCACCGGGTTTGCCGATATGGGGCTTAGAATTTTCGGATGGGCTAAAAGCCCCTGTACCCTCAACGGTAAAACTGCAATTTTTATAGTCGCCTATCTGGCCGGCACCGGCCCGGTGCATGGCTTCAAGGATCTTAGCGGTGTGCGACTGAGGTGAAAATGTAACGAGCTTGGAAAGAGTTTCTTTTTTTGGTTGTAAAATTTTTAAGTTGATCAATCCTAACTTTTCCGCAATCATCTTGTTCACGCCATGGCGCACGTTGTCCAGGTTGGTATGGATGGCGTAAATGGCGATATCGTTTTTGATTGCGTTTATAATGGTTCGCTCAACGTAATTGCTTCCTGTTAATTTTTTAATAGGCCTGAATAGAATCGGATGATGTGCTATAATTAAATTATTTCCTGTTTGAATGGCTTCGGCTACGACTTCTTCCGTACAATCAAGCGTTACCAAAGCGCCTTTCACTTCCCAGCTTGGGTTGCCGGTAATGAGCCCGGAATTATCATAACTTTCCTGATAGACTTTTGGTGCCAGCTCGTTGAAAAACCGGGCAACATCGGCAATGATAGATTTCTTTGACATTTTGGTTGATTGAATGCTTGTAAAGATATTAAAGTCAATAAAAGCATAGGGATTCACCGCCTTAAATATTTTGATTGAGTATACTTGCGGAAAGTGTTTCAACGTCTCAAAATATTACTTTACCCGCTTGCAATGGTTTATGCACTCGTTATGCGACTGCGAAACCATCTCTACGACATCGGCTATAAAAAGGAAATCAGTTTTGATGTAATGACAATTGGTGTCGGCAATCTTGTGATGGGCGGCTCAGGAAAAACCCCTTTAACGGAGTATTTAATTATGTTGCTGAAGGATAAGTTTAAGATTGCTGTATTGAGCAGAGGCTTTGGGCGCAGCACTTCCTGGATTAGGATGGTGACAACGGAAGAAACGGTTCGCTCGGTTGGCGATGAGCCCATTCAGGTATTTCGAAAATTTGCCAGTGATGTGATAGTTGCCGTTGGAGCAAATCGGTTAATCGCTATTCCGCAGATATTGCAGGAGAATCCTGAAGTAGATCTAATTGTTTTAGATGATATCTATCAGCACAGAAAAGTAAAACCAACTTTAAATCTGCTGCTTACAAACTTCTCATCGCCATTTTATTTTGACTTTGTTTTTCCTGCTGGCTGGCTGCGCGAACCGAGGCGGGGTGCCAGGCGTGCCGATGCTGTTTTAGTGAGCAAGTGTCCGTCCAAAATGACGCAAGAAGACATGAATCGGTTTAAACAGTCTATTAAAAAATATTCGGAAGCTCCTGTATTTTTTACTTCTGTTAAATATGAAGACCCAGTGCCTTTTGGGGACGCAACCAAAATGGATAGTCCCATTGTTTTGGTATCGGCAATAGCCAATAATTATTTGTTTCGGGATTATTGTTCTTCCGAATACACGGTGATAAAGCATTTTACTTTTGAAGACCACCATTATTACACCGAACAGGAGGTTCAAAACATCTCAGAATTTGCGAGGTCGAAAAATGCCTCTATTATCACCACCGAAAAGGATATGGTGAAATTGATTGATCATAAGCAGATCATAGGTACTGCTTCGTGGTTTTACCTTCCGGTAAGCGTTTATTTTTTGAATGATGAAAAAGACTTCCATGGCATGATTTTAGCAAAAGCCCGGGCACTGCATTCCCGGCAGAACTAAATATCTTTGTGCGTGATTTCCAGAATAAGTGCCATAATAATTTTTCTGCTGATGGCTTTCAGCCTCAACGCCCAGATGCCAGATGGCAGGCAACAATTTCGTGATGATGCTTCTCAAAACCCTGATCAAAATCAGAAAAAGGCCAGAACAAGCAAGGGTTCGATATTCCTGAACGATACCGTTCAAAATATTTACGGCCCCAAAACCACTTTAACTACTACCGAGGAGGATCTTTTTTTTAACCGGAACAACTATCACCCGATTGATACTTCAATTGTAAACCTGCATCGGTGGGGCTATGTGCAGCGGTATAATTATTTGTATCAGGATTTAGGAAATATCGGAACCTCCCTTAACCCCATTTATCCTGTCGTCAGGAATTTTGCGGGGGCTACGAGCGGCTTCAATTCCTACCGGCTTTATTACGACTCTAAGGAGCCAAGATATTACGACACTAAATCGCCTTACGCTAAAATAAACGTGATCTGGGGAGGCAACGGAAGATCGATGACCAATATTGAGTTTACCCGCAACATTAACTCTCGTTGGAACTTTGGTTTTAACTACCGGCCAATACTGGTAGACAAACAACTGCAACGCCAGAGAAAGGGCGACCGGCATGTGATCGCGCAGTATTATGATTTCTTCACCACGTATAAATCGAAAAACGAAAAATATTATTTGCTTTTCAATTTCAGGCGCACGCGACACCGGGTATTTGAAAATGGCGGAGTAAAGTTGAAGGCTACCGATTCAGAAGATATGTATTATGATAAAGAAGCAGCACCACGGATGGTAGCTGCTGAATCGAATCAACTGATTAAAAATATTCACCTCTTTGGCCAATACGCTCTTGATAGTGCCTTTCAACTTTATAACACTATAGATTTTACCCGAGAGGACAATAATTTTCTTAATGACGCAAAAAAGGAAGATTTAAAACTTAATTTGTTTGATCACTGGGAAAGAGTGTTGTCAGCAGTTGACACGTTCAAAACATCAGACCAGTTTAAGCTTACCACTTTTCAGGATGAATTAGGTATAAAAGGCCGGGCTAATTTTTTATTCTATAGTGTTTACTATAAGCTTAGAACCTACTCAACCTTCTACAAACATGATAACTCCAGGCTTGTTGTTCCGGTTGATGAGTTTAATGGATCTCCTCTATCACAACATTTAAATCAAGGCGGCTTAGCACAACTGAATAAGATTTTTGATTCACGCGGTGTTGAGCATTACCTGGGCGGTAGAATTGCTTTCGATATTGATTCGCTCACCCGTTTAAGCGGCCAGGCCGAACTCAATCAACTGGGAAATTATTCAATTGACGCACGGTTCAGCAGTAAATGGATAGATGCTACTTTTGTTCAGTCTATTTCCCGTCCTGCTTTTCTAGCTTCACAATACCGCGGGTCGCACGATTTCTGGAATAATTCCTTCGACAATATTGCAGGATTAAAAATGGAGGGATTCCTTAAAACTCCGTTTAAAAAATTCCTTGTCTCACCAGGTCTTACCTACACGTTGTTTTCCAATTACATCTATTACCGAAAGATGGACCCTTTGCCGTATGGTAATTTAGGCGCAGGGCAAACCGTGTTGCCCGTGCAAACAGCATCGCTAATAAGTGTGGCCAACCCACAGGTAAGGCTCGGCATAACCTTGTTTAGGAAGATTAAACTTTCCGGATCGGTTATTAATAATTTAGTAACAAGAGACCTTGAGGGTGCAATGAAAATTCCCGATTGGCTTGTAACGAGCCAGTTGGCGTTGGAAGATTTCTGGTTCAAGAAAAATTTGCAGGTGCAGGTTGGTTTCGATGTTACCTGGCGCTCGGGCTATAAGGCTATGGGCTACGACCCTGTCATTCAACAATACTATGTGCAGAATGATGTAACCGTTGGTCAGGCTTTCATTGCTGATGTATTTCTAAATGCAAGACTTAAAACCGGAAGGCTATTTGTGAAATACCACAATATTGCTCAGCTTTTTACGGGAACCGGCTACTTAGTTACACCCGGCTACCCCGGTCAACGGAACGTGCTCGATTTCGGTTTTGAATTAATCATGTTCGATTGAGTATGGAGAAGTTTGTGTTGGGTTTGGAGTTGCCTACCGACCCTCGATGGGTGAACATCGCGGAAATGAACATCAGGGAGATATTAATTGACCATGCCTACTGCGAACAAAAGGCTGCATCTTCTTGTATCTCGTTAATTATTCTTTTTCCTGACAGGGAAAAACTAGTCGATATGGTTACGCCAGTGGTCGCAGAAGAATGGAATCATTTTGAAATGGTTTTAAAAAAATTGAAAGAGCGGGGATGGAGCCTGGGTAATGCTAGGAAAGATGAGTACGTGGAAAAAATTATTACCATTCAAAAGAAAGGTGGGAGCAAGGCCGATCAACTGGTGGAGAAATTATTGTTGAATGCCCTCATTGAAGCCCGCAGTTGCGAGCGTTTTCGGCTACTTTCGCGGGACCTGCAAGATGCTGATTTACAACAGTTTTATTATGATTTGATGGTTTCGGAAGCCGGTCACTACAAAAACTTTATTTCACTGGCGAAGGAATATCACAACCCTGACTATGTAATGAAACGCTGGCGTGAGTGGCTGGCAGCCGAGGCAGAAATTATGAAAAGCTTAGAGGTGAGAGGGGATAGGATGCATTAGAATAGTTGATGTCGGTGTTCGTTGCTTGTTAACCGAAAGGGTAACCACAATAATTTTCTATCGTTAGTGGTAAAAAAACCAATCTTATGAACTATAAAATTTTATTTTTCTTCTTCTTGTTAATACCCATGCTGGGAACTTCCCAAACGGTAATAGGTAAATGGAAAACCATTGATGACGAAACCGGTGAGGCAAAATCGGTGGTGGAAATTTTTGAACGGGGAGGTAAAGTGTATGGACGAATTATTAAACTTTTCCGAAAGCCCGATGAAGACCAAAACCCGGTTTGCGATGAGTGCGATGAAGAAGACCCACGCTATAAGAAGAAAATTATTGGAATGGAAATTATGAAAGACATGGTTAAAGATGAAGATGAATACTCCGGGGGTGAAATTCTTGACCCAAACAACGGAAAGGTTTATCGCTGCAAAATCTGGCTGGAGGGTGGGGATTTAAAATTGCGCGGATACCTGGGGCCGTTTTTCCGAACTCAAACATGGCTTAAAGTTCCATGATAGTTAGGTACGTTATTTGTAAGTTTGTCAACCCTAAGAAAATAAACCCAAGATAAACCATGAAAAAAATTATTACTCTTTGTTTCCTGCTAACGGCAGGGGCATTGTCAGCTCAAACATTTGAGGGCACAATCGTTTGGTCAATCAAATCAGAAGTGACGGATCCAAAACTAAAAGCTAAAATGGCGGATGGACAGGCAAAAATGAATGATCCTGCCACACAAGCCAAGATGAAAGAAATGGAGGAGATGATGAAGGACCCAAAAATGAAAGCCATGATGGAGTCGAACCCTCAAATGAAAGCACAGATGGAGAACATGATGAAGATGTCGCAGGGTGGAGATATGTCTTCGATGATGCCATCCGGAATGAAATTAAAAATAAAGGGAGCCAATACACTCACCACTATGGAAGGCGGAATGGCTATGGAAATTCTATACCTGAAAGATGCCGACAAGTCATATAAACTCGATCGTAAGGCTAAAACATACTCGGTGCTTTCAGGCGGTGCCGGCAAAAGCAGTGAAACAACAAAGCCCAAGGTTACTAAGACATCGGAGACCACAAAAATATTGAACTACACCTGCACGAAATATACGGTCGAGGTTGTGGAGCAAGGCAAAACAGTTACCCAGATTTTTTGGACAACCACTGAGATTAAAGATATAGACATGAAAAGCCTGGCTAAACAGCGAATGAGCCGGGGAAGCCAGTCTATGTTCTACGAAGGCATTGATGGCGTTCCGCTTAAAATTGAGATGACTACAGCAGAAATGAAAATGATTATGGAAGTCACCGAAATTAAAAAAGAAACACTTTCTCCCACCACCTTTAGTATTGATGGTCTTAAAGAAGTGAAGGGTATGTATTGAGATCGATTCAATAAAAAAATAAAAAAACCCTTTGGACCTTTCTCCAAAGGGTTTTTGTTTGCCGATTTAATAACGGGTCTAGCTCCCCGGCAACCGTTGCCTACTTAACTTTCACGTTTCGCAAAATTCTGGAAAACAAACCCGGTGCATACCGGTGTATATAAACCGCCAGGGTTTCTTTCCATCCGCCTACAATAATTTCCCGCTTTTTATTTTTAATGGCTTGAATAATTTTTTTAGCCACGAAAGTTGGGGTTAGCCCCGTCTCATGAGTGCCGTCTTTTTTATTTTGCTCCGAGCCATCGCCCATAAGTGCGGTAAGGCTTAGGTTGGTGTTTGTCCAGCCTGGGCAAACTAAGGTTACATAAATAGAACGACTGTCTTTCCAAAGTTCCGCTCTAAGTGAATTATAGAAACCATGAAGGGCATGCTTCGATGCCGCATAACCGGTTCGATGGGGTGAGCCAATAAGGCCGGTAACACTGGATACGGTTACGATATGGCCGTTTCCTCTTTGTAGGAAATGAGGCAGCAAATGTTTGGTGAGCGTTATCGTTCCAAAATAGTTCACCTCCATTATTTTCCGGTCTACTTCCAGTAAAGTCTCTTTAGCCAGCCCACGTTGGCTTACTCCGCCATTATTGATGAGTACATCTACTTGCCCATAAATTTGAATGGCGGCTTCGGAGGTGAGTGGCAGCGTGTTCGTTTGGCCTAAATCGAGTGGTAATATTTCTGCGGTTGCGCCCAAAGCGTTGCACTTTCCCTTCACCCGTTCTAATTCATCTTTTCTTCTTGACGAAATAATTAATTGAGCGCCTTGCTGAGCCAGTTCATATGCCAACGCTTCGCCAATGCCACTGGATGCACCAGTAATCCAAATTACCTTTCCCCTTAGTGACGACATTACTTTGGTTGCAGTTTTTCTAATTTGTTAGATTCTACATATACCCAAATAGCATAAACACCAATAGCGGTGCCGATTGGGAAGGAGAATAGTTTAATACAGCCCAGAATAAGTGCTAACACCATGGCCCAACTTTTATTGTTCAAAAGGCCAAAGCCGGCAATAATGGATGGAATGGAGATAAGTATTACCACCAGCCAGGGAAGAAAGCGGAGAATGTTAAAGATCAATTCTAAAATCCAGACTTCATCTGCAGGAACTTCGTCTTTTACAAATGCAAAAATGGTTGAGAAAAGCATGTAGACTAGCAGTAGGGCAAGTATTTGAAGCGCTGCTGTTGCGATGTAGATAATACCTAAAACCCTTTTGTGTTCGTTCATTGGCTGAGATTATAAGTGGCAAGTTATTATTTAGCTAAAGTTACGCAAAACATACGCGAATCAATTTATCTAACCACAATCGTTAATTTTGTGGCTTGATTTGTGTGTATTTGAACAGATAAAGAACTAACCAATAGTTAATGAAGAATATACTTATCCTTGTTTGTTTGATATTATTCATTTGTACCCAAACCCAGGCGCAAACCTTTACCGATAGCAATCTGCCTATTGTTGTTATTAATATTGATGGTAATGGAGGGATACCGGATGAACCGCGGGCCTTTGGCACGATGAAAATTATTCGTTCATTAAATGGAAAAAGAAATTTTCTATCCGATCTCACCAATCCCGATTCTGTTTTAAAAATAGATTATAATGGCAGGGTTGGAATAGAAACAAGGGGCTCCAGTTCACAGGCACTTCAAAAAAAGCAATACAACCTTACCACATATCTGGCAGACAATGTTTCGAAAAACAATGTGCGTCTTCTGGACATGCCAAAAGAAAATGATTGGATATTAAGTGGCATGGCATTCGACCCATCTTTTATTCGTGATTACCTGTCCTTCACTTTGTCGCGAAATATTGGTGAGTATGCCCCGCGAAGTGTGTATTGCGAACTTGTTGTTAATGGTGAATACAGGGGGCTCTATATGCTGGTGGAAAAAATTAAAGTAGATGATAACCGTGTAGATATTATTAAGATGGATGCTTTGGATATTACTCTGCCCGATCTGTCGGGTGGCTATATTACCAAATCCGATAAAATTGCCGGGCAGGATGTTGTAGCATGGACGATGCCTAGTTATATTGGCAGTACAAATTTCACACATTCATCACCAAAGCCGTCTGAGATTACGTCTCAACAACATCAGTATATTTTTTCAATTTTTAGTCAGTTGGCAGCAACCACACAATCGAATAATATTTCTTTAACTGATGGATACCCTTCCGTTATCGATGTTCCCTCATTTATAAATTTTATGCTCGTTAATGAATTGGCTGCCAATATTGATGCATACCAATTCAGCACCTATTTTCATAAAGATAAAAACGCAAAATTGCGTGCAGGACCTCTGTGGGATATAAACCTTTCGTATGGCAACGATCTGTTTCTCTGGGGGCTCGATCGCAGCAAAACCTATACGTGGCAGTTTAATAATGGAGATAATACAGGGGCGAGGTTCTGGCTGGATTTATTTAATAACTCCACCTATAAATGCTATCTGGCCAAGCGATGGAACTCGCTCACACAAAGCGGGCAGCCTCTTAATTTAGTAACTGTAAAAGCACTTATTGATGCAACCGTAGCAAAAATTAGCGAGGCTGCTGCGAGAGATCAGGCCAAATGGAATTTTGAAAGGGGGGGATGGCTAACTTCTCTTGATCTCCCCACACAGATTGCGGGCATAAAATCTTTTTTGGATGCCCGTACAACCTGGATGACTACCAACTTGGGTTCATTCTCTGCATGTAGTAATGTGACATTACCTCCGCTTGTCATCAGCCGCATTAATTATAATCCTGGCACTTCAACCTCCTTTCCCAATAGCAGCGAGCAAGAGTTTATAGAAATTGTTAACAATGGGAATACGGTGGTAAATTTAACAGGAGTATATTTTAGTGGAACTGGTTTTGTCTATCGGTTTCCTGCAGGAGCTACCGTGCCGGCACAAGGCGTTTTGCAATTGGCCAACCAGCGCGAAATCTTTACTCAAGTGTATGGGCATTCTCCTTACGATGTTTTTACCCGCAGCCTTAATAATGATAATCAAAAGCTGACTTTGGCCGATGGGTTTGGTAATGTGATTGATGAGGTAAATTATTCAGACCAGGCACCATGGCCCGATGCCGATGGAAACGGCTCCTATTTAAAACTTACCGATGCAGACCTGGATAACAATGTGGGTGCAAACTGGATAGCCTCCAGCGAACCCATTGGTAGTACGATTACAGGCATCGAGGAAGTCAATGCTTTCATGGTTCAGGTTTATCCAAACCCAGTGGAAAATATCGTTCGCATAAGATCGAATGAACTCATGTCCTCTGTTCAACTTCACGACATTCATGGGAGGGTACTGGAAACAATACCTGCAAACCGAAATGCCCTGGAGCACAATATGGGCCAATATCCGTCAGGGGTTTACCTGCTGAAACTTACCATTAATGGCCGGCTAGTGGTTCGGAAAGTTGTGAAGAAGTAGGATTCAGTCTCCTTCTGTTCCAAAAAAATATTAGGTCATATCTGGCTAAAATTCAATATTTTAGCTTTCGATATTGTTCTACACTCTAATCACTACCACTATGGACAGGAGAACCTTTGTAAAGTCAAGTGCGGTTTTAACCAGTTCGTTGTTAATGCCTATGCCAATGTTTGCCAATGAGGATAGCAAAATAAAATTAGCCATACTCGGCACAGGCTGGTGGGGCACGGATTTATTATTGAAAAATGCCATAGACTCCGGACAATACGATATCGTGGCGCTGTGTGATATTAATACGGTTTCACTTGACAGGGCTGCAGCAATGGTAACTGATTCAGGAGCGACCAAACCGAAATTATTTTCTTCTTACAAAGAAATGTATGAGTTGCCCGGGCTGCAGGCTGTAGCCATCGCCACACCTACACACTGGCATGCGCTTCAATTTATAGATGCCTGCAAAAAAGGGTTGCATGTATTTTTAGAAAAACCTATCAGCTACGACATACGAGAAGGACAAGCCATGCTGGATGCTTTCAGGAAATCAAAAATTGTTGTGCAGGTAGATTTCCCCAGAACAATGGTTGATACTAACGACCAGGTTAAAGCTTATATACAAAGTGGTGAAGCGGGAAAAATCCTTCAGGTGCAGGCCAATATTAACAATCCGGAAGGACAGTTGGTTGAAAAGGAAATTCCATCTACCATAAATTTTGAAACCTTTTGCGGCCCGGCACCACGCGTTAAATTTTTGTGCAGCGAAAATGGTACTACTCCTAACTGGCGCGGTCAGCACGATTTCAGTCGGGGTATTATGGTAGATTGGGGTATTCATTATATCAACAACCTCCGAAAAGTATTAGGTCTTGATTTACCGGATAATGTTTCGGCTATTGGTGGAACGGTAAAAAACTTTTCACAAGACAATCCCGATCAGCTCGATGTGCGTTATGATTTTGGAGGCTTGCCCGTTCAATGGTCACACAAAAGCTGGGGATATTCATCGCCCAATCCCGACCGGAATATTGGGGTTTACTATTATGGGGAAAAGGCAACAATTTTTGCTGGCGATTTGGGATGGGAAGTATTTCCAATAGGTGGGGCTCCAAAAATTGCGCACGGTGAGGTAGCCTTCAATCCTGGAAATCCCGACAACGAGCGGACATATATGGGCATGATGGTTAACATGTTTAAACAGTTTGCTGAAGGAGTAAGAAAAAAATCCAACGAGGGCATTACCAATTCCTTCGAAGAGGCCTATAAAACCACTTCAACCGTTATTTATGGCGACATGGCCTATCTTTCAAAATCAAATCTGAGTATTGACAAGGCAACCATGAATATCAAGAATAATGCAGCTGCTCAAAAAATGCTGAAGCGCGATTATCGTGCCCCATACAAGCATCCCTATTCAGGTTGATTTTGAAGACATGACTTTCTTAAAGTCTGCTTCTCATTAATTTCTAAAACTTTTTTTCGAGCTTTTCGTGAGAGGTAGCGTGTAGGCCATTGCCTTTAGTATTTTTGGGCAATAATTTTTTAACTGCATGCTGAACCTTATCGCCTGAAATTTCATTTCTAAGACATGAACAAATCTTTCGTACAAAAACTATATCAGTTACACCAGGCCAGCCCATCCTGCCCATCTCCCGAAGAAGTGTCGCAAGCATTTTCTCGATTGTTGGGCGCCCTCTTCCCTGATTTTGCACATGAATCGTTTTCATCTTTGGAAAGCTTTGAAGCTCATTTAAAGGCCATCCAAAGCGATTTCGAAACGATGCTGCCTTCAGCAAGCAGCCCTGAGGGCAAAGAGGTTATCAAGCGATTTTTTGAATCGCTTCCCAAAATACATCAACGACTTGAGCATGATATTAGCGCAATGTTCGATGGCGACCCGGCTGCAAAAAGTACGAGTGAAGTGGTGCGTACCTATCCGGGCTTCTATGCCATTGCCGCCTACCGGCTGGCTCACGAACTTCACCAACTCAAGGTAAAGGATATTCCAAGAGTGATTACTGAACATGCGCACAGTAAAACCGGAATAGATATTCACCCGGCAGCAAAAATTGGTGAATATTTTTGCATTGATCATGGAACAGGAGTAGTGATCGGAGAAACGACAGTTATAGGCGATCACGTTAAGCTTTATCAAGGCGTAACGCTCGGTGCACTTAGCGTAGACAAGGCCGATGCGGAGAAGAAACGCCACCCTACCATTGAAGACCGTGTTATTATATATGCGGGCGCAACTATTTTAGGTGGCGAAACTATTATTGGCCATGATAGTGTGGTAGGCGGAAATGTTTGGCTTACCCGCAGTGTTCCATCAAATTCAAAAATCTATTATCAATCCAAAATGTATAATGGCGAAACCGAAGAAACTGACATGGTGGTATTTAAGTCAGGTAGGAAGTGATTGCTTTTGGATGGAATCAAGCCGCATTCCAAAATAAATTGTAATCTTTAAAACTAAATGAAACTCGTTGAACTCATTGGCAACACTCCCTTGGTTGAGTTGCAGCATGTACCTGTTCAAAAAGGGGTAACAATTTTTGGAAAACTGGAAGGTGATAACCCTGGTGGAAGCGTGAAAGACCGTGCCGCTTATGGAATGATCAAAGGAGCATTGGATCGGGGAGATATAAAGCCGGGCGATAAACTCATTGAGGCAACGAGCGGCAACACGGGCATTGCATTGGCCATGATTGCCAGGATTATGGGGCTAAACATAACTCTTATTATGCCCGATAATTCTACTAAAGAACGAGTGCTGGCGATGGAAGCATATGGCGCCCAGGTTATTTTAACGCCTCACGAAAAAACAATTGAATACTCCCGCGAGCTGGCCGAAGAAATGGCGATGAATGAGGGCTATCACATATTAAATCAGTTTGCCAACCCCGATAATTATTTGGCCCATTATAAAACTACCGGCCCGGAAATCTGGAAAAGTACAGAAGGAAAAATTACTCACTTTGTTTCTGCAATGGGTACAACAGGCACCATCATGGGTGTTTCCCGATATTTAAAAGAGCAAAATAAAAATATTCAAATTGTAGGCACCCAGCCAACCGATGGGTCGAGTATCCCCGGTATTCGCAGATGGTCACCAGAATTTTTGCCCAAGATTTTTGAGCGCGAGCGTGTTGACAGGATTATAGATGTGAGCGCAGATGAAGCTACCAGTATGACCCGCAGGCTGGCGAAAGAGGAAGGTATCCTGGCGGGTATGAGCAGCGGGGGAGCATTACATGCCGCTTTGAAAGTGGCCGGTGAATTAGAATCGGGAGTAATCGTTTTTGTTGTTTGCGATAGGGGAGACCGCTATCTGAGTTCGGATTTGTTTGGGTAGAAGGCTTGATATGATCTCCTATAAAAAAACAACGGCATCTCACCCCGATTTTAAAAAACTTATTACTGAGTTAGATAAGGAATTGTGGGTTCGCTACCCCAAGACGCAACAAAATTTTACACCCTTTAATTTTATTGATGAAACAGCCAAAATAATATTGGCCTTTGAAAATGATGAAGTGATCGGGTGCGGATGCTTTCGCCCGATGGAGGAGGAGAGGACAGTCGAGTTCAAGAGAATGTATGTGGTGCCTACTTTTCGGAATAAAGGAGTGGGGAAATCAATTTTGCAAAAGTTGGAAGAATGGGCAACATCAGAGGGTTTTGTTTTTGGCAAGTTAGAAACCGGAAATAATCAGCCCGAAGCGGTAAGTGCTTATGAAAAATCAGGATTTGTGCGCATCCCAAATTTTGGTCCGTATGTGAATATGAAGGAGAGTATTTGTATGATGAAATTATTGTAACCGGCACGAGGCGTAAACATGGAACTAAAAAATAAGCAGCGCTTTTTCTTAAGTGTTTTCTTTTTTCTTTCGGGCGTTTGTTTTTCTACATGGGCTTCGCGCATACCTACTATTAAAACAGCTTTTGATTATAATGAAGCTGAATTAGGCACAATCCTGCTGTTTATGCCAATAAGTTCATTGGCTGGCTTGCCACTATCGGGTTGGTTGGTTTCCCGCTTCGATAGCCGTGTGCCCATGACAGCCGCATTTATTTCGCTAGCCATTTCGCTTTCGCTGATCGGATTTGCTACTACAACTTTTATGTTGATCGTGGCTATTTCCCTGTTTGCATTCAGCATTCGCATTATGAATATTTCCATCAATACACAGGCCATCGCTGTGCAAAAATTATTCGATAGAAAAATTAACGGATCATTTCATGCTTTGTGGAGTACCGGGGGCATAGTGGGCGTTGGCATTTCTACTTTGTTTGTTGCAAAGGGTATATCCATTGGCATCCATCTAATGATCATTTCAATTATAGCGATCGCTATTGCTTTGTATTCGCATCAATTTCTTTTGCGAAATGACCGGGCAGAATCAGGCAATAAATTAATGTTAAGGAACCCCGATCTCTACATAGTTTACCTGGGCATCATGGTATTCCTGGCTTTAATATGCGAGGGCGGTATGTTCGACTGGAGTGGTGTATTTTTTAAAGAAGTGGTTAAGGAGGAATTATTCACACTTGGTTATTTAACCTTCATGATATTTATGGCGTTGTCACGTTTTGCATCGGATTGGCTCATGGAAGAAATCGGGATGCCGAAAACTTTTATTCTCAGCGCTTCTTTGATTTTTATTGGCATAGCCATGGCGGTAATTTTTCCAACCTTCTGGCCATCTATGATTGGGTTTTGCCTGGTTGGATTTGGAACAGCTTCCGTTATTCCAATGACGTTCTTGTTAGCTGGTTCATCAAAAAAATATTCACCTGGAATGGCTATCTCGATAATAGCAACTTACGGCATCGTGGGCATGCTTATCGGGCCGCCACTAATTGGCTACATTGCCCATGCATTTAATTTGCGTTTTGCTTTTGTAACTTTTGCGCTGTCGGGAATACTGTTAATACCCGTTTCTCAACTTCTTTTCCGGTATCAGAAATCGAAGGAGTAGTCTCAAATTTCGCACAAATGGCTATTTTTTAGCTCGCTCAATTTTGTATCTTTAAAGAAGCATTAAAAACCATGCATCTTATGATAAGGGCAGGGGTTATTTTTAAGCACATTATTTCTTTTAGTTTACTGGCCACACAGTGTTGTACTTCAGCTTCTGCTCAAGACCCACTCCGGTTTCAGAATGAAATAGATAAATTGGTGGCCGGGGATAGCTCCGTCAAAATGAAGAAGCTAATCCTCTTCACGGGTAGTTCAAGCATTCGTCTTTGGACAAGCCTGAAATCGGATTATCCTAACCACAATGTAATTAACAGAGGCTTTGGCGGCTCCGAAATGAGCGACCTGATTTACTTTGCCGATAAACTTATAATCCCTTATCATCCTAAACAGATTTTTATTTATGAAGGTGATAATGACCTTGCCAAAGAAAAAACTCCGGATGAGGTTTTAATGCAATCGAGGCAGTTGCTTGAATTGATACGCAAGAAACTTCCATCGAAGGTTCAAGTGTATTTTATTTCGGTTAAGCCCAGTTTGCTGCGATGGACCTTGAAAGAAAAGTATGAGGAGTACAACCAGAAACTTGCCTTTTGGTGCAGTCAAAATAAAAATGTTTTTTTTATTGATGTATGGACACCCATGCTTGAGCCTGATGAAATGGTGCGTAAAGATCTATTTGTTGAGGATGGTTTGCACATGAACGCCATAGGCTATAATATTTGGAAGGAGGTTATTGGCGTTTATATGAAGAAAGGGCTTGCCGTATCAAACTACCTGGAACATAAATAATGTAGTCCGAAATGGATTGGTGGTACAGCCCGGTATCACCCCTTCACTACATTTCCAATTACTTGCATCGTTTCCAGCGTTGGCGATGTTTTGCCGCCACGCGGTTCAATAGTAACGGCAAATGCTGCTGCGCCTGTCATGTCTTTCATTTTCAAAAGTCCGGCTGCATTAGAATCAAACACACCGGCATCAACAGGTTTACCATCCACAATAGCCCAAAGTTGGTATTGATTTTCCTGAGCCAATTGTTTCATGTTTTGGATGCTGAGGTAAACTTCCTTCGTGGTTTCATTCCAATACACATAAGCCATGGAGCTTGGTGCGTTGGCTGTTCCGTTCATAATTGTACGTTTAAAGTCAGGATTATTAACGACTTTAATATCCAGTTCAATTTTATCGAGGCGCTGGTTCACCGTATTATATTCCGATGCCATTCGCTGGTTTTGTGCGAGTAGTTCGGCCAGGCTGTTTTCTGATTCTATCCATTTGTTTCTATAATAGTAGGCCATGAATGAGGCCATCAGCATTAAAGCAAAAGATGCAGCCAATGAATATTTCCAGATATTAATGCTATCCCGAACCGGCATGGATATAACTTTTGCTTTGGGCGCTGCCTGATCTATCTTTTTAAGCAACGAATCTTTTACCCATGCTGGTGGCGCAACAGCCAATTCAGACAGGAATTTCTCCTGAGCTATTTCAATGCGCAACAGCTCTGCCTTCAATTCAGGATTAACTGAAATAATTTTCTCCACCTCGGCCATTTCCATTGGCGAAAGCTCTCCTATGGCGTAGGCTTCCAAAATCCCTGACGATATGTATTCTTCTGTTTTCAATTCACCTGGTAAAATTTTCGTAACTGAATCATGGCTATGCGCAATCGGGTTTTTATGGTGCCTAATGGAATGTTAAACTCTTCCGCCAGTTCCGATTGTGTATAACCTTTAAAGTATAAATGTTCCACCACAAATTTCTGCTCCTCTGGTAATTGTAAAAGGCTCTCGGAAACACCAATGGAATCTACCGGCTGTTCCGAAAACTCACGTTTATCCACTTTACCTACGAGGTTTTCCAATCCTCCGGTTTTCGATTCTTTGCTGATTTCTCTGGATCGGGTTTTATCTATTGCCTGGTTGCGGGCAACGTTCAGCATCCAGGTGAATAGTCGGCCTTTGGAAGCATCGTAGCCGTCAATTCTATTCCATATTTTGAGGAAAACATCCTGGAGCAGTTCATCGGCTATATCGTTGTTTTTCACCACCCGCTTAATCACGCCATATAGCGCGCCTGAATATCTATTGTAAAGTAATTCCAATGCTGCCTTATCCTTTTCTCTAAGGCGGGCAACCAGTTGAAGTTCTGAAATATCGGAGGTTGTAGTTTCGATGACGAAGCTATAATGGGGAAAATTATTGAAATTGGATGGAATTTGAAGTAAAAAATATTCAAACAATTCTAAAATCCAATTTGCAGCCTTGCTTCGTAAATGCTTTCGGAAATCAAAAATTGTAACTTTAAATCTTAAACAATCAAAATCCTGAATATGGAAGCGACTGCATCAAACCAAAGCAAAGCAAACTGGAACCAGATTTATGGCCTCATGGCACTTAACGCGGCTATTGTAATCAGTTGGATTGCCTACCACAATTATCAACCTAAGGTGCTTGAGTTATTTCATTTTCAGGAGCTCTCCTTTTTTTTAATTGTGGCGCAAGCGGTGATATTGGTGTTTATTCCAATTGTGGCCGGATGGATTGGCGATGCCATGATTAAAAAGAACGGAAATAGCCTGGTGGTTTTTACAATAGGCATCAGTGTAACAGCCATGGTGTTTATGTGTGTAGCATTTGTGGTGGGCTCCACCGATATGATTGATCTAACAAGAGCATTGCCTGTTATGATTGTGGTGTGGCTCATCTCCATGAATATTTTTCATAGCCCTGCCAACTCCATGCTTGAGTTGTTTGCACCTGCGAGAAGGTTGCCAGCGGCCATGGCCATGATGGTTTTAACAACCGATTTGCTTTACGCTTTCGAACCTGTTGTGGTCAATATCGTGGACTGGATGGGGCCGGTAATTACGTTTGCTTTTGGTGGGGTGTTGTTGGTTGTTACCGGATACTTTTTCAAGCGTACAACCCGTAATGTTAATTTCACCCGCAATGCAGAGGAATCAACGGCTAAGGAAAGCAGCTTTATGCCTGTAGTTGTAGCAGGGTTGGCCTTCGGATTGGTTGACGCTATAATAAAGGAAATCCTTCCTCATTGGCTCATGTCCAAATCGGATGTTGCTTTGCCGATACACACGGAAGGCTTGTTCGTTTCGATGGTTTTAATTACTGCAGCCATAGCCGCATGGCCGCTGTCGTTCCAGGTGGATAAAATTGGTGAACGGAAAGGCATCGCCATCGGGCTGATTGGTGCATTGGTTAGTTTAGGATTAGTTTACCTTTTACCATTTGCTTACCCATCGCTTGTGTTTGCGCTTATAGCTGGCGTTTTTCTTAGCCTCGCATCGGTGTCTGCTTTTCCTTTCGCGCTTAAAAACTTGTCCGTTAAAAATATTACGATTGGCACAGGCATTTTCTTTGGCTGTGTTGAGTTAACCGCGGGCATCATTCAAATCTATAGAGCTTAACAGGAGGTAGTTTTGGCTAACGATGTTTTCGAGTTTAAAAAATTTCAGGTAGTTCAGAACATAAGTGTTCACCGGGTAGGAACGGATGGTGTTTTATTGGGCGCATGGGCGGATGTTGATCAGATTAAAAATATTTTGGATGTGGGAACAGGCACAGGGCTAATCGCCTTAATGCTTGCTCAGCGCACGAGTGAAAATATTTTTATCACCGCTATTGAACCCGATGAAAATTCATTTGAATTGGCAGCCGGGAATTTTAAGAGTAGTTCGTTCAATGAGAGGGTTAATGTCTTGAACACGTCCATCCAAAATTTTAAAACGGCAACGCATTTTGATCTGATTGTTTGTAACCCTCCTTATTTTGAAAACAGTTTAAAGCCTCCCAGTCAACAGCGCGGTAAACAACGTCACTCAGATTCATTACCATTTCAGGATTTACTAAAGGCTTCGAAAAATATACTCAACTCTACGGGCAAGCTGGCTTTAATCATTCCGGTTGCGGAAGGCCATCGTTTGATCAAAATTGCTTCTGAATCAGGATTTATGCTTTTTAGGCAATGTGCGGTATTTTCAAAGGAGTCTAAACCGCAGGAGCGATGGCTTCTTGAGTTTTCCCTGGCTACAAGCTTAAGCCCAACCCAAAGCAGCCTCACCATTATGAATTCCAATGGAGAATGGACGAAGGAATATAAATCCCTTACAAAGGATTTTTATTTAATGTTTTGATAACATTGAATTACCCACCTAAACGTGTTTAATCGTTTAAAATAATGCTTTTTAAAAAATATGAATAATACTTACGTAGTTAATAAAAGTGACGTTCTAAACATGGAACACCATTTTATTTCCATTTTCTTTGCGCATAAACCGACAAAACCTTCCTCTGAAAGTATTTTGGATGCCCGAAGATTTTCAAATCAGTTTTTTTTACTAATTTTCCAATGTTCTCAATCAACCAATTAAATTTTTTATGAGAAACCAACTCAACATACTTATTAATTTAGCAGCAAGCGACAGCAGTGTAGCCGAAAAAGAAGCCAAAACCATTCGGGTAATCGGTGCGGCAAACGGAATACCTGCGGAGGAAATTGAACAATTATTAAAAACCCCAAAGCCCGTAGGCGACCTTTCTGCCTTCACAGAAGACCAGAAATTTGAAGTTTTATATTACCTGATCCAGCTAATGAAATCAGACGGACAGGTTTTTAAAAGTGAAATTGAATTCTGTAAATCCATAGCCGATAAATTGGGTTATAGAAAGGACGTAGTTATGGAAATGTCGGCCAAGATTTACAGCGATCCCTCCATTACATCAGATAGAAAAATGCTGATGGATAAAGCGCATAAATTTTTGAAGTAGTCAAAACGTTTTCAAAGTTATAAAAGGATGCCCTGGTTTTGACCGGGGCTTTTTTATGTCCATTAATTAAAACTAATTCAATCCGTTAACCATTCTTGAAAAGGAAGTCACCTCCTGGTAAAATCGTTTAGGCTCTTCAATAAAAATAAAGTGACCGGAACTCCTGAAAATTGATAACCTGGAGTTTGGGATCAACTCCAGCATTTTTTCGGAAGCCTGGAGCGGAAGGGCGTCAGCGCGGCCATGAAGAATTAGGACTGGAAACTTAAATCGCGGAATGGAATTGTAATAATTAAAATCGGATAGATCCTTAGCAAGCCCGGAGTAAAGTGTGTTGCTGGCATCTTTGAACTTATCTTGAAGTTCAAATTTTAGTTTCGCGAAGTTGGAAGGATCGGAAAAGGAATGCTGAAAGGAGAGGAGCATAAGCCTTCTGTATGCATCTGCTTTACCGGCTTTAAAATCCGGGGAACCGATAATAATGGAACGGTTCGTACTGTCTCTTCCTGTCACTCTTAGAAGTTGTGCCTCCAAAGTCATATTATCATACTCCTTACTAAGGGCAACCGAATTGCAGAAAATTATTCCTTTCACCCGATCCGGATAGTCAAGCGCGTATTGCACTGTTTGAATTGCTCCCCATGAATGACAGAGAATTAAAATTTTCTCGATACCAAAAGATTTACGGATGGCTTCAATGTCTCCAACAAAAAATTTTAGTGAGGCCGAGTCTATTGATGGAATGGTGGATCGTCCACTGGCACGCTGATCGTAAAATATCAACGTATATTGTTTCGATAATTTTTTAAGATGGGGGAGCAGGTAAGAGTGATTGAGCCCGGGCCCTCCG
>Ga0315912_10002351_pt1 | contig 20429 bp, 19 predicted proteins | sample VfabasoilMG_FD_204469 | JGI IMG/M metagenome (GOLD analysis project Ga0315912, IMG submission 204469) | Garden soil microbial communities collected in Santa Monica, California, United States - V. faba soil | ecosystem: Environmental > Terrestrial > Soil > Garden | place: USA: California...
CCCCATCCGACCGGTCCGCTGGGCCACTCCGACGGCGACGCCGTGCTTCACGCGATCGCCGACGCGCTGCTCGGCGCGGCCGGACTCGAGGACCTGGGAACGCTCTTCAGCGACCAGGACCCGCAGTGGAAGGACGCCGACAGCGCGAAGATCCTGGCCGAGTGCCTGCGGCGCGTGCGCCGCTCGGGCTGGGAGATCGGCAACCTCGACGTGGTGATCGCGACCGAGGGCCCGCGCATCGCGCCGCAGCGCAAGGCCATGCGTGAGAGCATCGCGCAGATCTGCGGCATCGAGGAACAACAGGTCAACGTCAAGGGCAAGAGCCTCGAGGGCCTGGGCGCGCTGGCCGGCGGCGCGGGCGTGGCCGTGCAGGCCGTGTGCCTGCTGCGGCAGTCATAGGCGCTCTCGATCGCGCCCATGCGCACTGTGGATGAGCGCATCGGCGGCGGATGCGGCTATCCTGGTCCGTATGAAGCCCACGAACTTGCACGCCACGAAGAACCCCCTGCCCCAGCAGTCCCGCGAACAGCTCGTGGAGCTGCTCAACTCGCGCCTCGCCTCGGCGGTTGACCTGCAGCTGCAGTCCAAGCACGCGCACTGGAACGTCAAGGGCCCGAACTTCATCTCGCTGCACGAGCTCTTCGACCAGGTCGCGACGATGGCGACCGAGACGGTCGACGATCTCGCGGAGCGCCTCGTGCAGCTCGGCGGCAACGCGCACGGCACGCTGCAGCAGGTCAGCAAGGACACCAAGCTGCGGCCCTATCCGGCGACGATCACCAACGGCAGCGACCACGTCGAGGCGCTCAGCCACGCGCTCTCGGCCTTCGGCACGCAAGTGCGCGAGGGCATCGAGCTCGCCGACGAGTACGGCGATCCCGCGACGGCGGACCTCCTGACGGCGATGGCGGAGGCCGTCGAGAAGCAGCTCTGGTTCGTCGAGGCGCACCAGCAGGCGAAGAGCTGAACTAGCCCGTCACTGCTTGGCGACGCTGAAGTCGCCGGCGCGCTTCCCGGTGACGAGCTTCCAGCCCGGGTTGAGCTCGATCGTCCAGCCGGCGCCCTTCAGCTCGCTCGCGGAGGCGGGTGCGGGCACGCGCACGTTCGAGAAATCGGCGCTCGCGAGCAGCGCGCCCTCGGCGGTCAGGATGCCCCACTCGTCGATGAACTTGGCCCCGAGGTAGACCGTGCCCTCGCCCGGGAGCGGCACGACCGCGTTGGGGTCGAAGGTGAAGTTCTTCTGCACGAGTTGCAGCTGCAGCACCGGTCCGGTGACGAGGTCCTTCCGGTAGCGCGCCTCGGCGGCCTTCTGCTCCTCGTCGCGCTTGGTCTCCGCCGCGATCAACGCCTCGCCCTCGTAGTCGGCGCTGCGCTTCAGCACGTCCTCGAGCGCGGGCTTCCCCGCCTCGATCTTGCTGCGCGCGGCCAAGAGGTCCGAGAGGCTCGACTTGGGCGTCAATTCGCGGCGCCAATCGGCCTTTTCCATATCGAGCAGCAGGCCGTAGGCCGGTCCGGTCTCGTAGGCGAAGGCGTAGGCGAGCGCCGGCTTGAGCGCGGCGAGCTTGAGCCGTCCCGCCATGTAGTAGCGCGCCTCGTGGTTGTCGAGACCGGCTGCGGCGAAGCCGGTGTACTCCGCCAGGCCCTCGTGCACCTCCATGCGGTCCTCCTCGGCGGCCGCCTTGGGAAAGAGCGAGCGCCGGTAGGCGCGGAACGCCAGCGCGTCCTCGAGCGCGCGCTTGCGCTCGGGGCCCCAGGCGGGCAGCGCCTTGGCTAGGGCGCGGTATTCCATCAAGAGCCAGATGCGGCCGTCCTTGGTGGCAAGGTGCTCGTTGCCGACGCGCGCCGCCGGCAGCCCGATCTCGCCCTGGATGCGGTGCCAGGATTCGTGCAGCACGAGGCGCGCGCGCTGGAAGCTCGTCTCGGGCAGCGGCCAAAGTACGACCGTCCAATGCACGCCGGCCCAGTGGAGCGCGGTGTTCGCGCCGGCGAAGTCGCGCGGCACGCTGCCCGCGAAGACGCCCGCGCTTTCGCGCAGCTTGCCTTCCTTGTCGGCCTGGTTGGCGACGACCTCGCCGCTCGCGGGATCGAAGAACAGCGTCGGACCGTAGAGCGGCTTGCCCCAGAGCTTGCCGGCGTCGTCCTCGGAGGCCCAGCGGACCTCCTGGAAGCAGCGCTGCGCGAGCGCGGGGTCGATGCCGCCCGGGAGGCAGGCGGCGAGCAGGGCCAGTGCGAGGCTCATGATGGAAGTTCCGGGATTGCCGCTACGCTATCCGCAGCGGGCAGTTGACGCCCTTTCGGATTCTCCCCCTGATGGCCCTGCACTTCGAGGAACGGGTCGAGGTCCGCCGCTCGCCGGCGCAGTGCTTCGCCTTCGTCGACGACTTCGCCAACGCGCCGCGCTGGAACGAGCTGTGCGTGGCGCTGGTACGCGAGGGCGACGGGCTGATCTACACCTACAAGCAGGGCCGGGGACAGGCGGTGATGAACGGCTTCATCGTCGAGCGCGATCCGCCGCGCCGACTGCTGCTGGGCTTCAGCGACCGCATGTTCGAGATCGAGATCGGCTTCCGCTTCGACGCGATCCCGGGCGGCACGCGCATCGAGCACACGCTCCAGCTCGAGCCGCGCTCGTTCCTGGTGAAGCTCATGTCGCCGCTGCTGCGGCGCGTGATGAAGAAGCAGACGGCCAATCAGGCGGCCGCGCTGGCCGCCGCCCTCGGGGGCTGAGTCAGCCCTCGTCCGCGAACGCCTGCCAGCCGCCGCCGAGCGCCTTGTAGAGCGCGATCGTCTTCTGCGCCAGCAGCGTGCGGCTGCGCGCGAGCTCCGCGTCGGCGAGCAGGCGCGTGCGCTGTGCGTCGATCACCTGGAAGAAGTCGACCAGGCCGCGCGACTGCAGCTCGTTGGCGTAGGCCAGCGCGCGCTCGCTGGCGGAGAGCGCTTCGACGAGCTTCGCCTGGCGCTCGCGCTCGCGTGCGATCTCGGTCAGCGAGCCTTCGACCTCCACGAAGGCCGTCAGCACCGTCTTCTGCCACAGTACCAGCGCCTGCTTCGCGCGCTCGTCTGCGGCATCGGCGAGTGCGTGCAGCGTGCCGCGGTCGAAGATCGGCAGCACGATCGAGGGCCCGATGGCCCAGTAGCGGCTGGCGCTGTCGAGCGCGCTCTGGAACTCGCTCGACTGCTGTCCGATCGAGGCGTGCAGGCTGATGCGCGGGTAGAGGTCGGCCTGGGCCGAGTGCGCGAGCTGCAGCTCGCGCTCGAGCGCGTACTCGGCCGAGCGGATGTCGGGCCGACGGCGCAGGAGCTCCGCGGGCGTGCCCGCGGCCGGCGCGACCGGCGCCTCGGGCAGCGGCCGCGTGCTCTCGAGCCCCTCGGGGATCGCATCGGGCGTGCGCCCGAGCAGCAGCGCGATGCGCTGCAGGCTTCCCCGGCGCGCGGCCTCGAGCGTGGGCACGAAGGACTCGGTGCTGGCGAGCTGCGTCTCGGCGCGCGCTTCGTCGAGGCCCGTCGCGAGGCCGGCCTGCGTGCGCGAGCGCGTCAGCGAGAGCGTGTCCGCCTGCAGGGCCGAGTTGGCCCGCAGCACGGCGAGCTGCGTCTCGGTGCCGCGCAGCTCGATGTAGTTGAGCGCGAGCTCGCTGAGCAGCGCGAGGCGCGCGCCTTCGAGCTCCGACTCGGCGGCGGCGAGGCCGGCGCGCGCGGCCGCGGCCTGCGCGGCATTGCGGCCCCAGAAGTCGAGCTCCCAGCCGGCGTCGAAGCCCGCCTGCCACAGGTCGCCCTCGCGCGCGAAGGCGCCCTGCGGCGTGTTGCGGCTCGCGGAAGCGCGCGCGTAGCCGGCGCTGAAGTCGACCTGCGGCTCGAGCAGACCGCCCGCGGCCTTGTAGAGCGCCCGCGCCTCGCGCACGCGCGAACGCGCGAGCTCGACGTCGAGGTTCGTCCTGGCCGCCTCCTGCACGAGCGCGTCGAGCACGGGATCGTGGAACGAGCTCCACCAGGCGACCTCGGGCTCGAGCGCGCTGGTGCCCGGCTCGCTCCAGGCCGCGGGTGACTGCGTCTGCGGCGGCGGGTACGGCGCGGCCGCGCGGCAGGCGGCCGCGCAGACGAGCAGCAGGCCCGCCGGGAGCGGCTTCACTTGGGCGACTCCACGAAGACATCCATCTGCTGGCCGACGTAGACGGGCAGCGCGGCGGGGTCGAAGGAGAAGAGCACCTGCAGGACGCGCGTGTCGACACGCTCGGTCGATTCGCCGGTCAGCGAGCGCTTGGGGATCACGTAGGGGTCGACGCGCACGAATTCGAGCGGCACGGAGAGCTCGCGATTGCCGCGCACGAAGGCCAGCGCCTTGCTGCCGGCGTGGAAGCGCCAGGCGTCGTTCTCGTCGATGTCGACGCGCACGTGCAGGCGCTCGATGTCGCCCAGCAGCATCAGCGGGATCGCGCTCGGGCCGGCCTGGGCGAACTCGCCGGGCCGCACGTTGACGGCCAACAGCGTGCCGTCGACGCTGGCGCGCACGACCATGCGCTCGATCTCCGTGCGCTGGGCCTCGACGCGCGCCTCGGCGGAGCGCACGGCGGCGCGTGCGAGCTCGAGATCCGGCGCCCAGGCGCCCGCCTTCGTCCAGGCCAGGTCCGCGCGTGCCTGGTCGACCTGCGCCCGGGCGGTCTGGACCGCGAAGCGCCGCCGATCGAGCTCCTGGATCGAGATCGCGCGCTTGTCCTGAACGCCCTCGGCCAGCGCGAGCTGCTGGGTGGCATCGGCCAGCACGCTCTCGGCCGTGGTGACGCGCGCGGCGACCGGAGGCAGGTCCTCGGGCCGCGGCAGCGACTCCTTGCGCGCGAGCTCGGCCTTGGCGCTCTCGACGGCGCTCAGGCGCACATTGAGCTCGGCCGTCTTGTCGCGGTCGTCGAGATGGAAGAGCGCGTCGCCCTTCTTGACGCGTGCGCCGACCGCGACGTCGACCGAGGTGACGAGCCCGGAAACGGCCGTGCCGATGGCGATGTTCTGCGAGCGCGCCTCGACGATGCCCGCGCCCGCGATCTTCGACTCGTAGGGCGCCGTGGCCGGGTCGGCGACCGGCTTGGCCGGCGGCAGCGGGTGCGCGGCCTGCGCCACGCGCCAGGTCGCGAAGGCGAAACCGCTGATCGCGAGGATCGGTAGTCCGAATTTGAGGATCACGCCCATCTTCCGCTCCTGTCGTCCACGACGCTTCAGAGCTCCGCGCCGGAGCTCACGACCTTCTGGATCCGGCCGTCGTCCATCTTGGCGATGCGGTCGGCGAACTCGAAGATGCGCGCGTCGTGCGTCACCACGACCAGCGCGCGGTCCTGCGCCAGCACGACGCTGCGCATGATCTGCATGACCTTGTGGCCCGTCTCGTGGTCGAGCGAGCTCGTGGGCTCGTCGCACACGATCAGGCGCGGCTCGTGCACCAGCGCGCGCGCGATCGCCACGCGCTGCTGCTGGCCGCCGGAGAGCTGTGCGGGCAGCGCACGCGCGCGCTCCGCGAGGCCGACCTTCTCGAGCGTCGCGCGCGCGCGCTCGAGGGCCTCCTTGCGCGGCAGGCCCAGGATCAGCAGCGGCACGGCCACGTTCTCGAGCGCGCTCAGCGCCGGCAGCAGGTTGAAGGCCTGGAAGACGAAGCCCACGTTGCGGCCGCGGAAGCGCGTGCGCACGTTCTGCCTGGCGGACTTCAGGTCCTCGCCGAAGACGCGCACCTCGCCCTCGTCGTGGTCGAGGATGCCCGCGATGACCGAAATCAGCGTCGTCTTGCCGCAGCCCGAGGGGCCGACGAGCATCAGGAGCTCGCCCGGCGCGACCTCCAGGTCGATCCCGCGCAGCGCCGGCACGCGGTCGGGGCCCGTGCCGTAGGACTTCGTCACGTTGCGGCAGGTGACTGCGAACTCGGTCGTGGTGTTCATCGCTCAGCTCTTGAACACGATCGCGGGCTCGAGGGTGATCACCTTGCGGATGCTGAGCAGCGCCGAGACGACGCAGATCAGGAGCACGGCGCCGGCCGAGATCGCCAGCACCTGCCAGGGCATGCGGAAAGCCAGCTCCGAGTTGCGCGTCAGGTAGCCGAAGAGGCTCGCCGCGCCGACGCCCATGCCGTAGCCGATCGCGCCGACCATGGTCGACTGCAAGAGGATCATGCGCAGCAGCGTGCCGTTGGTCGTGCCCATGGCCTTGAGCGCGCCGAACTGGCGCAGGTTGTCCTGCGTGAAGTTGAAGAACGTCATCCCGGCGATCGCCACGCCGACGAAGAAGCCCAGCAGCACCGCCGTGCCGAAGTTGATCGGGATGCCGGTGTAGCGCAGGAAGTAGTTCATCGTCATCCAGATGAAGTCGTCGCGCGTGACCGCCTGCAGGCCCGTGCGCTCGTGGATGCGGCCGCAGACGGCCGCGGCCTCGGCCCCCGGCTGCAGTCCGACGAGGATGAACGAGAGCAGCTTGCGCTCGCGCGGCGCGAAGCTCATCGCGCGCGAGTAGGTCGTGTAGACGACCGGCTGCGACTGGAAGGTGCGCTGCACGCGGCAGATGCCGACCACCGTGGCGCGCTTGTCGTTGATCTCGAGCGTGTCCCCCACCTTGAGCGGCGTCGCAGGCGCGCCGGGTTCGCTGGGCGGCTTGGCCAGCCGGCCCACGGCTCCGGCGATGTCGACGATCACGCTGTCCGTCAGGCGCAGGTCCTCGAGTCGCCCCTCGAGCATCTCGGGCGGGCCGCCCAGCAGCGTGGTGTCGTCGAGCCCCGTGACCGTGCAGGTCTGGAAGGCGCCGTTCGAGAGGCGCGCCTTGAGCAGTCCGCGGTAGAGCGGCACGGCCCACTGCACGCCCTCGATCCCGCGCACGCGGTAGAGCTGCGTGCTCTGCAGCGGCTTGATGTCGTCGATCATCGCCACCTTGGGGTCCATGACCCACACGTCCGGCTGCGAGAGATCCGCGATCGAGCCGAAGGTGCGCGCCATGATCCCGACGAAGATCGACATCTGCTGTGTGATCAGCAGCGAGGCGAAGGTGATGCCGAAGACGATGCCGATGTACTTGGCGCGGTCGCCCATCAGCATCTTCAGCGCGACGCGGTTCACCGGACCGCAGCTTTCCGGCCGCGCAGGCCGTCGAGCGAGAAGCGTGTGATGTGCTCGGCCAGCCCGCGGATCGCGGCCGGATCGCGCGCCTCGCCGGGCGAGAGGCGGTCGATCACCGCGCGCGCGTGGTGGTAGAAGGCGCACTGCGCCACGATGCCGCGCGCGCTCAGGCGCACCTCGAACTCGCTCGCATCCGGACCGAGGAGCGCCTTGACGATGCCGCACAGGTAGGCGAAGGATGGGCGGAGGAACTCGTCGATCACGTGCTCGAAGGCCGGGCTGGGGTCGACCATCTCGCGCGAGAGCACGCGGCCGTGGCGTGCGAAGCCGTCGTTCGAGAGCACGCGCAGCAGGAAGGCGTGCACGAAGGCGAACAGGCGCTCCTCCTGGGTGGGTTGGGCCGGCAGGCCGAGCGTCGGGGGATAGCGCTCGAACGCGCGCCGCCCGAGCTCGCGCAGGAGCTGCACGTAGAGCTCCTCCTTGCCGCCGAAGTGGTAGTGGATCGCGGCCACGTTGGCGTGCGCGCGCTGGCAGATCGTGCGGATGGTCGCCCTGCGGAAGCCCTCGGCGGAGAAGACCTCGGCTGCCGCCTCGAGCAGGCGCTGCTGGGTCTCGATCGAGGTCGCGTTGGGCGGCGTAGGGACCATTTGAAGCAGTCGTTTCAATCGACTGTATCAATCGGTCGATCCAGGGTCAAGTCGTCCCGCTGGCCCCCCTCACGCGCGCCAGCTTCACGAGGTACAGGACCTGCACGACGACCGATGCCAGTCCGGCGAGGGGCAGGCAAGGCACCCAGGCGCCGACGCCGCCGATCGCGCAGCACCAGGCGAGGTTCTCGCCGCAGTCGCCACCGCTGGTGATCCCGCGGGCGGCGAACCAGCGCCGGTAGGAACGCGAGACCGCGGGCTGGATCAGGAAGCCTAGGAACGTCCCGACCACGGGGACGAACAGCCCGAAGGCCAGCGCCGGCTGGACCTCTCGGAATTCGGCGGGCACCGGCAGGAGGGCGTTGTACGCGCACCAGCCGACCAGCACCTGCAGCAGGTACGAGAGCGCCAGCGAACCGAGGTAGACGACCAGCGCGAGTTCGAGCACGGACATGGTTCGCCGGGCTACGGCGAACCCCGTCCGTCATTCGCTCAGCCTGCGAGCACGCGCGTGCGCAGGCCGCTGACCTTGACTAGGTAGACGACCATCAGGATCAGCCAAATCGGGCCGCAGAAGATGGCGCAGATCGAAGTCCAAAGGCCGATGGCTGCGCCACAGTCCCCTACGCTCGCATCGTTCTTCGACTGGAAGAAGCTCTGGAAGCCGCCCGAGATGCGCGAGAAGAGAATGAAGTTCCAGACCAGGTTGAAGAGCGGGATCAGCAGCAGGAAGGCCTGCCACGATTCAATCTTGCGGTGCGCCACGGGCAGCGCTTCGTTGGCGCGGTAGAGCAGCCAGCAGACGAAGATGTTGATCGCCAGCATTACGGCGAACACAACCATGAAGAAGAAGATCACTGCTGCGGCTTCTGCGTCTCCGTTTTGCATTCCGTCTATCTCCTTGGCTGGGGGTCTTCTGCGCGAGTATCCGGTTCACATTGCCCTGAGTCCAGGGGCTGGAAACGTGCGGAAAATCAGGCCGCGTGCAGCCGCGCGTAGGTCCCGTTGCGCGCCAGCAGCTCCTCGTGCGTGCCGATTTCCACCAGGCGACCCTCCTCCATCACCGCGATGCGGTGCGCATTGCGGACGGTCGAGAGCCGGTGCGCGATCACGATCACCGTGCGGTCCTTCATCAGGCGCTCGAGCGCGTCCTGCACGATCGCCTCCGACTCGCTGTCGAGCGCGCTGGTCGCCTCGTCGAGCAGGAGCAGCGGCGCACCCTTGAGGAACGCGCGCGCGATCGTGATGCGCTGGCGCTGGCCGCCGGAAAGGCGCGAGCCCGCATCGGCGACGTTGGTCGCGTAGCCGTCCGGCAGCCCGAGGATGAACTCGTGGATCCCCGCCGCGCGTGCGGCGGCCTCGATCTCGGCCTGCGTCGCGTCGTGCCTGCCGTAGCGGATGTTCTCCTCGATCGTGGCGTGGAACAGGAAGGGCGTCTGCCCGACCATCGCGTACATGCGGTTCCACGAATCGAAGGTCAGGTCGCGCAGGTCGCGGCCGTCGACGCTGACGCGGCCCTGCACGGGATCGATGAAACGCGCCACGAGATCGACGATCGTGCTCTTGCCCGAGCCCGAAGGCCCGACCAGCGCGAGCGTCTCGCCCGGGCGCACCTCGAGCGTGAACTCCTCGACCGCGTTCCCGTCGCCGCCCGGGTAGCTGAAGCTGACGCGTTCGAAGCGCAGGCCTGCGCCGAGCGCGCGCAGCTCCTGCGCTCCGGGGCGCTCGACGATCTCGGCATGCTCGTCGAGCAGGGCCTGGATGCGCCCCGAGGCGCCCACGGACTCCTGCACGTAGGTGATCGACTTGCTGAAATCCTTGACGCTGCTGTAGATGCCCGAGATCAGGCCCAGGAAGGTGCCCAGCTCGGTCATGCTGTTGAACTGCCCGGCGGCCACCGAGCCGATCACCACGATCACGATGCCCATGCCCATGTGCGAGAGGAACAGCGTCGAGGCCTGCGAGAGCGACAGCGCGCGCACCATGCGCATCGTGGCGCGCACGTAGCCCTCGTTGATCCGGCGGTACTCCTCGAGCTCGCGCTCCTCGGCGCGGAAGGCCTTGACGGTGCGGATGCCGGAGAACATCTGCGTCAGCGCCTGCACCGAGCTGCCCAGCTGCGTCACGGACTTCGCGCTGCCCTTGCGCACCTTGCGCGAGAGCAGCGTCACGGGCAGCGCGATGAAGATCATCGCCGCGGCCATGATCAGCGTCGGACCGGGCGCGATCAGCGCCGCGAAGACGATGCTCGCGAGCGCCAGCAGCGGCTCCTGCACCAGGTCCTTGAGCGCGCTGTTGATCACGGTCAAGGTGGTGCTGACGTCGTTCGAGATGCGCGAGAGCAGGTCTCCGAAGTGCCTGCGGCCGTGGTAGCTCATCGAGAGCCCCATCAGGTGCCGGGCGATGCGCTGGCGCAGGTCGACCACCATGCGCAGAGCCAGCCAGCGCGAGGTGGTCAGGAAGGCGTACTGCGTCGCGCCCGAGAGCGCGGCGATGCCCCCGATCAGCAGCGCGACGCGCCACAGGGCGGCGAGCTTCCCGCCATCCGCGGCCAGGTCGCCCAGCAGCCACGCGCGCGCCCCGGATCCCAGGTCGGAGAGCCACTCCGGCGGTTGCAGGCCGAGCCCCCCCGCCGTGTGCGCGGCCGACTCGCCCGGAAAGAGGATCGCCCCGACGATCGGCAGGAACATCCAGATCGAGCGCTGCGCCAGGGCCGAGATCAGGCCCAGCACGAAGACCAGCCCGAAGCTGCCGATGCGCGGCCGCGCGTGCGGCTTGAGCAGGTTCCAGGTGGTGCGGATGTCGGGCGCCAAGCCAGGAGATCATTTCGACAGGCCGCGCGCCTGTCAAAGGACCACGCCCGCCGCGCCTACCAGAGGATGCGAACGGCGTTGCCCACGTTGAACGTGCTGCCGGTCGGAGTCGGGCAGAAGCCCGGGTTCGGATCGCGGTAGTACACTTGGTAGCAGCGCGACGAGCCCGGAGCGATCGGATCACCCTTCAGCGCCGACTGCGCCGAGATCGAAGGCGCGGCGGGCGGCGGGAAGGCGGCCACGCCGGCCACCGCGTTGATCGAGTAGAGGCGCTTGAAGGGGGCCCCGACGCAGCGCAGGCCGTCGCCGAAGACCACCGGGTTGGCGAAGTCCAGGTGCGCCTGCAGCATGATGCTGAAGGCGTTCGGCAACTCGCCGTAGCTCGTCAATACGAGCGTGTCGGGGCTCGTCGTCCCGGACTCCGCAAGCACCGCGCCGGCGGGGTTGGCCGAGTTCGCGCAGCCCTGGCCCGGCGCACCCGAGTTGCTGCACGGGCAGGCGACGGGACCGGTTCCGTCGCCGAAGCAGTACGGGCCGGTGAGCGGATCCCCGGGGACATCGACCTGGACCTGCACGCTGCCGACGGTCTTGAAGGTCGAGAGCGTCAGCGTGCCGCTGACCGGCGGCGCATTGGCGTCGCAGCGGAAGTTGTACATCGTCCCCCAGCGCAGCGCGTTCGCGGAGGGATTCTGCGCGAAGGTCGAGGTGGCCCACTCGAGGCTCGTGGGCCCGTTCGTCGCGACCCAGTCGGTGCCGTCCATGTTCACGTTGCCCGGGCCGTCGCCGTCGTGATAGGCGACGTCGTGGAAGGCGATGTTCGAGAGCGTGACGGAGTCGGTCTTGGCCAGGCTCAGCGCCCGGACCGAGAGATCCGAGTTGAGGTTGAAGAGCGCGTACTCGTAGTGCCACTTGCCGCCGCCGAGATCCGTGACCTTCCAGGCCAGGACCAGGCGCCCGTCGTTCGCGACATCGATGTTCGCGACCTGCACGCCCGCCTCGGCCGACTGCCAGGCGCGGATGGCCGGGCTTTCGCGCACGGTCTCGCCGCCGGCGAGCAGCGCGAACTGCCAGGCCGTGCCGCCGCCCGTGACGGAAAGCTCGCGATACGAGGCGTTGTTGTAGGCGTTGCCGGCCGCGGCATCGTCGGGTGTCACGTACTGGCCTTCGGCGTAGTAGTGCACGCTTCCCGACGAGGCTTCGAGGTCCGAGACCTTGACCTGGCAGCGGCGCGCGGTCGAGCCGGAGTAGCTCGGGTTGGCCGGCGGATAGGCGAATACGCCCGTCGCGGCGTTGACCTCCCAGCGCGGACCGAGCCCGGCCTGCGTGCCGTTGCGCGGCGCGGAGTAGGGATCGGAGCAGCGCACGCCGAGGTGCGTACCGTCCGTCGACTCGCAACCGGTGCAGCAGAGATTGTCGGAGAGCGCGTAGAAGCCGTGCTTCAGCCAGCTCATCCCGATCTGCTCGATGCGGCCTGCGCCATCGACGACCTTGTACTTGTAGAGATTGCTGCCGATCACCGGGTGCTGGTTCGTGTTGGCGATCCAGTTCAGCCAGAAGTCCCCGACGTTGCAGGAGTAGGTGCCGAAGGCGACCGCGTCGTAGTCGACACCGCCGATGTTCTGGCTGGCGTAGTTCGCGACCTCCTGCAGGTCGCCGACGATCACGTCCGGGCCCGTGTTCGATCCGCAGGGCACGGGCGGGCCGACGTAGAAGGTGCCGCTGAAGGTCGTCGAGCTGTTCCAGGCTCCGATCTGGATCAGGTAGTCCGTGCCCGAGACCGCGTTGAAGTTGACCAGGGAGGTGTAGTTGCAGTAGTCGTCGCTGCAATCGATCTCGCTGCCCGAGACGGGACAGGTGGAGCCGGCATAGACCGCGAGCACGGAGTCGGAGTTCACTCCGCCGCAGAGCGAGACGTCCACGTTCTCCGTCGCGGTAGCGGTCCAGACGAACCACACGTCGCGGTGAACGGTCGGACACTGGCCCGGCTGCTGCGGACTGTCGGTCGCCCCGATCGTGGTGACCACGTAGGTGCCCGCGCCCGCGATCGGCGTCGCGGTCGAGCAGTCGTTGGAGCCCTGCGCGAAGGCCGACGCGCCGGTGGGCGCCAGGGTGAGCGCCAGCACGAGCGTGCCGCGAAGGACGAGGGGCTTGCGAAAGGCTTCGAGGTACATGTCCGGGGCTCTCGTGCGCGGAGGGGGTGAGGATTCCACCCAAGCTTATTCGAGGAGGGCGGGCCCACAAGCCTCGGCACCTGAAAACGAGCCCGGGGCCGACGATCGGAGCGGCTACCTGCCCTTGATCTCGGCTTGTGCCACGGCTTCCTTCGTGTACTGGGCGAAGGACCAGCGCACGTAGTCATCTTGCAGCATCCCCACGTACACCGGCTCCGCGAGGTTCAACGTACGGCCGGGCGCGGTGCGACGCTTCACGCGCGTGAGGTAGTAGCCCAGCGGGCCCTTGTAGGGGCCGGCGACGGAATTCTCGGCCTGGTCGAAGAACATCATGTCGGTCAGGCACTGGCCGCTGACCCACTCGCTGTAGACGGTCTCGCCCACGTACGCGATCAGGTCGTTGCGGAAGCGCGAACCGAAGCGCCCCTTGTTCTTGTAGCCGATGCTGGATTGCGACTGGTCGCCTGCGCCGTGCTTCTCCGGCGGCGGCGGGTCGTAGTACTCGCTGTGGTCGTCGAGCATCTGCGACCAGAAGCGATCGGGATCCGGGGCCGGCTTCTCGGGCTTGAACTCCTTGCCCTGCTTCTGCGCCTCGGCGGCCTGGGCGCGCTGCTCCATGAATGCCTTCTTGTTCTGGTCGATCTGCTCGCGCAGGTCCTGCGCGGTCTTCTTGGCCCAGTTCCAGCCGTCCTTCTTCCAGCGGAAGCGCGGGATGTCCATGGCCGAAACGAGCATCACCTCGCAGTCGATCCTGCCCAGGCCCATGACCTTGTTGGCCCGGTCGAAGTATTCGCGCAGCACGGGCGAGATCTCACCGCCGGGACCGGGCGCGAGCTTGGGCGCGATCAGCTTCCGGTAGCCCCCGCGCAGGGTGCAGTACTCGATGAAGGCCTGGGCCGAGGGGAAGTCCTGCCCCCGCACGCCGAAATCCTCGAGCAGCCGCAGGTTGACCTCCTGCGCGTGCGTGACGTCGCACAGGACCTTCTTGATCTCCTCGTCCGACAGCAGCGCGCCGTCCTTGGCCAGGCGATCGCGCGTCGCGAGCGAGGTGATCCAGTACTGCTTGGCCTCGTCGATCTCGGTCTCGCTGACGGAGTCCTGCACCTTGTTCCAGAACTCGTCGATCGTGAACTGGGCCTCGGGCTTCCCGTCGCCGTTCGTGTCGGCCCACAGCGCGAGCTTGGGGTCGATCCCGTCCGCGCGTGTCTTGAAGCTCATCTGATCGAACACCGCGTTGCGCACGATCTCGCGCAGGAACGACATGAACAGCTCTTCCTCGCGCGGGAGCTTGCCGCCGTTCTTCTCGGCTTCCTTGAGGCGCGCGTCGTAGCTCGCCTGGGCGTCGGGCAGGAAGATGTCGCCGCCCGTATCGTCGGCGCGGATCGCTTCCACCGAGGTCGCGGGCCACTCGGCCGGGTTTTCCGGGAGGAACACGCGATCGAAGTACATCGTCTGGCGCAGCTGATCGCGGTACTGGTCGACCGTGCGGTAGGCGCGGCAGATCTCGGCTCCGGTGTCGAGCAGCGGGTAGCTCTTGCGGAATTCGTCGACGTTCCTCTGGTACTCCTCCTCGAACTCCTCGTCCGGGACGCGGTACTTCTCGTGCAGCAGCGAGGAGAATCGCGCGATCGCGGCGGTCCTGGCCTGGGTCCGGGCCGCGCCGTTCTCGAAGGGCTTCGCCTTCTCCTTCGCCGCGATTTCGGCATCAGCCTTCTCGACGGCATGGCGGCTGATCTCGTCCTCGATGATCACCCCGATCTTGGCGTTGTCGACCACCGACCGGCAGGAGTTGTAGATCACCGCCAGCTTGATCTCGTCGTCGCCCACGCGCCGGCCGTTGACGTACAGCGGCTCGCCGAAGATCGAGGTCTTGGTGTCTACGGCGGCGTTCGGGCTCGGGCCGATCGGCTGCTGGGGAGCCGGGGCGAAACAGGCCGTAAGGGCGACGGCGAGGAATTGGATCTGCATGGCTTGGAATCCGGACCTGGAGGGTGCTGCTGTACCGAGAAGCCTACTGCGGGAGACGGTCACGGGGGACTTGGAGTTCCCTACCCGTCGGGGGGGCGCTCCCGAGGCGCTTCGGGCCGTTTTTGGGGGAGACAGCCTACGCGGGCTGCGTGAAGTCCGCGAAAAGTTTCTGGGGACGACTGCGCCTCTCCCAGCGCAGTCCGCAGGGCCTTTCCTGGTAGTGTAGGACGGCCGCTGGCGCTAGGACCTGGAGCGCCCCCGGGCCTCCAGACGCCGCGCATGTCGTACAACCCCCGCACCGTCGCCCTCGTGGCCGAGCTCCTGCACCCGCCGATGGCGCCCGACTCGACCCTGGTGCAGCGCGTCCACAACCGGATGTACGAGACGGGCCAGCCGGCCTACTCGAGCTTCTCGGTGACGCCCGCCGGCGCCGTGCTCTCCAATCCGGTGGCCCAACCCGGCGCGAGTTCCTACGCGGCCTTCCTGCCCGACCGCTTCCAGTTCCGCGAGGAACTGACGAGCCTGACGCCCGACGACTTCGCGCGCCAGGTGCGCCTCGTCAGCGAAATGGTCCTCGAGGCGCGCGGAATCCGGGTCTTCACGGGCCAGCAGGTGACCGTGCGCACGCTGGTCAACCCGCGCAGCTTCAAGGACAGCCGCCAGTTCCTCAAGCAGGCCATGTTCGGCTTCGGGAACGAGACCCAGAGCTTCGGCCGCGAACCGCAGCTCTTCGGCATCCGTCTCGCGTTCCCGGCCGGGGAGGGCCAGCAGAACGCGTTCGCGCTGCGCATCGAATCCTACAGCAACGACCCGCGCTCGCTGTACATCGAGAATCAGGCCGTTTTCGGGCCCGTGCTGATCGAGCAGGGCCTCGCGCCGGTCGAGTCCAACGTGCTCGAGGCCTACCAGTTCGTGCTGCGCAACACGTTGCGCTTCGTGAGCTGCTTCGACGCGCCCATGGAGGAGGAGCAGCGGCACGGGGGCAGCGAGTCGCCGTGAAGCTCGGCGCGCCGATCCTGTTCGCGCTCCTCGGCGCGGCCTGCGACGACTCGCAGACCAAGGACAAGTTTCCGCTGCTCTGGCCCGAGGGCACGGTGCTGGCGCTCGACGAACGAGCGATCGGCGCCGCCGAGGTCGACGAGGCCGCCGGCTGTCTCGCGTTCCTCGAACCGAACGACTCGTTCGACCAGTTGCGCCGCCTGGCGCTGACCAACGTCGTGCTGCCGCGCTGCGCCGCGCAGGCGGTCGACCCGGAAGCGCGCAAGCAGGCGCGCAGTCTCGCGGAAGCGGTGCAGCAGGCGGTCGCTGCGCGCTCGGAGGTGAAAGACGCGCGCTCGAGCGAGCGCAAGGGCCGCATGCTCGATCTCGGCCTCGAGCTCTGGAATGCCGCCATGGCGCTCGAGCCCGGCCAGTGGACGGGTGTCGTCGAGACCGCGGGCTGCTTCCACCTCGCGCGCCTGAAGGAGAAGGGCACGGCGACGCTGCCCGGCCTGGTCGAACTGACGCTCGAGGTGTACGACTTCCCCTACCTGCCGCTGGCGGAGGCGCGCGATCGCATCGATGCGCGGCTCGACCGCGCGCAGCTCCACTACGTCGACGAATCCTGGCGCAAGCTCGTCCCGATCGCCTGGCAGCACAGGCTCCAAGGCGGTTCCCCGTGAGGATCGCCCTGGCCGCGCTGCTCGTCTGCGCCTCGGCCTTGACCGGCTCCGCGCAGTCGCAGGCTCCGGCGAAGATCGAGTACCTGACGGCTTGGCCCAAGCCGGCGGACAAGGACACGCTGCTCACCGACATCGAGCGCTTGTGCAAGGCGCGCACGCAGGAGATGGGCAAGCTGGCGCACGACGCGCTGGTCGCCTGCGGCGCCTCCGCCGTGCCCTTCCTGCTCGACCGCTACGGCCGCGAGAAGGACGAGGGCGCGCACGAGCGGCTGCACGATGTCCTGTGCGAGACGATCAAGGCCGACCAGACGCGCCTCCTGGCGAAGAGCTTCGAGTCGAAGAACCTGCACGAGCGCGTGATGGCGCTCTGGCGCGCGGGCGTCTTCCCCGACAAGGAGATCCGCGCTGCCGCCGAGGCCGCCTTCCTGCGCGTCGAGAAGCTGGGCGACAAGGCCGACGGCGACGAGCGCTATGCGGCGGCGCTGTGCGCCTGCTCGGCGGGCAGCATCAAGGGCCTCGACACGCTGGTCGCGCAGGCGATCAAGCGCTGGGACAAGAAGGGCCCCGAGATGCGCATCGCGCTCGAGGGCGTGCGCGGCCCGGAGGCGACCGCGGTCGTCGGCAAACGCCTCGACGAGGCCGACCGCAAGATCAAGGTCGCGGCGCTGCGCCTGCTCGGCGGCTGCGGCGACAAGACGATCGTCGGCCGGATCAAGCCGCTGCTCGACGAGAGCGACAACTCGATCCGTGTCGCGGCGATCAATGCGCTGCGCGGGATCATCGACGGAGAGCTCCCGATCGAGGAGCTCTCGGCCTTCGAGGCGATCGAGATGGCCAAGAAATGGAAGGGGCGGGTCTGACGTGAGCGTTCGGCGATTCGTGGCCGCGGGAGCCCTGCTCGCGCTGGCACTCCTGTGCGCTGCACCGGCTGCGGCCCAGCGCAAGAAGCCCACCGACCCGGCGGAGTGCCCCTACTGCCACGGCGACCCGGCGCTGATGAAGGCTGCCGGCATCCTCTCGCACGGACCCTTCCCGTTCGGCAAGAACGACACGGCCAAGGTCGACGCCTTCCTCGTCACGAGCGAGATCCGCTGGATCGAGACCGACTTCTTCCGCATCGGGTTCGGGCTGCGCGAATCCAAGATCAAGCCCGAGGACAAGAAGAAGTACGTCGCCGAGCTGACGCGCCTGAAGCAGGTGCTGCCCGAGGTCAAGCCCGACACCGGCGTGCTCGATCCCTGGCTGCGCCTGCACCTCTACGCCCAGCGCGGGCACGAGATCCTGGACAAGTTCCTCGGGCTGATCAACGGCAAGGAGGTCCAGCTCGCCAGCGGCAGCGACGGCGGCAGGTGGAAAGGCAACTACGCCGGCGGCTTCGGCCCCTACCTCGGGATGACGGAGAAGTACGAGTGGCTCGTGACCAGCACGGAAGCCGCGCACACCGCCTTCATGACCGAGCATTTCGGCCTGCAGCTGAAGGTCGCCCACCGCGAGCACATCATCTCGCGCGGCGTGCTGGGCTACTACTGCCACGCGATGGAAGGCCAGCTGCGCGACGACGGCGCGCTCTACGGCAATCTGGCCTTCAACCTCGCGCACAACTTCCTCGACGGGCTGCAGCACTACAGCTACGACACGCCGGTGTGGTTCCACGAGGGCCTGGCGCACTGGATGGAGCGCGAGCTCAACCCGCGCTACAACACCTTCGATTCGGGCGAAGGCGGCGTCGCCGAGATGACGCGCAAGGAGAACTGGAAGCCTGAAGTGCTCAAGCTGATCGCCGACAGCAGCTGTCCGCACGTCGCGGAGATGATGGGCCTGAAGAGCTATGCCGAGTTCAAGCTGCCGCATCACTTCGCCACCTGGTCGATGATCGATTTCCTGATCCGCACGCAGCCCCAGAACTTCGGGAAGTTCGTCTGGGTCCTGAAAGGCAACGTCGACGCCAAGGGCATCCAGACCGGCGCCGGCCTGCCCGACTACTTCCGCACGAAGTTCAAGGAGCACTTCGGCATGAACTATCCCGAGTTCGAGGAAGCCTGGCGCGCCTGGGTCAAGGTCGCCTACCAGCCCGGCATCCCGAAGGGCGGCGACCCCAACGGGCCGATCCATCCGCTGGGGAACCCCGGCGGTCTGCCGGGCGGCTAGATCCAGCCCAGCTCGAGGCCGCGCAGCACCGCATGCGTGCGGTCGCGCGCGCCGAGCTTGGCGAGCAGGTTCGAGACGTGGTTCTTGACCGTCCCGTCGGCGAGATCGAGCGCGTGCGCGATCTCGCGGTTCGAGAGCCCGCTCGCGAGCAGGCGCAGGATCCCCGTCTCGCGCTCGGTCAGCGGGTTCGGCGGTCCGAGCGCGCGGCGCTGCGGCGGCAGCGAAGCGAGCCCGCGCAGCACGCGCTCCGTGATCGCCGGCTGGATCATCGTCCCGCCCGCGGCGAGCTCGCGGATCGCCGCCAGCAGCTGCTCGAGCGTGACGTCCTTGAGCAGGTAGCCGCGCGCGCCGGCGCGAATCGCGTCGAGCACGAGATCCGTGTCGTCGAAGGTGGTGAGCACCAGCACCGGAGGCGCAGCTTCTCGCTGCTGCAGGTTGCGCAGCACGGCCAAGCCGTCGAGGCGCGGCATCTTGAGGTCGAGCAGCACGACGTCGGGCTGGCGGCTCTCGATCGAGCCCAGGGCTTCGCTGCCGTCGGAAGCCTCGCCCACGAGCTCGATCTCGGGCGCGAGGCGCAGCAGGCTGCAGATCCCCTGCCGCACGAGCGCCTGGTCGTCGACGACGAGCACCCGGATCACGGCAACCACGCGCTGACGCGGAATCCCGCGCCCTTCGCACTCTGGAAGCCCAGCCGTCCGCCCAGTCGCGCGAAGCGCTGCTCCAGCCCGGAGAGGCCCAGCCCGCGCTCGATGCGCTCGGCGCCCGAGCCGTCGTCGCGCGCAGAGATCCCGATCCCGGACCCGTCGCGGCTCAGCGCGATCCAGAGGTTCGCGGCGCCCGAATGCCGCGCCGCGTTCGTCATCAGCTCCTGCGCGCAGCGCAGGACCGCTTCGGCGCGCGCCGCATCGGGGACGCTGCGCACCTCGGGCGCGACCTCGATGTGGATCACGGGCCGCGGAATGTCCGCCGCCAGGCGCCGCAGCGCCTTCTCCAGGTCGTAGCCGCTCTCGCTGCGCAGCTCGACCACGACGTCGCGCACGTCGTCGAGCAGTCCGCGCGCGAGCTGCTGCACGCGCGCGACGTGCGTGTGGGCTTCGCCGCTCGTCATGTGCAGGGCGACCTCCAGGTTGAGGCTCATCGCCGCGAGATGGTGGCCGAGCACGTCGTGCATGTCCTGGCCGATGCGCGCGCGCTCCGCCAGTCGCTGGCTCTCGGCCAGCAGCGCTTCCTTGGCGCGCAGCTCGGCGTGCGTGCGCGCCAGGTCCTCGCGCGCGGCCGCCTCGCCCAGCGCCGCGCGCACGACGGCCAGCGCAAAGGCCTGGAAGCCGAGGTATACGCCGACGTAGGCCTGCGCTTCCCAGGCGGGCACGATCTGCGCGTAGATCCAGCCCATCGCGGCACTCTGCACCACGATCCAGGTCGCCGCGCCGGCGAGCGGCAGCACGCCGGGCATCTGCGCCGCGACGAGCGTGAGGAAGATGAAGCCCACGGGCTTGCCCGGCAGCCAGGCGATCGCCAGCGCGCACAGCGACTGCAGCGCCAGCGAGAGCATGCGCGTCGTGCGCGGCGAGTCCTCGACGCCCGGGCGCGTGTCGAACCAGAACAGCGCCAGGAAGCCGGCGTAGCACAGCGCCCAGGCGATCCAGCGCGTGCTGCCCATGGCCTGCACGTCGAGGAAGAAGGCCACGAAGGTGACGCCGATCACGCTCCAGGTGAGCGTGCCGGCGGCACGCAGCCAACGCTGGACGAGCCTGTTGGTCCGCATGCACCCCATCCTACAGCCGGGAGCGCAGGCCGCCGGGATCCGCGACCGTGCCGGAAGTCACGCTCGCAGGCCGGCCGTTCCTGCACACGCGCGCTCGATCCGGCGCGCCTAGCTTCGGTGGCATGGAACAGAAGACCGAACTGCGGCGCGTGCTCGGCCCCGGCGCGCTGGTGATGCTGG
>Ga0315912_10002352_pt1 | contig 20425 bp, 16 predicted proteins | sample VfabasoilMG_FD_204469 | JGI IMG/M metagenome (GOLD analysis project Ga0315912, IMG submission 204469) | Garden soil microbial communities collected in Santa Monica, California, United States - V. faba soil | ecosystem: Environmental > Terrestrial > Soil > Garden | place: USA: California...
GTCGCAGCCCGAACTGGAAGACCCGGGGATCTCCAACAGCGGTGATCTGGTTGAAAGTCGCCACCGGGCTCGCCGGATAAGCGCCAGGTCCGAAGTTCGAGTTCCGTGTCAGCGGGTTCGCTCGATTTGTCAAATTGAAAGCCTCGACGAGCCCTTCGACCTTTACATCGCCCGCAATGGGGAACCCCCGGCTGACTCGCAGGTTCAGACTGAAGAAGTCGCTCCCGATTCCCGCGTTCCGCGGAATCAGCGTCACGGCGCGCACGTCGAAGTTCGGCGCGGCGGTTGCGCCATCGGCGAGCGGGCGGCTAGCGGTGCCCTGCAGGTTCGCGACGCCCGACGTGATGTTGAAGGGCAAAGCCGAGTAGTACTGCAAGAAGCTACTCAGCTGGAACCCGTGACTGATTCGTTCCCATGCCGTCGTCGCCGGCGCCATCGATGTGTTGACCGTTCCGTTGAGCACCAGTCGATGACGCTGGTCATCATCGGATCGGCCCCAGTCCCTCATGATGTCCGTCGGATCGACCGGTGAGCTGAAGAACGCTTCGCCGACGTTGTTCATCGACTTCGAGAGCGTGTAACTGACTCGCATACTTGCCCAGTTGGTTGGCCGCTGGACGAGCGACACGTGCAGCCCGTGATACGTGGAATCGGCCACCGACGAGTACTGGCTGTTGTTTCTGTAACCAGGATTGGGGCGGCAGCCATTGTTCGTGCCTTGAGCGACGCAGGTCGGCACGTTCTGATTGACCGACATCAACAGGTTGTCGCCACGCACGTATTGATAGCCCACGCTTGCCGTCAGTCCCCGCGCCAGCACGCGCTCCACTTCGATGCTGGCCTGCTTCGAGTACGCGTTCTGCAGGCTCTTGTCCATCGTCGTGAAGTCCACGAGTGTCGTCGTCAGGACTCGCGCGGGCAGGATGTGTGGGAACACCGGTGCGCCCGCCTGACTCGGAATCAAGCCTGAGACGCCCGGCTGGTGCAGGTTGGCGAGATCGGTCGTATTGCCGGCGGACAGGATGCCGTTGGCGACAGCGCGAAGTGGGACGCGATCGAAGTAGAGCCCCGCGCTCCCGCGGACGATCAGATCCGGCGAGTGTGCTGGCGACCATGCGAACCCCACTCGGGGCGACACGTTGTTGGTGTCGGTGTGGATCGTGTCCAGGAACTGCAGGTCGTAGCGAAGACCGAGATTGAGCGTCAGGCTCGACGCGACACGCCACTCGTCCTGCGCATACATGCCGACGTTCGGGCTCGTCTGCGAGACGACGGGATCGCCGAACGTCTGGGTGAAGCCGCTGTAGTTGCCGATGAGGAAGTTCGCCATCGACGAAAACGCGTAGTTGCCGCGGAACGAGCGCGGGTACGTGATGGTATCGTCGTTGATCACGACGTCGATCCCGGTTCGCAACGCGTGCGTGCCCGCCTGGCGCGAGAGGGTATTCACCACCTGATACATTTTGTTCAGGCGCCTGGTGGGGCTGGTGGACAGTGTGCCGAACGATGCCACGCCGGCAATGCTGACCGCCGGCCCGATCAGATCAGGCGGGAGCGCGTTGAGATCGCTGTAGACAACCTGGGCGCGTGTCTCGTTGACGATCTGCGGCGAGATCGTCCACGTGTTACCAAACCCGAGCGAGTGGTCCACGTTATCGAGCCCGGCCGACGCGCTCGGTGCATTCAGCGCGCCGGCGCCCCGTGAGTTGTCAGACGTGACGTGATAGAGCGCGTATCGAAACGTGAGGTGATCCGCCCCGTTGACGTGATGATCGAGCTTTGCCAGCGCGTTGGCGCTATGAACCGGGTTCGGATAGATGCCGGTTGCGACTGCTGATCCCGGATAGGCAGTTGCCGCGAGCTTCGCATTGATGACTGGCACGTTCTCCGGAAGGATCGTCACGAGGCCGGTCTGATCGAGCAGGCGCTGCTCGAAGTTCCCGAAGAAGAACGTCCGATTTCGCACGAGCGGGCCGCCGAGGCTCGCCCCGTATTGCTGCTGGTCCATCGGCAGCGTGGTTCCCGAGAGCGCATTGGGCGCGTTGAAACTGTCGTCGCGGATGAAGTCGTACAGCGTCCCTCGAAACGCATTCGTGCCACTTCGGGTGACGACGTTGATGTAGCCGCCGAGCGCGCGCCCGAGCTCCGCCTGTCCACCCGACGTCACGACCTGGAGTTGTTCGACAGCGTCCACTCCGTAAGGAAGCCCACTCAGGCCTGCGGCATCGTCGTTCGCAGAGAGCCCATCGACGATGAAGTTGTTGGACAGGTTGCGCTGGCTAGAGATCGAGATCCCCTGGCCGGGCACGGCGGATGTCTCGGCAAAGAGCTGTGTGCTGCCGATGTTGGTGGGTGAGACCCCTGGAATCAGCAACGCGAGATCCAGGAAGTTGCGGCCGTTCATCGGCAGGCTCTGGACCTCGGATTGCGGAACGGTGCCGGCGATCTGGCTTCGTGCGGCTTCGAGTAACGTCGTGTCGCCGGAGACGGTGATGCTTGTGTCGAGCCCGGCTACCGCGAGCACCACCGGGATGTCGAACGCTGCGCCGACAGAAGCGTTCAGCCTTCGCGTGCTCTCGGCAAATCCGTCCACCTGCACCTTCAACTCGTACGTGCCGACCTTGAGATACGGGAGACGGAATCGTCCCTCAGCGTTACTCACCGTCTCGGAGACCACATTGGTTTCGATGTGTCGAGCGCGAACATGCGCGCCTGGCACGATTGCACCTTGCGGATCGGTGACACGTCCGCTCACGCTTGCGAAATTGATCGCTTCCTGCGCGTGCACCGTCTGGACGGATGCCACAGCGCAGCAGGCCGCCACGATCAGGCAGCCGTACAACCTCGTTTTCATGAAATCCCCTTCGGCGCGTCTAAAGACGCGCCGCTACGGAATCCGTAGAGACGGGGCTTTCCTGGCCTGAGCCGGGTCGAAGGCTGCCCCGCCTACCCTCAGGAGAGCGAGGGTCGGGGAGGCGGAGACACTGGCGCGAGCCGAACTTCCGGGGCCGACTGCGCGCGTTCGGAAGATGAGAGCGTCACGAGGCCGGGCAGATCGATCGACGCGCCGATCGGTACTACCGCGATCTCAGTGGTCATCAAGGTCAGAGGATCCGACGAACAGCTGCACGCCAGTTGAGCAGTGTTGGCTGGCGTGCCGCCGTCGTGATGGTGATGATGGCTGTGATTGGTCGCTTCCGGCGCCGTGGCGGCTGGCTGCGACATGTGCATCAGACAATCAGGTGCGGGGATGCCGCCGTGCGTATGCGGCCGGTCCACGCAAACGCCAACCACACCGAGCACAGACACGCCGAGCTGAATGGCCAGTGCGGCCACAGCAATCGCTCGCGAGTACCAGCGTCGACCGCGCATGAGGAACAGGCCCATCTTAGCGCAACCGTCGCCGGCTGGCCCATCTATGCAGCCAACGGGGCGCGAATTCAGTCAACGGGCGATTGATGCCGAAACGGGCATGCCGATGAACCGGCTGTAACGTTCGGTGACTTCCGTGATCTGGCCGCGCTCGAGTCCTGTCAGCGATCTCAACGGAAAGACATTGATCGCGATGCGGTCGTCGGCTTTCGTCATGCGCCACGTGCCGGCGACCTGACCGGCAATCACGAGCGAGTGCTGGAATGTGACCGACTCCCGGGACCGCGATTTCACCACGGTCGGTCCGTGTGGAACGGCGTCCCGGTCCCGATAGGACACCAGGTACTCGTCGTAGATCGGCAGCAGGTGAGTGTTCGCGCTGGCTTTGCCCGGGCGCGACATGTCGCCCACGGTCCAATAGGTATAGCCGTCCACGACCTGGGACTTCGCGCGAGCGATCTCGAGACCGCGCTTCGTGTCGGACATGGTCAGGCCCGACCACCAGACGAAATCGCGCATCGTTGCTGGACCGTGGCTGCGGAAAAAACGAGACGCAAGCTTGCCAAGCGCTTCGTCACGCGATAGGCGCGCTGCGTCCGGCGCGCGAGCCGCGAGTTGCGCGTAGGTCTGATGCTTTCCACGGCGAGGGCCACTGCAGATCACAGCCTCGAGCTCGGCAAAGATGGTGAGCATCGCCAGCAGGATCCCCTTCGCGCGGATGCCTCGACGCTCGAGGTGCGTGCTCAACTCACCGCGGGTGAGCGATCGTCCATCGAGCGCACGCTCGAAGACGCTCACAGCGCGCGTGCACGCGGCGCCATCCAGCCCGAGCTTGCGGCAATAGTTGGAGACCATTCGCTGGACTCGTGGCCCCGTCAGCTCCAGCATCCAGCGGATGTCGGACGCCCTCACGAAGTGCCAGGTTGGACGCAGCACGTGCGTGCGCAGGATGCGGCCCGTATCGAACGCCTTGTCGAGCGTTGCGTCAGTAATGGTTTCCGGCAGTCGAAGGCTCAGGCCCCACTTGGAGGGACCGAACTCCTGCGCCTGCACCGCGCCCAGCCACGCCACCAGATCTTCGGGCCGGCGGTGGGCCGTTCGGGTGAGGCACTGGTTGTGAAGTCGCTGCTGTGGAATCGCGGTCAGCGTCTGGTCCCAATCGCCCTCGTCCAGATGTCGGCTTGCTCTGAGGTCATCTCGCCGTGCGGCTGAAGGCGAGCGTCAGTGTAGCCGAGCTGATCGATGTCGAACAGGTACTGCTCTCGCGACAGCAGCGTTCCGCAGCAGAGCGGGTTTGCCGGCTCGGGCTGCTGCGCTGCCTGGCGCGCCATCAGCTCGCTCATCACATCGTCCGGGATGTCGCTGCGACGATCGGGATACGCAAACTTGAAGAGCACGAGAAAGCTAAGGAGCACGGGCCAATGCTCACCGAATCGATTGAGCAGGCGCTGCCAGTCCATGAAGAGTGCGCGCGCGTGCAGCAGGTGGAGCACAGCGGCGCCGTCGAAGCGCTCGCGCTCCTGCACGAAGGCGCTGGACCACAGGAGCTCTTCGGCCGGGGCCAGTGCGACCGGAATGCCGAGCACCTCACTCGGAACAGCGTGTGTGAACCAGCATTCGTCCACCTGGACGATGCCATTGCCCGAGCTGAACACGACGTCGATGTATCGGCCTTCGCGATGTACCTTGCCCAGCCAATGCGGGAATGGCATTTCGACTTCGTAGCCGGCTTCCTGAAATGCGGCCAGCGCGCGAGGCACATCCTCGCGTGTGAGCATGACGTCCAGGTCTTTCGTGTCGCGGTCGCGCCCGGTGTATCGCGAGTGCGCAAACGCACCGCCGACAACGAACGGCAGGCCAGTCGCTTCGAGCAGGCGCAGCGAGTCCACGTAAAACGTCAACAACGGATCGCCCGGCAGCGGAACGTCCGCCGTGTTCATCGGCTCGACGGTACGACGAGCGCTACGCATCGACGGAGACCTCGAGCACCAGGAATGGCGGCCGGTCCGGGAACAGCCGGTTCAGCAGCGGCAGTGAGACGTTGTAGACAGGGACGTTGTTCTTGGTGCGCCCCTCGTGCCGTCCGCGATGCGCGTGGCCATGCACGACGATCGACACCGGGAAGCGCGTGATCGGCTCCTCGAGTCGACTCGATCCGACGAACGGATAGATCTCGAGCGGCTCGCCCTCCACGGTCTCGCGGACAGGGGAGTAGTGCAGCAGCACCACCTGTCGCTTCGAGCGCAATCGTGCGAGCGAGGCTTCGAGCTTGAGCGCTTCGTTCACGGCCTCGTGCACGAATTGCTTGATCGTCGGCTCGCCCCATGGCCCAAGCGCCGCGGTGCCGAAGCCGCCGCAAAAGCCTTTCACGCCGGCGATGCCGATACCGTTGATCTCGCACGCCTCACCATCGAGCACGTTCAGTCCCGTGTCCGCGAGAATGTGCGAGACCTCCTGCTGGTGACCGCACTCGAAGTCGTGATTGCCGAGAACCGCGACACCGGGGATGCGCAGCGCAGACAACTCTCGGGCGAGGATGCGCGCTTCGTCGGGTTGTCCGGTGTCGGTCAGATCACCGGCGAGCAGGACGAGGTCCGCCGATTCGGAAATTTGTGTAAAGAGCGCTTGAAATTTTCCGGCGGAGGAACGCGTGCAATGCAGATCGCCAAGCGCCGCGATGCGCACAGGCTTGCGAATCGTCGTGGTCGTCGACGGTGCGTCGCCGTGAGGCTGAGCATTACGCGGCATGCAGGCATCTCATTCTGCAAATGAGGTGCCTGCACTTCTGCATGACAACTTCGTCGCGTATGGCTGTGGTACGCTCGCAGCCACCGGAGACATTCAATGGCGCTCTTTACATTGGTCCACGTAGTGATCAGCTTGATCGGAATCATCACCGGATTGGTCGTCCTCGGAGGTCTCTTGAGCGGCCGGAGGCTCGATGGATGGACGGGCTTGTTCCTCGTGACGACTGCTCTGACGAACCTGACGGGGTACGGCTTTCCAGTCGATCGAGTGTTGCCCTCGCACATCGTCGGAGCGATCGGCTTGGTTGCTCTTGCCGTTGCGGCGTTCGCTCGCTACCGGCAGCGCCTCGTGGGAGGGTGGCGCCGCATCTACGTGATCACTGCGGTGCTCTCGTTGTATCTGAATGTGTTCGTGCTGATGGTGCAGATGTTCACGAAGATTCCTGCCCTCACCGAGCTTGCGCCGACGCAATCGGAGCCTGCGTTTGCGATCTCGCAGTTCGTCATGCTGGCGATGTTCCTGGTGCTGGGGAATCGCGCGGTTGTCAGCTTTCGCGAGCCGTCTGCGGCGCCGGCGCGCCAGTATTTGTGAGCCGTTCCTGAAGGTGTTGCAGCACGATCGCCTGGCTCGAGAGGATCTTTCTCGCCGCCGTCGCGAGATCGAACCACGCCGCGCGATCGACTTCGGGGAATGATCTGCGGTTGCCGGATTTCGGCGGCCATTCCATCTCGAACAAATTGCTCGTGAGGGTTGCCGGATCGAAGTCGCTCTCGATTGCCCACACATGAACGATCTTGCCGCCCGTCTGACGAACGGGCGAGAGCGCGATGAACGTGCCGGAGGGACGAGCCCCGGTCTCTTCCTCGACCTCCCGCCGTGCAGCGGCCAGCGCGTCTTCGTTCGGCTCGACTTCACCTTTCGGAATCGACCACGCCCCCTCGTCCTTCCGCGACCACAACGGGCCCCCGGGATGGACGAGCATTACCTCGAGCCTGCCCGCTGGTCGCCTGAATAACAACAACCCCGCTGCCTGTTTGCGTGGCATCAGGTGCGCCTCGGCCATCGCCACAACGCGACGAGGCCAGCCACGCCAGCGAGCGCGGCGAGTGCGAGAACGGAGCGGGCGGCAATTGCCTGCGCGGGTGGCTGGTGACTTCCGGTCCAGACCCATCCCATGGCGGCCAGCCCGATGAGAATCAGGATGAAGATTGAGGCCGAGAGGCGGATCGCGGTCACGACGGTCGATTCTGGCGGCGAGCCTGGAGTGTCGCCATAATGTGTTTGTAGGATTCAGGGCACCCGGAGCGCCCTCTTATACTTTTACTCAAACTCGTTCACACGCCGGAGACCATATGAGCGTAGCCCATGCCGCGAGTGTCCGTGCCGATCGTTCCTTGATGGAGCGCCTGAATAGCTCCCAGCATGAGCTCGCGCTGCGCCTGTTCATGGTGATCGTGCTCGCGCACTGGGCAGAGCATCTGATTCAGGGGTTTCAGATCTACGCGCTCGGATGGCCGGTGCCTGAAGCGCGTGGCATCGTCGGCTACTTCTTTCCTTGGGTCATCCAGTCAGAGACGCTGCACTACGGCTATGCGGTCGTGATGTTGATCGGGTTGTGGACCTTGCGCAGCGGCTTCACCGGTCTCGATCGCAAATGGTGGACGGTTGCGCTCGCGATCCAGTTCTTCCACCACTTCGAGCACCTGCTGCTGTTTCTGCAAGCAACGACCGGCTATAACCTCGGCGGACGTCCCGTGCCGACGAGCATCGTGCAGATGTGGGTGCCGCGCGTCGAGCTCCACTTGTTCTACAACACGATCGTCTTCATTCCGATGGTCGTTGCGATGTACTACCACATGTTTCCCACGAAGTCCGACGCGAGAGCCCAGCGGTGCACGTGTAACTGGGATCATGGGGTGGCAGCTTCCGTGTGACGAGCCCCTCGCCATCGGACATCCTTCGGTGGCCCCTCGTCGGATCCTTTCTTCGGTGGCGGTACGCGCGCACATCGCTGCAACTGCTTCTGCTGTCCGTTGCGGCAGTACTCGTTCTGCACGGCCTCTTCGGTCCACAGGTTGCTCCAGCCAATCTCGCGACGGTTCTGTCATGGGTGCAGTACCGAGGATGGCTCATCCTCGCGCTGCTCGTGGCCGGCAACTTCTTCTGCACGGCCTGCCCATTTGTCCTGGTTCGTGATCAAGGCCGCCGGCTGAAACCGCCATCACGACGATGGCCGCGATGGCTTCGCGTGAAGTGGATCGGCATCGCACTTTTCATCGGTGTGCTCTTCACGTACGAACTGTTCGATCTCTGGTCGTTGCCTCGGGCCACAGCGTGGCTCGTGCTCGGCTACTTCGCTGCGGCGCTGCTGATCGATTTGCTCTTCACCGGCGCGACCTTCTGCAAATACCTCTGTCCAATCGGCCAGTTCAGTTTCGTCGCGTCCACCATGTCGCCACTCGAACTGCAGGTGCGACAGCCGGAGACCTGCCGGACCTGTCGAACGGTTGATTGCATCAAGGGTCGTCGGGATGAAGCCGTTCCCGCGCGCGTCGTGCGCCGCGGATGCGAGCTGGCGCTCTTCCTCCCGTCGAAGGTCGGCAACCTCGATTGCACGTTCTGCATGGATTGCGTGCAGGCCTGCCCGCACGACAACGTCGCGATCGCGACACGCGTGCCAGGGCTCGAGCTCGTTGATCCGCGCCGCCGGTCTGGCATCGGCTGGTTGCCGCGGCGCCGCGATATCGCAGCCCTCGTGGTCATCTTCGTATTCGGTGGCCTCATCAACGCGCTCGGGATGACGGCTCCGGCTCGCGCGATGGAGCAGGGGCTCGTGGGCATTCTCGGTGCGCAGTCGGAAGGCCCGGTGCTGGCGGCGCTCTTCGCCATTGTTCTCATCGCGATTCCGGTTCTGCTCCTTGGAGTCGCGGGAACGCTGACGGCGACGCTCACGCGCAGCACGCTCTCCTCGTCACTCGACGTTGTCACTCGCTACTCGTATGCGCTCGTGCCGCTTGGCTTTGGCGTGTGGTTGGCGCACTACGCGTTTCACCTGCTCACGGGCGTGTTGACGGTGATCCCTGTGACGCAGTCCGCCGTGCTCGATCTCTTCGGGTGGGCGGCACTCGGCACACCGCTATGGCAGTGGACCGGTATGAGACCGGGCCTCGTGTTTCCAATCGAAGCCGGCGTGATTCTGATCGGCGCCGCCGGATCGCTGGTGCTCGCGTATCTGATCTCCGAGCGTGACTATCTCGAGAGGCGCGTCGCAGCGACGATTCCATGGGCGCTCGTCACGATCGCGATCGCCGTCGCCGCGCTGTGGATCACGTCGCAGCCGATGGACATGCGAGCAGTCGCGTTTCCGGGATGAAACGCGGCGGACGCTTCGTCGCTCTCATCTGGCTGACGTGCGGCCTCGTCCTTGCCGGCGACGTGGCGTCGGCGCACGACGGCCCTCCGTATCCAATCGTTTCGAATCAACTGCTCGGGCGGTATCGCATCTCGGTGTGGACCGATCCCGATACGACAGACGATGGCTCACAAGGTGGGCAGTTCTGGGTGATGATCGATCCGGCCCGGGCTGGCGATGCTGTGCCATCCGATGTGCAGGCGGTCGTGACGATCCGGCCACTCGATCGGGAAGGCCCGCCGCTGATGGCTCGCGCCACGTTCGTGAATCGGGAGCCATCGCGCCAGTTCGCCACGGTGACGATGGATCACGAAGGGCGCTTTGCCGTGCACGTGGATGTCGAGAGCGCGTCTGGCCGAGTGAGTGTCGATTCGGAGGTGCAGGCAACCTACGACTTGCGCCCGTCGCCCTTCATGCTGGTGATTTACCTGCTTCCGTTCGTGCTTGCTGGCCTTCTCTGGACGATGCTGCTGGTCCGGCGCCGCCGCGCATTCGCGCGTGCGCGCCCCCGCTAGCGAAGTTTGGCCAGGATCGCCTTCTGGTTGGCCAGAATCTGATCCAGCTTCTTCTGATTCGTGACGATTTTGTCTAGCTTCGACTGGTTGCGCTGAATGCGCTGCTGGTTGGCGAGAATCTTCTTCTGGTTCGCGATGATGTCTTTCTGCATGGCAAGGGTGGCGTCACTCGGCATCGATCTGTTCCTTTCGCGCGGTTCGTGTAACAAGTTGTCGTCGAAAACGAAGGTGTGACTGTAGCAGAGTTTCCGCGCTCGTCGCCGCCCGCCTAAGCTATGATCGCCGGCTCGGGCCTAACGGGCCGGTGTGTGATTTCGGAGGAGATGGCGATGGTGAAATGGATGTCAGTCGCGGTCGTCGTGATGGTGATGGCAGCGACGGTGTCGTTCCGGGTGTCCGCGCAGCAGAATCAGATGAGCTTTTTCGTCACGAGCGCCGGCTCGGGCAACGGTGCGAATCTGGGCGGGCTCGCGGGCGCGGACAAGATTTGCCAGACGCTTGCCGCAACTGCCGGTGGCGGCGGCAAGACGTGGCATGCGTACCTCAGCACGAAGGGCGCGGATGGAAAGCCAGGAGTCAATGCGAAGGACCGCATTGGCAACGGTCCTTGGTACAACGCGAAAGGCGTCGCGATCGCCAAGAGCGTTGCAGACCTGCACTCCGACGCGAACAATCTGAAAAAGGACACCGCGCTGACCGAGAAGGGGACCGTCGTCAACGGCGTGGGTGACATGCCGAATCAGCACGACATCCTCACCGGGTCACAGCCGGATGGAACCTTGCAGCCGGGTGAAGGTGACACGACCTGCGGCAACTGGACGAGCGCGAGTGAGGGCAGCGGATCGGGTCAGCTCGGTCACGTGGATCGCATGGGACGCGGTGCGACGGGGAGCTCGTGGAATTCGGCACACCCATCGCGCGGCTGCTCGCAGCAGAACCTGGTTGCCACCGGAGGCAACGGGTATCTCTACTGCTTCGCGACGAACTAGCTCTCAGTAGCGAGTTCTCAGTCTCGAGTTGGACGTTGGCAGTTGGTCGTTGGGAGTGAATGAGATGAAGGGCAAAGATAAAGAATCCGTGGCGAAGCAAGCGAAGGATCGCGTGCAGGTTGCCGAGCGTGCACACAAGGACGCCGGCAAGAAGGCCGATGCGGCTGATGACGTCGCCAAGCAGGCGAAGACCGCGCTCAAGAAGGCCAAGAAAGAGTTCAAGCTGGCAAACAAAACGGCACGTCAGGTGCGCAAAGTCGCAGACGAGGCGCGCGCTGCGTACGACAAGGCGGCCAAGCGTGCGACCAAAGCCGAGACCAAACTCGGCAAAGCGCGGAAGAAGGCGGCCTCGAAGCAGAACGAGAAGCCGTCGCCTGTAAAGGAAGCCGCACAGAAGTTGGAGAAGTCAGCGACCAAGGCCAAGGCGGCCGCGCCTCACAAGTCAGAAGCGCGTAAGAAAAAGAAGGCGTCAAAGCCGCGACCGAAGGCCGCAGCGGCGCCAGCCGCTGAAGAGACCACCGCCGCCGAAGACAGCTTTGTGCTGGGTGAGTCGGGGCACGAACTGCAGTAAGACCGATCTACTGAACGGTGAAGCGCTCCTCGTGGAGGAGCGCTCCTCCCGCATCGCGCAATTCGATCGTCCACTCGCCGCGCCGCTCAGCGATTACGGTATTGCGGCTGTACGTCCGGAAACCTGCACCAGGGTTCGCTCCAACTCGAAGGCTCACGCTGCGCAGTAGACGTCCGTTGAGCAACCACCGATGCTGCACGGTGGTGTCGCGCGACGACTGCACTCGCGTGTAGAAATAGAAGGCCCCCGGCGCAGCGGGGCTCATTGCGGCAGTACACGCCCAGTTCGACGTGCTCAGCGAGCGACACAACTTTGCTTCCGCGACGGAGACGCTGCTGCTCGCGGCCGCCTGGCGTGCGACTGGCTTCGTCGGGGCTGCCGCGATCGGTGGCTTCTCAATCGGCACTTCGACTGGCGCCGGTTTTTCAGTCGCTGCGGGGACCGGAGCGGGCGCCGGTGCAGCGCTCGTCACAGGTGGCTGCGGCTCTTCACGCGGAGCCGCGGTTTCGATGCGCGGTGACGAGGGCGCAACCGGCCCCGACGGCTGGCGAAATCCGAACCACCATGTTCCGCTCGTGATGAGCAGCACTGCGGCGATCGCGATCGCCATCGTCGGACGACTCTCAGACGTAGACACCGGGGACGCTGTGCGCATCGCTGCGGTCGGCGGCCGTGGCGGCGGCGCGGGAGTGCGCGTCTCTGTGGCAAGCCGCAGCGGTGGCGCCGGTGCGGGTGGCTCGATTGCGCGAGCAACTGGCTTGGGCTTCGACGGTGGTGCGGTGGGCACTGGTGCGGAAACGGGTGCAGGCGTTGGCCTCAGCGCTGCTGGGAGGGGCTCTGACACCTCGAACGGCTTGCCCGTCGCTGCGCAGAAGTCTCGAAGGTTTTGCCCGCTCGTTTGAACGAGTGGATGGTCGGCTGGTAGAGCCGCGCTGGCAATGCGATACGCTCTGCGATAACACGCCTCGGCGTCGGCGGGCTTTCCGACGTGCTCAGAGACGATGCCGAGGTTGTTGAGCGTATTGGCGAGGTCGGGATGCGCGGCCCCGAGCTGCGTCTCTTGCAGTGCGGCCGCTTGACGCAGATGCTGCTCCGCTGAGACAAAATCGTCCGCGGCCGCCGCCCGTTCTGCGGCCTCGAGAATCGCGCGTAGCTCGAGCGCTGCTTCTGCCATCGCCTCTCGCGAGAGAGTACACCATGGAACCCAACGATCGCCTGGAGCTGTTCTTTTCTCAGTCGCTGGACGGCTTCTTCTTCATGATGCTCGATGAGCCGGTCGTCTGGAACGACGCCATCGACAAGGAAAGAGCGCTCGACTACATCTTCGAGCACCAGCGCGTGACAAAGGTCAACGACGCGATGCTGGCCCAGTACGGCGCCACGCGCGAGGAGTTCCTGGGGACGACGCCGGCGGACTTGTTCCGGCACGACCTGACGTACGGCCGCAAGATCTGGCGAGACTTTTTCGATCGCGGCCGGCTGCACATCGAGACCGACGAACGCCGCGTGGATGGAACGCCGATCCCCATCGAGGGCGACTACCTCTGCTTCTACGATCAAGAGGGCCGCATCACGGGGCACTTCGGGATCCAGCGTGACGTCACGCAGCGGCATCACTCCGATCTGGCGCTTCGCCGTTACAACCAGCGGCTGCAGGTGCTGCACGACATTCACCTCGACATCCTGGGCTCGCGGTCGTCTCATGAGATTGCTCACGCGACGATTCGCCACGTACAGACGCTGATCCCCTGCCGGCGGGTCAGCGTTGCGTTGCTCGATACGAAGCGAAAGACCGCAGAGATCATTGCCTTGCACGACGACGTGCCGACCGAGGTGCGCGAAGGCACGATCATTCCGATCGAAGCATTTGGACCGATCGAGGATCTGCAGGCCGGCGTTGTCGGCACCGCGAGGCCAGAGGACGCGACGGGCGTGATCGCGACGCTCCGCGCTTCCGGCCTGCGCTCGTTCATCAATGTGCCGCTGCTGGCTGACGACGATCTGATTGGCGTCCTCAACGTGTCCTCTGCCGATGAGAACGCGTTCGGGCGAGAGCCGGTTGAGATTGCGCAGGAGATCGCCAGCACGCTTGCCGTCGCGATGCGACAGGCGCAGCTCCGGGAGCGGGTCGAGCTCTACGCGAATCAGCTCGAGGATCTCGTAGCCGCGCGCACCGCCCAACTCGAACAGAGCGAGAGCCGCCTGGCCGCCGTGCTCAACGCTCTTCCAGACCTTGTGTTCGTGGTCGATCGGGAGGGCCGCTATCTTGAAATCCTGACGTCGCGCGCGGACCTGCTGTATCGGGCCTCTTCGGAGATGAAGGGCAAGCGGTTCCACGACATCCTGCCGATCGCCGTGGCCGATGCCCACCTGCGGATCGTGCGGCAGACGATTCAGACGCGGGCGAGCCAGACACTTGAATACTCGCTGACCGTTCAGGCGGGCGAACGATGGTTCGAAGGTCGCACGGGTTTGCTCGGCGTCGAGATCAACGGCGATCCCGCCGTCACGTTCATTGCTCGCGACCTCACCGATCGCAAACGCGCCGAAGAGCTCGAGTCGCAGAACGTCTACCTGCAGGAAGAGCTGAGCGCTGAACGAAACTTCGGCGAGATCGTGGGGCAGTCAGCGTCGATGCGGCAGGTCTTCCGTTCGATTGAACGCGTCGCGGACACAGACTCCACGGTGCTGCTCCTCGGCGAGACCGGCACAGGCAAGGAACTGATCGCCCGCGCGCTCCATCGCCTGAGCCGTCGTCGCGACGGCGTGATGGTGAAAGTGAACTGCGGCGCGCTTCCGTCGAGCCTGGCCGAAAGCGAATTATTCGGGCACGAGCGCGGCGCGTTCACCGGCGCCGTGCAGCAGAAGCGTGGACGCTTCGAGCTGGCCAATAACGGGACGATCTTCCTCGACGAAGTGGGCGAGCTCTCGTTGGACGTGCAGGTGAAGCTGCTGCGCGTGCTGCAGGAGCAAGAGATCGAGAGACTGGGTAGTACGAAGCCGACGAAAGTGAACATCCGTGTGATCGCGGCGACCAATCGCGATCTCCAGGCGGAGGTGCAGCGCGGGACATTCCGTTCCGACTTGTTCTATCGACTCAACATCTTCCCGATCCATACGCCGCCGTTGCGCGAGCGGAAGGAGGATGTGCCGCTGCTGGCCGGTCACTTCGTCACCGAGTTCTCACGCCGGATGGGGAAGACCGTCGATCGGATTGGCTCGCTCGCCGCTGCGCGGCTGGCGGCGTACGCGTGGCCGGGCAACGTACGTGAGCTCGCCAATGTGATGGAGCGCGCCGTGATCCTCTGCGAAGGAGCGGTCATCCAGGACGAGCATGTGGCTGCGTTGGATCGCAGGTCCGCATCCGTTGATTCAGATATCTTCCTCACGCTCGCCGAGATGGAGCGGCAGCACATCCAGCGGGCGCTTGCGAAGACGGGTGGTGTCCTCGCAGGGCCTCAAGGCGCTGCGCGTCTCCTCGGCATGCGGCGATCGACCGTCTGGTCGAGGATGCGGAAGCTCGGTATTCAGGGCGCCAGGGATTGATCGAAATCAAGTTGCTGCCGATATTTCGGTACTGCTGCTGACATATCGGCACGTCCGGCTATTTACGTACGTCCGCCTGCCTCGCTCGAATCCATCTAATTGATTGGTATTACTGGCAGTTATCCAGTTGCACGCCTGACATTGGCTGGCGTGGCACGTCGCTCGCTCTTCTGTGTCGCGTGTCGCGACTCAATGCGACAGGACAAGAGAAGGGACGGGGAGGGCACATGTTCACGCGCAGGCAAGCGATCCGATGGGCTGAGTTGTGGTTGTCGTGCTGGAACGACGGGGACTTCGACACGTTGCTGGCCATGCACCGCGACGACGCCCGCTTCGGTGCTTGGAGTGCCGATGTCGCTGGGCAACCTCGACTCGATCGGAAAGAGGCGATGAAGCGTCATTGGGCCGCGCTTCCGTTTGGTCTTCATTCCGCTCCAGCGGAGCTAGACGAAGTGGCGTGGGACCCCGAGTCCCGCGAGATCACGATCGTCTACGTCACCGACTTCGATTTTTCACGCGTGCGCGGCTGCGACTTGCTGACGCTCGACACGACGGGACGCGTGATCGCCGGTGAGCCGTGCATGGGAGCGGTGGTGGCAGACGAGCGCGCAGGCCTGCCGGCACACGCGCGTGACTGGTTCCTCAGCGAACACACAGGAGGACGATGATGCGGAGCAAAACAGTTCGAACGATCGCGCGACTCGTCGCGATCGGAGCCGTTGCTGCCGGCGTGCTGATCGCGGGTGCCGCGCCGAGCGCGCAGTCAGTGAGCGCACGCGAGACGACGCGCTCGGTCCAACGGGCGCTCGAGCGACTGCCGTACTACGGCGTGTTCGACTTCATGGCGTTCAACCTCGATCGCGGCGTGGTGACGCTGACCGGCTACGCGTATCACGGCAGCTTGAGGCACGCGGCCGAAGCCGTGACGAAGCGGACGTCAGGTGTGGACGAAGTGGCCAATCGGGTAGAGCTTCTGCCGGCGTCGCAGAACGACGATCGCATCCGCTGGGCAACGTTCTATCGCATCTACACCGACGCGTTCCTGTCGCGATACGCGCCTGGCGGGCCGGATCAAATCCGTCGCGAGATCTACGACTCGCAACGCTTCCCCGGGATGCTTCAACCGCTCGGCATGTATTCCATCCACATCGTCGTGCGGAACGGGCATACCACGTTGTTCGGCGTCGTGGACAACGAGGGCGACAGGCAGATTGCAGAAGTGCGGGCTCGTGAAGTGACCGGTGTGTTCTCGGTCGACAACCAGCTCGTGGTTCCGAAGAAGGACAACAAGAACACTGGCGAATAAGGAAACATCATGTTGCGAAGAGTGTCGAGAACAGTTCTGGCGCCGGTCGTCGCAGCGATTTTGATCGCTCCGTCGGCGCCAGTGAGTGCACAGCAAGGCGTGCCGATTGCTCCAGAGCTCACCGGGCTGGGGACACTGCACATGCCGGTCACCACCTCTGTGCCCCAGGCGCAGCGCTTCTTCGATCAAGGCCTGCGTCTGTTGTATGCGTTCAACCACGCCGAATCGATTCGCGCGTTTCGCGAAGCGGCGCGGTTGGATCCCGGTCTTGCGATGGCGCAGTGGGGACAAGCGATCGCGCTTGGCCCCAACCTCAACGCGCCGATGACGCAGGAAAACGGCCGGCAGGCCTACGCTGCCATCCGGCAGGCGCACGCATTGTCTGGTCGCGCCACCCCCCGCGAGCAGGCACTCATCGAGGCGCTGGCGCTGCGATACACCGCCGACGGCAAAGGCGATCGCGCCGCCCTCGACCGCGGCTACGCCGGAGCGATGCAGAAGGCCGCCGGCCGTTTTGAAGATGACCCTGATGTGCAGACACTCTTCGCCGATGCGCAGATGAACACGATGCCGTGGGACTACTGGCAGAAAGACGGTACTGCCAAGCCCGAGACGGCGCGCATCCTCGCCGTGCTCGAGACCGTCATTGCGAGACAGCCTGACCACGCAGGTGCACTGCACTACCACATTCACCTGCTCGAGGCTTCGGCCGATCCCGACAGGGCTGAAGCGAGCGCCGATCGTCTCGGCTCGCTGATGCCATCCGCTGGACACATGGTCCACATGCCCGCACACATCTATATCCGCGTCGGTCGTTACGCCGATGCGGCTGAAGTCAACGTGCGGGCGATCGCGGCTGACGAGGACTACCTTGCGCAGTGTCAGGCGCAGGGGCTGTATCCGGTCAGCTACTACCCGCACAACCTCCACTTCCTGTGGGCCGCGGCGACATTCGAAGGGCGACGCGCGGTCGCCCTCGATACCGCGAGAAAGCTGGCAGAGAAGGTGCCGCATCACCATGCTGGTGCGCTCGCGTGGACCGCGGACTATCCAGTGACGCCGATGCTCGCGTATGCGCGCTTCGGGATGTGGCAGGAGTTGCTCACCGAACCGAAGCCGCCGGCGAACGAGCCCTACGCGATCGGTATCTGGAACTACGGGCGCGGGCTGGCGTTCGTCGCGCGCGGCAGGCTCGATGCGGCGGCAACCGAGCTGACCTCACTGAGGGCTCTGATGAAGCATGAGGCGTTCGCGACCACGCTGAAGGATCTGCCGATGCTCACGAACCTGCAGATCGCGTCGCGCATGCTGGAGGGTGAGCTCGCTCTGCGTCGTGGACACGCCGATGCGGCGATCGCGACGCTCGGCGAGGCGGTGAAGATCGAAGACGGCATTCCGTACAACGAGCCGCCGGTCTGGCATCATCCGCCACGACAGGTTCTCGGCGCGATCCTGCTCGAGGCCGGTCGGCCGGCAGAGGCCCAGGCGGTTTACGAAGAGGACCTGGAGCGCTTCCGCGAGAACGGATGGTCACTTTTCGGTTTGGCGAAGAGCCTCGAGGCGCAGCAGAAATCGAGCGAGGCACTGGCGGTGATGCGGCGATTCGAGACGGCGTGGAAGCGGGCGGATATCCGGCTCACATCGTCGCGAATAATGGAGGTCGGTGCCGTAGCCAACCCTAAAGGGTCGCCTCTACAGAGCGCGCATCCGATCAAGAACATCGATCTTGCGGACGGCACGCGACTGACCTACGTCGAGCAGGGCGACACGAATGGAGTGCCGGTGATCCTGCTGCACGGGTACACCGATTCATGGCGTTCATACGAGCGCGTCCTCCCGTATCTGCCGCAGTCGCTTCGAGTGTTTGCCCTGACGCAGCGCGGGCACGGCGACTCGGGCAAGCCTGACGGGGAGTATGAGCCGCACGTGTTTGCCCGCGACGTCGCCGGCTTCATGGACGCCATGGGCATCGAGCGCGCAGTCATCGTGGGTCACTCGATGGGGTCAACGGTGGCGCAGCGCTTCGCCGTGGACTTCCCGCAACGCGTGCGGGCGCTGGTGCTGGAAGGCGCGTTCTTTCCGCGGCCGGCAAACGTGGAAGTGCGGAAGTTCCTCGATGAGGTCGTGACTCTACGCGACCCGATCGATCCGGCGTTCGTGCGTGAGTTTCAGAAGAGCACGCTCGCGCAGCCCGTTCCTTCAGAGTTCTTCGAAGCGATCGTGGCTGAGGCGTTGAAGGTACCCGCACGCGTGTGGCAAGCCGCGCTCCAGCCTTACGCCACGATGGACTTCTCAACTCAGCTTGCGAGCATCGCGGTGCCGACCCTGCTCGTGTGGGGCGATCGCGACGCATTCACTGGACGAGTCGAGCAGGACGATCTCATTCGTGCGATCAAGGCGTCACGACTCGTGGTCTATGAAGGTGCAGGCCATAGCCCGCATTGGGAAGAGCCACAGCGCTACGCCGGTCAGATCGCGTCGTTCGTGGCGGGTTTGCAGGGAGAGTCTGCCGGTCTGCACACCGGAGCAGTCTCACCGTTGATGATCGCGGTGTGGAACGGGCAGACCGACGTCGTTCGCACGTTACTAGAAGAGGGAGCCGACCCGAATCAGCCATTCGGGAAACCAGGACTCACGGCATGGCAGGTGGCCATCGTGGCCAATCATCAGCCGAGTCTCGAGCTGTTCGCGGCGCAGGGTGGCGCACGACCGAAAAGCCACTACACCACAGCGCTCTTCAAGGCGGCGCTGCAGAGAGGCGACCGGCAACTGGTCGCCGAGTTCGTCCGCAACGGTGCGAGCTTCTGGTTCGGCGACGCCGAGTACTCTCCGCTTGGCGTCGCCGCGGCGAGTGGACACGTAGAAGCGATGCGCGATCTCCTCGATGCCGGTGCGCCGATCGACTATCAGGATCGGTTCGGCGACACGGCGCTCATGGCTGCTGCACGAAGCGGCAATCTCGATGCGGTGCAGCTGCTGTTGAACCGTGGCGCGAACGCGTCGTTGACCGATAACGATGGACTCACAGCCGCGGCCTGGACAGAGCGTCTGAAGAGGCACCGATTGGTTTCGTCGCACGGGCCAGCCGTGCGCGAGGCGGCCACGCGAGGCCTTGCGCTGTTGGAGCAGAACGGTGCGAGCTGGCTCGAACAACAGAAATGCGCCTCCTGTCATCACCAGGGACTCCTGCTGCCGGTTGCAAGAGTCGCGAGGCAGCAGGGCTTCGCGGTAGACGAGACGAGGGCACACGCACAGGAAGTGCGCCTGCGCACGTTCGTCGCGAACTATGAGCCCGCGATGCAGGCGGCGCACGAGGGGACCGACGAAGCGCTCGTTCGATTCAGTCTCGGGTTCTTCGGACAGATGACGTCAGGCTCCGCCGTCTTGATCGCGGCGTTGATGTCGCCGGATGCGAAGCCTCAGGCGCTCGAGACGTTGGCGGCTGATGCGGCCGCGGGCACGCAGTTGCCCGATGGACGGTGGCGCGTTGGAGCGCCGCGCATTCCGATCGAGGAGAGCGACTTCCAGACGACGGCCTTGATGATCCGCGCGCTGAAGATGAGAACACCGCAGAGCGTGGAAACGGCGGAGCGTGTGGCGCGCGCACGCCTGTGGCTGATATCCGCACCGGCAACCACGAGCGTCGAGAGAGCCTATCGCCTGCTGGGCCTGCATTGGTCCGACGCGGACGCCGTCACGATTCGCGACGCGGGAGAGGCGCTGCTCGATGCGCAGGATGAGACCGGTGGCTGGTCACAATTGCCAGGTCTCAACGCCGATGCGTACGCGACCGGGCTGGCGCTCGTGGCACTGCGCGAAACCCTGGCACTCACGCCCTCGCACACGGGATACCGGCGCGGTGTCCGTTTTCTGGTGCGCACGCAACAACCGGACGGCTCGTGGTTCGTGCACAAGCGCGCCGCGTCGTTCAATCAATACTTCGAGAGCGGGTTCCCGTACGGCAAG
>Ga0315912_10002353_pt1 | contig 20425 bp, 20 predicted proteins | sample VfabasoilMG_FD_204469 | JGI IMG/M metagenome (GOLD analysis project Ga0315912, IMG submission 204469) | Garden soil microbial communities collected in Santa Monica, California, United States - V. faba soil | ecosystem: Environmental > Terrestrial > Soil > Garden | place: USA: California...
CTGCCGTTGCGCATCGGCACGCGCGGCTCCCCGCTCGCCCTGTTCCAGGCCCGCGCCTTCATGGCGGAGCTGGAGCGGGTGTGCCCGGCCCTGCGGGAAATGGCGGGCCTCGCGGAACACGTCATCAGCACCACGGGCGACCGGGTGCAGGACCGCAAGCTGGCGGAAATCGGCGGCAAGGGGCTGTTCGCCAAGGAAATCCATGAGGCGCTGGCCGATGGCGTCATCGACTTCGCGGTCCACAGCCTCAAGGACCTGGAAACCGAACTGCCCCCCGGCATCGTCCTGGCCTGCACCATGCGGCGGGAGGACCCGCGGGACGCGATCATCCTGCCGCCCGGCGCGGGGAAGGTGGACCCGTCGGATCCCTATGCCTCCCTCCCCGCGGGCGCGCTCATCGGCACGGCCTCCGTCCGCCGCCAGGCGCAGCTGCTGCATGCGCGTCCGGATTTGAAGATGACCATCCTGCGCGGCAATGTGCAGACGCGGCTGGACAAGCTGGCCCGCGGCGATTGCGCCGCCACGCTGCTCGCCTTCGCCGGACTGCGCCGGCTGGAACTGGGCGCCCGGGCCGATGCGGTGCTGGATGCGGAACGCATGGTCCCGGCTGCCGGCCAGGGCATCGTCGGCATCACCGCCCGCGCGTCGGACACCGAATTGCTCGGACTGCTGGCGGCGATCGAGGACCCCGAGGCGAAAGCCGTCTCCACCGCGGAACGCGCCATGCTGGCAACGCTGGACGGCTCCTGCCGCACGCCGATCGGCGGCTTCGCCCGCCTGCTCCCCAGTGGGGATTTGCATCTCACCGGCCTGGTGGCGCGGGCGGACGGCAGCTTCCTGCTCAAGCGCGCCCTGCACGGCCCAGCGTCGGACGCGGCCCGCATCGGCGCGAAACTGGGTGCCAGCCTGCGCGCCGACTCGCCGCGCGACATCTTTGCCTGACACGTTCCGCCGCGGCGTCCTCGTCACCCGCCCGGAACCCGGCGCGCGGGACACGGCGGAGCGCCTGCGCGCGCTGGGGTTCGTGCCGGTGATGGCGCCTTCGTTGTGTATTCGGCCGGTGGCGGCGGAACTGGGGGACCTGGCGGAAATCCAGGCCGTGGTGGTGCCCAGCGGCAATGCGCTGCCGGCGCTGCCGGCGGAGTTGCGCGACGTGCCAGTGCTGGCGGTGGGCGATGCCACGGCGGCGCGGGCACGGGATGTGGGGTTCCGCGATGTGCGCAGCGCGAATGGCGACGCGGCGGCGCTGACGGCGCTGGCCGTGGGGACCTGCAACCCGGTGAACGGCCCGTTGCTGCTGGCATGCGGGCGCGGGCAGGGCCACAAGCTGGCCGCTGCGCTGCGGGGCGCCGGGTTCACCGTGCGCCGGCGCGTGACCTATGCCGCCACGCCGGTGCTGACGCTGGCGCCCGATGCGCGCCGGGCGTTGGCGACCGACAGCGTCTCCGCCGCGCTGTTTTTTTCCGGGGAGACAGCGGCGGCGTTCGTCCGGCTCGCGCTGCGGGCGAAGATCGACGTGGGCGGTATCGATGCCATCTCTATCGGCCAGCCCGCCGCCGTGGCATTAGAGGCGCTGCCATGGCGCAGCATCCGCCGCGCCAGCCAGCCGACCCAGGACGCGATGTTGGCCCTTTTGTCATGAGCGATACCCCCTCGACGCGACCGCCGCCGCGCAAGCTGGACCCCGTGATCCTGGTGTATGGCGCGGCACTGGTGGTGCTAGCCGCCGGGCTGGGCTGGCTGGTGCTGACGCCGGCCGCGCCGCCGGCGACGGGACGGATCGAGGCGTTGGAGGCGCGGATCGCGAAGCTGGAGGGGCGGCCCGCCGCCGCCGCGCCGGACCTGGCGCCGCTGGAGGCGCGGCTTGGCGCGCTGGAACGGCGCCCGCCGCCCGCCGTGCCGAGCGTGAACCTCGGGCCGTTGGAATCCCGGCTGGCCGTGCTGGAACAGCGCGCGCCGTTCGACCCGCGCCCGATCGACAGCCGCCTGACCGCGCTGGAACAGCGCCCGGCCGCCGATACCGGGCCGCTGACCACGCGTGTGGATGCGCTGGCCGGGCGGCAGGATGCCCTTTCCGCGCGCGCGCAGGCGATCGAGACCGCGCTGACCGCCCGCGCCGAGGCGGCGGAGGCCAAGCTGGTCGCGGCGGAGCAGGCCGCGATACGGGTGACCGCGCTGACGGCGCGGTTGGAGAATTTGGAACGCCGCTTGGCGACCGCCGAGACGACCGCCGGGCAAGTGCCCGCACTCGTGGCGCGGTCCGCCAGGCTGGCCCGGCTTTCCGCCGCGCAGGCGGCGCTGGAGGACGGCAAGCCGTTGGGCACGATCGACGATGCGCCGGCGGCGCTGGCGCGCTTTGCCACCGCGCCGCCGCCGACCGAGGCCGCGCTGCGACTGGCGTTCCCCGCCGCGATGCGCGCGGCGCAGGAAGCGGCCGTGCCGCCTTCTTCCGACGCGCCGCTGGCCGAGCGGGTGTGGAACCGGGCGCAGGGGCTGGTGACGGTGCGTCAGGGCGACCGGGTGCTGATGGGTGATCCCTCGGCGGGTGTACTGGGCAAGGCGAAGCGGGCCGTGGAGGCCGGCGACCTGGCTGGCGCCGTTGCGGCGCTGGGCGAATTGCAGGGGCCGGCGGCACAAGCGGTCGCGACCTGGCGGGCACAGGCGCAGGCGTTGCTGGATGCTCGGGCCGCGCTGGCAGCGCTTTTGAACAAGGCCTGAGCCGTGGCGCGCCTGATCCTTGCCGTGCTGCTGGCCGCCGCCGCCCTGGTGCTGACCTGGCAACTGGCGCTGTTGCCGGGGACGGTGGCGGTGGATATTGGCGAGTTGAGCGTCGAGGCGCCGGTGCCGGTGGCGGCGCTGGGGCTGCTGGCGCTGTTCGCCTCGCTATACCTGCTGCTGCGCGGCCTTGGCGTGTTGCACCGGGCGCCGCGCACGCTGCGTGCCCGCAAGGCGGCGCGGCACCGGGCGCAGGGCGACCAGGCGGTGACGCGGGCGCTGGTGGCGCTGGCGGCGGGCGACGCCAACGCGGCACGGCGGGAAGCGGCCGGTGCGCGGCGGTTGCTGGGCGATACGCCGCAGACGCTGCTGCTGGCATCCGAGGCCGGTCGGCTGGCCGGGCGGATGGACGAGACGGAGGGGCCGCTGCTGGCGCTGGCGGCCCGCAAGGATGCCGCCTTCCTGGGCCTGCGTGGCCTGCTGCGCGATGCGATGGCGCGGCAGGACTGGGAGGCGGCTGCGGACCTGGCACGCAAGGCGGAGGCGGCACACCCGGGCGCCGCGTGGCTGCGGACCGAGCGGGCGCAGCTGGCGGTGCGCAATGCCGCTTGGGGCGAGGCCCTGGCGCTGACCGGCGACGCGGGGATGAAGGCGGCCCTGGCGGCCGGCGCCGCGGGGACGGAAAGCAACTCCAGCCGCGCCCTGGACCTGGCGCGGCAGGCTTTCGAAGCCGATCCGGCGCTGGCCCCTGCTGCGCTGGCCTACGCCACACGGCTGCGCGCGGCCGGGCGGGAGCGTCGGGTGGAAGCGGTGCTGCGCCAGGCCTGGGGCCGGGCGCCGCAGCAGGCGCTGGCGGAGTTCTATCTGGCGCCGCTGGACGGGGCGCTTTCCCGCGTGCAGGCGGCGAAGAGGCTGGTGGAGACGAACCCGGTGCATGCGGAGAGCCATTTCCTGCTGGCGCGCGTGAGCCTGGCCGCCGGGCTGACGGGCGAGGCGCGGCATCAGGTGCAGGAAGCGCACAAGGCCGGGATGAATGAGCGGCGCTTGTGGTCCCTGCTGGCGGATATCGAGGAGCAGGACCGGGGCGGGAGCGAGGAAGGCCGTGCGGCGCAGCGCGATGCGTTGCGCAAGGTAGCCGAGGCAACGGCGGATGCGGGATGGAGTTGCTCCGCCTGCGGCACCGCGCACGCAGCCTGGCGGCCGGCCTGCGCCGGTTGCGGCACGGCCGGCGCCTTGCGCTGGGGCGTTGCCGGCGCAGCGCACCTGGCACCGGCACGCGAGGCTGCCCGGCTGAGCTGATGGCTTGGGGCTAGGGGCTGTTGAAACCCATACGGATGCCCGCGAGCGCGACGAGGCCGGGCATCTGGTAGCCGTTCACCGGCTCAAACCGCGAGTTGGTGAGGTTGCGGCCGATGGCGAACAGGGTGAAGCCGGGTGCGACAGCATAATTAACGGCCAGATTGACGACGGTGCCCGGCGGGGACCGACCCGGATTGCCGGGGTAGCCGGCATTGTCGATCAGATAGTCACGAAACGCGCCGGTGTAGGTGATCTCCGGGCGGATGGTCAGGCCCGGTCGCGGCGTGAACGTGGCGCTGGCGAACAGCATCTGCTGCGGGCGGCGCAGCAGTTTCTGGCCGGTGATGGCATCCTGCGCCTGGGTGACGGTCCAGCCCAGCTGTGCTGTCAGCCAGGATGACGGACGCAGGGTAATCTCTGTTTCCACGCCCTGGGTGCGGGCGGCACCGATATTCACCGAGGTGTAGGTGGGGTCGAACTGCACCACGATGAGGTTCTGGACGCGGTTGTTGAAGTAGGTGGCGCCCAGGCTGACGCCGTTGGCGCGGCCGAACACGGGAATGTCCGTGGCGAAGCCCGCTTCCCAACCGCGGGCACTTTCCGGCAGCAGGTTGGGGTTGCCGGTGTAGCCGAAGCTGTCCACGCCGTAGCGGTCGAACAGGGATGGCGCGCGGAAGGAGGTGCCGTAGGCCGCCTTCAGGCGCGATCCGAATTCCGGGATCGCGAGCACGCCGCCGAAGCGCCAGGTGAAGGGCGTGAGCCCGTCGATCCAGTCCTGCCGCAACTGGGCGGTGAGGGTCAGCCTGTCAAACAACGTGGTGCGGGCGCCGGCATACAGCGCGTCTGTCGTCATACCGGCGCGGACGGCCTGGGCGTAGGGAGCGCCGAAGAAGGCGGAGCTGACGCGCACGGTTGCGTCGTCCCGCAGGTACTGGGCGCCGAAGGTGAGGTCCGTGCCGGATTGCCAGGATGTGCCGATGGTTTCCGTGAGGTGCAGCGTGTTGGCCCATTGCACATCCGTGCGATAGCCGTGGTAGCGGGAATTGTTCTCCGCCTGGTTGGGATCGTTGGGGTCCAGTTTCTGGGTGTAGTGTCGGTCTTCCTGCAGGCGGCCGGCAAACAGGGAGGATTCCAGCTTGCCGTCCAGCAGCGTGGTGGTGGCGCCGACGCGGCCGAGGATGGAGTCCACGTGGCCGCGCGAATTGGCGTTGTCGTAGATGGGGAAGCCGAGGGCGTTGAAGCCGAAATCGGCGCGGCGGGCACGCAGCAGCAGGGAGAGGCGGGTGCCCTCCTGCGGGGTGTAGCCGAGGTTCAGGGTGCCGATGCCGGTGGCGTAGCTCTGCGGTACGTCGCGGTAGACGGACATGCGCTGCGGCACGGTATCGAAGCCGCGCTGCCACTGGCCTTCGCCGATGGCGGCGTAGTCCCAGCCATCCTGCACGCCGGTGACCATGGCGTGGCCGAGTACCTGGCCCGGGTAACCGGAGGCGAGTTCGCCGGAGACCTGGGTGCCGGTGCGCTCGCCACGGCGGGTGATGAGGTTGATGACGCCGGCGATGGCGCCCGAGCCATACAGGGCGGCCATGGGGCCGCGGATCACCTCGATACGCTCGATGTCGGCGATGGTGTCCACGCCGAAGTTGAAGGCTCCGGAGGAATCGGCGGAGTCGTTCAGCGGCATGCCGTCGCGCAGTACCAGGACCTGGCTGGAGTTGAGGCCACGGATGAAGACGGAGGCGTTGCCGCCGGCGCCGCCGGACTGGACCATGCGCAGGCCGGGCACGTCCTTCAGCGCCTGGGCAAGGTCGGTGGCGCCCTCGGCTTCGATGCGGGCGCGGTCGATGACCGTCACGCCGGCGGGGATCTGCTCGATTTCCGTGGGCAGGCGGGTGGCGGTGATGACCATGTCCGGCTGCTGCGCGCCGGCTTGGGTGGCGAGGATGGATAGCAGGGCAAGCAGCGGCGTTCGGGCCCGCATGCGTGGTCTCCGTCGTTGGGGCTTCGGCCCCGGTTGCGTGAACGACAGCCGCATGCGGTTTTCGCCGTTGCCCCGGTGCACCCCGCCCGACGCGCGCAGACAGTCTCGATGCCGGCCGGTCTCCTGGCTCGCGATGCGCCGGGGTCTCCGGCACCCGCCCCGCCTTCTCACGCCCTATCGCAAACATGCTGGGCGCAATGGCATGTGGGGCAGGCATATCGCCTACAGTTGCGGGGGCAGCCGCGGATTGGGGGGCTTGCCCCTTCACCACATTCCCGTTTCAGCCCTTGCGGGCCACCTTCATCTGGGGGAGAGATTAGGCTTCAAATGCTCCCCCGACAACGAGGCCGTTTGCCATCATGATCCCGCGCGTAAGTTTCGAACCAGGTGCCAAGGCGCCGCTGGACGGCATCCGCGTCGTCGATCTCTCCCGGTTGGTGGCGGGCAACATGGTGAGCCTGCAGCTGGCGGACCAGGGCGCGGAGGTGATCAAGCTGGAGGACCCGGAGAAGGGCGATCCGCTGCGCGCCTGGCGGGTGAAGGGCATGTCGCTGCACTGGAAAGTGTATGCGCGCAACAAGAAGTCCCTGGCGATGAACCTGCGCGGCCCGGGGTGCATGGACATCCTGAAGGACCTGCTGGCGAGCACCAACGTGCTGATCGAGAATTTCCGCCCAGGCACGCTGGAGGCGATGGGCATCGGGCCGGATGTGCTGCATGCGCGCAATCCCGGGCTGATCATCGTGCGGGTTTCCGGCTTCGGGCAGGACGGGCCGTACAAGGACCGGCCGGGCTTCGGCACACTGGTAGAGGCGATGAGCGGCTTCGCGGCGAAGAACGGGTTCGAGGACCGGCCGCCTGTGCTGCCGCCGCTGGCGCTGGCGGACATGGTGGCCGGGCTGTACGGCGCTTATTCGGTGATGATCGCGCTGCGCGAGGTGGAAAAGGGTGGCAAGGGACAGGTGATCGACCTGCCGCTGCTCGATCCCATCGTCTCCATCCTCGGCCCGGACGCAGCGATCTACCGCACGTTAGGGCAGGTGACACCGCGTTCTGGCAACCGGTCCGCGACCACGTCGCCGCGCAACACGTTCCGGACCAAGGATGGCCGCTACATCGCCATTTCCGCCTCCATCCAGGCGATGGCGGAGCGGTTGTTCCGGGCCATTGGCCGCGCCGACATGATCACGGACCCGCGCTTTGCCACCAATACCGAACGGCTGCGCCATGTGGATGAATGCGAGCAGCCGATTGTCGATTTCATCGCCGCGCGCAGCCTGGCGGAGAACATGAAGGTGTTCGGCGACGCCGAGGTAACGGCAACCGCCGTGTACGATATCGACCAGTTCCTGGACGACCCGCATGTGCAGGCGCGCGGCGTGGTGGTGGAGGCACCGGACGAGGAAGCCGGCAGCGTGCTGATGCACAACATCATCCCGCGCCTGTCCGGCACGCCGGGCAAGCTGCGCACGCCGGCGGCGCGGCTGGGCCAGCATACGCGGGAGATTCTCTTGTCCGTTGGCGTATCCGACGCACGGATCGCCGAACTCGCCGCCGGCGGCTTCATCAAGGAAGGCTGAAACACATGGCCAAGAACCTGCCTGTCTGGCGCTCGCTGCTCTACGTGCCCACCATCCAGCCGAGGTTCATCGAGCGCGCGGCGGAACGCGGCGCGGACGCCGTCATCCTGGACCTGGAGGACAGCGTGCCGCCGGCGGAGAAGCCGCGCGGGCGGGCGGCGCTGCCGGACGCGATCAGGCAGGTTTCCCGCAAGGGCGCTGATGTGGTGGTGCGCTGCAACCGGCCGGTCCGCGAGCTGGTGAAGGATTTGGATGCCGCCATCGTGCCGGGTGTGCGCGCCGTGGCGCTGCCGAAACTGGATAGCGCCGAGCATGTGCGGCTGATCGCCGAGATGATCGACGAACTGGAAGCCGAGCGCGGCCTGGCGGCGGGTTCCATCGGCATGATGGCGATGGTGGAAACCGCCGCCGCCTTCTTCCGCATGCACGAAATCGCCGCCGCGCATGAGCGCGTGATTACCCTGGGCCTGGGCAGCGAGGATTTCACCATGTCCTGCGACATGGCGCCGGAAGCGGAGGGCCTGTTCTACCCCAAGCAGCAATCCGTCATCGCCGCGCGCGCCGCCGGCGTGCTGCCGCTGGGCTTCGTCGGCTCCATCGCCGATATCGAGGACCTGGACGCGTTCCGCGCCACGATCAAGCGGTCCCGCAAGCTCGGCTTCGCCTGCGCATCCTGCGTGCACCCGCGCCAGATCCCGATCCTGAACGAGGAATTCGCGCCCGGCGCTGCGGAGGTGGACTACGCGACCCGCATGCTGGCCTGCTGGGACGAGACGCTGGCCAAGGGCCTGGGCGCGGTGACGTTCGAGGGCAAAATGATCGATATCCCGATCATCGAACGCGCCCGCAACCTGCTGGCGCGGCACAACGCGTTGCAGGCCAAGCTGGCCAGTGCCGGGTAGCCGGCGGCGTTCTAGCCCAGCAGGTTCAACCCGGAATCCGCGCCGGGCTTGTAGAGAAGGCATTTGGTCGGGTGGGCCTGCATGGCGCAGCCAACTTCCCGCGCGAATTCGTTCACCGCGCGGGTGACACCAGGGAAGATCTCGTAGTCGTCCGCGATCAGGACACCGTGGTTGTGCAGCAGGGCCCAGTAGTCTGCCAGGTCTCGCTTCACCGGCTCGTATTCATGTGCGCCGTCGATATAGGCGATGTCGAACCGGAACCCGAGCTGGCGCAGCACGTAGGCGGCACTTTCCGAGGTCATCGGCATCGGGGTGATGAAATCCTCCAGCCCGCGGCGGGCGACGTTGGAGAGGAAGGTGTAGTAGAGCTGCGGATAGCCGTTCTTCAGGGCGAGCGAGGCGTATTCATCATCCCGCCCGCTGATCCAGTGCTCCGGGGAGCCGAGCCACGTATCTACGCAGACGATCTCGCAATCCAGGCCCATGGCGCGCGTTGCCGTGGCCATGTTGATTGCCGAGCGGCCCTTCCAGGTACCGACTTCCACGATCCGCCGGGGACGCAGCATGCCGATTGCATTGGGCAGTACCGGGTGGTCGGACCACCAGCCCTGGATGTCGTCCGGATACTGGCCGGGATCGAGCCCCGCATAGGGATCGGAGCGGAAAAGGCGGTCGCGCACGCGCTCGGACATGAGTTGCAATCTCCGCATCCCGGCAACATTGGCGGCGGCGCGGTGCCTGTGCGAGACTGCGCCGGCACAATGCCATAACGCCGAACGCTGGGCCGATTCGACGCATGAGTGAGACTACCCCGAAAATCCGCATCCGTGGCCTGAAGAAGGCGTTCGGGGACAAGCAGGTGCTGGACGGCATCGATATTGATGTGGCGCCAGGTACATCGCTGGTCATCATCGGCGGGTCCGGCAGTGGCAAGTCCGTGCTGCTGAAATGCATCCTGGGCCTGATCGAGCCGGATGAGGGCGTGATCGAGATCGACGGGCAGGACGTGCTGCGGATGAAGCGGCGGGAACGTGAGGAATGCCGCGCGCGCATTGGCATGCTGTTCCAGAACGGGGCGCTGTTCGATTCCCTGCCGGTTTGGGAAAATGTGTGCTTCGGCCTGCTGGCGCAGCGCAAGCTGACGCGGGCGGAGGCACGGGAACATGCCGGGGATTTTCTGGCCCAGGTTGGCCTGGCGCCGAGCGTGGGGGAGTTGTGGCCGTCGGAACTCTCCGGTGGCATGCAGAAGCGCGTTGCGCTGGCGCGCGCGGTGGCGGCGCGTCCGGAGGTGCTGTTCTTCGACGAACCGACGACGGGGTTGGACCCGATCATGGGCGCGGTGATCGATGGGCTGATCGTGGAATGCGTGAAGGGCCTGGGATCCACCGCCGTGGCGATTACGCACGACATGCCGAGCGCGCGACGGATCGGCGATACCGCGGCGATGATCCTGCGCGGAAAGATCGTGTGGGAGGGCAAGGCGGCGGAACTGATGGACAGTGGCAACCCGGCCGTCGACCAGTTCACGCACGGGCGGCGCGAAGGGCCGATCCAGATGGAATTGCGGAGGTAGTTAGAGGAAGCGGGCCGGTGCCGCTGCCGCGCGAGCGGCCGTTCTAAACGTGAAAACTCTCCCCGCAGCCGCAGCGGCCCTTTTCGTTCGGGTTGGTGAAGGTGAAGCCTGAGGCGAGGGACTTCACCTCATAATCCATCACCGTGCCGATGAGGAACAGGCTGGCTTTGCGGTCCACCAGTACCGTCAGGTCCTTGTGCTTGACGATCTCGTCGCCCGGGCCGGGGGCGTCGGTCCAGGTCATGTCGTAGGAGAGGCCGGAGCAGCCCTTGGTTTTCACGCCGATGCGCAGCAGCTTGCCCTGTTCGCCCTTGGCGTAGAGCGCGGCGAGGCGTTCGGCGGCTGCGTCCGTCAGTGTCATCAGCGGCGGCAGTTCGCGGGTGGGGCGGCGGGCGGTGATGGTGGTGTCCATGGTCTGTCGGTTCCCTTCAGAACATGTTCAGTTGCAACTTGGCTTCTTCGGACATGCGGGACTGGTCCCATGGCGGGTCCCACACGGTTTCCACGGTGCAGTCCGCCACGCCGGGCACGGCGAGCACGGCCTGCTTGACCTGTTCCGGCAATTCCTGCGCGGCGGGGCAGGCGGGGGCGGTCAGGGTCATTTCCACCTTGATCTTGCCGTCGTCGGCGATTTCCACCGCGTAGATCAGTCCGAGTTCGTAGATATTCACCGGGATTTCCGGATCGTACACCGTGGCGCAGGCGGCGATGATCGCGTCTTCCGTGAGATTCGGTGTGCTCTCGCCGTCCGGGGTCCAGGAGGCGTGCGTGGCCCCATGTGTGGCATCATTCATGGCGTGCCCCCTTCGCTGGTGGCGTTGTTTGTGCCTTCTAACGCGGCATTGAGGGCGTGCCAGGCGAGTGTCGCGCATTTCACGCGCGAGGGATACTCGTGCACGCCGGACAGCGGCTTGAGGCGTTCCATCGGTTCGTTGAGTGCCGCATCGCAGGCCGGGCACTGGCCGGTCCGGGCGAGTTCGCGGAAGGCGGTGAACAGGGCGCGGGTTTCATCCGTGGTACGGCCCTGCACGCTTTCGGCCATCAGGTCGGCGGAGGCGATGGAGATGGCGCAGCCACGGGCTTCGAAGCCGGTGTTGGATATTCTGCCATCGGGGCCGTATTTCACCCAGACCTGCACGCGGTCGCCGCACATCGGGTTGTCGCCCTTGGCGGTGGCGTCGAAGCTTTCCAGGCGCGTCGCGTGGCGCGGGCGGCGGCCGTGGTCGAGGATGACTTCCTGATAGAGATCGCGCAGATCGTCGAACATCACACGAAGAACTCCCGCACGCGGATCAGCGTGTCGGCCAGGGCGTCGATTTCTTCCCGCGTCGTATACATGCCGAAGGTGGCGCGGGCGGTGCTTTCCACGCCGAGCCGGTGCATCAGCGGTTCAGCGCAATGGTGGCCGGCGCGCACGGCGATGCCCTGGCGGTCCAGCAGCGTGGCGACGTCGTGCGCGTGGGCATTGTCCAAGGTGAAGGAGATCACGCCGCCACGGTCCTGCGCGCGGCCGAGGATGCGAATGCCTTCGATGGCGGAGAGGCGGGCGATGGCGTGGTTGGTCAGGTCCTGCTCGTGCGCGGCGATGCCTTCGTGGCCGATGGACAGGAAGTAGTCGATCGCCGCCTTCAGGCCGATGCCTTCCAGGATCGGTGGCGTGCCGGCCTCGAACTTGTGCGGCACCTGGGCCCAGGTGGATTTCTCGTAGGTGACCGACGAGATCATGTCCCCGCCGCCGAGGAAGGCGGGCATGGCTTCCAGCAGTTCGCGGCGGGCCCAGAGGGCGCCGATGCCGGTGGGGCCGTACAGCTTGTGGCCGGTGAAGGCGTAGAAGTCGCAGCCGATGGCCTGCACATCCACCTTGCGGTGAACGATGGCCTGAGCGCCGTCGAACATGACGCGGGCGCCGGCGGCGTGGGCCATCTGGGTGATGCGTTCCACCGGCGTGTAGGTGCCCAGCACGTTGGACATGTGGGTGATGGAGACCAGGCCCACCTTGCGGTCCGCCAGCAGGGTTTCCAGCGCGTTGAGGTCCAGCTCGCCCGCATCCGTGATGGGGCAGACGCGGAGTTCAATGCCGCGTTCATCGCGCAGCATCTGCCAGGGCACGATGTTGGAGTGGTGTTCCATGGCGGAGATGATGACCGCCTGGCCCGGCTTCATCACGCGGCCGTAGCTGTGCGCGACGAGGTTCAGTGAGTTGGTGACGCTGCCGGTGATGACGATCTCGGCGCGGTCGCTGGCGTTGACCAGGCCGGCGATGGCGTCGCGGCAGGCTTCGTAGGCTTCGGTGGTGCGCTCGCTCATCCAGTGCAGGCCGCGATGGACGTTGGCGTATTGCGTTTCCATCGCGTTGCGCATCGCGTCGATCACCACGCGTGGCTTCTGCGCGCTGGCGCCGCTGTCCAGAAACACCAGCGGCTTGCCGCGGATGGTCTGCGACAGGATGGGGAAGTCCTGGCGGATTTTCGCGACGTCGAAGCTCATGCGGGATGCCTTTGCCACCATTGGGCGACGGCTTCTTCCAGCACGGCGCGGATCGGTTCGTGGGAGACGGTGTCGAGCGCTTCCGTGAGGAAGGCGTGCACCAGCATGGCGCGGGCTTCCGGTTGCGGAATGCCGCGGCTGCGGAGGTAGAAGAGCTGGCCGTCATCCAGTTCGCCGACCGTGGCGCCGTGGCTGCACTTCACGTCGTCGGCGTAGATTTCCAGCTGCGGCTTGCTGTCGATCTCCGCATCCGGGGATAGCAGCAGGGCCTGGTTCATCTGGTAGCCATCGGTCTTCTGCGCGCCGCGGGCCACTTCGATCTTGCCCTGGAACACGCCGCGGGAGCGGCCGGTGAGGACGTTTTTTACCGTCTGCCGGGATGCGCAATGGGGCGCGTCGTGCGAGACGATGGTGGTGAAGTCCGCGTGCTGGGTGCCGGCGAGGAGCTGCGCGGCGTTCAGATGCACCGCGCCATGCGCGCCGCCGAGGCGGGCGTGGACCTCGGCGCGGGCGAGGCGGGCGCCGAGCGTGAGGCCGAAGCTGTCATAGGTGCCGCGTTCCGCGATGTCCGCGTAGATGGTGCTGATGTGGAAGCCGGTTGGGGCTTCGTCCTGCAGGCGGACATGGGTGAGGTGGGCATCTTCCGCCACCGCGATTTCCAGAACTGCGTTGTGCAGGTAGGTACCGTTGCCGACGCTGACATCCAGCACCGTGAGGCGAGCGCCGGGGGCAAGGCGGATGCGGTGGCGCGGATGGAAATCCGTGCCGTTGCCGGTGGCGATGCTGGCCAGGACCAGCGTGCCAGCGTTGGTGTCGGCGGGTACGTCCAGCGCCAGGCCGGGCTGCGCGAACATGGTGTTCAGCGCGGCGAGCGGTTCGCTAGTGCGGACGGTGATGGCGGACACGTCTGTGTTCGCGGCGGTGGAGAGGTCGGCGCGGAAGAAGCCATCCACGAACACCGCGCGCGGTGCGTCCAGTGCGGGCAGGCGGGCCAGGAGGTCTGCGGGAACATCGGCGCCGGGTTGGGCGGGCGTGAAATCGCGTTCCGTCAGCGGGCGCAGGTTGGTGAAGCGCCAGGCTTCGTCGCGCATGGTAGGCAGGCCGGAGGCGCGAAAGGCGTCCGCCGCCGCGTGGGCCGTGTCCGCCGGAGATGCCGTCGCGTCGAAGCGGGTGAGGAAGTCGGTTGCGTTCATGCGGCCTGTTCCAGCACGCCGGCGTAGCCCTCGGCTTCCAGCTTCAGGGCCAGTTCCGGGCCGCCGGAGCGGACGATGCGGCCGCCGGCCAGCACGTGCACCTTGTCCGGCACGATGTGGTCCAGCAGGCGCTGGTAGTGGGTGATGACGAGGGCGGAGAAGTCCGGGCCGCGCAGGGCGTTCACGCCGTCCGCGACGATCTTCAGGGCGTCGATATCCAGGCCTGAGTCGGTTTCGTCCAGCAGCGCGAGCTTCGGGCGCAGGATGGCCATCTGCAGCACTTCGTTGCGCTTCTTCTCGCCGCCGGAGAAACCCACGTTGACGTTGCGCTTCAGCATCTCGTCCGACATGGAGAGCTTCTTCAGCTCGGCGCGGGCGAGTTTCAGGAATTGCACCGCGTCCAGTTCGGACTCACCACGCAACCGCCGCTGCGCGTTCAGCGCGGTGCGCAGGAAGTTGGCGTTGCCGACGCCCGGCAGTTCCACGGGATATTGGAAGGCCAGGAACAGGCCGGCAGCGGCGCGCTCCTCCGGTTCCATCGCCAGGAGGTCGATGCCGTTGAAGGTGGCGGTGCCGGCGGTGACCGTGTAGCCGTCCCGGCCGGACAGCACGTAGGAGAGCGTGGACTTGCCGGAGCCATTCGGCCCCATGATGGCATGCACTTCCCCGGACGGCACCGCGAGGCTGATGCCCTTCAGGATCGGCTTGCCGTCGATTTCGGCGTGCAGGTTCTCGATCTTCAGCATGTTCAGCCCACCGAACCTTCCAAACTAACAGCCAGCAGTTTCTGCGCTTCCACGGCGAATTCCATCGGCAGTTCCTTCAGCACGTCCTTGCAGAAACCGTTGACGATGAGGCCAACCGCGTCTTCCTCGCTCAACCCACGCTGGCGGCAGTAGAACAGCTGGTCCTCGTCGATCTTGGACGTGGTGGCCTCGTGTTCCACCCGCGCGGAGGGATTGCGGCTTTCGATATAGGGCACGGTGTGGGCGCCGCACTGGTCGCCGATCAGCAGGCTGTCGCACTGGGTGAAGTTGCGCGCGCCCTTGGCCCGCGGGGTGATGCGCACCAGGCCGCGATAGGTGTTGTTGGAATGGCCGGCGCTGATGCCCTTGCTGACGATGGTGCTTTTGGTGCGCGCGCCGACATGGATCATCTTGGTGCCGGTATCGGCCTGTTGGCGGTTGTTGGTGACGGCGACGGAGTAGAACTCACCCACGCTGTCATCGCCTTCCAGCACGCAGGACGGGTATTTCCACGTGATGGCCGATCCCGTCTCCACCTGCGTCCAGGAGATCTTGGACCGCGCGCCGCGGCAGGCGCCGCGCTTGGTGACGAAGTTGTAGATGCCGCCCTTGCCGTTTTCGTCGCCGGGGTACCAGTTTTGCACGGTGGAGTATTTGATCTGGGCATCCTCCATCGCCACCAGTTCGACGACCGCTGCATGCAACTGGTTCTCGTCGCGCTGCGGGGCGGTGCAGCCTTCCAGGTAGCTGACGTAGGCGCCGGCTTCCGCGATGATCAGGGTGCGTTCGAACTGGCCGGTGTTGCGCGCGTTGATGCGGAAATAGGTGGAGAGTTCCATCGGGCAGCGCACGCCCTTGGGGATGTAGACGAAGCTGCCATCGGTAAACACGGCGCAGTTCAGTGCGGCGAAGTAGTTGTCCCCCTGCGGCACGACGCTGCCGAGGTATTGCTTTACCAGGTCTGGGTAGTCGCGGATCGCCTCGGAAATCGGGCAGAAGATCACGCCGGCCTTGTGCAGCGTTTCCTTGAAGGTGGTGGCGACGGAGACGCTGTCGAACACGGCATCGACGGCGATCTGGGATGGCTGGTCCGCGCCTTCGACGCCGGCCAGGATGGCGCGTTCCTTCAGGGGGATGCCCAACTTCTCGTAGGTGGCCAGCAGTTCGGGATCGACTTCCTCCAGGCTCTTCGGGCCGGCCTTCTTCTTCGGCGCGGCGTAGTAATGGATGTCCTGGTAGTCGATCCTGGGGTAGCCGACCTTGGCCCAGGTCGGCTCCGTCATGGTCTGCCACAGGGCGAAGGCCTTCAGGCGCCATTCCAGCATCCATTCCGGCTCCTCCTTGCGGGCGGAGATCAGGCGGATGATGTCCTCGTTCAGGCCCTTGGGGGCCAGGTCCATGTCGATATGGGTTTCGAAGCCCCATTTGTAGCCGGACTCGGCCAGGGCATTCACGGTCTCGACGGTTTCGGTGCTGGCGGACATGTGGGGCTACTCGGCGGCCAGATGGGGGGTGGAGGCCGACGCATCCGCCGGCAGGCGGAAGGCGCGGGGAATGGCGGCTTCCTGCATGTCCGCCAGGGTGATGCCGGAGAGGGCGGACTGGATGGCGGCGTTCACCGGGTCCCAGCGGCCCGCGACAGGGCAGAGCCTGCTGCTCTCACAGGTTGAGAGCGAGCCTTCCACGCAGGCAGTGAGCGCGATGGGACCGTCGATCGCGGCAATCACGTCCGACACCGGGATGTCGTGCAGGGCGCGCGTCAGGCGGTAGCCGCCGCGGGCGCCGCGCTGGGAGGCGACGAGGTGGGCGTTGGCCAGGGCCTTCAATACCTTGGCGACGGTGGGTTCCGGAATGCCTGTGGTGCTGGCGATGCCCGGGGAAGTCTGGGGGGAGGCCTGCAGGTTCGTGCCCGGCGCCTCCCCACCCTGGGACAGGCGGACGAGGACGACCACGGCGTAATCCGTCAGCTTGGAAAGCCGGAGCATGGGGTATTCCTGACTAATCGTACTGGATAAGTCCTGATTGCCGGGAAATGGCTTATCCCCAGCGGAACGTCAAGGGGTTGGCCGGAGATGCATCTACAAATTGGCGACGAATCCGGGGTATGGTTTCGGCATCAACAACCGGAGACGTGCCATGCGCCCGATGCTGCTTGCCGCCGCCCTGTGCGGGCTGGTTGCCGCCCTTGCCTCTGCCATGCCCACCCCGGCCCAGGCCCAGGCGACCTGCCGGCAGAAATGCATGGATGAGGAGAATGCCTGCCTGCAGCGCACGGGTAACAAGGGCCAGTGCGGCGGCCGGGCGCAGAGTTGCGCGGCGAATTGCAGGTAGGATGGTTGTTCAGGGGGAAAGTTTGTCGGCTGCCTTGAGTGGATTGCCTGGGTTTCAGGCGGGAAATCCACGGAACGACTACCGACCTCCTTAAGATCATATTCCTTTCCCTTGCTCCCATATCGGCGATTAATCTAAGTTGGGAGTAATCGGAAAGGGTTTGCGGGCCATGAAGCTGGGTCTGGTTGTATGCGTCGTCGGCATCACTGGCATGGCGTCCAACGCCGTGGCGCAGTGTTCGGGGACGCAGATATGCGGGGCCACCGCTGGCGGCACCAACCAATCGGCAGTCGGCTCATTTGTCGGTGCCGTACAAAAGAATGCCGTCTACAGCATTGGCGATGGTACGGTCGGGAACACGATGACGATCACAACCTGCCAGGGTAGCTGCACTGAACCGACCATGGCGCAGATGGCTGGATTTTTCGCCAATCAGTCCAGTCCGGTGAAATGTCCTGTTGTACTTCCCGCGTCGCTTGCTTCCTGCACCGGACAATTACCGGCTGGGTGGTCCTCGGGTCCTGTGGTCGGGGCCACCAGCCCATTTACCGTCACATTCACCTATTCCCCGGCTGGCTCGAGCACTGCCAATTTGGTCGGAAGTGGATCGCAAGGCAGCGGAAGCGTTTCCATTTCGTCCAATACCGCATCGGCCCCGACTCTTGCGTCCCTTCTGGGCAACAAGATGGTCTGCGTGAAGAACAGCGATGTTGGTAAGACGCCGGCTGGCAATTGGTACAATCAGGAATTTCATGCTGGAGCCACCGGTGGAACGATCACCGATTACAAACTCGGCAGCAATCAGGCCGATCCGTCGAAGGCGCTTGGCTCGTGGTCGATCACCGGGGCGACGAATTGCGTGCTGACCTACAACTACACGGATGGAAATATAAATTTTAATTACAATGTCTGGCGGAACGGTACCAGTTACACGTTCTGCCAGATCGCTCCGGTGATCGGGTCGCCGTCGAACTTCACCATTCCGGCGGCGCAGATTCAAGGAGCCGCGCTGGCGCAGTGCAACTGATGGTTTGCGCGACGTTCGCATGTCACGGCGTGTCGGGAAGCGGCACAGCGACTGTCATGGTCGCGACGGTCAGGGGCACGCCCCCTGGCCGGCTTTGAACGTCACGTGTGGGGTCAGTGGCGCTTCCAGCACGCCGGCGGAATAGGCCGCGCTATTCCACTCTTTTTCTCCTCCTGCCTTGCCAATCCCTAACCCGTCCGCAACCCTCAAGGGTATGAATTTCCTCCACTGCTGCAATTGTTGCCGCTGGCATCGACAATATCAGCATCGAGGGAATCGACAGCGGGGTTGATGCCAGCAACCTGAAGAACAACTACTGCTACCCCGGCCCCTGCACCGTGGCCCCGACCAATGATTTCCCGGCGCACGGGTTCTATATCGGCGTCAGCGATCCCGCCGCCAGCGCCCGGAAGACTGAGGCACCCGTGTGCTGAAAATACGCGGCCAGGTGCGCCAGCGGCTGGCCGTTTTCCTATGCATGGGCGTTCATTCCGGTCACGGGGGATAGCTGCCACAGCTCGCTGTCGCCAGCGTACCGGGCGTGGTGATGAACGCCCGCACACGCTCGGCACCGCCAACGCCGGTGCAGAAGCTGTAGAACGTTCCGTTGTTGTGCACGGTCCAGTTATAGGTGGTCGAACCGTAGGTGTGGCTCACCTGCGAAGCCGCGCCCGTGCCCGTAACGGACCACGATCCCACCTGTTTCGTCGGGTCCACCGTGCTGGCACCCTGCTTGTAGTCCCATAACTGCGAACCGGCGCGATGCTGTTCCTGCCAGCGGTCGTTCGCCGACCCTGGATAGGAAACACCGGGCCGTCCGCAGACAAGGCTGAGATTCATCAGGGTCGTCAAAGCGTTGGAGGAGGACCCGTTTACGCAGGATCCCACGGTTGGGGCATTGCCCGAACCCGTCGCCGTCGGCGTTGGAAACGTCACCGTGCTACAGAGCGACTGAGTGGTGCTGGTGTAAGTCACCACCGCACCCGATGCCGCGCCCGCATTGAAGCCCGAATAGGTGCCGGACATGGTGATACCGGAAACTCCGGCGGGTGTTGATCCCGCGAGCGCGTTGTCGAACGCGTTTGCTTGCGAGGCTGCGGTCTTCGTATCGAAGGTGAATATGGGCCAAGATCCAGTTACGTTGGCGACTGTGACCGACCCTCCGAAGATGTTGAAGCCGGAGTCCACAAAAGTCACTGGGAACGAGGCCCCCACAAAGGCGCCATTTTGAACTTGCGTGCCTGCCGCGCACTGCGCGGCGGCCCGCCCACTCAGGGCGGCGGACAATGCCATTGCCAGCGCCAGTCCCCCGAACCCCGCCTTCATGCGCATACGGACAGGTCCCATGCGACGGGGCACCAATGCACACCCCCGGGGGCCGGCCGCCACAACCTCGATTCAATGCGCATGCTGCAAACTCCCCAGCGCCAGCGGGTGCCGCTATCGGGCTCCCCACTGATGCCTGCGTTCCACTCTCCGGGGCACGTTACGGGGATTTGCAAATAACTTCAATGCAAACGATACAATTATCGAAATTCACGATAAATTATGTTGGAAACTTTTCTTGTCATCGCCGGGGACAGCGGTTCGGCCTGTTCCTGCGGCCTGCGGCCTGCGGCCTGCGGGCCAACGACGGCCACCGCCACCACGTAGAACAGCAACGCCACCGCCGGCGCCTCCAACTGCGCATCGAACAGGCAGGAGACAGCGAAGGCGGCCAGCGCACCCGCCGGGCAGGCGGCAAGCCGGTTACCCCACCACAGCGCCTCGGCGCAGCGCAGGCTGGCCAGCACCAGCAGTGCGACGAATGCGCCCAGCCCCAGCAGCCCGCCTTCGAAGAAGCTGGTGAAATACTGGTTGAAGATGCGCCAGGAACCGTGGCTGTCGTCCGTGATCAGCCAGTGGTCCATCCCGGCCCGAAACGTGCCGTTGCGCAGGCGGTCCTCGGCGCCCGGTCCGGTCAGCGTCACGCCGGCAAGGTCCACCACGGTGCCCGGCGGGGCGTGAACCCAGAATTCTAGCGGGCGCGGAACAGGGCGCGGGGCGCCAGGGACGGGCAGGGACAGGGACACGCTTTCCCAGGCACCGCCGCCGACGGCGCGGTGGCCGGCGGTGGCGCAGGCTTCCGAATACAGCAGCCATTTCTCGCAGATGCCGAAGCTGACCGGTACCGCGCCCTCCGGCGCGCGCAGTCGCAGGCTTACGCGCAGGGTCTCCCCGGGGGCCGCGCTGATCTTCTGGCCGAGGTAGAATGGCCCGCGGGTCGTCAGGCGCAGGACTGGGGCATTGTCCTTCACCCCCAGGGCGAGGTTGCTGGGGCCGGTACGGCCGGGGGCCTGAGTGAAGGCGGTGCGCGGGTAGGTGCCGGTGCCCATGCCGAGGAGGATGGTGGCCGGACTATCGTCGCGCAGCGTCAGGCCCTGGGTCCAGTTCCGGGCGCGCTCCGCGTAGTCCGGCGCCAGGCGTTCCAGGCGCGATGCCATGAAGCCGCCTTCGCGGGCCGACAGGGCGACGACAAGTCCGATCGCGCCAACAACGGCGATGCCTGCAAGGGCAGGCAGAAGCCGGCCGGCGGCGCGCGATTGCGGTGCCAG
>Ga0315912_10002354_pt1 | contig 20421 bp, 15 predicted proteins | sample VfabasoilMG_FD_204469 | JGI IMG/M metagenome (GOLD analysis project Ga0315912, IMG submission 204469) | Garden soil microbial communities collected in Santa Monica, California, United States - V. faba soil | ecosystem: Environmental > Terrestrial > Soil > Garden | place: USA: California...
TGGCTAGAGTGAACGTGAAACCAGCCTGCAATGCAAGTCGGCTTTGCGTGGGTGTTGAACAACGGGCGGCGCATTGAATGTGGCGCACCGGAGTTGCCGCAGTTGATTTTTGTCGCCGAGTCGTTGTGATGTTCGGTGTCAGATAGGAGCTAGGCTTCAAACAAAAAACGGCCAACAACTCGACCCAAGACAATACGCAAGCCAGAGGTGTGCCTCGGAATTCAAAAGATCACAACCCGAATCGTCGAACCCCTACCACAGTCAGTAATCTCGGCGGCTGATGCCTGGTTGGCTACAATCTCCAGAGCCCCGGAGCTTCCCACAATGATGCCGAGTTCTCCGTGGCGCAAATCGTCATAGCAGTGGATGATTTTCGTCAGGGTGTGTTTTCCGATTTGAAGGCGAAAGCGAGTGGTGGGCGGCTCGATGTTTGTGATCAGGTTGCCAAACCGGTCTACCCGTAAAACTACAGCCCCGCGTGGTGCATCGATTTGAACATAGTCTTTGATCAATGGGCCGACCTTCGTGAAGGCAGTTCCACCCGCGAGATGCGCAGCCGCCGGCGCAAAAACATCTCTGCCTTGAAATGTTTGGCTGATTTTGGTCAGGGTTAGTTTCTTGTTTGTGAGGTGGCGGACCTTGTGTTTGTGTTTGGACAGGATTTGATGGAAGACTCCGTTGTCTGGTCCGATGAAGAAATGGCCATCTGCCTCGACAACAATCGGCCTGCGATGAGAGCCAACGCCCGGGTCCACTACAACGACGTGGACGGATTTTTTAGGAAACCAGCGATACGCGTCGGCGATCACGAAGGAGGCTTCCATGGGTTGGAAGGGAGTCACTTCATGGCTTACGTCGATGATTTGCGCAGTGGGGCAGAGGTTCAGGATGACGCCTTTCATCACGGCGACGAAATGGTCCTTCAGGCCGAAATCGGTAGTGAGAGTGAGTATCGCAGGCATCGACTGATAAACTGGAAGCAGCCCCACGTGAGCCGATTCTATTTCGATCATAACGCGACCACGCCTGTGCTCCCCTCCGTTGCCGACGAGATGCGGAGTGCCGCGCTGGAGGTGTGGGGGAATCCGTCCAGCATTCATCAGGATGGGCAGAGGGCGCGGCATAGCGTGGAGAAGGCGCGGCATCAGGTTGCGACGCTGCTGGGTGCAACCGCAAAAGAGATTGTGTTTACCAGCGGCGGGACCGAATCGAACAACCTTGCGATTCAAGGTGTGGCGACGGCGGCTCGGCAACATATTGTTGCTTCGGTTGTGGAGCATCCTTCTGTGTTGCAGACTTTTTCGCAGATGGAACGCCAGGGTGTTGAGGCGACCTATTTGGCAGTGTCGCGTGACGGTGTTGTTGGTACGGAATATTTGAGTCGCCTTGTAAAGGCGACTACAGTTTTGATGAGTGTGATGCACGCGAATAATGAGACTGGGGCCATACAGCCTGTCGCCGAGATTGCCGAGTTTGCGCGGTCGCGCGGGATTGTGGTGCATTGCGATGGCGTGCAAGCGGCGGGTCGGATTCCGGTGGATGTGGCATCGCTGGGTGTGGATCTTTATTCCATCAGCGGTCATAAACTTTATGCGCCCAAGGGATGCGGTGCGCTGTATGTTCGCAAAGGGACGGTACTGAAACCGTTGCAGTATGGTGGGCGGCATGAGCAGGGTTTTCGTCCTGGAACGGAGAATGTTCCCGGGATTGTAGCGATGGGTGCCGCTGCTGAGATTGCGGCCCGGGATGTTGCCGTTGAGTCGGTTCGTGTTGGTGCATTGCGGGATCGGTTGGAAGCTGGGTTGTTGGCGTCGATTCCGGACACTGCAGTGAACGGTCCTGCCGTGCGCACTCCGAACACGACCAATATTCGCTTTGATGGAATTGATGGTGAAGCGATGGTGATTGCCCTGGATTTGAAGGGCTTCGCGGTCTCGACCGGCGCTGCGTGTTCCAGCGGTGCGGTGGAGCCTTCGCATGTTTTGCTTGCAATGGGGCTTACGCGAGAGCAGGCAAAGTCGAGCATTCGTTTTTCGTTGGGTCGTTCGAATGATGAGGCACAGGTGGATGCGTTGATTGCGGCTGCTGCGGAGTGCGCGGGCCGTTTGCGACGTCTTTCTCCTACTTACGCACATGCTTGAAAAACCTCCTATTGCGGTTGCGATGTCGGGCGGAGTGGACAGCTCCGTGGTTGCCGGAATGCTCAAGCAGCGCGGCGAGAATATCATTGGGCTTACGATGCAGCTTTGGAATCAGCGACGCTTGCCGGAGTTGAGTGTCGAGGGAGCAAGTGGGCGCTGTTGTTCGCTGGATGATGTTTATGATGCGCGGGCTGTTGCGAATCAGTTCGGCATTCCATACTACGTCGTGAATTTTGAGAAACGCTTCGAAGAGCAAGTGGTGAAGCCATTTGTTGAGGACTATCTGGCGGGGCGCACGCCGATTCCATGCACGCTTTGTAACAACTTCGTGAAATTCGATCAGTTCATTGAACTGGCCGAGAGTGTCGGAGCTGCGCAGATTGCAACAGGCCATTACGCGCGCTTGCAAGTGGACGAAGCAACGGGGCGTCAACAGATGCTGCGTGCCGTCGATAGCACCAAAGACCAGACGTATTTTCTTTTTGGATTGACGCAGGCGCAGCTTGCGAGAACACTATTTCCGCTGGGCGGATATGAGAAGACCGAAGTTCGCCGTATTGCGCATGAACTGGGCGTGCTAGTTGCGTCGAAGAACGATAGCCAGGAAATTTGTTTTGTTCCAAACGGAGATTACGCTGCCTTCATTGATGCCTATTTTCGTGAGCAGGGCGTGGATCCGTCCCATGCCACCGGCGAGATCATGGATACGTCCGGCAAGGTTTTGGGTGAACACACCGGTGTTCATCGATACACCGTTGGACAACGTAAGGGCCTCGGTATCGCTGTGGGTGAACCACTCTACGTGATCGCTACCGAGCCGGGAACGCAGCGTGTTGTGGTGGGTCGGAATGAGGACTTGCAGCGTTCCACGTTCACAGCGGCGCGGGTGAATTGGATTTCGATTGCGGAACCAACCGAGCCTGTTCGCGCCGAGATTCGGATTCGGAACCGGCATGTGCCTTCGCCCGGATTGGTCACGGCGCTTCCGGGTGGCCGCGTGGAAGTGATTTTCGATGAGCCGCAACGTGCGATTACGCCCGGCCAAGGAGCGGTGTTTTACTCCGGCGACTTGGTGCTGGGCGGCGGCTGGATCGAGTAACCACTGTGCGATTCAGTCTCGAACATGCGGCGGTTCGGGTAGCGTTAGCGACACTCGCGCACGGTCCGTTGGAGTGTGCGCAGTTTCTGGCAGAAGCTTATGTTGCGCTGTTGGATATCGCGATTCCGAAGTTGCGGCGAACGGCGATGATCAACTTGAAACTGGCATTACCGGAACTTGGGGAAGCCGAGCATCGTCGCATTGCCGATGGCAGCTTTCGTTCCATTGCACGAATCCTGGTATCGTTAGCGCGGTTCCCGCAGATCGATGCTACAAACATTTCCAGTTGGATACGTTATGAGGGTCGGGAACACTTCGTCGAAGCCAAGGCGCATGGCAAGGGAGTATTGTTTGCAACCGCGCATCTGGGAAATTGGGAGTTGAGCGCCTTTGCTCATGCGATGCTGACCGAACCAATGCACGTGGTCGTGCGACCGCTCGACAATCCGCTATTGGATGCGATAGTCGTACGGCTTCGAACCATGTCAGGGAATCGGGTGATTGAAAAGAAAGATTACGCGCGCGGCATCTTGAGAGCGTTAGCAGCAAACGAAGCGGTGGGAATTCTCATCGATCAAAATGCAGGCCTGGATGATGGAATCTTCGTTCCGTTTTTCGGAGTGCCAGCTTGTGTAGGCGTCGGATTCCCGCGTTTGGCGGCGCATTCGGGAGCACCCGTAATTCCAGGGTTTGCGCTCTGGAGCGAAAGGGAGCGCCGCTATGTTCTCAAATTCGAAAAGCCAATTTTCGCAACCGGAGACCTGAAGGCAGACACGAAGCGGATTCATGATGAGCTGGAAAAATCAATCCGCGCCCATCCAGACCAATGGCTATGGATGCACCGAAGATGGAAGACACGCCCACCGGGGGAGGCTGGGATTTACTGACAAAGCTAGCAAGATTCCATCGCAATTAACTCTAAGAGTTTGAGAACTGCTGCCTGCGTTTGCTCTTGCTTGTCGTTCTCTGGATTGTAGTTGGTCAGGTTGATTGCCAGTATTGGAAACGAACGTGCGATGTAGCCTACTAGTGTGCAGGCGGATTCGAGTGGGAGCTTTTCCAGTACGTCTACATCGATGTGAAGGTAGATCCCTTCCACTCTTTCGCGGAGTCCTTCTACTAGGTCTTTGATCGTCTCCAAACGATCTGGCGGGCGGACGGCTATGTTGGATTCGGCTAGTCGCTGTTCTTCTTCTGGGTCGATGTCGTGGGTTCCGAGCAGTAGCACGTTTGCATCGTGGACCAGGCTGGTGAAGCCGATTCGCTCTTTTAGATCTTCGTGACAATAGCCTAGTGCGATGGCTAATGACATTCCGTCGAGGTAGCCGGTGGTGGATGTTTCTGGTGTGTTGAAGTCTGCGTGCTTATCGAGCCAGATGATTCCGATCTTGGTTGCGTCTTCGAAGGCTCCTAGTGTTCCTAGGCAGGTGTTGCAGTTGCCTCCGAGGATTACGGGGACTGCGTCTTCTTCGATTGCTTCACGCACGTGGTGGCGGATTTGGCGATTGAGATCGACTATGTAATCTTCGTCGTGACCGGGCTCTCCCATCTTTCTGGTGTGAACCACTTGGGCGGGGATACCCTTGCAGGCGAGCGTTTGATCCGCTCCGGCATCGATTAGTTTTCGTGGACCCTTGCCGACCGCGATGTTCTCGATCCCCATATGAAATGGGGCTTCGATAATGGTGTAGGTCTTATTCACTATTGCGTTTTTCTAATCGAGATTCCGATTTCACGAAGGTTCTTGTCCGGAACCTCGGACGGCGCGTCGCACATCAGATCGGTTCCCTTCGCTGTTTTGGGGAACGGGATCACGTCGCGAATGCTGGTCTCTCCGGCGAGAATCATGATGAGGCGATCCAGCCCGACAGCGGCTCCTCCGTGCGGCGGTGCTCCGTATTCCAGGCCTTCCAATAAGAAGCCGAAACGGCGGCGTGCTTCTTCATCGGAAAATCCAAGCGCGGCGAAGACCTTTGCTTGAATATCACGGCGATGGATTCTTATTGAGCCCGATGCGAGTTCGACTCCGTTCAGCACCATGTCGTACGACTTGGCACGGCAGCCCGCCGGATCGTCTGTCAGTTTATCGATATGTTCGTCAAGCACGCTGGTGAAAGGGTGATGCGCGGCCATCCAGCGGTTGTCTTCTTCGTCCCACTCGAACATCGGGAAGTCCACAACCCAGAGGAACTGGAAGTTCTTCGGATCGAGCAGGCCGTGACGATCGTTGAATTGTTGTGCAGCATGGAGGCGAAGTTGGCCGCACGCCTTCAGCATGGTTTCTTCCGGGCGCTGGCTCTTGGGAGCTTCGGCGACTCCGCAGAGCAGGACGAGGCTGTCGTCCGCGGCTCCGACACGCTCACGCACGCGCGCCATTGCTTCGGGGTAATCGCGATCAAGACGCTTCACGTCTTCGAAAACTTTGAGTCCGCGTTCCAGGCCGTAGGCGCGGAAGTCGTCACGTTCACGGCGACTCAGTTGGCCGACCTTCGGAATATGGATAGCAACCAGGGGCATCCCATCGGCAGTGAGTCCTGCATCAGATGGGAATAGTTCGTTCACGATGTGGAACGGCGGGACGCGCAGGTCTGGCTTATCGATTCCGTAGGAACGAATTGCCTGATCGTATGTCATGCGCGGAAATGGCAGCGGTGTTTCATGTCCTACGCAGCGGCACATCGCCTGCATCACTTTTTCGATGACAGCGAAGACGGTTTCCTGCTGCGGGAACGACATCTCCAGATCGATCTGCGTAAATTCAGGTTGACGATCCGCACGGAGATCTTCGTCGCGGAAACAGCGGACGATTTGAAAATACTTGTCATAGCCCGCGACCATCAGAAGCTGCTTGAACAACTGCGGTGACTGCGGAAGCGCGTAGAACGTGCCCGGCTGCGTGCGGCATGGGACAAGATAATCGCGTGCACCTTCTGGCGTGGAGCGCGTCATGAACGGAGTTTCAATTTCGAGGAAGCCAAGATCGGTGAGCGCCTGACGCGCGGCGAAGGTCGCCTTGGAGCGCAGGATGATGTTGCGCTGCATGCGCGGGCGCCGGAGATCGACGTAGCGATACTTGAGTCGCGCCTCTTCGCTGACGTCCACTTCATCTTCCATCGGGAACGGAGGTGTGCGCGATTCGTTGAGAATCCAGACCTTTTCGACCACGATCTCCACTTCACCGGTTGGTATGGCTGCGTTGATCGTCTCCGGCGAACGGAGCGCAACCGTGCCTTCAATGGCAACGACATATTCAGCGCGGATCTGCTCGGCGCGTGCATGAATAGCTGCGTCGGTGCCTTGGTGGAACACGGCTTGGGTGACGCCTTCACGGTCCCGCATGTGGATGAAGATGACTCCGCCGAGGTCGCGACGGCGATGCACCCAGCCCATGAGGAGGACTCGTGAGCCGGCGTGATTGGGCCGCAGTTCTCCGCAGGTGTGCGTGCGGCGAAGGTCGCCTAGAAAATCGAGTTGGACCGAGGTTGGTTGCATATCAGGAATGAGAAAGCAGTTGATCGTGTGAAAGCGTGGTTTGTTCACCGGTGGCCATATTTTTCCAGGCGTACTGTCCAGTGTTCATTTCATTTTCGCCGATGATGAGGGCGTAGCGGGCAGCCAGTTTGTTGGCGATTTCGAGTCCGCGTTTTAGCTTGGCATCGGGGCCGAGCTCGACAGACTTCCCCGCCTTGCGGAGTTTGGCCGCGAGTCCGAAAGCATGATGCAGCGCGGCGTTGCCCATGGGCGCAATATAGATATCGAGCTTGTGTTGATGCGTTCCGGGCTGCGTTTCTTCCAGGCTCAACACAAGGCGGTCTTCGCCGATGGAGAAGCCGATTCCTGGAGAATGCACTTTGGAGCCGAGTTGCTCCGCGAGTCCGTCATAACGGCCTCCGCCGAGAACGGAGTTCTGCGCGCCGAGTGCTCCGTGTACAAACTCAAACGTCGTGCGCATGTAGTAATCAAGTCCGCGAACAAGGCGCGGTTTGACGGTGTAGTGCAGGCATTGGCCGTCCAACAATTTCTTCACGGTCGCAAAGTGGGCGGAACAAGTTTCGCAGAGGTGGTCCAGGATCGAGGGAAGTTGTTCGATGATGGGCTGATCAGTTGGCACCTTGCAATCCAACACGCGGAGCGGGTTCGTGGAAGCGCGGCGGGTGCAGTCATTACACATGGTGGATGCAACTTCGCTCAGCTTTTCACGCAGCGCGGAGATGAAGCGGGGCCGACATTCCGTGCAGCCAACCGAGTTGATGATGGCTTCGAAACCGGAGAGTCCGCACTGCGTGAGGATCTCGTGGACCATCTGAATCACTTCGGCGTCGGTGACCGGCGAGTCTGATCCAATTGCCTCAGCACCGATTTGATAGAACTGGCGGTAGCGGCCTTTCTGCGGACGTTCGCGGCGAAACATGGGTCCCATGTAGTAGAGCTTGGTGACGCCCTGCTGCTGGTGCATGCTGTGTTCAATGTAGGCGCGAATAACAGATGCGGTATTTTCCGGACGCAGGGTCAACGACGATCTATCACGATCCTCGAAGGTGTACATTTCCTTGGTGACGATGTCGGTATCTTCGCCGACGCCTCTTGAGAACAGCAGTGTCTCTTCGAAAATCGGCGTGCGGATTTCCTGGTAGTTGAAAGTCTGGAAGACGCGTCGCGCGACTGTTTCCACGTGGTTCCAGACGGCTGACGACGGCGGCAGAATGTCGCGTGTGCCTTTGATTGCGCGGATCACGCTTCATCCTTGTAGATCTGGCGCAAGGCAACGTAGCGCTGTGCATTGATACGGAAGCGCTCTTTTTCGGCCTCGGTGACATCGCGGCGAATTTTGCCGGGGACTCCCATGACTAAGCTGCCAGCGGGAATTTTGGCACCTTCGGAAACCAAGGCTCCGGCGGCGATCACAGCGCCACGGCCGAGGTGCGCGTCGTTGAGCACGATGGCTCCGATACCGATCAGGCAATCGTCTTCAATGGTGCAGCCGTGCAGAGTAACCGAATGGCCAACCGTGATGCGGTTGCCCAGGATTAGTGGGTAGATATCAGTCTCAACGTGAAGCACACAGTTGTCCTGAATGTTAGTCTCCTCGCCAATGGAGATGTAATTCACATCTCCGCGAAGTGTCGCATTGCACCACACAGATGAGCGTTCGCCAATGGTGACCCGGCCAATGACTTGAGCACTGGGGTCAATATAAGCGGATGGCGCGACTACCGGCAAGGTGCCGCGGTAAGGGCGAATCATGAGAATGTACCGGGAAATATGAGTTTAGCATAGGGGTCGAACTAGCCCTGCCGCTGGGTGAGTCTCCATGTTTACTTGACGCCGAGATCCCCCTGGCACTAATGTCGGTAGGATGCCTGCCACTTCGTTGCAAGAGCAATTTGGCCAAATTGACATCTATCTATTTGATCAGCTCCTGAAAGGCCGCATCCTGCCGGGAATGCGTATCCTGGATGCGGGCTGCGGTGGCGGCCGCAATATCGTCTATTTTCTCCGCGAAGGCTATAATGTGCGTGCCGCTGATTCAGACGTCGCTTCGGTGGAAAGCGTTCGCGCCCTAGCCGGGAGGTTAGCGCCCGCACTACCGGCGTCGAACTTTCGAGTAGAACCGGTTGAGCGTATGTCCTTCGAAGATGCCAGCGCGGACATCGTCATCAGCAACACCGTACTGCATCTCGCCGGCGGGGACGCCCAATTCGAGGCCATGCTACAAGGCTCGTGGCGCGTCTTAAAGCCGGGCGGACTTTTCTTTTGCCGGTTGGGGTCCACAATCGGGATGGAGACTCAGGTAGAACAAATCGAAGGGCGGCGATACAAATCGCCGGACGGGTCTGAGCGTTATCTGGTGGACGCGCCGATGCTCTTTGAACTCACGCAGCGTCTGGGGGCCGATATGGCCGATCCGCTGAAGACGACCATCGTGCATAACCAGCGTTCCATGACAACATGGGTGCTGCGGAAGCATTAGTCCTGGAAAATCGGACTAGTTTAACAACTCCAAACTTTTCGTGAATTGCTTGGATCCTGGGCGGTTCGGCCTTAAGCTGTTAGTCAATGGCGACACCTACTCGGGAATGGCCGCACTTCGGGTTCAGCGAAAGTCGCTTGCCAACGCTGATAGAACTTGGCGAGCGGGTAGGAGCAGCGCTAGGTCTTGCCCTGCTTACGCCTGTGATGTTTGGCATTGGGTGTGTGGTTGCTGTTATCTCGCGACAGTCTCCGTTGGTTGGGCACCGGCGCATGGGATGGCGCGGCCGGACGTTGTGGGTCTTGAAGTTTCGCACGATGTGGGACACTCCAGGGCCGATGGGTTTAGTAGCATGGCTGGACTCCACCTGGGTCCCAGATGAAAAGGCCGCGTCAGATTCGCGAGTGCAGCACGCCTTTGCACGATGGATGCGGCGCTACTCCATCGACGAACTGCCACAGCTCATTCACGTCGCGATGGGGCAGATGGCCTTGGTTGGTCCTCGGCCCATTACGCGGGAAGAAATGGATCTGCACTACGGCCCGGCGGCTTCAGCAGTGCTTTCCGTCAGGCCTGGGATCACCGGTTTATGGCAGGTACGGGGAAGAAATCGATTGAGCTACAGACAGCGGAGAAGACTTGATCTGTTCTTTGTACGAAAAGCAAGTCTGCCGCTCTACCTGTCGATCCTCCGCTGGACCGTGCGTGCAGTTTTTTATGGGGATCACGCTTACTGAATCGCGATGGTAATGGCAGCGGTACTGGTGATGCCGCCTTCCACGATGCGGAGCGGAACGGCGTTTCCAGTTGGTGCGCCCGCCGGGATTCTTACGTTGAGCTGATAGACGCCGACGAACTCTGGTGCCAATCCGGCAAAGAACACTTCCGTCGCCGGGACATTTCCGAACAGCACCTGTAGTGGCTGAGAAACACTACGCAGTTTGTCGAGAGAATTGGTCCCGTTGGCTAACGGAGAATCTACTGCACCTAATCCACTGGCATAAATAATCAAAACGTCACGATTATTCGGGTTAGGATCAGAGCCACGCGCCGGACGGCTTGCCAAGCCTGGAACAAGACCAACTGTGGCAGCAAGCGCGTAGTCAGGGTTAATAAACGCCAGCGCCTGACCAGATCCAGATCCGTTCAGCGAGTACACACCAGGATTCGCACCTGTGAGCGGTACTGCGGTTGGTACGGATGAGGTTCCGTTTCTGGACACAACCATGTTCGTAGTTGCGCCTGTGACATTCCAGGGAACTTGAGCATTGATTTGCGTTGCGCTGACGAAGTGGAGCGGAGCAGCTACGTCTCCGAAAGTAACCGATGTTCCTCCAAGGTTTGTCGAAAACGGCACACTACTTGCGGTAGATAACCCAGAGCCAAGATTGGTTCCGAAAATCGCAACGAGCGACCCGGGAACCACAGGCTCAGCATAGCTGGCCGAATTCAGCACGCTTCCAGGTGCCACGTTCGGCGTCTGGGCAAAACTTGCCAGCGAAAAAACGAGCAAGGCTGTACCGAGATAGAAACTTCGCATTCTAATTTCCATCATACGGGCAGACGGGCCGGGCTTCAAGGGTTTGCCAAAGAGTTTACTTGTTTAACTTTATTTCGGCGAGTGTTTGGGACACTTCCGGGTGTTTTCCGGCTTCCAGATCCACGGCAAGCGTCGCTTCTGCTTCCGCCTCCTGGATTCGTCCGGCTCTTGCCAACGCTTTGGCGAGTATCCAGTGCGGCTTGTACCAGTTCGGCGCAACCTGGATCGCCTGACGCAAGTGGGCTTCGAGCGAAGGGAAATCATTGATGAGGGCATCCGCCATGGCGAGATTGTAGAATGCGTTGTGACGATCTTCTGACGTGAGTGCGGCTTGACGCGCGGCAGCTTTGAGACGCTGCGTGGTTGCGATGCGATCAGCGAGAGTGGATGTCTTCGAGAGATTTTCAAGCAAGGTCCTGGAATACCAGAGGGCCGCTGTGTTTCCTCTGACGGGGAACTTTGTTGCCTTCTGGTAGCTTTGGTCGGCTTCGGAGAACTTGCCTTGTTCGAGCTGTGTTTTTGTGGTTTGGAGAAGGCTGGCCACGGAGAACGAGTCAACCGCGAACACGAGAAAGACTGCGGCAACGGCGTAGCGAATCCATGATGGAGGCTGCCACGGCAGTTCATCATCAGAAAGCATCGCTACCAACAGGTAGAACATAAGCGCCGTGGGGATGATGAACACACTGAACATCTGTGCCGTCATGGCGGCCGCTAATCCGGCACCGATCGCCGGTTTTCTTTTGGCGGTCGAAAGACCGGCAGCGCACAAGGCTAGCAAGATAAGAAGACCCACCACACCTTGCGATGTGAATGCATCGAGAAAGATATTGTGGGCCGACTCGCTGTAGAAATCCGGAAACGCCCGAGCGAGTTCCCTCGATTGGAAGCGTGGGAATTGCGTCGAAAATGTTTCTGGTCCCGATCCTGTGATGGGGTGGGCGACCGCCAGTTTCACCGAGTCTCGCCATAACATCAAGCGTGAGCCGCCGCTTGCGTCCTCGACAAACCATCTCGTTCTGGCTCGCATTTTTTCTCCGGCAGGAGAAAAATAAAAACCTGCGCAGATGGTGGTCGCTATGAGCGAGGCAATCACGATTTTCTTCAGCGGGGGACGCGTCAACAGGAGCAGAACCGCCCCCCCGCAAGCAAGTCCCAACATCGCCGCACGTGTGCCGGAGAGTGCGATGGCTGCGGTTCCGGTGAGAATGACGGCAATGGGGAACCACCGTTGCGAGTTCTCCCGGAGCAGTTGCGCGGCGGCGAAGATTCCAAAAAGATAAAACGTGCCCGCGTAGTCCGCATGACCGAGTGTCGAAGGTGGACGCACGATGGTCCATTCTCCTTCTCCGATCAGGTAAGTTGCGGGTGCTTGCAACGGATCGACACCAAAATACTGAAGGATGCCATAGATCGCCGCAATCCATCCTGCAATGCTGATAGCCTTCCGTGCAGACGGCCTGCAACCAATTGCTGCGAGTACAATGACTGCGGCGTGCGTAACTGTGCCGAACTGACGCCAGTTGGTTCCGGCCAATGACATGTGCGGATCGGAGGAAAACAGCGTTGACACCCCAAGAGACAACAACTGCGCTCCAAACAAAAAACGTACTTTACGGTTTATCGGAAGGGAGCCGGTCAGAAGCGCTATTGCGGCACCAAGCAGGACCAGCACGGCCTTTGGAGCAACTTCAAAATGAAACAGTAGTCCCGGAGCAATGGCGAGCGGAATTAACAAAAGGAACACCGCTGACAAAGCCATATCAGTTACTATGCCAGATGGGAGCGTGAATGGCTGATCAATTTGAGGCCTATCGCTATGCGCACTATTTGCGTTCGCGATGGCGATTTATAGGACTGGCGTGCGTGTCGGCGCTATGCTTGGCAGCGCTTTTTACCTTTGTTAAATCGAAAGAATACACGGCAACGGCACGACTGTTGATCGAGATTCCTGGCGGTAGTGACCCGCGCATTTCCACCGCAATCAGCGCGGTGTATCTTGATTCGCTGCGAACGTATGAGCAGCTTGCGCTGAGTGACAAGTTATTGCAGGAAGCGATGGAGAAGTTTCGACTGCGAGAGTTGATCCCTGGGCGGACGATTGAGTCCTGGAAATCGCGATTGGTCAAAGTGGGGTTGGTGCGCAATACACGGATTTTGGAGGTTGCCGTCACACTGAATGATCCGAAGCAGGCCCAGGCGGTTGCTCAATTCATCGCCGAACAGGTGGTCCTCATGAATCGAAATTTGATCCAGGCTGCGGATGACGCATCGTTGATGCAGGCAATGAATGAGGCGTACAACAGCAAGCGGACATTACTGAAGACCGAAGTCGAATTGAGCACAGCGATCAAAAACAACTCTGTGGATGCACTCCACATGCGATTGCAGGCATTGGATCTGCAACGTACGCGCGTGCAGCGCGAGCTGATGAGCGACGAACTGTCAGGCAATGTTGATGCGGCGCGCAGCGGTGTCTTGAAAAAGCAACTGCAAGAGATCGACTCAACGATGGAACGTGCAAACAAGGATCTTGCAGAAAGAACCGCGCGATTGCAGGCCGCCGAGGAACATCACAAGATCAGCCTGACGGCCTATGAAGCAGCGCGGAAACAATATCAGGACCTGCAGGCCGCTACCGGAAATCGGTCGGAGAGACTGCGCATGATTGACCCGGGATTTGTACCGGAGCGACCGTCCTCACCGAATCTCGCATTGAATCTGGCGGCAGCGTTGTTATTCGCGTTCACGGCTTCCATCGGCTGGCTGACTGTGGCGTTCGCCATGGCGGGCCGCTCCGATGACTGACGTTTTGCCTCGGCGAAATGCTGTGCTGGCGCTGTGCATCGGCACGGTTGCCGCACTTCTGGTGCTTGCTCCAGATTGGAGGTGGCGATTTGGAGTTGCCATGCTGCCAATTGCTACGGCGGTCTTCTGTTGGATGGTCAACTCACCTGTACGCTGGGTTGTTTTGTTTTTTGCGAGTACACTTTGTTTGCCGCCGTTACCGATTGCGTTGGGAGATTCCGGTCCGCACGTTGGGTTGGCGTTTGCAGGCATCGGGTTATTTGTCGGAGTGATGCGTTTGGGTGAGTGGCGTGCTCCCTTGCCCCGCAGAACGCTGCTGCTCTTCCTATTGCTGCTGGCGATATTCGCGAGTATCTCGTTTGCAGGAATCTACTCGGGCGCAAGCCTGGCTGCCGCCAGCTTCGCGCGCGCCTGCTTGTTTGGCACGAGCGTGTATCTTTTTTTCTACACGGCAGCAGGCCCCGGATCGATAGCGGCTCGTGATCCAGCGCCGTGGATACGCTGGTTGTTTGCTGCGGGAGTAATCTCGGCGTTATTTGCATGCCTCGATTTTTACTATCAATTCCCTGCCCCCTCCGGTTATGGTCCGCAGTTTATTTGGCTGGCGTCAGGCGTATACAGGCGGGCGCAGGGTTTCTTCTATGAGGCCAGCACTCTTGGGAATCTTTGCGCGTTCTTTCTGACAATGGTGGCTGTAGCGCTGACGCAACCCAATCACACGCTGCCCGTCTCAAAGAAATATTTACTGGCGGGATCTGCGGTGATCACTGGCGCATTGATCCTATCTTTCTCGCGAGCATCGCTCTTCAACCTTGCCGCAGGAATGACAATGCTGGCTTGGTTGCGGCGCGAGCGCCTGCAGCTTGGAAGGGTATGCGGAGTGCTGCTCGGAAGCTTGTTGGTGGCGGTCTTCGTTTCCTGGATATTCGCACCGGAAGCTGCAGGAATGTACTGGCTGCGGCTCAACATCACCGGAGAATCGCTCTTGGCCGGCGAACCGAGAGTTCTCTCAGGAAGACTGGAAACGTGGACCACTCTGGGACGTTTCCTCATGGAACATCCACAACACGCAGTCTTCGGAGTCGGCTACAAGACACTGCCCTACTCTGACTTTACGGGGAGTCCGATTGTCGCCGACAACGCGTACCTCAGTGCGCTCATCGAAACTGGCATCGCCGGACTAACCGCGTTGCTTCTTGTCCATGCCACAATTCTCTCGCTCGCGCTCAAAGCATCGCGTCATGCAGACCGCTGGGCTTCGTTTTTTGGAACCTGGGTCGCGTGCTTTTGGGCCGGAGAAATTGTGCAAATGATGTCAGGCGACCTGCTCACCTACTGGCGCGTGATGCCGCTGTACCTGTGGGTATTGGCGATTGCCGTTGTGCGTTCACGACCATGACCGTTCTTTGCCTGGATCAGTTCGGCCAACTTGGAGGAGCACAACTTTGCCTTCTGGACGCGCTGGAAGAGTTTCAGAGACGGGGATGGCAAGCCGTAATTGCAGCCCCGGCGTTAGGACCGCTGCTTTCGCACGCATCCGCCTTGGGCGCGGCGACCGAGTCGTTGGAACTCCCGCACCTCACGATCGGCACGAAATCGCTTGGCGACCTGAAACGCTATACGTTGCAAGTACCGAGAGTGGTGCAGCAACTTGCAGAACTCGCACGAAGGCTCCACCCGGACGTCATCTACGTGAACGGTCCGCGCCTGATCCCAGCCGTGGCATTGGCCTTCGCTGGACGTCGATGTGTTTTTCATGCGCACAGTGTTGTGCGGCAGAAAAGCGCCGCAGTCTTCACAGGATCTTCCGTGGCGACGACAGGCGCGGAAGTCATTGCATGTTGTAACTTTGTGGCGCAACCGTTGCGCCCATTCGTTTCGGCGCGAAGGATTCACGTCGTCTACAACGGCGTACGCGATTGCGGGTTTCAGAGGAAGCAGAGCAACCGTGTTGGCATCGTCGGACGTATTGCGATACAGAAGGGACAACTAGAATTCGTCGAAGCATTGCGCACGTTGCACGTCAGCGGAGTGATTGCTGGCGATGCCGTCTTTGAGGATGGGACAGGCTATCTGGACCAGGTGAAACAAGCCGCCACTGGACTGCCCATCCAATTCATCGGGTGGAGCGATCACATCGCCGAGATCTACGCGAGACTGGATTTCGTGGTGGTAGCATCCGATCCGTTTGAAGCGACCACGCGCGTGATTCCGGAAGCATGGTCGTCAGGAGTCATCGTGGTTGCCTTACGCGGCGGCGGCGTCAGCGAGATTGTGCGCGATGGTGAGAATGGATTCCTCGCGACATCAGTAGAAACAGGGTTGCGCCGCGCCCTGGCCACACCGCCAGCGCAACTGGATCGAATGCGGCTCACTGCGCGATCCGATTATGAGTCCCGGTTTACCGTGGCACGCTTCCAACAGCAAATCGCCGATCTAATCGGCAGGAAGCTTCCACACTAAGAGCGCAGCCACTGTCGCAAGAGCAGCTGTAACTCCGAGCAACGTACTGTAATCGGTAGCAGTCACCAAATAACCCGCGCCAGTCGCGGCGACAATCTGCGCCGCGTAGATCACCAGAAAATTCAACGACGAAGCGCCGCTATGTTGTTCGGGCGGAGTTCGATTCATCAAAAGAGTGTAGATCCCCGGCTCGCCCATGTATTGGAAAGCAACATAGGCGGTGTAGACCAACGTCGCCGCAACAACACCCGGCGATGCAACGGCGACCACGCTCATCAATGCAAGCGATCCGGCAGCCGCAAGCTGCGTCATCCCAATGCCAGAGATAAGGCCTGCGCGTTTCAACAAAACAGGAGCGCATAGAATCGCGATAACCTGCGCGACGTGAGAGAACGAATACGCAAAACCAACCTGCTCCACGGTTGCGTGAAACATCTTCGATAGGAATGCGCTGAACAACGGGTTCACCGCGCCAGTCGCCAAACTCCAAAGTGCAAGCACCAAGAGGAAACGTTTGATGAACGGACCCTTCGGATAAAGCTTTGGACCTGCGTCAGGGATCGGAGGGAAATGCAAGCGCGAAGCTGGCAGCGCTGCCATTGAAATCACGGCACACCCCAGCAACAGCGCATTCTGTTTCGACCCAAGCAGCGCAGGCAACTGTCCGCCAATCATTCCGCCCAGCACACCAATCCCAATGCCCAGCGTGAAAAACAAACTGAACGCACGCGCTCGTGTCTTGGCTGTGCTGAGTTGTGCGACAGATGGAGAAACAGAAACCGCGTAGAAGGAAAACACCACGCCGGACAAAAATGAGCAGACAAGCAACAGTGGACGATCCACCGCTAATACTCTCGCCGCCGATACGATACCAGCCAGCAAGAAGCTTCCCGTAAGCAATGTCCGCAGGCCCACGGCGCGCAGAAGTCTCGCCGACACGAGCGTGCCGAAAAGGCTACCTGCGGTCATCATGGAGCCGACGGTTCCGAGTGTGTCTTCTTTGTAACCCTTATCGAGCAAGTGAAGATTGAAAAGCAGGAAGAAGAAATACGCTCCGAGATTGAAGACAGACGCCGCGCCTAGGAAACTGAAAAATGCTTTGTCCAACCTGGACATTTCTGTGCGACGCCACAACCATGCCAAGCCGTTCCAGAGCACCGAAGGCAGTGCGTGTGTGTGATGCGAAAGTCTTCCGGCGACAAACCGAGCACGTTCCAACTGAGATTGCCTACGGATTGTCGGCGTGATTTCATCGGTGGGAACATGCATCGTCCCGGCAGTATCTGGAATCCGCGCCGGAAACACACGACGCACAAATACGCGGCGGCGCGCACCCCAGCTATCCAGCAGCGAGAGATGCAGCCACAGTTCGTTCTTATTCGGCTTGATCAGTCCGTCAACGGGAGCCTGCCCGTATCGCGCGATCCAGTTCGAGATGTCGTGCGGCAGTTGTTCCAGCTCTTGCCGTACACACTCATGCTTGCTATTCGCAAACCAGTTCTCCGCAATTCCGAAAGCAATTGCCTGGAGACGCCGCAGGCCAGGCTGGTGCAGGTGTTGCCACTCGGCCCAAAAGTCGTCGTCATTGGAAGATCGGTGCAGAAACCACGCCAACTCATAAACGTGCGTCAAGCGAGTGCTGCCGCGCAGCAAATGCCGGATCAGATGCATGCAGTGGAAGGCGACCGCGTCAGCCCGATGCAGTGTCGGCAACTTCAGATCGCCAGCTGATTGCATCCTACGGCGATTCCAAAATTCTTCGTGGCCCGGCGCGGCGAACTCCTCCGTATGCTCATCCCAAAGCCGGAAATGCAGGTCTACAGCAGGTGGAATTTCGGTGTCGTAGTAATCGCCGTGCCAGCGCCAACCGGTCTTGCGCACCATCACTGGCAGGTGATCGATAGGCAGTTTCGCTGGGGTATCCGCTGCTTCATATCCTAACCGCTCCAGCACGAGTTTGGCCTCTTGCGCCTGCCCCGGCAATAGCAGATAGTCATGATCCGCCTGAATGCGCCGTGCGAAATCAGGAATGAAATCGGGGACCTTGGAGTAACCTTTCAATACCAGATACTCCAGGTCGGCGGCTTCAAAGGCTCGATTGATCTCAACAATAGCGGCCTTTGTTTTCTCCGCGCGCTTCGCCACACAAACCAGATTTCCTTCAAGACGCTGTTGCACCCAGCCTGGAAGATCCGCCATGCAGGCATCGGCCAGCGGCAGGCTCATGAGGGTTTTGTCGCAAAGATCGAGGGCGTGAATCCACGACGCCTGATCTAACTCGCGAAGACGGTTGCGCTGCGGCTCATGGAACCGTAGCGCGTCCATCACTGTTCGGAAACCTGTCAAAAATCCACTCGTGCGCCGAACTGAAACCGGCGTGGATCTCCTGAAGAAAAAATTCGCCCGAAGAACGGACCAAAATCCGGATAAGGTCCGGGGATGCCCCAGTTCGGATGATTCGGGAAATTGAAACTCTCGACGCGCCACTGCATGGTGGCTTTGTCGCTCAACCGGAAACTACGCAGCAGCGCGGCATCCAACACCACGTTGCCCGGACCCGGAAGAATATTGCGACCAGCGTTGCCGAACGTGTACGGCGCAGGGTCTGAGAACGCGTCCGTATTAAAGAAGCGCTCCGCGGTACGCTGACTGCGCGGCAACGTGACACTCTTGCCGGCGACAACGTTGGGGCGGTTCGGCGTTCCACTATTCGCAGGGTCATAGGCAAAATAGACAGGATTGAGAGGCGTTCCGTCTTGAATCGTGGCGACTCCGCTGAGCTCCCAATTTCTGGTGAGCCAGTTCCATTGCGCCGTCGAGGGCAGTTTGTAGACCGCGCTCAGACTCACGCGCCGACGCGTGTCGAATATAGAAAGGCCGCGTTCCAGATGCAGGTTTCGTTCATCCTGCGCACCGAAACTCTGAAATTTTCCGGGAATGAGCGAGTCGGAATCGTCAATCGATTTCGACCAAGCAAAACTTGCCAGCATTCCGAACCGCCCGGTGAAGCGACGCTCGAATTTGAGTTCCATCGCATGATAGATCGAGTTGGAAATATGCTGCCGCTGCACAATCGGTCCGAGATTCGGAAACGCACGAAGCGTGCTTTGATCTCCTGGACGCGGCCCAAGGCTCTCCCCGGTTTCAATGCGCTGAGGTGTGTTGAACTGACGGAACCTGCCAAGCTTGTTTCCCTTGGTGCCAAGATAGGTCGCCTCAATCACGGTGCTCACGCCGATTCGCTTCTCGAAGCCCGCAGACCACTGCTGAACATACGGCGTGCGCGCGTTCCGGTCCAGTCCAAAGTACGAAGGCTTTCCCGTGGTGGCCGTCTGTGGAAACGGATCGCGCAGCGTAAGTACGGGCCTTGACCCATCGGTGAGATTTCGCTCATTGCGAAGACCGTTCCTCTGGAGGTCGTAATACTCGGTTGCGATTTCAGGACTGAAATAAATTCCATAGCCGGTTCGAAAAACAACCTTGCCGAGGTTCCAGGCGAGTCCCACGCGCGGCGCAAAGTTGTTGCGGTCCGGGTTCACAGGCTGGTTGACGCGCACAAGTCGCGGCGCGGCGGGCAGCGTCGAATAGTCAAGGTTCTGAAGGCCACCACGCTGCTCCGTCATGGGCGCGACGTACTCATAACGCATTCCGAAATTCATCGTGATCCGCGAATTCAGACGCCATTCATCTTGCGCATACATTACCCAGTTGTTCTGCCGAAGATAGGCCTGCGCAGCGCCAACAAAGCGTTCTGTGTTCTGCGGCAGGCCAAGAAGGAAGTCACCAAACGCGTCACCGGCATTCTCCGATGTACCCGGCTGCGCGGTCAAAGTACCGGTGAACGTCATCTGTCCACGGGCAGTTTGGCTCTGACGATAGTTCATGTGAAACCGTGTGAACTCAGCACCAACTTTGACGGTGTGCCGACCACGCAGCACACTCACATTCTGCCCAACCTGCCAGTTATTGTTGCGCTGCGTCTGCGGCAGAATCGGATCATCCGTACGCAAGCTGAAATTCGTCACAACAAAGTAGGGCAAGCCATACGTGAATGGATCATCTTCAACACCGTTGATCCCAAGCTGCTTGGCGATATTTTCTTTGAACGCGCTCTCCGGCAGCGCAAACACGCGTAGCCGGGTGAACGTAAGCCGCGTCTCACTCAACCAATGGCTCCCGCTTCTGGTGTATCCAAGCGCCGCCTGCTGCGCCCGCACACGCGCGCTGGATGGCAGCAACTGAAACACGTCGGCAATCCGCTGACGTTCCTCATTCAGGTTGTAGCGGGCGAAAAAACGGGACTCGTCCGTAAAGGCATGATCGATGCGCCCGGACGCATGGTCATTGGTTGTCGTGCTGGGTGTAGCGTCGAGATAATTTCCACCAGCGCCTGAACGAT